>Ga0160465_100039_pt1 | contig 172888 bp, 131 predicted proteins | sample HID1971K_E11MG_FD_108209 | JGI IMG/M metagenome (GOLD analysis project Ga0160465, IMG submission 108209) | Enriched millipede-associated microbial communities from UW Madison campus, WI, USA - HID1971K_E11 MG | ecosystem: Host-associated > Arthropoda: Insects > Digestive system > Unclassified ...
CCAAGAAATAATATTCTATTCAAGTTAACCGTGCTTTTGGCTTTAGTCTTTCAGCTTTGAGCTTTTTGTCATCCTGAGGCACGAAGGATCCCTTTAAGTAAACCCTGTTTATGAGATTCTTCATTGCATTCAGAATGAACAAGGAGCTTTTCCATATTTTATAACCACTAAGCCACAAAGGGCGCCAAGAAATAATATTCTATTCAAGTTAACCGTGCTTTTGGCTTTAGTCTTTCAGCTTTGAGCTTTTTGTCATCCTGAGGCACGAAGGATCTTTTTAAGCTAAACCCTGTTTATAAGATTCTTCATTTTATTCGGAATGAACAAGGAGCTTTTCCTTATTTTCTAACCACTAAGCCACAAAGGGCACCAAGAAATAATATTCTATTCAAGTTAACCGTGCTTTTGGCTTTAGTCTTTCAGCTTTGAGCTTTTTGTCATCCTGAGGCACGAAGGATCCCTTTAGCTAAATCCTTGCTTATAAAATTCTTCATTGCATTCAGAATGAACAAAATAAGCTTGAAAAATTTGTCATTGGTAATCTTTTGATGGTTTATACAGTTTGCTTTTGTCTTTGTATGTAATAAATATTAAACCAAGAACAGAGCAGACAACTTAGTCCGTTCTGCCCTTGGTTTTTGTATAAAGGATTATGCTACCATCCTGGGTTTTGCATGGCCGCTTTTTCTGCTGAACTTAAAGGGGAACCACTGTTTTTAATTACATCGAGAAAAGTTTGCGGTATTGGTCTTAGATAATGTTTGTTCTCTAAAGGTTTTGCTTCATCATTAAACGCAGTTGTACGGGCAACTAATGTTTTTGTACGGGCAAGATCCTCCCATCTCATCAACTCTCCCATCAATTCTCTCGAACGTTCGTTTAATATAAATGCGATAAATTTATCGGTTTGTGAGCTGGCCCCAACTTTATCATAGAAATCTTTATTGGAATTGAAAATATCGATTTCGCTATTCAAATGCATGTTAGATAAGGTGTTGGCTGTAGTAGGTGCAATATTGTTCGATTCGAAATACGTATTTTTATCTGAGTAAGAAACAAAGGCTGCGGTATTTGCCGATACATTATTTTTGTAAGACACTCCACCATCAACATAAGCTTCTCGGTTTTCACCATCTTTATACGCTGCACGATCACGAACTTTATTGATGTATGGAATGGCTTGTGCAAACTGACCTAATCGTCCATAAGCTTCGGCTGCAATCAGATAGGTTTCGGCCAACCTGGCAAGAATGCCATCGCGTTGACCGAATTGAGAGGCTACTGCATTTCTTGAACCATCCATAAATTTAGATAAGGCTACGAATTGACTTACACCATAATTCCCATGCCCGCCTAAATAACTTTGTGGTTGTCCGGAAAAATATCTCACATACATATTAGGTTTACGTCGGCCAATATCTGTTGGTAAAGCCGGATCGGCTTTTGGGTCTGCTGCAGTATACCTGGTATCGCCGGCATTGTTAACGATATACAAAATGGATTCTTCGCCACCAACAAATTTTACTTTTCCGGATAAATCCGGGCTGGGTGCATTGCCTTTAGTCCATACTGGCGCATTTGCCGGTCTATTACACAAATAGCGTGTTTTAAAGCTTTTCCAAAACCTCGAATCATTTACCCGGTCAAAAACATCCAAGGCATAATCTGTAGATCTTAAACGCTGAAACTCCCGGTCGCCCGGAATATCGCGCTGCATACCCGGCAGGTTTTGGTATACGGAAGGATAATATAGATGTATCTGATTTCCATAACGCCCCTGTGTTGCTGTATTATCTGAGAATTGTGCAGATAAAATAATTTCTTTATTGGTTTCATTTGTACCGTCAACAGTGGTAAAGTTCCATAGATCACTAAAATTGGTTGCTAAGGTGTGGGCACCACTATTAATTACCAGGTCTGCATATTTAACTGCATTCTGAAGATCAGCTTGTTTGGTATCGGTGTTCCAACTGTTATTTAATTCGCTGGCACGGAATAAGTAAGCTTTGGCCAGAAAATGTGCAGCAGCCCATTTGGTTATTCTACCAGTTTCTCCCGGAGTGTTAGGAAGTAGATTGTAGGCTTGGGTAAAATCCTGAATCACCTGTTCATAAACCTCTTTTGCAGAATTCCGGCTAAATTCATCTTCTATAGTTTCTGATGGATTGAGTTTTAAAGGAACGCCACCATATTGTTTTACCAATTTAAAGTAATCGAATGCCCGCATAAAATAACCTTCGCCCAAACGTGTATTCTTGTTTGCACTCTCTCCGTAATAAAGCGGTACATTCTGGATCACAATATTGGCAGAGTTAATATTGCCGTACATATTATCCCAAACACTTGCAACATCAGCATGGAGCGAATTTAGGTTGGCGTCATAAGAATTCCACATCTGTTCAGTACGGTCTCCTCCAACCGTAAACTCGTCTACACCGTAATTCGTGGTAGTATAGGCCCAGGTATAGTTAAAATGGAATTTTAAGCTCTGATACATCCCTATAACCAATCCATCAAGCCCATCAGCTTTTTGATAATCGGATGTGTTGCGGGCAGTAATCAGTTCTTCATCCAAAAAACTTTTTTTACATGATGTTGGAAGAACCATAAGACCAACAACAAGAAATATGCAGGTAAATAAATTTATAATCTTTTTCATAATCAATTTTTTAATAGTGTTATCAATTAAAATCCAACCATTAACGCATTGAATGTCAATGTATCGGGAATTAAGATTTGAATAATGGACCTTAACTTCTTAATGGTATAGGAATTAAAACCCAACATTTAAGCCCAATACAAATCCCCGGTTAAAAGTAGAGCCACCCAAATCTGGATCTATCCATTTTACCCTCGAATAGATTAAAGCTGGATTTATAGCCTGGGCATAAATTTTCACCCTGGAAAGACTCAGCTTTTTAGACAGTGAAGTGGGTAGATAATACCCTAATGAAATGTTTCTGATTTTTATAAAAGAACCATCCTGGTAATTCATTGCACTTTTAAAAGCATCGCCTGCAGCGCTATTGTAATTTGGAGCCGGGTAATTGTTTGTTGGATTGGTAGGTGTCCAATAATCAACTACGCGTTGGGCAAAACGACCCTGAAGTGATTCCGCGCCGGTAGCAATTGTAAAGTTGTAACGGGCTAAAATGAAAAAAGACAGATCAAAATTTTTATAGTTGAAGGTATTGGTCAAACCAGCTGTCCAGCTTGGATTTCCCTGGCCAACAATCTGACGATCGTTATTGGCATCAATTTTATAATCGCCATTAAGGTCTTTTATTTTGATGTCTCCGGGATTAAATACTTGTCCATTGGCTTTATATTTAGCGATTTCGGCCAAATCCTCAGCTGTATTTTGCCAGATCCGATCTTTAACGTAATCGTAAAAAACAGAAATCCTTTCGCCTATGAACCAAAGATTCGCGATGCTGTTGCCATTATCCAGTTTTACGATTTTATCTTTCGTTACAGAAAAATTCAGGGTAGATGACCAATTGAAATCTTTCTTTTTAATGTTGACCGTATTCAGGGTTAAATCAATTCCTTTGTTCGAAGTGGCGCCAACGTTGGCTAAAGAGGTTCCGTAACCGTTAGGTGTAGGAATAGATTTGAGTAAAAGCAGATCAGTTGTTTTGGATTTGTATAGATCCAATGAGCCATCTATTCTTCCTTTAAGGAGGTTAAAATCTATACCCAGGTTGTATTGTAAAGTGTGTTCCCAACCCAGATCTTTATTTGGTAATGGGATAGGAGTAGCCAAAGAGGCATCAGAAGATACATAGCCTGGTTGAACCGAGCTGCCAAAAGTATAATACAGGGTTTGTAACCGGCCTTCGGTGGTATATGGACTAATTGCTGAATTACCTGTACTACCAATACCAAGTCTTACCTTAAGCTGATCTATCCATTTAATGTTCTTCATGAAATCTTCCTGTTCCAATCGCCATGCTACTGCGGCAGAAGGGAAGAAATCCCATTTATGATCCGGTGCCAATTGTGAAGCGCCATCCCATCTTGCTGACGCGGTTAACAGATATTTATTGTTAAAGGTATAATTTGCACGACCCATATAAGAAAGCAGGGAAGACTCTGTTAAACCTGAGTTAAAGGCGTCTAAAGCACTTACCGAATTTAGTTGGTACCAAAGCTGACTGTTGAAAGGCAGTTTTGTAGCCGTCATTGATGAAACTTCCTCTCGATAGGAGGAAGAGCTCTGCAGCAGGGTTACTCCAAAATTATGTTTGCCAATGGTTTTATCGTAATACACCAAATTATCCAAGGTGTAGGCAAATCTCATATTTTGGTTAAGCTGCGCATAGCTGGTAGAGCCTGGTTCTCCGGCTCCACGATTGATGGAATGTTCGTCCATAAATCGACCGTTTGATTGATTGTAAAAATCAGGACCAAAGTTTATACGGTATTTCAGCCCTTTCATAAAGGTAAGCTCTGCATAAACTGAACCGATTGTTCTGAGCACTTTTCTTAAATTGATGTTGTATTTGTCTTCGCCGATTGGGTTTTGGATATTTACATCTCCACCCGGTAAATTAATGCGGTTTCCGTTTACATCAAAAGGTACGGCAAGAGGTAGCATACCTTGAGCGGCAAAATATAGGCTACCCGGACCGGTAGCATTTGTTGTGGAGAAACCATAATTCTGCAATCCATAAGTGGCGGTAATATTAGCCCCCATGCTAAACCATTTTACAGGGTTTACATCAACACTTAATTTAGAGCTGTATCGTGTGTAATCCTGTCCCAACTGGGTTCCTCCCTGGCGTAAATAACCAAATGATCCATAGCCTTTTAATTTTTCGGTACCGCCACTTGCACTGAGCACGTGGTCTTGTGTAGCCCCTGTTTTTGTAACCAATCCCGTCCAATCTGTAGTCGGAACCAAGCTGCTATCATACGTTCCATTTTGCCAACCAAGCGTAATGTTGTTCTTTACATAGGTATCTCCATTGAATATTCGATTATCTTCTGCCTGAGTAGGCACAACGGGGTAGGCACCAGCAGTTGTTGTTCCATTTAAACCATTCAGGAATCCAATCCGCCTATAAGCATCGCGACGGAATTCGACATATTGTGCAGAATTCATCATTTCTGTATAATCATAGAGCTTTTCGATCGTTGTGGTTCCAACGTAATCCAAGGATAATCTGCCTGTCCTTCCTTTTTTTGTCGTAACCAACACCACCCCATTTGCTCCGCGTGAACCATAAATGGCTGTTGCAGAAGCATCTTTTAGAATGTCGATAGATTCAATATCATTAGGATTTATGGCCTCAATACCGCCTGCAGCGAAAGGGATACCATCAACCACATATAGAGGCGAATTGCTTGCCGTTAAGGAGCGAGAACCCCTGATCAGGATTCTTCCAATTTCTCCGGGACGTTCATTCGAGGTAATATCAACACCCGCAGCCTTTCCCTGTATCGCCTGTAGGGCATTGGCAACTGGTCTTGAACGGATGTCTTCGGCACTCACCCTTACTACCGAACCGGTAAGATCACTTTTCTTAACGGTATTATAACCTACCACCACAATCTCATCCAGATCATTAGTAGCGCTTTTAAGTTGAATGTTTATACTTGAACGGCCATTTACAGGGATTTCCTGAGTGGTATACCCAATATAAGAGATAACCAGGATGGGATCGGTTATGCTTGATGGAATGGTAACGGAAAAATTTCCATTGGCATCTGTTGTCGTAACCAATGATGTGTTTTTAATTTTAATAATAACACCGACCAGGGTTTCCCCTTGTTCATCGGTTACCTTACCTTTAACGCTGATGTCTGATTTGTTTGCATTGGACTTTGTTTTGATTTTGGATGAAGGGATATCTTCAAAGTGAAAATTTGCATTGGCCGTTTTGCTCATCAGGATGAATGATAAAACGGACATGCCCATAATTAGAAATTTTTTACCTACCAATGGGTTTCGCCAATGCAGGTGCTTTGAGTCTAAGTTTAAATTCATAGTTTTTAATTTGGTTAGGGATATATTTGGTTATTTGTTTTTTAAACAATGCCTCCATAACTAGCTGAAGTGATGTGCTTTTTAAGCGTTGTTTAAATGTTTTGTTGAAGCTTAATTTTTTGAGCACTCAAAAATGCTCTTATTATATATTCGAATAATTCAGAAATTCTGATGGGAATTATCCATAAGCGCCATTCATTAAAAAGATACATTTGGTTAGGTGATTTGTGTACTAGATTAAACTTTTTTTTTCGTAAATCTATCCTGTTCTATCCTGTAAATATTTCTAGGCATTGATTTCACATGGGTTTTGAATGAGCCATATAATGCCATCTATTAAACCCGAGGTTCGAATAACAATAATATGCTTGAAGTTGGAGGTGCCGTTAGCCGGAGATTAGAAAAAAATACAAAGATTGGCAATCACTAAAAAAACTTGTTGTAGTAATTTTAATTTAGCAGGAGAGATGCTGAAACAAGGTCAGCATGACGCGGTTTTTTAAGCATACCGCAGTTTTTTAGTATGACACTCTTCTCCAGTGCGACATGGTTTTTTCAGTACAATATTTTTAAAGAAGAAATGTAAACAGACTCCAGGTTAATCTTGTTTAAAAAACACCATGATTTTCGTTCCCTCACCGGGTTCGGATGCGACTTCTATTTTAATGTTCAGGTAACTGGCTATGCTTTTAACGATAGCTAAACCCAAACCCTGGCCTGTATTTTCCGAAAGATTTATCTTTCTGAAACGGTCAAAAATGTACGGAATTTGTTCTTTTTGTATACCGATGCCCGAATCCTGTACACTTATTGAATAGTTGCCCGCAGCATGGATATGATCAGAGATTTCAATGGTTCCGTTTAACTTATTGAACTTGATCGAATTGTTAATGAGGTTATAAAATAATTGGAAAAGCAGGTCGTGATTTACATTTTTGAGTAACAGATTGTTGGATAGATTAATCTTTATCCTGACCTTTTTTTCCTCCAGCCTGTGGCTAATTTCATCTGTAATTTCAGCAAACAATTGCCGGGGCTCAACTTCTTCCTTTTTTAAAAATTGTTCACTTTCTATTCGTGATATTAACAATAGCGATCGGGATATTTTTTTTAAACGTTCCAGGGTTTTCATCATATCAACAATAGAAAGCTGGGCATTTTCGGTTAAAGATTCATCGCTTAATAAATTCTCCATTTTGTTTTGAAGAATGCTAATGGGCGTCATAAATTCATGAGACGCATTGGCCGTAAATTCTCTTTCTTTGGTAAAAGCATCATTTATTTGCTCCATTAACGAGAGGAGCGATTCATCCAGGTATTTAAAATCGGTAGTGCTGGTTTTAATTTTTGGATATTTTGTTTTAAAAGGAAAACGGGTGTTGTTCAGTTTGGTCCTAATGATTTTGCTGAGCGGACGAATGAGTTGCCGGGTAAAAACCAGATCGATTATAATGCTCAATGCGATTAAAACAATTAAAACATATAATGCAAAACGTTGCAGCGGTTGGTTGTATTGATTTATACTGGCTGTGGTTTTCCCGATTTCCAATAAATAATTTTTATGATCGGCCTTAAAAGTATAGCTTAATACCCGATAGGTTAGGGTATCCCGTTCAACAACACGTTGTGTCGTTTTTATGGTATCCATAAACAAAGTAGGGGCAACAGGCTCCAATGCGATGTATTCTTCTTTAAGCATGGTATAGCTGCCGTAACTGCTATCGCCCTGGAAATAATATTCCAGCCCGTTTTTTTCTATATTTTGAAGAACCTTTGTTTTTTGATTTTTAAGAGAGGAATTGGTATAGTCTGATGCAATCTGGTTAACAAACAAAGGCAATAGCAAGACAAAAATAGTGACCACAACTAATTTTGAACCGGTAATAAAGAGAATAAGTTTGGTTGATAGTTTCAAATTATTTCTTAATTCTATAGCCCACACCCCGAACGGTTTCCAGCCAATCGGTTGGTGCAAATGCGTTTAACTTTTTCCTGATATTTTTAATATGCGCGTCAATATAGTTAGAGTCGTAATCATCATCCGCAAATGTACCCCAAATGTGTTCGCTGAGCTGTATCCTGGTTAACACCCTGTTTTTATGTAACAGCAAATAACTAACCAGGTCGAACTCCTTACGTGATAATTCTATTTGCTGATCCTGGTATAAAACAAAACGTTTTTGAAGGTCAATACTAAAACTTCCCAGGGGAACCAATTCTTCATTGATGTTGAATTTTCTTCTGGCAATGGCCTGCATCCTGGATTGCAGTTCAGGTAAAAAAAATGGTTTGGCCAAATAATCATCTGCACCTAAATCCAATCCGGCAACTTTATCTTCGAGTTTGCCTCTTGCCGTTAAAATAATATAAGCCGCATCGGTATTGCTTTTTCTTGCTTTTTGCAAAAGATCCAGTCCGTCTCCATCCGGCAATCCAATATCTATTAAAATATAATCGTATTTGTTGAGTTCAATTTTTTCTAAGCCATCCTTAAAACTATGGGACAAATCGCAGAGGTAAAATGCTTTTTTTAGAAAAGTCTGTATTTCATAAGCCAATGTCTTTTCATCTTCAATAATCAGTACTTTCATAAAAGATCATTTAAAATTGATAATAAAAAGCGAGCCCAAAAAAAGATTGCTGATGTTTTACGCCGGCTTCATTATGGTTGCCCAATAGGGAGAATTGATAACTGATTTCTGCAAGGTAATTGGCCCTGCTATAAGCCAAAGGTAACTTAAAATTATAGGATAAAAACTTAAAACGGCTATTGGGAATTTCTGTTGTTACGCTGGTGTTTTGATTTACATTGCCAGGGACCGATTCACTTTTACCATTTCCATTCGCTTTATCCCGCTTGTTTTTTTCTATGGTGTACGTTTCATAAAAATGCGTGGTTCCGGCAACAATTTCCAGGGAAGGTTCAATAGAAAGTAAATCATTTTCATTAAATAAATGGCCCAATTCTATTTCTTTTGAATTACCCAGGCTTAAAAACAGATCCTGTTCTTTTCCAAAGGCATAATCCGCATTAAAAGCGGTTTTAAACCAGGGCCAGTTATAAGTTACGGAACCATTGATGTTGTTGGCGTTAGAGGCCTTTAATAATGGAGAGTTAACAGGGAAAAACGAATAGGTGTAGGCCAGGCCTGCCGTCAATTTTTCATTAAATTTATAATCATAACCTAAGCCTAAATCTGTTTCTGAAATGCCCGATCCATAATTAAGCAATTTATAACCTCCAGCGGTTATATAAAATCCAATGGGAAACCTAAGGCTGGCATTAACCAAAATATAAGGATATTTCTCAGTCGTTACCTGTCCGTAATAACTGATATTACTGTTGTACAAGGCCGCTAATGTTAGGGTTGTTCTGGAAGAGTCTTGCTGGGCAGACACCTTATGGCTAAACAAACACAATATGGTAATGAACGCAGCTGTTCTCATCCCTGACTAATCCTAAGGCTTTTTAATTTTTGGACGGATAATTTTAATTGGTTTCTTAATAACAGGTTTAACAACAGTTGGTTTTAATTGTCTGCGTGCTTTTGGCACTTGCTTGATCTCTGGTTTAGCTTCCGGTTCCTGAACTTCCGGTTTTTTATCGTCCGGTTTCTTCTTTCCTTTTTGTTGTTGATTATCCTGTAAGCCTGCTGGTATGGAGTCTTTTTTCAGCCCCGATGCAATATCTCCAATCGTTTTTTGACCAAATGCCTTAAGGTTTTGGACATCATGATTTGCTGCCATTACCTGAGATAACGCACAACAGATCAATAAGGCCGAAAAAACAAATTTGCACATATAAATATAAAAGTTTGCTCCTGAACAGGCAACCACTTAAGCCAGATTATATCTTAATTAAGTGTAATGTACCCTAATAAAACAAATTTCAGCATTAAAGATGAAACTAAGATGAAAAATAAAAAAAATGAAATTTCATGTTCATTTCATCTTCGCTGCACAACTTTGTATCCATAATTAAAACATTTACCTAAAAATTTACGATTATGAAAATGAAATTCGCGTATGTAACCTTAACTGCTCTTCTTCTCGGAGGGATAGCTACATTTACAGGATGTAAAAAGGATAGTGAAGACTCAACAGGAACCACTAAAGTTCAGATACGAATGACGGATGCGCCAGGAGACTTCGATAAAATTAATCTGAGCGTTAAAGAAATCGTGCTGGTATCGGGCGATAAGCCTTATACATTTGAAGCCAATACCGGAATATTCAATATCCTCGATTTCAGAATTGGCACCAGCAATCCCGATATTTTAGTAGCCTCAGGCGAGATGCCTAGTGGCGATATTACTGAAATAAGATTGGTTTTAAATGAAACCGGTAATACCATTGTGGTTAACGGGGTAGAGCAGGAATTGAAAACGCCAAGTGCTCAAACATCCGGCTGGAAAGTTAAATTAAAAGCTAATCCTACCTTAGTACCGGGCGTTGCCTATACACTGGTATTGGATTTTGATGCAGCTAAATCAATTGTAAGTACCGGAAATGGTAAATATTTACTAAAACCGGTTGTTAGAGGATTAACGGCTGCAACCACAGGTTTAATTTCGGGTACCGTATTGCCTTTAGCCAGTCATCCGGAAGTTTTGGTGATTGCCGGAACGGATACTGTTGGTACAATCGCTGATCCAGTAAGCGGAAAATTCACTGTAGGCGGTCTGGCTGCGGGTAGTTATTCAGTTAAATTTGTACCGGTTACGGGTTACAGAGACAGCACAATAACCGCTGTTAATGTTGCTTTGGGTCAAAATACAGCACTCGGCACTATTACCCTTAAACAATAACATCCCAAAATTTTTGCATTTTTTTTACAATTTCACACAGTTTAATCTGAAACAGAAAGGCCTCCAAATTTGGAGGCCTTCTGTTTTTTTAATGCTTTTTTTGTTGACCAGGAGCAAAGGGTTTTGCCGATTTAGAACCTGTCGCTTTTTTAGCCTGTCCCGGAGGAACCTTACCACTGTTGCCCGCTGTTCTGGTTGCATAACAACCGCTTCCTAAAACCATAGCCGATAGGGCTACTATTAAATATATCTTTTTCATGTGTTTTTTATAAGTGTCTATCCAATAGAGTGCCAAACTTTTTTAGGAGAAAGTTTAGAATGTGAGAGGGGCTGAAATGTTGGATGGTTTTAAAAGATTGGTTTTTTATTAATGTGTCGAATGATATAAAATTGAACATTCATAAACTATAATCAATTCACTAAAATTCAGATAAATAATCCTTTTCTTATTATATTGGTAAAATTTATTTAACAATTAACCTCTCAATATGCAAAATGAATTTGGTGGTTTGTGGACCGAAACTAAAATCGAAATTTTAGAAAAATATGCTTCTGCATATTTACGTATAATGAATAAGCAAAATTTTCATCTTACATATTTTGATGGCTTTGCTGGTAGTGGTGAAATAAAAATTGGTAATGAAGAGGAATTTAAGATAATTGAAGGCGCAGCTCAGAAAATTGTTGGGATTGCCATTCCGAGAAGTTTCGATATCTATTATTTTGTCGAGAAGGATGAAGAAAAAAAACGGCTTCTGGAATTTGCACTCAAGACAAAGCGACCTACTAACAATATTTTTGTGGTTGCAGAAGACTGCAATAATGTCTTAAAGAGATTAGCATCATATCTTAGTGAAAATTCTTTTAGAAAAGCATTGGTTTTCCTAGATCCGTTTGGAATGAACTTAGACTGGAGTTCTATCGAGCTTTTAAAGGGATTGGGAGTCGATCTTTGGATTTTGAGCCCTACTGGTGTTGGTGCAAATAGGTTATTAAAGCGTGATTTGAATATTTCAGAAGCTTGGTGGCAGCGTCTTGAGAAGTTTTTCGGCATCAATCGTGAAATAATAAAAAACAGTATATATGAAGAAAAGACAATAACTGATTTGTTTGGGTCGAGAAAAATAGTAACTAAATCCACCCAAGCTAATGAAAAGTTATTTAAGATATATAGCGAGAAGTTAAATACTATTTTTAATTTAATATCAAATCCTTATATAATAGTTAATAGAAATAATTCCTTAATGTATCACTTCTTTTGCGCTTCTAATAATGCAAGTGCAATTAAGATTGCAAATGACTTAGTAAATAGGCACAATAAAAGAAAGACTTAAGCAGCTATAACAGGCATTTCTCTAAAAATTTTCCCATCCAATTCACAACCTCCCTTTGCATGCTTTGGATGTTTTGCGTCAATTGTTGGGTCGTTTTGGTTTGCATTGAATTTTGGTTTACCCCATTGTTTGAAGAAAAATGCAACTTTTTCAATCTCGCATTTAGTTTTGATATAATCAACCCAATCTTTTTCCAATGGTCTAGCCTTATGGCCAGATTCCCCTCCAACGATTACCCAATCGATACTTTCCAAGTTCAAAGTTTTGACTGGTCCGATAAGCGGCTCAATAGATAAAAATTTGATCTTGGCAGGGGTCAGTGAAAGATCATCTATCCTGTGTGTGTAATCCTCATTTTCTACAGAAACGCCCATCCAGATATTTGATGACCAGGTCAATTGATCAGCTATTTCTACAAGTCTTTCTGATCTCTTAGTTAATACCTGATAAATGTGTTGTGGCGTTTTATTCATAACCGCGAACACAGCCTTTATAAATTCAATCGGAACATCTGAGTGGAATAGATCGCTCATCGAATTAACGAAAACAACTTTAGGTTTTTTCCAGGTAAAAGGAATGGTTAAGGTCTCTGGATGAATGCGTACTTTAAAGCCATCTTTATATTTTTCCACTCCCATTGCCGTCAAGCGTTTGGTCATGGTTTCTGCATAGCAAAATTTACAACCAGGGCTGATCTTGCTACAACCTGTCACAGGGTTCCAGGTTAATTCCGTCCACTCAATATTTGATTGTGCCATAACTTATATTATTATAGGTATGTCTTCTCTATTTTTGTGCAAATCTGTAGAAATATACTCAATAACAGATTTTATTTTTTTCTCATTCCACAATTTTTTTAAAACGATGTTCGCATCTTTTAATAAAAAACCTTCACTTAAAGCAAAAAGATAAGCATCATTTCTCTTATTAATTTCTCCTGAAAGTATTTTAGAGGTTAGGTTTTTTTCAAAAATATCTCTTTTACTAGGTATATTAAACTGAGGAAAAAGGCTTGGAGACCGAATATCGATTTTCTCACTATCGATATCATAATTTGCCTCTCCTCTTAATTTATCATTTTTCCAGGCCACATTTAGAAACTTTTCTATACCTAATGTATGGTTGGTTCCAAAAATTAATCCGTAAATATTGCGCTCTTTTCTAATAGAAAATGGCGCTAAATAATATGTTTTTCCAACCGGGATCAACGACTTATAATGAGTAAGGACTTTTCTGTGGATATGATAATATTCAATATTCTGCATTTCAACTGGATCGAAAGGAAAATGTTTCTGAAATTCAGGCGTATTAGCAAATCTCCGAAAGTATGATGACGATATAAAAAATAAAAAATCAGTCTGTTTCAAAACAATTATTCTTGCAAATAATTCTGATGTGATTTCCTTGATTCCGTTTTGATCAAGAAACAGAAAATTGGCTGATTCTTTCATCGATTCGTAACACTCGTTAAATAAGCTCTTAAAATTCTGTTTATATGTTTTAATTTTAAAATTTCCCTCACAGTCCTCAAGACACTCAACAAGCGCATTATACTTTTCCTCATCCAGTTCGTTAAAATGAAGTATCACGGTAAGCTCCCTTTCTGTAATGAGCTTTTCAAAAGACCTAATTACTTCCAAAGCTATCAAGGGACTTCCAGGATTATCAAGAGAATCCTTTCCTTGTCCGGCAAAGAAATCGAATATCTGTACAGTCTTCCAAATTGGAATTTTTTTTGATAAAAAAACTGGAGCCCATTCTTTTAAATAATCTGTATAAAGTTTAAGCTTTACAATCGTTCCTTCGTCAAAAGGTTTTCTGAACAGATTTCTACCTGCCATAAACAAATATACTAAAAATATTAGTAAAAAAAAGTATTTGTGTTTGTTTATAAGTAAAGTTTCCTAAGCTATCGAAATATGATTCACTAATAGATAGTGATAAATTAAAATTTTTTGCGGAGGTATACCGTATTATTAATTTCAATATTAGCATGAGAGAGGTTAATTTAATAGTTTCTATAAATATAATAGAAAAATTATTGGATGCCAATATTCTTTAATATCTTAATATTTAAAGGATCAATATGAGGTGTTTATATAATTTCATAGATGATTTGAAACATTGTTGATTAGTTATGATCAAAGAAATAGAAGTTTTGATATGAAGTCTTTTAATTAATAGATTGATCTTGTCTTAAACAAAAAAAGCCCATCTTTCGATGAGCTTTTAATCAGTAGCGGGGAGCAGGATCGAACTGCCGACCTCAGGGTTATGAATCCTGCGCTCTAACCATCTGAGCTACCCCGCCGTTTCTAAAATTTATAAATCATTATAAAAATTAGTGTGGTTATTTTTAAGAGTTGCAAATATAGAATAAATTACCTTTCTTTAGAAAAATAAATTAAAAAAATAGTCCCGAATATTGTTCTGATAATGATTAACATGGCAGAAAAGAAAAAATTTACACTGGAGTACGAGGTTAAATCGTCGCCACGAATACTATATAGTTTTATAAGTGAGCCTAATGGCCTATCGCAATGGTTTGCCGATGATGTGAATTTTCGCGATCAGGTTTACACCTTTACCTGGGATGATGAGCAGCAAAAAGCGAAACTGGTTTCTATTAAAGAGAATAAACTGGTTAAGTTTAAATGGTTGGATGATGACCCTCAGTGTTATTTCGAAATGGAAATTGTACAGGATGAGTTAACCAATGATGTTGCACTTGCCATTACCGATTTTTCTACAGATGAAACCCTCAACGAGAAAAAATTAATCTGGGATAATCAAATTGATTACCTGATTAGTGTTTTGGGCGCTTAATATTTTATCTGCTTTGTTTACCTTTGTAGGGTGAAAAAAATACATCTTCTTTTAATAAAAGTCTTTATAAGGCCTTTTATCGCTACGTTTTTTGTAGTGATGTTTATCCTGTTGATGTTTTTTCTCTTTAAATGGATAGATGATTTAATCGGTAAGGGTTTTGAATGGTATACCATTTTGGAGCTCATGTATTATGCTTCGGCCGCCAATGTATCCATGGCTTTGCCGCTTTCCGTTTTGCTTTCTTCCATCATGACTTTTGGCACACTCGGCGAGAATTATGAGCTGGTGGCCATTAAATCTGCCGGTATTTCCCTTCAAAAAGCCATGCGGCCTTTGTTTGTCGTAATTACCCTGTTAACCATTGGCTCCTTTCTTTTTTCTAATTACATGTTGCCCAAAGCCAACCTGAAGTTCAACTCCCTATTGTACGATGTTAGAAATGCCAAACTCGCTTTCCTGATTAAGCCTGGTGTATTCAATAACAGTATTCCGAATTATTCTATTCGTGTAGATACCAAAGATGCAGATGGGAAGTTACATGGCATCATGATTTATGATCATAAAGGTACAAATGGCATCCCAAAAGTGATTCTGGCTAAGGAGGGAGAAATGGTTAAAACCGATGATGGAAAATTTTTAGTTTTGAAACTTAAGGATGGCGTTCAGTACGAAGAACAGGCCAATAATAAGGGCGTATATAACCCAAGGCAGGTCTTATACAGAAGCCGCTTTAAAGAAACCGAACCTAGATTTGACCTTTCTTCTTTTGCGAAGAACAGGACAGACCCTAATGCTTTCGGGAACAGTACACCTATGCTTAATTTAAAGGGTATAGATAAAAAGAGAGATTCTTTAAGCAAACAATTAGATACGCTTGGACGCAACACACAAAGAGTTATAGCGGGTAGCTTTAAGCAAAATGACATCGCTAAAGGTTATTCAAAATTGAAGATACCAGCTCAGGAAATCGATCAGTTAATCTTAAAAAATATACCCAACGGATTCAGAAAACAAAGTATAGAAAATGCAGTCAACGTTGTTTCCGGAATTACACAAAATCTGACTAATGGTGCGCCACGCTATAAAGGTTTGGTAGGAGAAATTATTTTTACACGGATAGAATATCAGCGTAAATTTACACTGGCCGCATCGTGTGTACTCTTGTTTTTTATAGGCGCACCATTGGGCGCGATCATCAGAAAAGGAGGGATGGGTTTGCCTGTTGTGGTGGCCGTTTCGTTCTTCCTGGTTTATCATATATTGACAACCGTGGCCGAAAAATCAGCCAAGGAAGGATCTTTAAATCCGGTAGTTGCGATGTGGATGGCCGTTATCGTTTTATCGCCTTTGGCTGCATTTCTAACGTATAAGGCTACCGTAGATTCAGCCTTATTTGATGTGAATTACTATAAGCAATTCTTTATGAAGCTGCTTAAGATAAAGCAAAAATAATTGGCAGGTTTTTCCTTTACTTCCAAATGATATTTTATTAATTATATTGCTCCAGAAGGTTGTACCTTTGCGTTAATCATTATAACGTTCAAATAATCCTTGATTATCGGTTGATCTAAAAGATAAAAACGATCAATTTTTAACAATTAAATAGTGCTTCATAAAAAATGCAAACAAAATTAAACACCATACAAGAGGCTATAGAAGATATAAAAGCAGGTAAAGTTATTATCGTTGTGGATGATGAAGGAAGAGAGAACGAAGGTGATTTCTTAACAGCGGCAGAAAATGCTACCCCGGAAGTAATCAATTTTATGGCAACTTATGGACGTGGTTTAATTTGTGCCCCATTAACAGAAGAACGCTGCAAAGAGTTGAACCTAACTTTAATGGTTGGTAAAAATACGGCTGCTTACGAAACTAATTTTACAGTTTCGGTAGATCTTGTTGGGCATGGCTGTACCACAGGTATTTCGGCGAGCGACCGTTCAAAAACCATGCTGGCCCTGGTTGATCCAAAAACCAATCCGGAAGAATTGGGCAGACCCGGCCATATTTTTCCTTTGATCGCTAAAGATGGTGGAGTAATTCGCAGGGCAGGCCATACAGAGGCTGCCGTAGATTTAGCCCGATTGGCCGGTATGAAACCTGCAGGTGTTTTAGTCGAAATTTTAAAAGAAGATGGCGAGATGGCCAGGCTACCGGATTTATTGAAGATAGCCGAACAACATCAGTTGAAAATTATTTCTATAGAAGATTTAATTGCTTATCGATTAACAATAGATAGCTTAATTAAACAAGAAGTCACTATAGATTTGCCTACTGCCTGGGGTGATTTTAAAATGACAGCCTATACTCAATTAGATAATAATGCCACTCATTTAGCCCTTTCAAAAGGGGAGTGGAAAGTGGGCGAAGCCATATTGGCACGTGTACACAGTTCTTGTGTTACCGGAGATATTTTTGGCTCGTGCCGTTGCGATTGTGGACCTCAGTTACACAGGGCCTTGGAAATGATTGAAAAGGAGGGAAAAGGTATTGTGGTTTACATGAATCAGGAAGGCAGAGGAATAGGGCTTATAAACAAATTACGTTCTTATAATTTGCAGGATGCAGGTTTTGATACCGTTGAGGCCAATATAAAATTGGGTTTTCAAGGAGATGAACGTGATTATGGCGTTGGTGCACAAATCTTAAGATCGCAGGGGGTTAGTAAAATGCGCCTGATGAGTAACAACCCGACTAAGAGAGCCGGCCTAATTGGCTATGGTTTAGAGGTTGTAGAAAATATTCCCATCGAAATTGAAAGTAATGAGCATAATGAGCGTTATCTGAAAACTAAACGCGATAAAATGGGCCATTCCATTATGAAAGGATAAATCAGTTTTCAGTTGGCAGTTATCAATTTTCAGCTGGCAGTTTTCAGGGTGAGCCGAAAATTGCCAAGCAGATTATTTTCTTGGATTATTTTTGCCTTGGTTTATAATCGTCTCTTTACTGATTGATTTATTGACTTTAACAGGCTGTTCGGCTTGTTTCTTTTTTAGGTTTCTGCGATAGGCACCAGAAATTTTCTGAATGAATTCTTTAAATGTATCAAACTGCTGGGTATAAACCAAGCCTAAAGAGGTTACGTTAGCCGTAGCACTTATACCGCTATTTAAGAATATACTTTGTTGTGTTGGAGGTTTGTTGGCCAGTTTTCCAACCAAATTGCCATCCTTTTTAATCAAAAATAAAGCTTCGACCTCGCTACCCACATTGTTTTTAGAGAAATCGATAACTGTAAAATCATTTAAACTACTGCGGCGATCAACAATTCCTGCATTTATAATTAAGCGATCATTGAAAAATTTAAAAGAGGCATTCGCTTCACTTAATGATCTTACATTTAAATCGACAAAATTTAAATTTAAAGAGGACAATACATTATTAAATTGATTGAATACCAATTCTGTTGCGGTACTCGAAACCGTAGAACCCAATTGGTTGCCTATAGATTCTCCTCCGTTTCCGGATGCGAAACTTCTTCTTATAATTAAACTGAAGGCCTGAAGATTCAGGTTGTTCTGATCGTTGAAATATGTTTGTAATTCTTCTTTAATGGCAGGTTGTGATGGGAAGTTAATATCCAATTTAATATCAGGCCTTAACAATAAGCCCGTTAAACCCATCTCAACCTCTGTATTTGTTCTCAGATTTGAGTTGTCACTCGCATCCCGATTTGCAGCCTTAAATAATTCATTCAGGCTTGCCCTTAAAGCATAAACCGCTTTCAGGTTAATTTGTGCCGCTGTCGGGTTTCCTGTCCATCTAATGGTTCCACCTTGTCTGATTTCAAATTTCTTATTGATGACTTCCTGAGCTGTAAAATCAAAACTTCCTGTTTCAATAATATAATCTCCAGACATTTCAAAATCGCCGAAACTATTGATGTTTAAATTTAACTCCGCATTACCTTTACCACTTAACTTACCCAATGTGGTATAAATATTAGCTATTGAATTGGGATCTACACTTAATTTGAAAGTTAGGGTCAGACCATCAAAACTGGTTGCCTTTTTGATCACTTTAGTCGAATCTTTACTTACGAAATTAATAAAATCTTTATCTGATATGGTTTCAGAGCTGTTTAATGGTAGATTAAAAATTGTCCCTTTCTCCGTTTTGGCCTTAATGTCAATTTTCATCTTATTGGTAGGCCCCGTAAACTTAAATACACCTGTTCCATAAGCCCGGCCATAATAAACAGAATTATCTTTAACGGTTGTATTTAAGGCCATCAGACTGCGGGCATTAACGGTAACGTTTAATGTCGGAGTGTTGATGTTATTTAAATTAACAATTCCATTGGCTATGGCCTCGTGCCCTTCCATATCGTTCAGCTTAAAATCTTCCAGGTTGATTATGCTATTCTCAACGTTTACCTTATCGGTAATTACATAGGTTGTTTTTAAATAGTTAACCATCAGCTGGCCTTTATCTAAAGATAATGTTCCATCAATTCTTGGTTTGTCCAGCTTACCTTTTATGGTTAAATCAGACGAAATATTTCCCTTGAGATTGGATACGAGTTGTTTTACAAAAGGCTCTAAAATGGTAAGCTTACTTTCATCCATTTTTACCCGTAGATCGATTTCTTTTTCTTTAAGATCCAGATTTCCGGTTAGCTTGAAAGTTTCCGAATCATCTGCCATTATTTTGGTAAATATGTTGATTTTCTTTTTTTCATTATCAAAAGAAGAGGTATCCGTTAATGTTCCAATATAGATGTCGTTAAAGCTAAGGGAATCAATTTTTATGTCATCATTTAACCTGGGCGCCTTTAAAATACCGTACAAATTGGTATTTCCATTCATATTTCCATTTAACTTTATGCCGAATCCTTTGGTAAATGGATTAAGTGTTTTTAGACTAAAATCTTTAAAACCAACCTTTAGCAAGTCTTTAGGGTCCTCAGAAACCCATCCGTTAACTGTGATTTGCTGTTGACCATTTGTTAAATCGAAATTGCTGATCTGTGTTTTGCCATCGTTTAAAACAATCCGAACTTTTTCCTGTATCCGCCACTCTTCAGTGTTAATTTTTAAAATGGAAGGTAAGATGCTTAATCTTGCAGTAGTGTCTTCGTTTTTGGTGAATTCGACCAAACCGTTTAAATCGAGTTGATTGGCCTCATCCGAGTTTGACATTTTAATATTGAATGCAAGACTATCATTTCTAAGAATATTGGAAATGTTCACATCTTTAATAAATAAGCTGTCGTTCAGCTGAACACGATCGGAAGTCAGAATTAATTGAAGTTGTTCGGGTGTTGTGTTTTCATCAAGAATGATGTTGTTTACCACTATACCTTTATATTTTAACTTTTTAACAAAACCATTCAGGGTAGCCGTATTATTCCTGGAATCGAAATCGCCGATTACTGTCGCACCTTCTTCTAATTCAAGTCCGGGCGATAGCAGCTGCGCCAATGGCTCAAATTTTTTCACCTTTAAGTTAAACTGAAATATTTGGTTTTTATGCTTTAAAATATCGGCCTTAAACGAAGGAACATATGTTTTTGCGATGGCTTTGTAATAAGGTACAATTGAATTTAAATCATATTCGCCTCTTATACTGGCATCCAGAACATCCGATTTGATGGTTAGGTTGCGATTAACCCCGGTTCCGTTAGCTAATAATTGTACCGAATCTACATGATAGGTGCCCTTTGGGTTTTGAAATTTAACCTCTTGGATAAGTAGTTTACCTTCGATATTATTCAGGTTGGTACCGGAGAAATTGGTGTTGAATTTTGCATCAACCGTCAGCGAATCCTTAAGCAAATGTAATGCCCTCAGTTTTGCTTTTGTAATGGTTGCATTAAAATTAAATACTGGTAATTTCGGATTTAAGTTTACGCCGCCATCGAAAACCAGTTTCACATTTTTATCATTGATACTTAACTTACCATCAAAATATTTTTTATTGAGGGTTCCATCAACTTTTACATTTCTATACCTGTAATTGTTGAAATCGATATAGGTAATATCGCCGTTTAAATTTTCTGAAAGTTTTTTGAATTCCGTTCCACGTCCTTTTACATATAAAGAAGAACTAACTCTCCCCAATATTTTTTCATCCAGTAAGTTTCCGACATTGAAATCATAGGTTTTAACATTACCTGTATAAGATGGAACATCATTTTTATCAATTTTCATGTTCACATCAGAAACGATTCGCCCTAATTTGGTCTTGAATTCGCCATATGCGATAAAATCATTTTGAAAGCCGGTAAAATTACCATTGAAATTAATATTACCGAATTTGTTGATTATCGCTGGGATAACTTTGGTTTTTTTACCCGTGATGCCTGCCACTACTTCATCCAAATCGGCTTTATTCGTTCCCGCCATTTCAATATTCAGATCCATAAAGGTCTCTTTCCATTTGGGTAAGCCTTTAATAATGAAATCGCCTTTTATATGCGTGGCCTTGCCAGATTTTATAGATAATTTTTTTGCCTTTAAATTATTCACCAAACCTGTAATCTGACCATCAACATCAATATCCAGATTCATGTGATCCAGTTCAGAAGTAAAAAAGGCAATATCTCTGGATGAAATATGGCTCTCTTTAAAGATTGCTTTCATCCTTACCCGATCAACGTAATGGTTAAAGTCTTTAAAGCTATCAAAGCGCATTTGATAATAATTGGTCAGGCGGCTTTGATTGGTAACCAGTAATAAATTTTTAAGCTCAATCGCATTGGTATCTATAGTGGTTTCTGCAGTCAGGTTTTTTAAGTAAAAACCACTTTTTTCTCTAAAAGTTAAATTCTTGATATTGGTTTTGACTAAATGATTTTTGGTATCGAGACCTTCAAAAATCCCGCTCAGATTTTTTAAATCTACATTATCAAAGTTGATGTTTTTGCCTTGTGCCGTATCCTTTGCTTTGTAATTTTTATACTTAAAGCCAATTTGGTTTAAAATAATCCTGCCGAAATTTATAGCGTAGGGCTTTTTCTTTGGTTTTTTTACAGTAGGTTTACCAGAATCGAAATAATTTATGATAAAATCGAGATTCGATGTTTTGTCTTTATAATTTTTCAGGAAGAAATTTCCATTGTTAATTTGAACGGTACTGATGTCAATGATTCTTTTCTCTAAAGAAAGTTTGTTAATATCTACCAGGAATTTTGGAGTGCTGAGTAAGGTGTCTTTTTGTTGATCCAGAACCAGTAAATTTTCCAGGACAATAGATTTGAAAGGCTTGATGTATAGGCTTTTGATTGAAACCGTGGTGTTGAGTTCTTTTGATAAATATGAGGCTGCTTTTTGGGCAAAATAAGTTTGAACAGACTTAAACTGTAGAGAAAAAACAAGAAGCGCAAGCAGCAATATTATTGATGCGATTACCCAAAGGAGTATTTTAAATAGTTTTTTAATAATTTTGCAGCTTAAATATAAATAAATTGTCTATTCTACTGGCTATAGAGTCCTCTTGCGATGATACTTCGGTTGCTATATGTAACAACGGCAAAATTACTGCCAATGTTATTGCAAACCAAACAATTCATCAAAATTATGGTGGTGTTATCCCTGAATTAGCATCAAGAGTACATCAGCAAAATATTGTTCCTACCGTACAACAAGCTTTAGCTGATGCCAAAGTTACAAAACAGGACATAAATGCTGTAGCTTTTACCTGTGGTCCTGGTTTGCTGGGCTCACTTTTAGTAGGCGTTTCTTTTGCCAAATCTTTCGCATTGGCCCTAAATATACCTTTAATTTCGGTCAATCATATGCATGCGCATATATTGGCACACTTTATTGATGATCCAAAACCCAGCTTTCCGTTTTTATGCCTGACCGTTTCCGGTGGGCATACACAGATTGTTTTGGTAAAAGATTATTTCGATATGGAAATTATTGGCGAAACTTTAGATGATGCGGCAGGGGAGGCTTTTGATAAGACGGCAAAAATATTGCAATTGCCTTATCCTGGCGGACCTCTGATTGATAAACATGCACAGCAAGGGAATCCAAAGGCTTTTAAGTTTGCTGAACCTCAAATCGCCGATTTGAATTTTAGTTTCAGTGGTTTCAAAACATCCATACTGTATTTCATCAGGAAACAGGAAAAAGAAAATCCAAACTTTATTGCCGAAAATTTAGATGATATTTGTGCATCTGTTCAGTACAGCATCATCCAGATTTTATTGAATAAACTGAAAAAGGCTGCTAAACAGTACAACATTAAAGAAATTGCAATAGCAGGAGGGGTGTCGGCAAATTCCGGTTTACGCAATACTTTGCAGGAACAGGCGATTGAATTGGGTTGGAAAGTTTACATTCCGGCTTTTCAATATTGTACGGATAATGCAGGAATGATTGCTATAGCGGGTTATCATAAGTACTTAAAGAAAGATTTTGCAGGGCAGGATGTATCGCCAAAGGCGAGGATGGAGTTTTAGGTGGGTTGAAAGGTTGGGTGTTGGAAGGTTGAAAATTATAAACTGCCAACTGGTTAACTGTTTGATAATTGATGTTTGGTTATTGAACATTATTTTAGGTTGGAAAGTTAGAAGATTGAAACGTTGTAATTGTGAAATGCCAACTGAAAACTGCCAATTGTTAATTGTTTTATTGATATTGAATTTTTATTATGGCTGGAGCCTCGTTAATATTTTGGATCGTTTGTGCAATTCCTTTAATTGGTATTTTATACTGGTTGATTAGAAAGGATAAAAACAAACTTAAAGGCAGTTGGGGAGTAATTATTTTGGGCGTCTTATTAATAGCGGCTATTTTGGTTATCATTTATGTAACTAAAGATTTTAATGCCATATTTAATCAGGATACACAGTAGATTTAGAAATTGTTACTTTCTTGTTTAAAAATACGCGTCATGCTGAACTTGTTTCAGCATCTTTCTAAAATTAGACAGTTTCTTAATGCTATACTCTAAAATTTGATAGAATAAAGAGTCGGCAACTTTCTGGCAAATGTGCTATTAAAGTTGTCAATTCTAATACCTGCTTTCCTTATCTTAAATTTATTTCTAAGGTTTTCTAAAACATCTAAGGTGGTAAAAAAATAGCCTTTTATTAGCTGTAATTTCTTTGAAAAATCAAAAAAGTCTTGAATCAAGACAAAGAATTATAGCGTCATCATAATTTCATTTAATAAAAAAGTACGCCTTTTTAGGTTTGTCAATGCTATTTTGCCAAAATAGCATGAAATTTCTTTAGATTTTAACGATAAAGAAATTTGTGCTTTAATAATTATTTCATCCCTAATTTAAATTTATGTTAGTACAAAAAGCAATCGTTAAAGGCTTGCTGTCAGTGGTATGCGGCCTTTTAATTACATCCTGTTCAACAAGTAAATATGCTATGACCGATAACAATAGGGTTTACAAACAAAGGGTAAGAGAGTTTGCCAAGATTATTAAGGCCGAACCTCCTTTAAATCAATCGGTAGATTCGGTGGTAGCTGAGAAGCAGTTTTGGGTGGGAACCGTAAATATGGGTATGCGGAAGCCTAATTTTGTAGTGATTCATCATACAGCACAAAATTCTGTTGAAGAAACCTTAAGAACTTTTACAAATCCAAGAACACAGGTAAGCGCACATTATATAGTAAGCCGGTATGGAGGGATTTATCAAATGGCTAATGATTATATAAGGGCATGGCATGCAGGTGCTGGCCGTTGGGGAAATGATATGGATATCAATTCATCATCTATTGGCGTAGAGTTAGATAACAATGGAAATGAACCTTACCCTGATGCTCAGATTAATAGTCTTTGTGCCTTGTTGGGGACTTTAAAAAAGAGACATAACATTCCTACATCCAATTTTATTGGGCATGCCGATCTTGCACCAACACGTAAGCAGGATCCAAATAAGTTTCCCTGGAAAGTGATCGCAAAAAAAGGATATAGTTTTTGGTACGATGATATTCTGCCTGTGCCACCTGCCGAATTTGATACTACCGCAGCACTAAGAATTATGGGTTATGACATCAGAAATTTAGATGCCGCCATTGTAGCGTTTAAACGTCATTTTGTACAAACTGATATTTCGCCAAACTTAACAGAACCGGATAAACTGATTTTGTTTAATTTGTATAAGAAGTATATGTAAATAAAAGAGGAGCGTCAATTTGAAAATTGACGCTCCTCTTTTAAAATATAGAAGATTTAAAGTTTTATATGAGGACTTAAGGATCAATCTCCATTGCCCCGTTTGTCCCCACGAAACAGAATACGTTTGGTTCGTGAGGACTACGAACCAAGGCGGTAAAGTTAGATCCTGAAATAAATTCAGGGTGACGATAATCAGGGTGACAATAGTGTAATTCTATTATTTTTCTTCTAATTTATCGGCAGTAACTTCGGCTTTGATTTTAATTTCCAATTCTTCAGCCAATTCCGGGTTATCCATTAAGAGTTGTTTAACCGCATCTCTACCCTGACCTAATTTAGTGTCGCCATAAGAGAACCATGAACCTGCTTTTTTGATGATGCCAAAATCAACACCTAAATCGATAATTTCTCCATTTTTAGAGATTCCCTCCCCAAACATTACATCAAATTCAGCAATACGGAAAGGAGGAGCAACTTTATTTTTAACGATTTTAACTTTTACACGGTTACCAGAAACTTCATCAGAATCCTTAATTTGTGATATACGACGAATGTCCAAACGAACTGAAGCATAGAATTTCAACGCGTTACCACCTGTAGTGGTTTCAGGGTTACCGAACATTACACCAATTTTATCACGTAACTGGTTGATGAAAATACAGCAACATCCGGTTTTTGAAATTGTTCCGGTTAATTTACGTAAGGCCTGACTCATTAAACGGGCATGTAAGCCCATTTTGCTATCGCCCATTTCACCTTCAATCTCGCTTTTTGGTACCAATGCAGCAACAGAGTCGATAACCAATACATCAATGGCTCCGGAGCGTATTAAATTATCTGCAATTTCTAAGGCTTGCTCTCCATTATCCGGTTGAGAAATTAAAAGATTATCGGTATCAACACCTAATTTTTTGGCGTAAAATTGATCAAAAGCATGCTCTGCATCAATAAATGCGGCTATACCACCTTTTTTCTGTGCTTCGGCTATAATGTGTGTGGCTAAGGTTGTTTTACCCGAAGATTCAGGACCATAGATTTCAATAATACGTCCTTTAGGTATACCGCCAATACCTAATGCGATATCCAAACTAATAGAACCTGTGGAAATAAAATCTATCGGTTCTATAGCCGTATCACCTAATTTCATGATGGTACCTTTACCGTATGATTTTTCTAATTTATCTAAAGTTAACTGTAGGGCCTTTAATTTGTCTGCGTTCGCGCTCATGTTTTTGTTAATCTGATTACGTAAATATAATTATTAAATTGGCTAAAATACTTTTGTTAATGCAAATAAAAATACTAAAATATTTAGCTAAGTTAAGTGTTTTTTAGCTAATGTCAATAGTAATTTGAAAATAATTTTTTATACTTTTAATTTATTCCGTTCCTGTTGGGTGGTTAATCGCTCAAAATACCTGCACATATAGGTAATTTCGCATACCTCGCATTTGGGGCTGCGGGCTAAACAAACATAGCGTCCGTGTAATATAAGCCAATGGTGAGCAATATGGATATCTTGTTGAGGCAGGTTTTTAACCAAATCTTTTTCAACGGCTAATGGTGTTTTCCCATTGGTTAAGCCCAATCGATTGGCTACACGAAAAACATGTGTATCAACTGCCATAGCAGGGGCATTATAAATTACGGATGCAATAACGTTAGCAGTTTTTCGACCAACACCGGGCATTTTCTGTAATTCATCAACATCAGAAGGAACGACATTGTTGAAATCGTTCAAAAGCATATTGGCCATTCCTACCAAATGTTTGGCTTTATTGTTTGGATAACTGATACTTCTAATGTAATCAAAAACCAGATCGGGCGTAGCTTCTGCCAATGCTTTTGCATTTGGAAAACGTTGAAAAAGGGTAGGGGTAACCATATTTACTCTTTTATCGGTACATTGTGCGGAAAGAATTACGGCTACTAAAAGTTGGTACGGATTATTATAGTGCAATTCGGTTTCCGCATCTGGTTGTTTGGTTGAGAAGTGTTCTACAAAAAGTTTATAACGTTCTTTTTTAAGCATGCACAAATATAGGTAGCAAATTATTATAAAGACTAAAATAGGACATTATTATCGGACGAGTAGAAGCAAAAAAAGCTGCCTTACTTAGTAAGGCAGCTTTTTTCAAATGTGTAAATTTACTTTGTTTTACTGTAGGCTAAAATCCTGTCGATGGTTTCGTCTTGTGGATTTTTAACCAGCCTATCTAACCTATTCTTGAGTTGGTCATAGAATAAATCAATTTCAGCATCAGATTCATTATCAGCGTTAAACTGAAACATGTGTTGATGTAAATTTGCATTTTGTTTTGATGTAGAAGTTTTTGTCATAAGCAACTAAAATGTTTTTATAAACTTAACGATAGTTGCTATGCTTTATTTCACACCAGGAAACATTTTTGGTAACATTTATGCTACCCTTTGTATATCATTTCTTTTGTTTTAAGCATTTTGCGCAAATTGCTCAAAGCATAGCGCATACGACCTAAGGCCGTATTGATGCTTACATCGGTTAAATCGGCTATTTCCTTAAAGCTCAAATCGGCATAATGACGCATTAAAAGAACTTCTTTCTGCTCATCAGGCAATAAATGAATCATGGCTTTTAAATCTTTATGCGTTTGGTCGCGAAGCATTTTTTCCTCTGCACTTTCATCATAAAAGTGTAGCATATTAAATACATCCATACCATCAGAGCTGGTAATAATTGGAGTGCGCTTTTCTTTTCTGAAATAATCGATAACCAAATTATGGGCTATACGCATTACCCAAGGTAAAAACTTACCTTCTTCGTTGTATCTTCCCGATCGCAGGGTGTTAATTACTTTTATAAAAGCATCCTGAAAAATATCTTCAGCCAGATATTGATCTTTTACCAATAAATAGATAGAAGTATAAATTTTACTTTTATGTCTTCTTAAAAGTTCCTGCAATCCATTTTCGTTCCCGGCAATATATAACTTTACCAGGTCCTGATCATTATATGATTGTAAATTCATAGGTTTACCTACACTAAATCCCGTACTATTTGCTAAAAATTAATTTTGTAGATGTTTAATTTCTATAGCTTGTCTCCTATGTTTTTTGAATGTGTTTGTTTGGCTCTGAGCTTGTTAATGTTTCAAAGAAAGCGTTTTTTTTATCAAAATGCAAAAAATAAAATGTTAAAAAATAAATTAACCGCCTCAGTACCCTATTTTTGTATGTTTTTTAAAACCCCAAAATATTAATAGTGGGTTATGTTTTAAATCCTTTATAATTCATGAGCAAAAAAGAAGCCGAAAAAGATCCGCATAAAAATATTATCATAAAAGGTGCCCGTGTGCACAACCTGAAAAATATAGATGTTGCCATTCCGAAAAATAAATTAGTCGTTGTAACGGGGATGTCAGGTTCGGGAAAATCTTCTTTGGCATTCGATACTTTGTACGCCGAAGGACAACGCCGCTATGTTGAAAGTTTATCGGCATATGCCCGCCAATTTATGGGTCGTATGAATAAACCCGATGTAGATTATATTAAAGGAATAGCACCTGCAATTGCAATTGAGCAAAAGGTAATTACTTCAAATCCACGTTCTACGGTTGGTACATCGACAGAGATTTACGATTATTTGAAATTACTTTTCTCTCGTATTGGTAAAACCATATCGCCAATTTCGGGCAAAGAGGTTAAAAAGGACTCTGTTAGTACGATTGTGGACTATGTGAGCATTATGCCTGAAGATACAGCAGTAACAATTTTCTGTCCGCTATATCCGCACAATAACCGTACAATTAAGGAGGAGCTTGCCATTTTATTGCAGAAAGGCTTTTTAAGGGTGCTGATCAATAATAAAATTGAAAAAATAGAATCTGTTTTGGACGATGCTGATTTTAAGGATGTTGAGCTGAAAGATGATAAAACGGTTCAAATTCTTATTGATCGTATCGTTGTAAACCAGGAGGAAGAAACTTTAAGCCGATTGGCAGATTCTGCTCAAACTGCTTTTTTTGAAGGTAAAGGCGATTGTTATGTGGAGGCCGAAGGTGTAACGAAACATTTTAGCGACCGGTTTGAGTTGGATGAAATGCGTTTCGAAGAACCTACACCAAATTTTTTCTCTTTCAATAACCCTTATGGTGCCTGTAAACGTTGTGAAGGTTATGGAAATGTAATTGGTATTGATGAAGATTTGGTTATTCCCGATAAAAGTAAAAGTGTTTATGATAATGCCATTGCACCTTGGCGTGGCGAAAAAATGAGTGTTTGGTTGCAGAATTTTATTAAAGCAGCCCCAAAATTTGAATTTCCGATTCATCGCCCATATAGTCAGTTGACAGAAAGGGAGCAACGATTACTTTGGACAGGTAATAAATATTTCAATGGTTTAGATGCTTTTTTCAAAGAACTTGAGGAGCAGACTTATAAAATTCAGTACCGAGTAATGTTGTCTCGTTATCGCGGGAAAACTTCTTGTCCTGATTGTAAGGGCTCGCGTTTGCGTAAGGATGCCTCGTATGTTAAGATCGCCGAAAAATCCATTATCGATGTGGTTTTGATGCCCTTATCAAAAGCGCTAGTTTTTTTCAACGAATTAAAGCTTAGTGCAAACGATACAAAAATTGCCAAACGTTTATTGGCTGAAATCGATAACCGTTTTCTTTATTTGAACAATGTGGGCTTGGGTTATCTCACCCTAAACAGGCTTTCAAATACCTTATCTGGTGGAGAATCGCAAAGAATAAATCTGGCTACATCTTTAGGCAGTAGTTTGGTTGGCTCTGTTTATGTTTTAGATGAACCAAGCATTGGTCTGCATCCACGTGATACCAATAAATTGATTGAGGTTTTACTGTCTTTAAGAAATGTTGGTAATACGGTTTTGGTTGTGGAGCATGAGGAAGAAATGATGCGGGCTGCCGATTACATCATCGATATTGGTCCGGAGGCTGGTACGCATGGTGGAAATCTGGTTTTTAGTGGTCATTATGAGGAAATTTTAAAAGATAAAAATAGCTTAACAGGTCGTTATTTATCGGGTTTGGAGAAAATTGCCATCCCAGAAAAACGACGCAAATGGAAAGACCATATCCTGATTAAAGGTGCAAGGGAAAATAACCTGAAAAATATTGATGTTAAATTTCCTTTAGGTGTTTTCACAACAGTAAGTGGCGTTTCGGGTTCGGGTAAAACCAGTTTGGTTAAAAAGATTTTATATCCGGCTTTGCAGAAAGCTATCGGCAATTATGCTGGTGAGCAAACCGGAGCTCATGATGGAATTTTCGGTCATTACGATTTGGTTAGCCAGGTAGAAATGGTTGATCAGAATCCGATTGGTCGATCAAGCCGTTCAAATCCTGTAACTTACGTTAAAGCCTGGGATGATATTCGTGCCTTATTTTCAGGCTTGGCAGCTGCTAAAGCTGCAGGCTTGAAACCTGCTGCATTCTCTTTCAATGTAGAGGGTGGTCGTTGCGATGTTTGTCAGGGTGAGGGTGAGGTGAAGATAGAAATGCAGTTTATGGCTGATATTTATCTGCCATGTGAGGCTTGTGGAGGCAAACGCTTTAAACAACAGGTTTTAGATGTAACCTACAAAGAGAAAAACGTTTCCGAAATTTTGGATATGACTATTGATGAAGCAGTCGATTTCTTTAAAGAGGAACAAAAAATCTTGAACAAATTGCAGCCCCTGGTAGATGTTGGTTTGGGTTATGTTCATTTGGGTCAATCATCGAACACGCTATCAGGTGGAGAGGCTCAGCGTATCAAGCTTGCATCATTCCTGATTAAAGGCAATAATGCGAATAAAACCTTGTTTATTTTCGATGAGCCAACAACAGGCTTGCATTTCCATGATATTAAAAAACTGCTGAAAGCGCTGAATACGTTAATTGAACAAGGCAATACCATTTTGGTTATCGAGCACAATATGGATATGATCAAATGTGCTGATTGGGTTATCGATATTGGTCCTGAAGGTGGTGATGGGGGAGGTCATATTGTATTTGAGGGTGTTCCTGAAGATTTGGTAAAAGAACAAACTTCTTATACCGGAAAATATTTAGCCTCACATTTAAATATAAATCCATAATTTCGGCGATGCTTTTTTTAACGTTTTTTATAGGCATCATCCTCAACGCCATGGGGTATATACCTCCGGGCAATATAAATTTAACCGTTGCCAAGCTTGCCATTAATAAGGGCATGCGTCAGGTATGGTACTTTATCCTATCATTTTCAATTGTCGAAGTGTTTTTCACGTTCGGTATGATGCGCTTTGCCCGTTGGGTAATGAGCGATGTAAACCTAAACGAATCTGTTAGCAAAGTAAAGTTAGATACGCTTGTAGACTGCTTTATGATTATGATGTTCCTGGTAATGGGTACCATAACCTGGTTGCACAGGAAAAAAGTTCCTAAAACCAAAAAGGAGGACAATAGGCGTAGGGGCAGTGTTTTGTATGGATTAATGTTGGGGATCTTAAATCCTGTACAAATACCTTTTTGGCTTTTTTTTGGCAACTACGTAATCCTGCACGATTGGATACATACCGATTATTTATCGCTCGTTATTTTTAGTTTAGGCTCCGGAATTGGCTCTGCTATAGCATTATACCTGTACGGACATTTTGCTCAATACATTCAGGAAAAGTTTACCCTAAGCAGTTTGATCATCAATAAATCGATTGCGATATTTTTATTTGCTCTGGCGGCTTATTTAATTGTTAAGCAAGCGATGATCATTTAGCCCCCAACCCCCAAAGGGGGGCTTTTCCTTTCTAACGTTCATGCCATGTTTGGCATTTTGGAGTTCCCCTCTTCCAGAGAGGTGTCTGCAGGAGGAGTGTTTTCTAAAGCCCAGTTCCTAAAGATTTTTCCTTTCCAGCGTTCATATAATGTTTGGCATTTTGAAATTCCCCTCTTCCAGAGGGGTGTCCGACAGGATGGGTGCTATTAAATCTACGCTTTGCAAATTAATAATGCCCGGTATATTTCATCGCAGATTCTATAATTGAAACATCAGGGTTTTTACTGTTAAATAATTCGAAAACCGAATTGAAATTTTTAATGATAATTTCCGTCACTCCAAAGCCTTTGGTAATGTTTTCAATTTTTAGAGGGCAGGATATAATGGTATTGAAAATTAATGTGATTTGTGGTGTAAAAAATAACTTTATCTTTCGAATCCAGCTTAGGGACTTGGGGGTCTTAAAAACTCCACATTCCAGATCTTTTCTGCTTTTCGGCCAATCAGCCAAAAAGATGCAGCCAGTATAGAGAAAAATAAAGCCTTATGCCAGCTATCCCAAAAATATTCGAAGTATCGGGTGTAAAGATTTATAAATAGAAAAGTGATGCCGAACTCGCGGGCAACATCATCATGATATTTTAAACCAAATAAAGTACTCACTATACAAACTCCTGCAGAGAGTAAAGCCCAATAAAACAAACTCAGTTGTCTCACATTATACCACTGTTCCAGGCTTGCAAAATTTCCAAAAACAGAAAGCAACCACAGCGCTACAAACAGATAAACCATTCCTGCGATATATGTCGCCTGGAAAAAGTGCTGGGTTTTGGCAAAGCCTTTCATGATGAAAGATGATGCGGTGAGGATGGCTCCAAACGCTACAAAACGCAATGGATAATTCATCCCAAGGAAATAATAATTCCAACGACTTAAATAACCGGTTTCTGTTCCAAACCAGGCGCCTAAAGAAATCAGGGCAAAAACCCAGATTAGCCTCGAATTAAAAGCATAACCCAAAGCGCCATAAATAAAAACTGAAATCAGTATCAGAATCGAAAAATTGCCGGAACCATTATCAATCGCTTTACCGAAATAAGCGACTGCATTTGCAGTCAACAGAATTGCCGAAAATACAATGGCCTCATTACTGAATTTTAGATGTGTAAGTTTTTTCTTCCTTCTGAAACCTAAAATATAGAGCCATGCAGCCAATCCGCCGGATATAATTGCAATGACAATATTCGGCGTATTGTAAACTCTTTTTAAATAATTAAGAATAGCATTATCAATCAACAGAGAACCTAATGCAATAAAACCACAGGCCAGGGCAACCCAAAAAGCGTATTGAGCCAACCGTAACCAATCAAAATTTTTGGTTTCATAACTTTGGCGAAGTTTTGTACTGGTTTCTTCATTTATTAAGCCTTCTTGTTGCCATTGCTCAATAACTTCATCCAGGAACTCACTTTTTTCTCGATCTACTTTCATCAGGTTGGTACACGAAGATATGTAATTTAGTCCGAAGTCTGAAGTCCGATGTCCGAAGATAAAAAATCTCCATTAACCCAAACTTCTGACTCCGGACATCAGACCTTGGACTTTTAAATAACTTCCTTAATCTTTTTATGATTTCCTACGATCCAAATTACATCACCATTATCGAAAACAAAATCAGAGGAGGGGTTTAAGATTTTATCTGTACCGCGTTCGATGCCTACAACTAAGGCCTGTGCCTTTTCTCTTATGCCAGCATTTCTAATGCTTAAGCCATATACAGGTGATTCGGTATGTACGACCACTTTCTGCAAGGTCATTTCTTTATCAGGGAAATTAGGTTCATGTCCGGTTTCCGGTAAATCGACTTCTAAAAGACTTTTTACAGCCGCCAGCTGGTCGTCTGTACCGATTAAAAGTAATTTATCATTTGGATAGAGTCTTTCATCCCTGCCGGGTGTTGGAATATTGTTTCGTCCCCGTTCAATCAAGGCGATATTTACCCCATATTTTTCACGAATCATCAAATCAGATAAAGTATGGCCCACTACTTCTGATTCCGGAGCAACGATTATTTCTGTCAAGTGAGTATCCCAAGGTAATATTGCAGGTTTCTGATTTTGGCGGGCATTCAGATTTAGCATAAAACGTCTTTCCAGTTTATCATAAAATGATTGTAGTTTTCTGGAGAAAATGATCATGCCTAAAATAATTAAAGTAAGTGCTATTGCTGCAGCAATCCAGGTGTCGAAAAACTCATATATCAAAAAGCCAACAAAAAATATTCCCAGGGCAATTCTAAAAAATTCGATGGCAATCAATGGTCCACGAGTATATTTTTTGTTTAACCAAAGATGGGAGTAAGCTGTTTTTTGTATTCTTCTGAAAGATAGTGCCCATAAAAATGGGGCCATCAGAATGAAGGAAACAATGGTGCTGATAATGGTTGAATTGATGCCGTTTACAACATGTAGTGCAATAAAAGGTTGTACATACCGGGAGGCCAAAAAGATAACAGCAATTATCATTACGGCATGGATAACGGTATTAAATGCATAAGCACGTAATAAAATTTTCCAGTCGCTCAACGTTGTGATACCTTCCGTACTTGAACTGTATCTTTCAATTCCATCCAGCCATTTTTTAGGTAAAACCCTGTTCAGAAAATTATAAAGAGGCTCGGAAAGTTTGATTAGGTAGGGTGTTGTAAATATGGTTATGGCTGATGCGGCCACAGCTATCGGGTAAATAAAACCGCTGGTTACTTTTAAGGTTAAGCCAAGTGTTGCAATGATAAAGGAGAATTCGCCGATTTGGGCTAAACTCATACCGGTTTGTACGGATGTTTTTAAGGGTTGGCCAGATAGTAATGCGCCTAAAACAGTACTCAGGATTTTCCCGAAAATGATCACGAGGGTTATAATTAAAATTGGACTCGCATAATTAACCAATACGGAAGGGTCGATTAACATTCCAACAGAGATAAAAAAGACAGCCGCAAACAAATCTTTAACCGATTTTGTAAGGTGCTCTATTCGTTCTGCCTGGGTGGTTTCTGCCAAAATGGAGCCCATTATAAAAGCGCCTAATGCTGGAGAAAAACCTACTTTTACGGCTAAGAGAACCATAACCAAGCAAAGTGCCAATGAAACGACAAGCATCGTTTCATCATTCATTAGTTTTTTTGTCGCCTTTAAAAATGTTGGGATTAAAAATATTCCGGCTAAAAACCAAAGTACAAGAAAGAATCCCAGTTTCAGAATGGAGAACATCATTTCAGTACCTGCAGATTGACGACTTACAGCCATGGTCGAGAACAAAACCAATAATAAAATGGCAACTAAATCTTCTACAATAAGAATCCCGAAAACCAAACCGGCGAACTTTTTATGTTTAATTCCCAGTTCTTCAAAAGCTTTGATGGTAATCATGGTTGATGAAATGGATAAAATCCCACCTAAAAAGATACTGTCCATATTTGTCCAGCCCATTGCTTTTCCTGTAAGGTACCCGGCCAAAATGATAAAGAGCACTTTTACAATTGCGGTTATGGATGCAGAACCACCAACTTTAACCAGCTTTTTAAAGCTAAATTCTAATCCTAAACTGAACAATAAAAATATTACGCCGATTTCGCCCCAAATATTAATGCTTTTTAAATCGGTTACGGTTGGCAGAAATTTAAAATATGGCCCCACTAAAAGACCGGCAAGAATATATCCTAAAACCAGGGGTTGTTTTATTTTTTTAAATATAAGTGTGGTTATTCCTGCTGAGGCAAGAATTAATCCTAAATCGGCAATTAAATCAGGTAGGTGCATCTATAAAAAATGGGTAAAGTAATCATTGCTGAGCCATTATCTCATTCATCATTCTGAACCCCTTTCAGAATCTTTATCAGATGGGTGCCGAAATATTCAATGCGATGTAAAAAAGCCTCATTGCCGCTAATATAACGAAAACGAGGCTTTTTTGAAAGGAAAACCTATCAGGATAATTGTGAAAAATAATTTAAAGTATCTTCTTTATCTTTTTGCAATTGAATGGTTAAGGCTTCCAGACCTGTAAATTTCACATCGTGACGAAGGAATTTAAGGAAGTTCATTTTGATGTGCTGGCCATAAATCTCCTGGTTAAAATCAAAAATATTTACCTCGATATTTCTTGTCATTCCGTTAATGGTTGGCCGCTGACCGATGTAGGCCATGCCTTTATAAGTTTTGAGTTTTGAATTTTGAGTTTTGAGTGGGTCTGTTGTTAACTCCAAACTCACAACTCTGCTCTCCAAACTCATCTCTACTGTTACAGCATAAATTCCATCACTGGGAATTAATTTATAGGTTTCTTCAACAAAAATATTTGCAGTGGGAAATCCAATTGTTCTCCCGATTTTATCGCCTTTTATTACTCTTCCAAAAATAGAAAAGGGATAGCCTAAATAATCAGCCGCCAAACTTACATCACCTTCCAGAAGTGCTTTACGGATTTTGGTCGAACTCACAGCCACATCATGAATATCCTGTTCCGCAATCTCTTCCACGGTAAAGTCGAAATGTAAACACGCTTTTTTTAAATCCGTTAAGTTGCCAGACCGGTCTTTCCCAAAACGATGGTCATAGCCAACAATGATATGCTTTGTTCCAATACCATCAACCAGTGTATTCTTGATGTAATCTTCGGGACTTTGGTTAGAAAAATCTCTTGTAAATGGGGTAATAATTAAATGATCTACACCTAGGTTTTCTAAAATCTCCGCCTTTTCATGTATGGTATTGATCATTTTCAAATCCTGATTTTCAGGGTCGATAATCATTCTCGGATGTGGAAAAAAGGTAAGGATAACACTTTCTCCATTACTGGCCTTTGCTTTTTCTACCAGTTGTTTGATAATTTTCTGATGTCCGAAATGTATGCCATCAAAAGTGCCAATGGCAACAACAGCATGTTCTAATTTTTTAAATTCGTATAGGTGATTGTATATCTTCAAGGTATAAAAAATTAATGTAAGGAATGGCGCTTAACTACGCCGCCTTTTAAATCGGCAATTTGTTGTTGTATTACAAAAGCATCAGTATCAATTTGTCTGATCATACTTTGTAATTTGCTCATTTCGAGTTTAGTTACAACGGTAAATAAAATATCGATATCTTTTTGTTCGCCATAACCTCCTTCTCCTTTATAAATGGTTACACCGCGTTTCATTTCATTAATGATGAAGGCTTTAATATCCTCTTTTTTATCAGAAATAATGGTAACCCCGGTATATTGCTCTAAACCATTAACAATAAAATCTATGGTACTTGATGCTGATAAATAGGTTAGAATTGCATAAAGTGCCGTTTCTATATTTAAAAAATATGCAGCAAAAGCAAATATGATAATATTTAAAATCAGGATGATGTTGCCAACGGTTAAAATACTGTTTTTACTGATGTAAAGTGCCAGAACTTCGGTGCCGTCTATTACGCAGCCACCGCGCATGGCTAAACCAATTCCAGCTCCTAAAAATAATCCGCCAAAAAAGGCAATTAATAATTTATCGTGTGTAATGGGTTGGAAAGGAATTATAATTAGGGCTGCAGAGAGTGCAATAATGGCTATTGCTGTTTTAATGGCAAAAGCTTTTCCTATTTGTCTATAACCTAAAATTACAAATGGAATGTTAATTACAGCGATGAGATAAGATAAGTTCCATTTGGTAAGTGTACTCACCAAAAGTGAAATACCTGTAACGCCGCCATCAATAAAGTGACTGGGCATTAAAAAACTTTTCAATCCAAAACAAGCTGAAGTAACACCTGCAATAATTAAAAGAAGTTCTTTTACAAAACGGGTATTCTTGTTTTGGAAATGTCGGTTCATACTTCGGTTATGGCTTTAGCTTCTTCTTTCTTAGCACGAATATAGTTAACGAGTTCTAAAACCTCAAATGCATCTTTAAGCAAAAAATTTCCTGATCGGCTACGTGTAAGTTTTGAAAGATAAGCACCATTGCTTAACTGTTTTCCAAAATCTGATACCAGGGAACGAATATAGGTGCCTTTGCTGCATACAACTCTAAAATCTATTTCAGGCAGGGCGATTCGGGTAATTTCAAATTCGGGAACATTTACAAAACGTTTACGTAATTCTACTTCTTCACCAAGCCTGGCCTTAACATATAACCGCTCCCCATTGATTTTTACAGCAGAATGTGCTGGTGGATATTGTTCTATATCGCCAATAAAAGGTTTACAGGCAGCATAAATGTCGTCTTCGGTGATGTGGCTAATATCAAAGCTGGTATCAACTTCAGTTTCCATGTCGAATGATGGGGTGGTGGCACCCAAAATCATGGTTCCTGTGTATTCTTTTTCTTCCGCCTGGAAAGTATCGATCTGCTTGGTTAATTTACCGGTACAAATAATTAAAAGGCCGGTAGCCAAAGGGTCTAAAGTACCGGCGTGACCAACCTTTAGTTTCTGCGGTTTCAAAGAATTTCGGATTTTACCAACTACATCAAAAGAAGTCCATTTGTATGGCTTATTGATCAGTAGAAGTTCGCCTTCAGCAAAATTGAAATCTTTAAATTTAGGATTTTCTGTATTCAAAATCTTTTTTCTGCAAAGATACAGATTATATAATTTGCAAATTGTGCCCTGTTAACAACAAGATGATAATGGCTAAACCAACTACAATTCTATACCAACCAAAAATCCTGAAACCATGTTTGTTTAAATAGCCGATAAAACTTTTAATGGCCAAGAGGGCAACAATGAAAGCAACAATGTTCCCAATAATCAATAGGTTGGTTTGCTCATGAGTAATGGAATGACCTTCTTTATAAAAATCATATAATTTTTTTGCAGTAGCGGCGAACATGGTTGGAACAGCGAGAAAGAAAGAAAATTCTGCTGCTACTTTTCGACTTAATTTCTGGCTCATACCACCAACAATTGTAGCGCCGGAGCGGGAAACACCAGGAATCATTGCGATACATTGAAAGAAGCCAATTTTTAAAGCTGTTAAATAATTCAGATCTTCTTCTTCTGTAATTGTGGGTTTATTAAACCATTTATCAACAAACAATAAAATAATTCCACCTATAAATAATGATATACCAACAGCTAAAGGACTTTCTAAAAGCTCATCAATTTTTTTGCTTAATAACAGACCAAATACAGCTGATGGTATAAAAGCGACAACCAGTTTTAAATAAAAGTTAACAGATTTGAAGAAGCGTTTAAAATATAATACCAATACTGAAAGTATGGCTCCTAGTTGTATTGCAATGGTAAATAATTTGACAAAAGGCTCGGTTGCAATCCCCATCAACGAAGATGCGATAATCATGTGGCCAGTGCTTGATACCGGCAAAAATTCCGTTATTCCTTCAATAATGGCAAGGATAATGGCCTCAAAATAATTCATAGATTTCGGATATTCAGGATAGGAGTATAGGAAAAGCCTAAATGTATTAAGCGTTTCAAAATCCTATTAAAGAAACTTTATTTTTTAAGTATAGCATAAATGCCAAAAGCAAAACCAAATAATACCACTAATGGTGCCAGTAAGGTTTTCCTGAAATCATAAATATCGGTTGTACCCATCATGAGGATAAAGCCAACAGCTACAATTGCCATACTAATCAGCAATAATTGATAGTTCTTTTTGGTAAAAACCAATTCACTTTTACTGTCCTTTGTAATAGGATTTATTTTTTTTTCTGTCATTATCTATATAGATGATAAGATTTTAAACGTAAATATCTGCTCACTGCAAACCAGGTACTTATGCCTGTTATAAATATGCCGATGATTAATAATCCGACAAATACAAAACCAAATTCCTTGTAATTGTTTAGGATTATAATTTCCGGTACTTCTTTACGAGCATAAATCAATGTAGCCAATAAAATTATAATCGCTATAAATGCAGCAATTAAACCATGCAAACTGGCATATAATAAGAAAGGACGTCGAATAAAATTTTTCGTTGCACCAACCAGTTGCATACTTTTAATTAAGAAGCGTTGTGAATATATCGCTAAGCGGATGGTGTTGTTAATCAATGCGATAGCAATAACCAATAAAACGGCTGCAAAAGCAAGAATGACAAGTCCTATGGTATTGATATTTTTATTCACCATATCAATTAAAGAGCTTTGGTAAACCACCTCTTTAACAACGGGGTTTTTGGAAATACTTGCTTTTAAAGCATCGATGCTTTTATTATTTGCATAGTCTGCTTTTAAGTACACGTCAAAAGTAGAAGTTAAAGGATTATAACCTAAAAAGTTAACAAAATCTTCTCCCAGATCCTGAGTTAAGTTTCTGGCAGCCAATTCTTTGTTTACATACTGTGTTTGCTTTACGGCCGAATTGGCATTAAGCTCTTTTTGGAATGCTAAAACATCAGTTTCCTTAGCGCCTTCATCAACAATAATATTTAAGACAATGTTCTCTTTAACATAATTAGATAGATTTTTAGCATGTACAAGTATCAACCCAAGCAGGCCTAACATTAATAAAACCAATGCAATGCTAAAAATGGTAGAGATATAGATTGTTTTGGTTTTTTTAGATGCATCACTTACTTCGAATTCTTCCATGTATTTAAATTTTGTTTCTGCGAAAATATAAATTATACCTGATAAACACCAATTTTAATGAGGTGTTAATCAACATTAACGGATGATTTAAAGATTTAGTTCGAAATATATTTCGTGCAAAAAAAATCTTTTTTTAAAGAAGCGGTACGAAATTTGGGGAAATGGCGTTATTTACGGTAATCTAAAATGAAAAATCAACTTATGAAAAAACAAATTACATTATTGAGCATGCTGATTTTGTTTACAGCAACAATTTTTTCTTGTAAAAAGGACACCAACACTTTAAAAGCCCAAATGATGGGCAAATGGACATTAAGTAAAATTGTAGTCTCAGGTTATACTGGGGTAGATGCCGTAACTAAAAATGGAACATTTACCTATGGTACAACGAGCGATTATATGGATTTTAAATCTAATGAAGATGATCAGGTAGAATTGAGTGTGAGTGGAAACAGGACAATCGGCACTTATGTAATTACTGGTGAGTTATTTAATATGTCATTTCCTGATGGTGATTCATATTGTACTGTAAATAGCTTGACCACAAAACAATTTCAGTTTACAGCTAAAATTGATAAAACCAATATTGTTAAAGTATATTATTTAACACGATAAAATTTTAATTCTCTTAATTCCCATTATTTGCTTGCGCCATTGGTTTTAAACTAATGGCGCATTTTTTTTGAATTGGTTTTCCACAGATTTAAATTGATTTTTTCAAATTAAGCTTCTTAAAAAATACTCTGTTTAATCTGTGGCGAAAAGCTGCCCAATCCTGCTGATTTACGAGAGAAACTACTTTCACTCATGTTTTTTTTCGTCTTTAATAAACGTCCGTTGGTCGATTGATTTGCAAAGGTGGTCTAAAATCTTCCAGTTTGTTACAACATTTTTAAATCGATGTGGTTTTAAATAAACACATAAATGAAATAATAATGAAAAATCAAGTAACATTTTTGGGCCTGTTGGTCCTATTTACGGCGGCAATCACTTCGTGCAAAAAGGATGTAAAATCCTTAGAAGATCAAATGATGGGAAAGTGGCTAATTGACAAGGTCATAACTGTTGATGCCAATGGCGTATCCACAACGCAAACATATTCCCAAAACGATTATATGAATTTTGCGCTTAATGTAAATAGTATGATGGGTTATTATCCTGTTGATTATCAATTACATAATAATCGATTAAATAGATATGCCGGTTACTATCCTACTACATCTAATGCCAATGCAAGTAAAAGATATGTCACAGTAAATCAAGGAACCAATTGGGCATCAGGTTCATTTGAGATCAATGCAGGAGATCGATTCAGACTATTTTTATCTGATGGTACACATGATGGCATGGTAAATCGTATTGAATCAAACCGATTTCAGTTTACCGCAAAAAAATATGGAAGTAACCTTACCAAAATATATTATTTAAAAAGATAAAGGACATGATTTCCAATTATTTGTCTTGCGTCATTGGTTTTAAATCGATGGCGCATTTTTTTGCTGTTTATCGAGAAATATTAGGCTTTATATCAGTAATCCGTCTATGAATTCAAGGCTAAAAAAATGAATTTATAGTTGCTTTCTAAAACCCCTTAATTTGTTTAATTTCGCCAGCTTAAAATCAGAAATTGTGCAATGGACTATCAATTCAAAGAAATAGAACAAAAGTGGCAGAAGTTTTGGGCCAATAAACAAACATTTAAGGCTGAAAACAATTCTACAAAACCCAAATATTATGTGCTGGATATGTTCCCATATCCTTCGGGAGCAGGCCTGCATGTTGGCCATCCACTAGGTTACATTGCTTCAGATATTTTTTCGAGATACAAACGCCTTAAAGGCTTTAATGTATTGCACCCAATGGGTTATGATTCTTTTGGATTACCGGCAGAGCAATACGCCATACAAACTGGTCAGCACCCGGCCATTACAACAGAAGCAAACATTGCAACCTACCGTCGCCAGCTGGATCAAATTGGTTTCTCTTTCGATTGGAGCCGTGAAGTGCGCACCAGCGAGCCATCGTATTATAAATGGACACAATGGATTTTTATGCAACTGTTCAATTCATGGTACAACATCGAAAACGACAGGGCAGAAGACATCAGTACTTTGTTAGAGAAATTCAACTCATCAGGTACAGCCGATGTAAAAGCTGTTTGTGATGAAGATACCAAATCATTTTTACCAAGTGACTGGGCAACTTATACAGATGAACAAAAGCAGAAAGAATTATTGAAATATCGTTTAACCTATCTTAAAGAGAGCACTGTAAACTGGTGCCCGGCTTTGGGAACGGTTTTAGCGAACGATGAGGTTAAAGATGGCTTTTCTGAGCGTGGCGGTTATCCTGTAGAACAAAAGAAAATGATGCAGTGGAGTATGCGCATCACTGCTTATGCCGACCGTTTATTGCAAGGCTTGGATACCATTGATTGGCCTGAACCTATTAAAGAAATGCAGCGCAACTGGATTGGTAAAAGTGTGGGCGCTAGTGTTCGCTTTGCAATTGAAACTGATAACTCTAAACTGATAACTAATAACTGGATAGAAGTCTTCACCACCCGCGTCGATACCATTTTTGGTGTTTCTTATTTAGTATTGGCTCCGGAACATGAATTGGTTTCAATTTTAACTACACCAGAACACAAACAAGATGTAGAAAGCTATATTGCGCAAACTAAAAAGAAATCGGAATTAGACCGCATGGCGGATACTAAAACGGTTTCAGGAGTTTTTACTGGAAGTTATGTAATCAATCCTGCAAGTGGCGAACGCGTTCCTTTATGGATTGCCGATTACGTTTTGGCTGGGTATGGAACGGGAGCGGTTATGGGGGTTCCAAGTGGCGACCAACGCGATTGGTTATTTGCAACACATTTCAATTTGCCAATCGTACAAATTTTAGATGCGCAAAAGGATATTGAGCACGAAGCAGACCCAACCAAAGAAGGAAAATATATCAATTCAGGATTCATCAACGGAATGACCTATAAAGAGGCTGTTCCATTCTTGAATAACTGGTTGGAAGAACAAAATGCAGGCAAAGCAAAAGTTAATTTCCGTCAACGTGATGCGATTTTCGGTCGCCAGAGATACTGGGGAGAACCGATTCCGGTTTATTTTAAGGATGGATTACCTTACTTATTAAAAGAAGAAGAATTACCATTGTTGTTGCCTGAAATTGATAAATATTTACCTACAGAAACTGGCGAGCCGCCTTTGGGCAGGGCAGAAGATTGGAAATATAATGATCAATACGAATACGAATTAAGTACTATGCCGGGTTGGGCAGGTAGTAGCTGGTATTGGTATCGGTATATGAATGCTCAAAATAACAATGAATTTGCCTCAAAGGAAGCTATTGAGTATTGGAAAGATGTGGACTTATATATTGGAGGTTCTGAACACGCAACGGGTCATTTATTGTATAGCCGTTTCTGGAACAAGTTTTTGAAAGATCTGGGTTACGTGAAAGAGGAGGAGCCTTTCAAGAAGTTGATTAACCAGGGCATGATTCAGGGTAGAAGTAATTTCGTTTACCGGATAAATGATGCCGATGGAAAACCTACCAACACTTATGTTTCTGCCGGGTTAAGAAAGGAATATAAAACTTCTGCTTTGCATGTGGATGTTAATATTGTTGAAAACGATACTTTGGATTTAAATAAATTTAAGGCTTGGCGGGAGGAATATGCAAATGCCGAATTTATTTTAGAGCATGGAAAATACATCTGTGGTGTTGAGATAGAAAAAATGTCTAAATCAAAATTCAACGTGGTTAATCCAGATGATTTGATTGAGCGCTATGGAGCAGATACCTTGCGGATGTATGAAATGTTTTTAGGGCCATTGGAGCAAAGCAAGCCCTGGAATACCAATGGTATTGAAGGCGTATTTAAATTCTTGCGTAAGTTCTGGCGTCTATTCCACAACGAGACCTGGGTATTTCATGTAAATGATTCGGTTCCTACAAAAGCAGAGTTAAAATCATTGCATAAAATCATTAAAAAAGTACAGGATGATATTGAGCGTTTCTCATTCAACACCTCAGTATCCAGCTTTATGATTGCTGTAAACGAACTCACGGATTTGAAATGCAAAAACCGTCAGATCTTGGAAGATATGGTGATTATTTTATCACCTTATGCGCCACACATCTGTGAAGAATTATGGGTTTTGTTAGGCAATGAGGCTGGAACTTTATCTTATGCAAAATTCCCGGTTTTCAAACCTGAATACCTGGTAGAAGATGAATTTGCCTATCCCGTGTCGGTTAATGGCAAAATGAAAATGAACCTGAACCTGAGTTTAACCTTAGAACAATCTGAGGCCGAAAAAATCTTATTGGCGGATGAGCATTTTCAAAAATTCTTGGATGGAAAATCACCTAAGAAAGTCATTTTCGTTAAAGGAAAGATTATTAATGTGGTGGTTTAAGATTAAAGAGTAAGGAATAAAGATCAAAGAATAAAGATCAAAGAATAAAGATCAAAGAATAAGGATCAAGGAGTAAAGATCAAAGAATAAAGACCAAAGTGAAAAGTTCGTCATTGCGAGGTTGCGCAGCTTCCGAAGCAATCTCCGTGTTCATAGGCAAGTCTTTAATTTGGCAATGACGCACTGTAGTGTCTCAGCAACGACGAGAATATAAAAACATAAAAAAACCGAACTGTATTTACAACTCGGTTTTTTTATATTAAATATATTGGGATTGGGTTTCCAGACCTTATGCCTTTCAGCTTTTAGCTTTTCTTCTGTTACCGCCGAACCTTCTGTTGTTGCTTCCATTGCGAGGTTTGCCACTCATATTACCATCACTACTTTTTTTACCGCCACCGCCTTTCGATTGTGCTTGCGGTTTGCGTTTAACCTGATTTTTAGCCAACATGCTTTGCCAGCTTAATGGATAGGGGTGATCCTCAACAATTGGTAATGTTATTTTAATTAGTTTCTGGATATCCAGTAAATATTCATTTTCTTCCGCATCGCAGAAAGAAATGGCAATTCCGTTGGCACCAGCACGGCCTGTACGGCCAATTCTGTGTACATAAGACTCCGGAATATTTGGTAATTCATAGTTGAAAACATGAGATAGCTGATCAATATCGATACCACGGGCAGCAATATCAGTTGCTACCAATACACGGATTCTCTTGTCTTTAAAATCAGTTAAAGCCCTTTGTCTGGCGTTTTGCGATTTGTTGCCATGAATGGCCGCAGCTTTAATTCCTGCGAAACCCAAATCTTTTGCAATTCTATCAGCACCATGTTTGGTACGGGTAAAAATCAAAGCGGTTTGTATACTCTGATCTGCCAAAAGATGGATTAACAATTTCTTTTTATCCGGTTTATCAACAAAATAGATAGATTGGTTAATGGTTTCGGCGGTGGAAGAAACAGGTGTTACCTCAACTTTTGTTGGATTGGATAAAATGGTATTGGCCAATTTCTGTATTTCATCAGGCATAGTTGCCGAGAAAAATAAAGTTTGTCGTTTTGCAGGCAATTTCGCAACTACTCTTTTCACATCGTGGATGAAACCCATATCCAGCATACGATCGGCCTCATCTAAAACAAAAAGTTCAATTGTATTTAAATTGATGTAACCCTGGTTCATCAAATCCAATAAACGACCCGGAGTAGCAACCAGAATATCAACACCTTTTTTTAAGGCATCGGTTTGTGCCTGTTGACCAACACCGCCAAAAATAACCAGGTGGCGCAAGTTTAAATTACGACCATAAGCTTTAAAACTTTCTTCAATCTGAATGGCAAGTTCACGGGTAGGCGTTAAAACCAAAGCCTTTATATTTTTTGATGCTTTGGTATTGATGTGCTTTTCGTGCAACAACTGCAACATTGGGATGGCAAAGGCAGCAGTTTTTCCGGTTCCTGTTTGTGCGCAGCCTAATAAATCTTTTCCTTTTAATATTGTTGGGATGGATTGTTCTTGTATTGGTGTAGGTTGTGTATAACCTTCAGTCTCAAGGGCCTTTAAAATGGGCTCAATGAGGTTTAGTTCTTTAAATAACATGTAAATTCTTAAGTAATAAATTTTGAAGAAGCTAGAACAATCATTTATTGAAGGACTAACTTGCGGATTGCTTTAAATGATAAAGAAATTCTGCTTCGGCGGCAAAGGTACGCTTAATTGTTGGAATGTTATAATGTTGTTAAATTGGTTAATGGTTTGAATCGGTTAACCTAAAATTTATTAACCCTAAACCGGGATTAGAATTATAGCATTTTACCATAAATGTGTACAAATGCCTTTATTAAGGCAATATAGTGTCATTTGAATTCTATGATTTATACCAATCCTTCTTATCAGCGGTTAAATTTCTATTCTTGGCAAAATAAATATAACATAACACTCGTTAAATGGGTTAATTGTCTCTAAAAGAGATAATCTTTGACATTTGAACCTGATAAATCGGTTAACTGAAAACTATTGTTTTAAAAATTGACAACTAAATGTGCATTTATTAAAGTTTATAGTTGACAGCGTCAAAGAATAAATCTATTATTGTATAATATTTTTTGTAATTGGGATTTGGAAGTAAAATCATTTAAAATTTTCAAATCCAATATGAGATTATTCTAAAATATAGCATGTTGAAGTTAAGGATCGCTCCCAATATCCCTCAGTATTGCCGCTTAGTGCTTATACAAGGTTCCTTTTTAACATGTTATGCAAACATAATTTATGGCAGAAGTAATTTATAACGACGATAGTATACGATCATTAGACTGGAAAGAACACATCAGGTTACGACCTGGTATGTATATTGGAAAGCTGGGCGATGGTTCAGCCCATGATGATGGTATCTATGTTTTGTTAAAAGAGATTGTAGACAACTCTATTGATGAGTTTGTGATGGGTACCGGAAAAACCATAGAAATAACACTTTCAGAGCAAAAGGTGAATGTTCGGGATTATGGGCGTGGCATTCCTTTGGGTAAAGTTATAGATTGTGTGAGCAAAATAAATACCGGCGGTAAGTACGATAGTAATGCTTTCCAAAAGTCAGTAGGATTAAATGGTGTGGGTACCAAAGCTGTAAATGCTTTATCAACAAATTTTGTTGTACAATCTTACCGGGATGGAAAAACAAAAAAAGTTGAATTCTCAAAAGGAGAAATCGTTAATGATCAAGCCGTTATTGATACGACTCAGCGCAATGGAACGGCAATTACCTTTTATCCTGATGAAACCATTTTCAGGAACTACCATTACATTCCTGATTTTGTGGAGAGTATGGTTTGGAACTACGTTTTCCTGAATACAGGTTTAACCATAAATTTTAATAATCAGAAATATTTTTCGGAAAGAGGTCTTTACGACCTGCTTTCTAAGTTTAATAAGCCGGAGGAAATTCGTTATCCGATTATTCATTTACGTGGAAATGATATTGAGGTTGCAATGACTCACGGACAACAATATGGCGAAGATTACCATTCTTTTGTAAATGGTCAGCATACCACTCAAGGTGGAACGCACCAGGCCGCATTTCGTGAAGCTGTTGTAAAAACAGTACGTGAGTTTTTTAAAAAGGAATTTGATGCATCAGATGTTCGTTCATCCATAATTGCAGCGATTTCCATACGCGTTCAGGAACCTGTTTTTGAATCGCAGACCAAAACTAAACTGGGTTCGCAAAACATGGGCCCTGAAGGACCATCAGTAAGAACTTTCATTAATGATTTTGTTAAAAAGGAACTGGATGATTATTTGCACAAACATTCTGATGTGGCAGATGCGCTTCTGAAAAGAATTATCCAGTCGGAGAGAGAGCGTAAAGATATTGCAGGTATTAAAAAACTGGCTAACGATAGAGCTAAAAAAGCATCGTTACATAATAAAAAGCTTCGTGATTGTAAAGTGCATTTCAATAGCAATCATGAAAAAAGATACGAAACAACCTTATTTATTACCGAGGGTGATTCAGCATCGGGCTCGATTACAAAATCCCGTGATGTAGACTGCCAGGCTGTTTTTAGTTTAAAAGGTAAGCCGCTAAATTGTTATGAGTTAACCAAAAAAGTGGTCTATGAGAATGAAGAATTTAATTTATTACAGCATGCTTTAAATATTGAAGATGGTTTAGATGGATTGCATTACAATAACATCGTTATCGCAACAGATGCCGATGTAGATGGTATGCACATTCGTTTATTAATGATGACTTTCTTTCTTCAGTTTTTTCCTGATCTGGTTAAAGCAGGGCATGTTTATATTTTGCAAACACCTCTTTTTAGAGTTCGAAATAAAAAAGAAACTATTTATTGTTATAGTGATGAAGAGCGTAGAAATGCTATTGAAAAATTAGGTAGCAAGCCAGAAATCACTCGTTTTAAAGGTTTGGGAGAAATTTCTCCTGATGAATTTGGTTTATTTATTGGAAAAGATATCAGGCTTGATCCTGTTATTCTGAAAGATCAGACCATAAAAAGCTTGTTGGAATACTATATGGGGAAAAATACACCAGATAGACAACAGCATATTATCAAAAACCTTCGTATAGAAAAAGACGAGGTGGCAGAAGAACCAAAAATAATTGAAGATGTAGCTTAATTTCTGACGTTAACATTCCAAAAATTAAATCGCCCGCACTTGAAACCCGCTAAAAGTTCTGCAGCTAAATATTTAATAGTCATTGTTTTAATTCTGATCATTTTCGGAATAACGGCCGGACTATTTGTGAATTTTTCTAAAATACCGCTTTTAAAATCGGTAGATAAAATTGTACAGGTTCAAAATGATTTTACCAAATTAGACAGTTGTATTTTTAAACTTTATAATGCGGAAAACAGTTGCAGGATGTATGTGGTTAGCGGGAATCGGAGTTATTATAATCAATTTGTTAGTGAGATTAAAGAAATCTCTTTAATCATAGAGGCGATTGAGCAGGAAAACCAACAGGAAAAAACTTTTTCGGCAGAAACTTTTAATAATTTAATTAAGCAAAAAGAGCTCAGGACATCACAATTCATTATGCTGAAGAGATTGTCTGATAGTTTAATTAATTTCTCTATTGAGGTAGATAAGAATGTCGAAAAAATAAAGCCCCAGGATAATCTTTTTACAACAAGACAATTTAAAAATATAGTAAGAATCGACACCCTGAGGCCGGAAATCGCAGGCAGGCCCAAAAGAAAATTTTTTGGACGAATCATTGATGCCATAAACGATAAAGGAAGCCAAAAAATTGACAGTTCAAGATCCACATTAGTAAAAACTATTATTTCTGCTGATACATCTTCAAGCAGTCGTGCTTATAATAAGCTTCAGCTTAAGGCGATTAACGATTATTATTTGAAGTTATACCGCATCAATAAAAAAATAAAAGACAAAGAAAAAGAGCTTTTAGATGTTAACCATCGCTTAATTACAACCATTGTAGATGGGTTGAAAAAATATAAATCCAATGAAAAGGAATATTATTCTTCGGTGCAGCAAATTGTGGGTATTTCAACACTGAATACGGTAGAGAATCTTGATAATTTTACATTAATTTTGCTGGCTTTCGCAACTGGTTTGCTGTTGTTTGTATTCTATACGATCTATAACTTTTATAGAAATGAAAGAGCATTGATTGATTACAGCAATAAAGCTGCTCTTTATGCGCTTTCAAAAAGTCGTTTTTTGGCCAATATGAGTCATGAAATTCGAACACCTTTAAATTCTATAGTTGGTTTTTCTGAGCAATTGACCCAGGCAGATTTACAGCCTCAACAAAAAGAACAGGTTGGTGCAATCAGAAACTCTTCTGTTATGTTGCTCGATGTGGTTAATGATATTCTGGATTTCTCTAAATATGAAACCGGAAAAGTGACTTTAGAAAGTGTTCCATTTTCGCCAAATGTTGCCATCCAGGATGTTTTTGATGGTATGAAAATTCAGGCGGGCAAAAAGAAAATTGATTATATCATCAATATGTCGGTTGAAAAAGATGTTTTCATATTAGGCGATCCCCTTCGTTTGAAACAGGTTGTAATGAATCTTTTAAGTAATGCTATAAAATTTACAAGCGAGGGAGCTGTTACCTTAAATGCAAATCTGATTAAGCACCAAGGCAACCAGGCATCACTAAAAATTAATGTAACGGATACCGGAATGGGCATAAATTCCCTGGATCAAAAAATCATTTTTGATGAATTTGCCCAGGTTTATTATTCTTCAACTAAAGAAAAACAACAGGGGACAGGCTTGGGGCTGGCAATTTGTAAAAAGATCGTTGAATTTCAGGGCGGTGAAATTAAAGTGAGCAGTGAAGAAGGGAAAGGTTCCGTGTTCTCTATTGATTTGCCCTATCAAATAACCGATCAAAGAGTAGAGGATGAACTTCCTTTATCTCATAGTAATTTAGAACTAAGTGGTTTAATTGGAAAACGTGTGCTTTTAGCCGATGATAATATGTTGAATATTTTGTTGGCAAGTACCATTCTTAAAAAATACCAGATCGCTTTTGATGCGGTCTACAATGGTAGAGAAGCTCTGGAATTATTTAATGAAAACAATTACGATATTATTTTAACAGATATACAAATGCCTGAAATGGGGGGGATAGAACTCACTCAAAAGATTAGAAATTGCGAAATCGCAGAGAAACGTTCCATACCTATTTTGGGTGTAACCGCAAATGTGATGCAGGAAGACCGCGAAAAATATATTGCATCCGGTATGGATGAACTGGTACTTAAACCATTTCTGGAACAGGAGCTTTTGGAGAAAATACTCAGGTTTGTAAAATAAAATAACCCAGAGCATTTTTCTCTTAATGGCTAAACTTCCGGCACATTTACAGTGTCTTCAGGATGCTGCGGAGGCAAAACATCGACCTTTTTTTCTACAACGACAGTTTTTAAGTGTACAGCATATTTTGTTGGTGCTATGCTAGTATCGTGCTTTTCGGCGAAGGCCTGCGTAAATTCGGCTCCAAAGTATAATATTATCGAGGTGTAGTATATCCACACTAAGATAATAATAATAGATCCGGCAGAGCCGAAAATCAGACCTGGATTTGATTTTGATAGGTACAATCCAATTAAATACTTGCCCAATCCGAAAAGTAAGGCTGTAAATGCAGCACCAACAATAGCCGATTTCCATTTCAGTATTACATCAGGCAGAACTTTAAAAATAACCGAAAATACCCCGGTAACTACAGCAAAAGTTAAAACATTATTTACAATTTGGATGATAATGGTAGTTGTACTGGAGATTTCGGGAATGAATTCCGTTATTTTATTCCCCAAACTTAAAACAAGGCTGTTTACCACCAATGAAACCAGTAATAAAAAACCTAATGATACAATCAGTGAAAAAGAAAGCAATCGATTGGTGATTAATTTTTTCCAGCCTGTTTTCGGTACAGCTCTTACCTTCCAGATTAAATTTATACTATCCTGGATTTCGGTGAATACGGCCGTTGCACCCAAAACCAATACAATTACACCTATAACCAAGGCAAAAGAACTTTTGCCTGATACACTGGCATTCGCTACAAAACCTTGAATTTGCACGGCAGCATCATGGCCCACAATTTTGTTTATCTGGGAAAAGAGCTTATTCTCTATTGCGTCTTGGCTATAAATTAAGCTTGCTGATGCAATTACAATAATGATTAATGGAGAAAGTGAAAAAATAGTGTAGTAAGCTAAAGCCGCGCTTAATTTCATTACTCTATCTTCTACAAAACCTTTGCCTGCTGCAATAAATAAATGATAGATATTGATTCCGAACTTTTTGACTTTTCTAATTAGTTTCATTGTATAATTTAGAAAGGATATCCTATCCCAATGTTAAAAATTAAGTTTTGTTTTCGCCAATCTTTATTACCAAAGGCTATATCATCAAAAACCCATCTTTGCCCTGAAGGTAAATAAGGTTTCCTAATAGGAAATGCAACATCCAAACGGATAACAAATATAGTTGCATCAATACGTAAACCAACACCTGTACCTATAGCCATTTCACTTAAAACATTTTTAGCCTTAAATCCGGAGCCTGGTCTTAAGGGGTCTTCTTTTCTTAGCCAAATATTCCCTGCATCGGCAAATAAAGCACCGTGTAAAACACTTACTAATTTAAATCTTAATTCTGTATTTAACATAATTTTAATGTCTCCGCCCTGATCTGCAAAATCAACTGTATCCGCAACTTTAAATGTTCCGGGGCCTAGTATCCTGGCAGGGAATGCTCTGATGTCATTACTGCCACCTGCAAAAAACTGCTTTACAAAGGGCATAGATGAACTATTACTATAGGCATGTCCATAACCAATATTTAACCTGTTGGCCCAGGTTACATCGCGTGTTAATTTATAATAATCTCTAAAATCTGCCTCTAATCTTACAAATTGAGTTAAAGGAACATTAAAAATAGAACGTTTTCCCTCTTCATTTTTAGGTGTAAACAGGCCCCAAACATTACCACCGGTTTCTATACCGCCATTGAAATACATATTATTGCGGCGTTGTTCTTCCATCTGATTGGTATATGTAAAATTATAATTGCTGCCAATGATAAATTGTTTTTCTAAAGTGTTTCTCAATAAAGGATTGGCGCTATAAATATTAGCTTCTACTGTATCTGATGGAAAATTAGGTTTCACAAAGTTTAAAGAAACAGGGTTAAGCGTATGTTCTTTATATTGATTTTCTTTAAAGTTATAGCCAAATTCTCCCTTAAAGGCGCTTAATGAATACTCCGAACCCCGACTGAGTAGCTGGTAGGAGAGTGAAGCTATTGTTTTTGGGATAAAGGCAGTTGTGCTCCTTGGTTTATAGAACGGCACAATGAATCTTGGAAAAGTAAGTTTTCCTTCTGCCGTGAAAGAATATGAATTTTGACCTTGTGCGGTTCCTTTAATCTGTGTTTCGAATCCGCCGCTAAGGCTTACATCTAATTGTTCAGCACCTCTGAATAAGTTTCTTGTGGTTTGGGTGAGTTTAATTTCCGAGCCCACAAAATTATTCGATTTACTGGTTCCGGTTACGGAAAAACTTAAGGAGTTTTTCTTTAATGGCGTTAAATAAACATTAAGGTTCAGCTGATCGTTTTTAAAACTGTCTACAGGTAAAAATTCTGCCCGAACATCCTGAAAAGCTCCAATATTTACCATCCTGTTTAGAGATTGATTGTGATCTTTTCGATTATAAAGTTCATCCTTTTTGAAGAAAACCAACCGGTCAAAAATCCTCGGTTTAAAAGTATTTTGATTATCGTAAATATTAAAATCGTTGTATTCCAGAGGCTTTAATTTCCTTAAAGTGGTATCTCTTCTCAACGAATAATTCGGATAAATGTTGATTTCCTTAATTGTATATGGTTTTAAACCAGCCGCAGGAGCAATATCTTTAACCTTTACCGTAACATTAGCCAGGTTTTTGCCAATGGTACTATCCACTTGCAGAATCAAATAATCAGGGCTGAAATAGAAATAACCATTTTCTTTCAAATCATTATCTATCCTGATGCGTTCGTTTTTGTAGGTATCCAAATCATAATAATCACCAACTTTTAATAAGGTTTTTCCTTTATTGTCGTTGATGATTTTAGTCATATTACCAGTATCCTTGGGAAAGGTTATTTGATTGATTTTATATCTTGATCCTGTATTTGCGGTATAAACAGCTTTTCCTTTTTTACCATTTATAATGGTATCGCCGGTTACTTCAGCTTGCAGATAACCCTCACTAATCAGGTAACTTTTTAAAACATCATTGTTGTATTTCAATTTAACATCGTTTAAAAGTACAGGTGGTTCCCCAACCTTGGTTCTTAGCCAATGCTTCAGACCTTTTGGTTTTTTAGGTTCTCCAGCTAAATTATAGATACCCAGTTTAAACTTAACGCCCAAAAATGATTTATTTGGGCGTGGTCTGGTTTTACTTTCCAAATCCTGTTTTACTTGTTTCTGGTTTTCAATCTTTACAGATGAATCCGGATTTATATTGATCTCAGCTCCGGTGTATAAAATTTGTCCAGGTTTTAAAGATTTCGTTGTACTACAGCCAGTCCAAACTAAACAGGCCAGTATAAATAAAAAAGGTCTAGTTAGTTTTTTCATTTCGTTGTTTCTGTTCAATATTTGCCCTGTTTCTTTTTATTCTTTTTTGAAAAATTTCTCTGAATTTGTTGTAATCAACCACTAAGGTAAATCCAAGTCCGGTTTCAATAATTTGTCCCTCAATTACACCCTCATTCTGATTACGTCTGTATGCTCTTAAGCGGTATCGTCCATCTGCCGAAAGGGCATATTCTACATTCACATTGCCTGCAATGTTCGTGGCGTTTTGTCCTGCTGCCTGTGGTCCCTCCAAACCGAAGGAACTTCCAACAGTTACGGTTAATCTGTCATTAAGGAGTTTTTTAGATAAGCCAACTTCTAAATCAGTTTTTTGCTGCATTGAGCCGGTTGAATAATCCTCTGATGAGTTAAGCCCAAGATTGATGTCGACACCTTTAATTAAATCGGAGGCTAAATTGTTCAGTTGCTCCGTTAAAAGTTTACTTACACTTGAACGGGCCAGGGTGGAAACACCGCCACCACCAGCTAAACTTTGGAATGGATTATTGGCCATAAACCTGTTTAATGCAAGCAAAGCAAAAACCTGTTTGTTCAATTCGCTTTCATTTCGATTAACATTTTGCAGTTTGGTATATGCAATTCCGTCTAAGGCTCCACGTTCGTTTTCAGGTAAATCCAAACGGAAAGAAATGATCGGCTTCAATAGCTCTCCTTTCATCATCAGATAAACCTGGAAAGGCAATTTAGTTTTTGCCTGAGTATTTGTTGGATCATTAATTAAGTCTATTGGTGCTGCATTAACCTCATAAAGTGCGGTTAAGTTTACATTTGCTGAGGTTGGCTCACCAGTCCAGACAATTGTACTTCCTTTTACGAGTTTAAATTCTTTTTTACTTAATGGGCCAACGGATAAATTATACGAGCCATCATTAATTTCGTAACGACCAGTCAAGCTGATTTTGCCACTTGGATCCATCGCGGCATTTAAGTTTGCGTTGCCTCTTACTTTTAATGCATCGCCATTTGAAGGATCAACAACTACATTCAGTTCAGCTTCCGGATCTACTGTAACACGAGCAACCAGGTTTAATCCTTTAATTGGTGATTGGTTAACACTATCAACTTTCAAAGCTTTTTGCCCGTTAAAAGGAGGTGCATCTGCATCTATAAACTGAACAATCCCTTCCTGATCTATAATTGAAGGATCATCAGCTGGCAAAGCAAAAAAGAATTTGGTTCCTTTATTTACTTTGATGGTCATGTTTACATCGGGCTGGTTTAAATCGCCTCTAACCTTAATGTTACTGGTTAGGAAAACTGTACCGTAAATCATCTCATTATCAGCAGGAGTGGAATTTAATGCTCTGAAATTATTCGTTCTGATATCCAGACCAAAGCGATAATTTTGAAAATCGCTGGTGTAAATTTTCCCGTTAACGGTTGCTTTTTGGTTTAGCGAATCAATCAAAGTAAAGTTATTAAAACTGATGCCTTCGTTGGTAAACGAAACCTTTTCATTTGGCATACGGAAATATGAATTTACATAAGCTACATTGATGCCGGCATTGTTGAAAGTTAAATCGCCCAAAACTTTTGGAGCTGTTAATGTCCCTTTAACTGAAAGCTGGCCAGTCAATGTTCCTGTTCCGTTTTTTAATTGCCCTTGCGATAAACTTTCAATATTTTTCAGTTCTATTTTATCTATGTTAACCGTTAAATCTAAAGCACTTTTTGGCGTTGTATAGTAGAAGCCATTGGCTCTTAGCTCATGTACGCCGCTTAAAGCCGCATTTACTTCAAAAGCATTTTCAGTATTATTATTTACGGCTAAACGTAGTGTTCCAAGAGAATCTTTTTGATAGCGTAATTCATCAACAGTTAGATTCGCCTCGAATTTTGGATTGGTGGCCAAATCTTTAACATTCGCTGTACCATTTAATCTGCCGCCAACAAGCGTGGTATCGGTCTCGGCAAACTTGGTTAAAGTTCCCAATTGGAAGTCTTTAAATGCGACAGCCAGGGGAGCATTCGGTGTGGTCGGATTGCTATTTATCGATAAGGATTGTCCGCTATTGCTCATCTGGAATTGATTAACCAAAATGCCCGAACTGCCAAATTGGATATAATTTTCAGGAGAAACAACCCATTTTTGATAATCCAATAAAAGTTTTTGAGGGTCTAAGCTAAACTTGAAATCTTTATTAATAGATTGGAAAGTCCCTCCGATTGTGTATTTATTTCTTAGTTTGCTATCGCGAAGAAAGATGTTTACACCTAAATTGTTGTTCGCTGCGTCTCCGCTAACTTCGGTATTGAAAAGCTGGATAGAAAGACTTTGCAAACTTTTAACGGTTAGGATATAATCTATTTTATGGTTGTTGTTATTGATATTCAGTCTTGTGCTATCAATTCTATAATCGCCATAAACCACCTGCGGAAAATTCCCCTTAACCAGCAAACTGTCTTTTTGAGTATCAATTAAACCATAGAATTGCGATGGTTTAAACACCGTTAATTCTGGAACAAAGCTTTTCAATAATTTCGAATCGTAAACCCTAACGAAGAACCTTAAACGTTGGTCGGGAACCTTTTTAACCTCTCCAAAAGCATAGTATTTATTGATCTGGTTGATGATGGCATCACTCAATTGTGTCAACTGATATTTTCCATCGATTTTTGCAGCTAATATTTCTGATTTTAAGCTTAATTCATTTTCTGTTGCGGTTGATTTTGCCCGGACAGAAATCGTATCCATGTTAATTTTTTGTTTGTCTTTTACTACCTGTAAATTTGTAATATCAATTGTGCCATTCAAATAATCGGCGTCAGCAGTTGCTAAATCAACTTTAGCCAGGCCTGCTGCCGATAAAACACCCGTACTGAAATTCAAAGCCTGTAGATTTACCTGTTTCAGATTTAAATCCGCTTTTACTGCCGGATATTTTCCTGCCAAATTAACTTTGGCGGCTAAATCGAAGTTTGCATTGCTATCGGGCATGCTGCTTTTAATATTGATGTTTTGATTGCTGTAATTTCCAACCAAACTCAAATTGCGATAGGTATATTTATTATAGTAGGCACTTAAAACTTTTGCCCTAAAATTTGTATTGATTTTTTTCGGGTCGAGACCAGTTCCATCAACATCCGCTTTAGCCGTAATCCTGCCCAATGTAGGCTGCATTTTTAAAAGTCTGCCAACATTAAAATTATTCAGATTGATGTTCCCCTTATAACTTTCCTTGCCTTTCGGACCTTTCATTGCTGCAACTAAAAGGGCATTACCGATGTCTGTTTGTACATCCAGATTAGTGCTGAAATCTGTCATCGAGCCTTTAAAATTACCTTTTGCATTGATCACGTTTGGTAATTCTAAGTTGGTGGGCAGCGATTTTTTAGGTACTGCCACAAAAATATCGCTCTTGGTTATATAAAATTTCTTGATGTTTAAATCCAGGTAAGTTTTATTGATATCTGGTAAACCTTTAGCCTTTCCACTAATGTCAATCTCTGTATTTTTCAGCCCGTTAATTTGTAACCTTGGAATATTCAGATTGTTTAAATAGCCATTAACATCAGCATTCAATTTAATTTTTTCGTTGTGATAATTTGCAGGAACGGCATCGCTAAAAAAAACGGCATCTTTTAAACCAATGGTTGTGTTCTTGAAACTCAGGCTTAGCTGAACCCTTTCAGGATGTTTTGTCAAATCATCCATCGATGTAAAATTCAGTTCTGTAGCATTTTCGATATTCGTATTTGGTGTTTTTAGGATGAAGTTGCTTAGCTTAATTCGCTTATCATTATAAACGGCAGCGCCTTTCAGATCATTCAATACGAAACCACTTTTTTCTTTTAATGATCCATTTTTAACATTGGCTTTTATACCAGCGGCACTATAAGATACATCACTCGCACCGAGACTTAGACCATTAATTTTTAGGTGGTTAAAGTCAATCCCCTTGGCAATGGGTTTTGCGGCAAGGTTATCAAACTGAATATTGTTATCCGCCAAGCTTATATTTTTTATCAGTAGAGCCAAAGGCGATTGCTCCGGAACAACAGTATCTTTCACTTTTTTCAGGTCATTAGCAGGAGCAGGTTTAAAAGCGAAAAGAATATTCGATTTATTCAGCCTTGCATCATCAACATTGTATTTGCTGTTGGTTAAATCCACTTTTAGGTTTGCTAAGCCTAAATCGTTAATGTCAGCTATGGCTTTCATTGTAGAGAGCCGGTCGTCATAATTGATTTTAACATTGTTGAAAGCGAAATCCTGAACTTCGATAAAAGGTAATTTACCCTGTTCTTTCTGACTGTTGTCTACGCTATTGGTGATGTGTTGCACCATTTGCGTTAAAGGTTTTTGCTGCAAATAATTCAGAGAAGTGTTTTTTAAATTCAATTCCTGAATAACATAGTGCTGGTTTGCTAAATCGAAATCTTTGATGCGGGTTTTAAACTCCCCCAAATATAATTTTACATCATTACCAGCAACATCATCCCGATATGTAATGCCGATATCTTCAAAAGAAACCTTATCGATAGAAAATTTAAGTGTTGAGCTAGTGTCTTGATTAACTTTTTCTTCAGGTTTTTCTTGTTCGCTCATAAAAGCATCAAGCAGGAAAGAAAAATTAAAAGTGGTATCAGGATTTATCCGCTTTACATTCGCACGTATGTTTTTTAGCTCAATATTATTGACCTCAACTGTGTTTTTTAAAAGCTTAAACAAACTTATATCAACAGCCAGTTTCTCTGCATATAACAAAGTGTCGCCTTTTCGGTCTTCAAGGTAAAATTTGTTCAGCACCACATCTTTTGGCAAGGCAATTTTAATGCTTTCGAGACTAACCTCGGTCTTGGTCTTATTTTTAAGATAATCAATAGTCTTTCCTTTTACAAAATTTTGAACCGCAGGAATATTTAAAGACAGGGCAAGAGCGACCACTAGAATTAGGAGGCTGGCAATTATCCAAAGCAAAATTTTTAAACTTTTACGTGCGTATCTATTCAAAACTAAAGAGGTTGTTAAATGCCCAAAAGTAAGCCCAATTAATTAATTAGTACTGCATTTTGTTAAATAATACAAAAAATAACTTAAATTGTTCACCCGCTATAAAATTAACCTTAGTGGCTGTATAATTTTTAAAAATGAAATCAATTAGCCTAAATATAACGTTTGAGCAATACGTTGGTATACAAGAATTGGATAAAAAAGATAAAATCCTTTGCGAGCTTTCGGAACAGGCCCTGGCAAATTCTTATTCACCATATTCAAAATTCAGGGTAGGCACGGCAATCCGTTTGGCATCTGGTGAAACCATTTTGGGCAGCAACCAGGAAAATGTCGCTTATCCATCTGGCTTATGTGCTGAACGGGTTGCGCTTTTTACAATTGGAGCCTTACATCCAAATGCAGTTATCGAAAGTATGGCAATTACTGCTCAAACTGATTCTTTTGAAATTATGAAGCCTGTTACTTCGTGTGGTGCCTGTTTACAGGTTATGGCAGAGTTTGAGAAAAAGCAAAAACAGCCTATCCAGGTACTATTCTACTGCCTTAATGGTGAAGTGTTAAAAGTAAATGGTATAAAAAGTTTATTGCCATTTGTTTTTGTGGAAGATAGGTTGATTACGCCTAAACGATAAGTTTATTCTATCGGTTGGTGTCTCACCGAAGTTTATTATTCTATCGGTTGGTGTCTCACCGACCGACCATTTGACATTGATTATCTTAAGTTATATATATTGCCTATTTTGAATATTTCGGTCGGTGAGACACCGACCGATAAGTAAATCACATCCAAACTGTGGAATCATTTTTCGGTTGGTGTAATCAAATTTAATTATATTTACGGCTGCCAATTTTTTGTAATAGATGAGTGAAGAATTAGACCCAAACATAAACGAAGAGCACAAGCATACCATAACCCCAATTAACGGTTTATACGAAAACTGGTTCCTCGATTATGCGTCTTATGTGATTCTGGATAGGGCCGTTCCGCATATTCATGATGGATTAAAGCCAGTTCAGCGACGCATTATGCATTCGCTAAAGGAAATGGATGATGGGCGTTTCAACAAAGCGGCCAACGTTATTGGTAACACCATGAAATACCATCCGCATGGCGATGCCTCTATAGGTGATGCGATGGTGCAGATTGGTCAAAAAGATTTACTTATCGATATGCAGGGTAACTGGGGCGACCCGGTTACAGGCGATAGTGCTGCTGCGCCGCGTTATATCGAAGCCCGATTATCCAAATTTGCTAACGAGGTTGTTTTTAATCCCGATACTACAGAATGGCAATTAAGTTATGATGGACGTAACAACGAACCCATAACTTTACCTGTTAAGTTTCCTTTATTATTGGCACAAGGGGCAGAGGGTATTGCAGTGGGTTTGGCAACCAAGGTTATGCCTCATAACTTTATCGAGCTGTTGGATGCATCAATCGAGGCCCTGAAAGGTGTTCGACCGAATATTTTACCCGATTTCTTCACAGGCGGTATGGCCGATTTCTCAAATTATAATGAGGGTCAGCGAGGCGGAAAAATTCGTGTTCGGGCGAAAATTACCGAAAAGGATAAAAAGACTTTAGTCATTACGGAAGTTCCTTTCAGCACAACAACCGGATCTATTATCGATAGTATTTTATCAGCTAATGATAAAGGCAAGATTAAAATCAAGAAAATTGAGGATAACACCGCTGCCAATGTAGAAATTGTTGTGCATTTGGCACCTGGTATTTCGCCGGATGTGACCATTGATGCACTCTATGCTTTTACAGCTTGCGAGGTTTCCATTTCTCCCAATACCTGTATCATCAAAGATGATAAGCCACACTTTTTAAGTGTGAACGACATCTTGATCGAGAATACCAAACATACCAAAGCATTATTAAAAAAAGAGCTTGAAATTCGTTTGCACGAATTGCAGGAGAAGATTTTCTTCAGCTCTCTTTTAAAGATATTTATTCAGGAGGGTATGTATAAAAATCCTGAATATGAAAATTCAAGCAATTTTGAAACCGTTGTAGAGGTTTTGCATTTGCTGTTTGAGCCATTTAAGCCATCACTTTATCGCGAAATTTTACCAGAAGATTTTAAAAAGCTAATCGACAAGCCAATGAGTAGCATCACCCGTTTTGATGTGAAAAAGGCCGATGAGCAAATGAAGTCTTTGGAAGATGAAATTAAAGTGGTTAAAAATCACTTAAAACATTTAACGGATTATGCCATTGCCTGGTTCCAGAGATTAAAAGATAAATATGGAAAGGGACGTGAGCGTAAAACTGAAATTCGTTTATTTGATCGGGTAGAAGCTGCAAAAGTGGCCCTGGCAAATGTGAAATTATACATGAATCGTGAAGACGGTTTCATTGGTACAGGTTTGCGTAAAGATGAATTTGTTGCGGATTGCTCTGATATTGATGAAATTATTGTTTTCCGTGAAGATGGGAAATGTATCATCACCAAAGTGGCAGATAAAACCTTTGTTGGAAAGGGAATTATTCACGCCCAGGTTTTCAAGAAAAACGATGAGCGTACCATCTATAACATGATTTATAAGGATGGCTCTAGCGGAACATCGTATATCAAGCGTTTTGCAGTTGTGGGCGTAACCCGCGATAAAGAATATGATTTGTCCAAAGGCTCAAAAGGCTCTAAGGTTTTATATTTTACAGCCAATCCAAATGGGGAGGCAGAGGTCGTAAATGTTGCCCTAAAACCACATTCTAAATTACGTAAACTACAATTTGATTTGGATTTTGCAGAGGCTGTAATTAAAGGACGTGGTTCTCAGGGAAATATCGTTTCCAAATATCCGGTCAAAAAGATTATCTTAAAAAGTAAGGGTGTTTCAACCTTATCTGGACTAAAAATCTGGTACGATGATTTATTGAAACGTTTGAATGTTGATGGTCGTGGTAAATATTTGGGTGAGTTTGATGGCGATGATAAAATTTTGCAGGTCCATAAAGATGGTTATTATGAGTTAAGCTCATTCGAGCTGAGTAACCATTTTGATGATGATTTACTCTTGATTCAAAAGTTCGACCCTGAAAAGGTTTTTGCTGCGGTACATTACGATGGAAAAGCACAAAACTATTTCATTAAACGCTTTACTTTCGAATCTCAGTCTGTAGGTAAAAAGGTTATTTTTATTAGTGAAGAGCAGAAATCCAGATTATTGTTTCTAACAGCTAATCCGGCAGCGAAAATCATTGTTGATGTTTTGAAAGGCAAAACACAAACTCCAGAAACACTGGATTTGATTCTGTCGGAATTGATTGATGTTAAAGGCCTAAAAGCAAATGGTAATCGGCTATCGCCACATGACGTTCAGAAAGTTAAATTAGAGGAGCCTGAAGAGGAAATTATAGAAGCTCTGGAAATTGAAATGGAAGATGAGCTAAATGATGAATCAATATTGATTAATGACGAAGAAAACGAGGTTATTGAAGAGGTTCCGGCAGAAAAGACTGAGCCAGAAAAAGTAATTGAGAAAACTATTACCGAACAACCAAAACCTAAAGTAGAGAAAACTTCGGAGCCTGTTGCAAAAGTTGATGAGCCAATTAAAAAAGTAGAGGAAAAACCTGTTGTTGAACAATCAAAGTCCAAAGTAGAGAAAGTTACAGAGCCTGCTGCAAAAGTTGAAAAATCTATTGAAAAAGAGGAAGAAAAACCTGTAGCAGAAGAAATGGTTCCGAAACCAGAACCTGTTAAAAAGGAAGAACCTAAAGCTGAGGAAAAATCAAAAACTGAAGAAAAACCTGTTAAGAAAATAGACTTCGAAATCACCAATCTAAAGGATATTGAGATTGATGATAAAGGGCAACTTGGATTGTTTTAATCAATAATACGTCAATTGCGAGGTACGAAGCAATCTTACTTTGGGTGGGATTAGTTCTATCGCATTAAGATTGCTTCGGCTGAAAAAGCCTCGCAATGACGCGATGTCTTAAAGCGGCTGTAAGATTTTGATATTTCTTCTTATATAACTTAGGGATTCTTCAAACGTTCAGAATGCAACTTGGATAGGAGAAATTCTGTGTGTTTCTGTGTCGAAAAAAATATTTATTTCAATTTAAAACTTATATTTGTCTTACTCAAAGGGGTGCTTATTGATCATGCGATTTCTGTCGCAGATTCAGTTGGCTGAGATTATACCCGTTTAAGAGGTCTAAGGCAAAAGGCTTAAGGTTAAGGGTTTTTAGACCTTATACCTTACACCTTAAAACCTTAAACCTTTCAATGTACCTGATTCGGATAATGCCGGCGTAGGGAAGAGGTTGATTTTACAATGCTGTTTCGCCCCGAAAGCAGTTTTTAATAATTTTTATTAGCTGTAAAGTAAAATTGTATTGTAAATGAATTTTCAAGATTGGTTCAGGCTTTTTCAAGAGCAAATCGTACATACCTCAATAATCGAATGGTTAGCTGTAGGCTTTGGTGTTTCAGAGGTTTTACTGGCCAAACGCAATAATATCTGGTTGTACCCCACGGGAATAATTTCTATTCTTTTATCTATGTTCTTATTGCTAAAGGTGAATCTTTATGCAGAAACCTTGCTCAACATTTATTATTTGATTATGAGTGTTTATGGTTGGACCATATGGAAAAAACGTAAACAAGAGGCAGAAAATCAGGTGTCATGGAGTACAAATCATGAATTAACCACGGCTGTCTTAATTTCGGTTGTAGGATTTATGGTTCTATATTTCATTTTGAAACATTTTACCAATTCTGATGTACCAATATGGGATGCTTTTGTTTCCTCAACTGCCTGGGCGGGTATGTGGCTTTTGGCTAAGCGCAAAATCGAAAATTGGATATTCTTAAACATCTCAAATCTGGCGGCCATTCCATTATTGATTCATAAAAAACTGGCGATGTTTGCCATATTAACACTGGTGCTTTTTATCGTAGCCATTTTGGGGTTTATGGATTGGAAAAGGATAATCAACAAAAGAAAATTAGAATTGGCTGTATAAAATATTGCAGATTATTAAAATATAGCCACAGAAACTTAGATTGACACAGAATTTTAAATGAATTTTCCGTACTTACTGAGTTTCCGTGGCAAAAACATATGCTATAGGATATGGAAGAGATATTAACAACCTGGCAGGAAAAAGTAAAAGAATATACCGCGCTTTCTGAAGAAAAAGGGGCATTGCATCCAGAGATTTTAGAACTTGCCTATGAAGAACAATGGTTCAAGCTTTTTGTCCCTGAAGTTTATGGTGGGCCAGGTAAAAAACTCCCTGAAATTCTAAGGCTGGAAGAAAAATTGGCTGAGGCAGATGGAAGTCTGGGTTGGACAATTACACTTTGCTCTGGCGCGGCCTGGTTTGCAGGTTTCCTACATCCTGATCTAGCGAAAGAAATTTTTGCGGATAGAAAGGTTTGTTTTGCCGGAAGTGGGGCCGTTGGAGGTACAGCAGTTAAAACAGAAAATGGTTATCTGGTTAATGGTTATTGGAAATATGCAAGTGGAGCATTACATGCCACGATATTTACAGCGAATTGTATTCTCAAAAATGAAGATGGAACAGATGTATCAGATGAAGAAGGTAATCCTGAAATTAAATCATTCATTCTTAAAAAAGATGAAGTAAGGATCTTGCCTGGTTGGTCTTACTTTGGGTTAATCGCAACCGGGAGTCATGCTTTTGAAGTTAAGGATATAGAACTTCCGTTCAATAGGACGTTTAAAATCAATAATGATATTAAAATTGCTGATGAGGGTTTTGACTACCCATTTTTGCAGCTGGCAGAAACGACTTTAGCTGTGAACAGTCTTGGCATGGCAAACCATTTTACCAAATTGGTTGAAAATTCTTTTTATTTAAGGTCAGGCTTAAACCGATATACGGAAGCACAGATTGCCTTTTTTAACGAAGAATTAAATCGTTGTAAGAATGAGGTTCAAACTTTGAGAACCAAATTTTATAAAGCCTTTGATGAATCTTGGGAGCAACTCATGGATAACGATGTGATAGGGGATAGAAAATTATCAGAAGTAAGTTCAATGAGCAGAAAATTAGCGCATGCCTGTCTCAGGGCCGCAGATACCTTATTCCCTTATTGCGGTTTAGAAGCTGCCCGAAAAGAGACTGAAATAAACCGGGTATGGAGAGATATGCATACTGCAAGTCAGCATGCATTACTCACATTCGAAAAATGATTATTCTAAAATTTCCAGTTTGATTTTCTCCTTAAAATCTGAGGCGAATTTATTCAGCTTTGGCTGGATAACGAATGCACAATAGGGTTTGTCTTGGTTTTGGTTGAAGTAGTTTTGATGATAATCTTCAGCTACATAAAACTCTGATATTGGACTAAGTTCAGTTACAATGGGTTTCTCAAAGATTTTTTGAGCAGTTAATTCCTCAATCATCTTTTCTGCTTGTTGTTTTTGATCTTCATTTTCATAGAAAATAACCGAGCGATATTGAGTTCCTATGTCGTTCCCTTGTCTGTTTAAAGTAGTGGGGTTGTGGGTTTTAAAAAAAATTAATAAAAGTTCATTGAAAGATATAACTGTCTCATCAAATTCGATCTGGATCACTTCTGCATGACCGGTATCCCCATTACAGATTTCCATATAGGTTGGATACTTTAATGCACCACCCATATAACCAGATGCTACTTTTTTTACGCCCTTTAAAGTTTGGAATATCGCTTCAGTGCACCAAAAGCACCCGCCGCCAAATGTTGCTGTTTGCATATGATAAATTAAACGAAAACTATAGCTCAATAGTTTTCTAAAAAATAAAAAAGCTTCATAAAGTTCGAACTTTTTATGAAGCTTTGATCATTTAAGGTGGATAAAAATTTTACTGATATTGAATATATATTGGTTTTGGAGTAAGCTTTAATAATTCTTCCGGAGTCATTAAGCGTTTAGGTTCTTTCTTCAGATCGTTTTTGTAAAATAATTTAAAGCCTGTAAACTGAACCGGTTCACTATAAATAAAGTGACGATAAGTGCCTTTTTTTAGTTCAGGTTCACCCCATCCATCCATATGCATTACAATCTGAACCTCAGGGCGTAATTTGATGTTTTGATAATTGGTCACCATTTTTCTGGTGAAACGGTGTATTGTAAATACTTTAGGAGGCAGGTTATACTTTTTAACCATGTCAGCTAAATAACCAGCTACATAATTAATGTCTGCGGCATCATAAGTTCCTATTTTTTTGCCTGGCAGGGAGCCGTCCTTCATAGAAAACTCCGGGTCGATGCCAAGATGAACGTATGGTAATTGCAAATATTTTTCAATGTGTGGTAATTCAGCTTTAATATTACTTAAAGCGACTTGCAAGTCTAAAAATACGATGGTTCCGGGTTGCATTTTGGCAATTTTTAAAACAGAATCAATTTGTTTATTGCCCATGCGGTTGATGTATTTCCCGTCTTTACCGGCAGTGCCACTGGCAACAGCGGCAATATAATGTAGGCCAGGTTGTACCGGGGTAGTTGGATCAGCTTTTTCCCAACGTTTAACTTCGGCATTTAGGCGTTGCCACATTTCTTTTGGTGCATATTCGCCTAAAGCACCCATTTTTTTTGAGTGTAAATTGCCATAATAAACCACAATGCGTTTAAATGGTAAAATTGCTCCAGCCAAAGGATATGGTTGTTTTTTTACTGGCCATTTTCCTGTTGTATCCCCATTAGCTAATTTTCGCACTAAGGAATCGTAAAGTTTCGGATCAACAGGTTTCATTATATTTTCTGCTGAACTCGTTTCCTTTTTGGTTGAATCTGAAGAAAAAATACTGCCAACTTTGCTTTTGCCATTTGAGTTGCAATTGGCAAATAAGCTGATTGCGGCAAAACCAAGTATTAGTGTGCCTGCTAAATGAGGAAATTTCATAAATTTTATTGAATAATTTGTTTTAAGGTTTCAAGAGTTTTCTGGAATCTGCCACAAAGTAGGGGGAGAAACTGACAGTTCAAAATAAAGTAATTAACATTTACACATTGCAAAATTTACCAAAAACGCCTAGTGGAAGTTTAGTGCCAGCAGTAGCTTGTAAGTACAGTTCGCCGGTTTCTAGATTTTTAACTTTGGGGAACGATGTACGGATTAAATTCTCTACAATAACGGAAGAAAATCCCAAAGAATACGTGTTTAAAATTAAAAAATGTTCTTTTTCATCTAAAAGCTGTACTACATCCTGCATCATTTCCTGGATATGATCTTCCAGTTTCCATTTTTCGCCGTTTGGCCCATGTCCGTAAGCCGGTGGGTCTAGAATGATGCCGTTATATTTCTTACCTCTTTTAAGTTCTTTTTTAACAAATTTTAATGCATCCTCAATCATCCAACGGGTATTTTTTAAGCCCGAAAGTTCCTGGTTTTCGTTCGCCCAGGTTACCACTTGTTTAATCGAATCTACATGAGTGGTATCAGCTCCTGCAGCATTTGCAATTAACGATGCTGCTCCTGTATAAGCGAAAAGGTTTAATACTTTTGGTTGTGGGTTTTTAAATTTTTTTATGGATGAGGAAATATAATCCCAATTTACGGCTTGCTCCGGAAAAACGCCAACATGTTTGAAAGAGGTTAGTGCTAAGCGAAGTTTAATCGCAACATCATGGTTTTTATATTCTACATGCCAACGATCTGGTATGGAAATATTTTTCTTTACCCATTCCCCTGAAGTTGCTGAACGACCTCTAAAGGTAATATGAGCCATTTTTCTCCATTCTTGTTCTGATAATGTTTTTTTCCAGACTGCCTGGGGTTCAGGTCTGATCAGGATAACATTTCCAAATCGCTCTAATTTTTCAAAATCCCCGCAATCAATCAGTTCATAGTCTTTCCAGTGTGTTGGGGCAAGTAGTTGTATCATGTATTAAAAATATAATTCTTCATTGCGAGGCACGAAGTTCCAAAGGAATCCCTTTTGGGGCAATCTTAATGCGATCGCTGTTTGAAAAAGAGATTTATTCGGTTTCGCGATGCTGTTAATTTTAAAACTTATCTTTTGCAGCCTTCATAAATCGGCTGGCAAATACAAAGTCATTCAGTTCCTTAATATCGGTATGTGCAATTTCGTTATTGCTGCCTTCCCAGAATTTTTTTCCTTCATGTAAGAAAAGAATATAATCTCCAATGCCCATAACCGAGTTCATATCGTGAGTAACCACAATAGTAGTCGTTTTATATTCTTCAGTAATTTCTTTAATCAATTCATCAATAACGATTGATGTTTTAGGATCCAAACCCGAGTTGGGCTCATCACAAAAAAGATATTTGGGATTCATTGCTATTGCACGTGCAATGCCAACACGTTTCTTCATCCCACCCGATAGTTCTGATGGGAATAATTTATTTTTTTCTGCAAGATTTACCCGCTCCAAACAAAAATTTACACGCTCCAGTTTTTCTTTTCTTGATTGGTTGGTAAACATATTCAAGGGAAACATAATGTTTTCCTCCACAGTCATACTATCAAAAAGAGCAGAGCCCTGAAATAGCATACCAATTTCTTTACGGACTTCAATACGCTCTTCATAAGTCATTGGTGTAAAATCACGACCATCGTATAAAACAGAACCTGAATCGGGCTCGTGTAAACCAACCATGCATTTAAGCAGAGTTGTTTTTCCTGAACCCGAACCGCCGATAATTAAATTGGTAACCCCTTCTTCAAACTTACCGGAAATACCTTGTAAAACATCATTTCCGGAGAATGATTTATAAATATCCTTTATCTCTATCATTACAATAACAATTGGGTCACGATATAATCACAAGCTAAAATAGAAATACAGCTAATTACAACTGCTCTTGTACTGGCCTGAGAAACCTCCAAAGCCCCGCCTTTAACATAAAAACCTTCATAAGCCGGAACTGAAGTAATGATGAAACCAAATACAAAAGCTTTAACCAAGGCAACCGTGATGGTATAAGGGTTAAAGTCAGTTGTAATGCCTAACATGTATTCTGCAGGTGTAACCGCTCCAGATAATGAACCGCCAAAATACCCACCTGTAATACTTAAAAACATAGAAATGATAACCAACATTGGTACCATTGTTATGCCCGAAATAATTTTAGGCAGGATTAGGTATCCGGGAGCATTTATTCCCATAATTTCCAATGCATCAATCTGTTCGGTAACCCGCATCGAACCAATTTCTGATGAAATAGCCGAACCAATTTTACCAGCCAGTACAATCGCGCTAATGGTAGGGCTCAACTCTAAAATACTCGAATCCCGGTTTACTGAACCAATAATGGTTTTAGGGATAAAATCGCTAACCAGCTGGAAAGCAATTTGTAAAGTCATAACCGCTCCAATAAAAGTTGAGATTATGGCTATAAGTCCTAATGAGCCTACACCAACATAATCCATCTGTTTAGCGATCTCCTTCAGGTATATCTTTAGTTTTTCCGGCTTTCTAAATACAGATTTGAGTAGCAGGATGTATCTGCCAAAATTGGTAAAATTCATTCCGTATGGTTTGATTAATTTAAAAGTTTCAATCTACAATAATGCAAAGAAACAATAAAAAACTTGTAGGACTTTGTTAATTACAAAAATATTCGTGGTTTTAAATATAAATATGGTTTTTTGCTTACAAAAATTAAACCATAAAGATATGAAAGCAGTAATAACAGGAGCAACCAAAGGAATTGGCAAGGCTATTGCAGTAAAACTGGCGCAAAGCGGATACGATTTGATTTTGGTTGCAAGAAGTTTAACCGAATTGGAAAAACTTCAGGAAGAATTGTTTTTTGATGGTCAGCAGGTTTTGATTTATGGTGTAGACTGCTCAGTTAAAGAACAGGTTTACAGTTTTTTAAATGCAGCTGAAAAAGATTTTGGTTTCGTTGATGTTTTAGTGAATAATGTGGGCACATTTTTGCCGGGAAGTATGTTGGATGAAGATGATGGAATCTTTGAAAAACAGCAAAATATTAATGTGAATGCTGCTTATTATATGGGTAAATTTTTTGGTAAATTAATGCGTTCAGCGCAACATGGGCATATTTTTAACATCTGTTCAATAGCCAGCAAGGCACCTGTAAAAAATGGAGGGAGTTATAGTGTAACAAAAGCAGCGATGTTAAGTCTTAATGATGTATTGCGGCAAGAGTTAGCTCCACACAATGTAAAAGTAACTGCCTTTTTGCCGGGTTCTACCAAAACCTCATCCTGGGAAGGAACAACAATTCCGGATGAAAAGTTTGTACAACCCGAAGATATTGCGGAAACCTTGTACACCATTTTAAATTTAAGTAAAGGTGTAAACGTTGATGAGGTGCTCATCACTCCGCTTGATTTTTGAACACAAAGAAAATAGTATTATGGAAAAGAAGCTTTTTAGAAACGAACACGATAAGATGATTGCTGGTGTAGCTTCGGGGCTTGCAGATTATATGCAGGTGGAGGTTACCATAATTAGATTATTGTTTGTATTATCAGCCATATTTATGGCCGGAGCTGGTTTGGTGGTCTATATAATTATGTGGATTATTGTTCCGGTTAATGATGACCCAGCAGCAAGATTTTCAAAATTTAACGATTATTTCAATAAAAACAATCCAAATACACCACCATTTGGAACAGCAGATCCTTTTACCGGACCAGGTTCAGGAAATACAAACTGGACTCAACCTGTAAATGAAGGCACACAAAAAACGCCATTTGAAACACAAACGGATTTTAGTAAGTTGAATAAATCTAGTGATACCGGACGTATTATAGGTGGTTTGTTGCTGCTTGTAATTGGTAGTTTCTTTTTGATGCGCGAATTTGACTTTATCCCTAATTGGTTTAGATTGGGTAATTTATGGCCTTTAATTTTGATTGCTTTGGGTATAAGTATCATTGCAAAATCGAAAACAAAAAATGACTGGACGACCTGGCAAAATCAACAAACAGCAGAAGAGCAAAAAACTGAACCGGCTAGCGATGCAATAATTGTTGATGATACTGCAGTACCAAAGGGAGATAATTCAGCAAAAGAAGATAACTCAACTAATTCAACACCTACTAACCCTCAAGCATAAACAATTATGAAACTCGATAGATTAATTTGGGGTATTTTACTGCTCTTTATAGGCGGTGTGCTTCTACTGGAAAACTTTGGCGTTATTGATTTCTATTGGCGCAATATATGGCATTTTTGGCCTATATTCTTAATTATTGCCGGGATACACATCCTGTTTAACAAAAATAATTCACAAACTGGCCACATCATTTCGATTGCGGTGCTGGTTATAGCTTTATCTTTTCTCTTTTATAAAGGACAACAACCTCCAGAACGTAACTCTTGGTGGGGTAACCATTTCAACAAGGATATCGATATTAATTTAGATGACCATGAAGATGATAGTAACAGCCAGGATACCACTTTCAACCAGTTAAATTTATCAGAACCCTTTGTCGCTGGCGATAGTGCTAAAAAAACTATTTTGAATATATCAGGAGGTGGTATTTCTTTTAATTTGGATGGAGAAACGGCCAATTTGATCAATGCGGATGTAAAGAAGAAACAAGGTAATTTTTCTCTAACCAAACAGATTACGGATAGTGCTACTGTCTTAACCTTCAAAATGGATGATAAAAGAAATAAATGGAGTTTTGGCGATGGTGACAATGATGTAAACTTTAAGCTGAACAAAATCCCTAACTGGGATATTATGATGAAGTTGGGCGCTGGTGAAGCCAATTTTGATTTTGCAGATTATAAAGTGCGTACTTTTCGTTTTGATGGCGGTGCCGCTGCTTTGGATATCAAATTTGGGGATTTATTGCCAATTACTGATGTTACTGTAAAATCTGGTGTAGCTGATGTTGAGATAAAAATCCCAACAAATTCGGGCTGTCGTATTAAAACCAAAACAGGTTTATCAGCAAAAGATTTCGATGGATTTGAGAAAATTAGCGATGGGGTTTATGAAACTTCCAATTATAAAATATCAACTAAAAAAATCTTTATCAATTTAGATGGCGGATTGAGTAACTTTGAAGTAAATAGATACTAGAAAGCTTAAAAGCTGAAAGACCAAAGCAAAGGGAAAGTGAATTAAATCATGTTCATCCTAAAATCCCGAAAATCCTGATTAATGGAAGAATATATAATAGTCGTTAATGGCAAGCCGCAAGGTCCGTACACTTTATCAGAGCTGAAAAATTTAAATATAAAGCCGGATACATTTATACGCAAAGCCGGAATGGACGACTATAAAGAAGCTCACGCAATTCCCGAATTGCGTGAGCTTTTGGGTTTTAGCTTTCAGACAACAGCTCCACAATATTTCGCCGCTTTTGACCAACGCTTGCTGGCATCTGTAATAGATCATTTCCTGATTTTCATCATTTACAGCTTAATTATCCTGGTTAGCTATGCTTTTATTGAAGGAAAAGACCAACGCATCATGGCATTTTTAATTCCTTTACCTTCTGTTTTGATTATAAAATTGATTTATGGAAGTTTTGCAGAAGCATCAACAAGTCAGGGAACAGTCGGTAAAAGATTGATGAATATAAAAGTGACTGATTTGGAAGGAAACAGGGTTTCATTAGGAAAATCATTAATCCGGAATTTCTCTAAAATACTATCCGTAATTCCTGTGTTTTTTGGTTATTTATACAGTTTTCTCAATAAGAAAAACCAATGCTGGCATGATATTGCAGCCAATACATTAGTGATTAAGGATAGGTTGATATAGGTAAGTTGTTCTTCTGAATACAATGAAGAATCTTAAGGACAGAATGAGAGCAATTTTAACCTTTTCAGCTATTCTCTCATTCAAAATTCTCTCATTCAAAATTCAATATTGTATCTTTGCACAACATGGAAAAATTATCGGTAAAACATGAATTAGGTGGGGGATATTGCAACAGTTTAACACAATATTCGAGGTTTCTGACCCGTGAGGTAAATATTGGAGATATTGCTCTTGGCGGTCATAATCCAATTCGTATCCAATCTATGACCACTACTGATACCATGAATACTTTGGCCACAGTAGAACAAACCATTCGTATGGTAGAATCGGGTTGTGAATATGTACGCATTACCGCGCCAAGTATTAAGGAAGCTGAAAATTTGGCGAACATCAAAAAAGAATTGCGCTTTAGGGGATATAATGTTCCCTTAATCGCAGATATTCATTTTACGCCAAATGCCGCTGAAATGGCTGCCCGGATTGTAGAAAAAGTTCGGGTTAATCCAGGTAACTACGCCGATAAAAAGAAATTCGAAAATATAGAATATACCCAGGATGCTTATAATGCCGAATTAGATAGGATTTATAAAAAGTTCGTCCCATTGGTCAAAATCTGCAAAGAATATGGAACGGCCATGCGTATCGGCACCAATCACGGTTCACTTTCTGACAGGATTATGAGTCATTATGGCGATACACCACGTGGAATGGTAGAGTCGGCAATGGAGTTTATCCGCATGTGCGAAGACCAAAACTATTATAATCTGGTTATTTCGATGAAGGCCAGCAATACACAAGTGATGGTTCAGGCTTATCGTTTACTGGTTGAGACCATGACCAAAGAGGGGATGAATTATCCGCTACATCTTGGTGTAACTGAAGCTGGCGATGGCGAAGATGGTCGTATAAAATCGGCTGTTGGAATCGGAACTTTATTAGAAGATGGTTTAGGTGATACCATTCGCGTTTCCTTAACCGAAGATCCTGAATTTGAAGCACCTGTTGCGAAAGCATTGGCAGACCGTTATGTTAGGAGAAGCTTGGAGTTTGGAGCCCGGAGTTTGGAGTCGCCAGCAAAACTCTCAACTTATTCCCCTTACGAATACAACCGTCGCGTAACTCAACCTGTTCAGCATATTGGGGGGCACCATCATCCGGTTGTGATGATTGACGTTTCAAAGGAAAATTTGAAAGATCCATATTTTCTGCAATCTATAGGATATAATTATAGTGCAGGTTTAGATAAATATAATCTTGCTGACCAGGCTTGTGATTTGGTTTATTTAGGTGATAATTTACCCTCATTCTCTTTCCCTGGAAATTTAAAGCAAATTTATAATTATAAAACCTGGTTGAGTTTAAAGGATAAGAATAACTGTCACCCATTATTTTCTTTTGAAGATTATGGTAAAGCCGATATTAAGGATGAATCTTTGAATTTTGTTGTATTTAGTACTGAAACCTTCCAACCTTCCAACCTTCCAACTTTCCAACCTAAGAATACAGTCTTAATCCTCGAAACTTCTGCCCCTCACGGAATGGCAGAGCAGAGAGCATTTTTTGTGGCATTACAGGAACAGAATATTCAGATTCCCGTTATCATCAAAAGAACGTATACAGATTCAGATGCCGATAATCTGATGCTTTATGCAGCAACAGATTTAGGTGCATTATTAACCGATGGTTTTGGTGATGGTATTTGGATTGATGCAAAAGGACAAAATCTGGCGCTGATCAACTCCACGAGTTTTGGAATTTTACAGGCAACACGGACCAGAATCAGCAAAACTGAATATATTTCTTGCCCAAGCTGCGGACGTACACTTTTCGATTTACAGGAAACCACTCAATTAATTCGCTCACGTACTGATCATTTAAAAGGAATTAAAATCGGAATTATGGGTTGCATTGTAAATGGTCCAGGCGAAATGGCCGATGCCGATTATGGTTATGTTGGCACTGGCCCGGATAAAATTACCCTTTATCGAGGTAAAGAAGTAGTTAAGAAAAACGTAACTACAACTTATGCATTGGACGAACTCATTGACATTATTAAAGATGATGGCAATTGGGTAGAGAAGGTTTAATTTTATTTCATAGTTTGTGTCTCCACAAACCATTTTAGTTTCTTAAATTGATTTTACAATTTCATTGTCTGATGGTAACATCTGGCAACATTCTTATATGGACTTACATTCCTTACATGGTAAAAAAATGGTGGAATTGCAAAAGTAGCCACTCCAGTTTGGTCATTTTATAAGCCATATAAGGACATGTTAATATATCTTATGTATATTCATCTACATTTTTAAACAACTAACATCTCTTTCGAACATTTATGGTATCTCCATATATAAAACTAAATTTCAACTTAATCTTCCTTCAAAAAAGCCAAACATTTTTCGCAAACTTTAAGTAAAAGAGGGGGCAAGCTTTCACTTTCGTAAGGCTGCGATGCACCATAAACATGGTTTGCACCTTCAATTTTCGTCAATCTACTCTTTGGATTAGCCTCAGCCAATTGCTGGGCAACCTCAATGGGAACATTAACATCATCATCACCATGAATAATCAGCCAGGGAATATTTACCCGCTTGGCAGCATTTACAATATTTAAAGTGTCGGTGTTTTTGGTGAAATCTTCCAATAAAGTTTTATTCAGTGGCATCTCCTCTTTGGTACGCGCATTGGTTACATATATTTTTCCTGTTTTTTTCCAGCCATCTTCCTGTTCCTTTTTCCAAAGACTACTGAAATCAGCAATAGAGCTCCAGGTTATGAGTTTGTTTATTCTCAAATCATTAGCGGCTTCAATAATAGATAAACCACCACCACGACTATGACCTATTAAATTGGTTTCAGTTCCCTTGCCATAAGCTTTTTCAATAAAATTCACAACCGCATTCAAATCAAAAAGCTCTTTTGAAATGGTATTGTCAGCAAAAGTTTCTAAATCAGTAACATCTTTTGGATTATTGGCAGGAACTCCGCTGTGGGATAAATTGAATTTTACATATCGATATCCATTGTTGGCAAAATAACGGGCAATCAGGTTATGTGCACCCCAATCTTTGAAACCCTTAAATCCATGAACGAAAAGTACGATTGGTGTTTTTGGGTTTTTATCGTCGAAAGTAATATCACCAATAATTAATTTTGAATTTGCACCATTGAGGCTAAAACCGCTTTGTGTAATCATAATTTGTTTCATTTTTTGCCGCAAAGAAAACAAAGATAAAAGCAAAGTATCATAAAGCTTTTCTTCTTTTTAAGAATCCTTTTGGCTTTTGTGATTAATTAAGAGACTGTTTAAAATGAATAAATGGTTTTTACAATTTCAGAGGTACGTGAAGACATGTACCTCGGCTTCTGACCTTGGGTCGTGTCTCCACGACCCAATATAATTTAAACATTTTCTAAAGAATAACAAGACTTTATCATCATGGTTTTAAAAAAATCTTTGAAATCATCTTTATTTGTGTAATCCTGATCTGTTTATTTAAAACCGTTCTAAATTGATGTAAATTACAGGTTAATGACAGTCGCATGCATCTGCCTTGTTACTTTTGTATCCCGATAATAGTTAATAACGGAAACACTTGGAATATTTAAAAGTAATAGCTTTTACGCATCACCAGATAGACCTTAAATCTTTAGGAAAGTTAGTTATTTGCGATGAAAGTCTGGATAGCAGGCTTAAGAATATTCAAACGCAACTTTCGGTAAGCGAAATTTTTTACATTGGTACTTGTAACCGTGTAGAATTTGTTTTTTTAACCAAGGAGAAAACCGATAAGGAATTTGTAACCAAATTTTTGAGGGTTTTGGATATGGGCTTACCTGAAGAGTTTTTGGAACGTTTTATCGATAATGTTTCAGTTTACGAAAACGAAGAAGCCTTTAATCATTTGTTAAGAACATCGTGCTCTTTGGAGAGTTTGGTTGTTGGAGAGAAAGAAATCCTTGCCCAAATCCGTAAAGCTTACGAAAGCTGTCGGGATGCGGGTTTTACAGGCGATTATATGCGTATGATTATGGAACGCGTGGTTAAGACGGCAAAAGAAGTTTATACCCATACCAACATTTCAAAAAATCCTGTTTCTGTTGTTTCACTGGCTTACCGCAAACTTAGAGAATTGAATATGTGTGGTAATTCACGTATTTTAATCATTGGCGCAGGAGAAACTAACCAGAACATCGCAAAGTATCTTAATAAACATAAATATTCAAATTTTGCAATTTTCAATCGTACCTTATCTAAGGCCAAAACCTTAGCTGAGGAGCTGAACGGAAAAGCTTATGATTTAGCCGGACTTGAAAATTATACAAATGGTTTTGATGTAATTATTACTTGTACTGGTGCAACCGAAGCCGTAATTACGGAGAAACTTTATCATAAATTGCTTAATGGCGATACGGCTAAAAAAGTAATTGTAGATTTAGCCATTCCTAATGATGTAACACCGGCAGTTATTCACAATAACCCTATACATTATATTGAGATTGAATCTTTGAAAGAAGTTGCCCGTAAAAATATTCAGGAGCGTTATAATGAATTGGTTCATGCTGAAGAAATTATCAGTACCAACATCACTGAATTTTTTTCTGTATTAAAACAGCGTCGTATCGAATTGGCTATGCAGGATGTACCAAGAAAGATTAAAGAAATCAAAAATACTGCAATTAATGGGGTATTTGCTGATGAAATTAATCAATTGGACGATGCATCTCGTGAAGTTTTGGAGCGTGTAATGAATTATATGGAGAAAAAATGCATCAGTGTTCCCATGGTTATGGCCAAAGAAATTTTGGTAAATCAAGCTTAAATATTTTATCCGGTCATCCCTCTGAATTTATTTCAGGATCTTAGTAGCGGATTTTTTATTACAAGTTTAATTTCAAATCGTATATTTTCTTCAATTTCTTATATAGGTAACAATTTTTTGAAAAGTAAAACCTGTATTTTATTGGTTTAGCTAACTTTTTCAATATTTCTATTCAAATCAAGACTAAACGTCGCGTCACCCTGAATTTATTTCAGGGTCTACAAGATGCTGAAATGAATTTAGCATGACTGTACATGTAATCCTTATTTAGGGTAAAGTAGGGTTGGGGTATGTAACCTCACTGTCTCATTTTTAAACATTTTATAAGATAATCGGTATTTAGCTTAAATTTGCAAATCATTTTAAATCACAGTGAAGAAATTAATCATCGGAACACGCGGCAGCGACCTCGCTTTATGGCAAGCCAATTACATTAAGGATGAGCTGGCAGCTATTGGAGTAGAAGCAGAATTAAAAATAATTAAAACGCAGGGCGATAGAATCCTGAATCTGAGATTAGACAAATTAGAAGGCAAAGGCTTTTTTACCAAAGAATTGGAAGAAGAACTTTTAAACGGAAGTATTGATTTAGCCGTGCATTCACTTAAAGATTTGCCCACTAACCATCCTGCTGGATTGGTTATTGCCGCTATTCCCGCACGAGAAGAAGCAACTGAATATTTGTTGATTTTGAAAGATTGTGTAGACGTTTCTCAAAAATTATCACTTAAAAAAGGTGCAATGGTTGGTACTTCATCCAATCGCCGTAAAGCACAATTGTTAGGCTTGCGACCTGATTTGGAAGTCGAAGATTTACGTGGAAATGTTCCAACACGTATTCAAAAACTTAGAGACGAAGATTTCGATGCGATTATGTTGGCAAAAGCTGGCGTTAAGCGTTTAGGTTTGGATTTAAGTGATTTACATGTTGAGGAGTTGGAAACGACTGAATTTATTCCTGCTCCTGCACAAGGTGCTTTGGGTATTCAGATCAGAGAAAATGATACTGAACTTTTTGATGTGCTTCAAAAAATAAATAACCTCGGAACTGCTGAGGAAGTTGCGGTAGAACGTAAAGTTTTAAATCTTTTTGAAGGTGGTTGCCATATGCCTTTAGGTTGTTATTGCAAAAAGGAAAATGGCAAATTCGAAGTTTGGACAGCCAAAGCTGAAAGTGCCGAAGATTTCCCTGAACGTTTGTTTTTACGTGCCGATAATATTGAAGGATTGGCAGAACAAGTTGTGGCTAAGTTTAATGGAGAAAGAAAGAAACCTGCCAAGGTTTTTATTTCTCGCGAAATTGGTGAGCACAGTTATTTTCGTCGAGCATTAGAACACAATAATATCGAAATTGAAGGACGTTCATTAATCCGTACTTTTCCTATTGTTACGGTTTTAGACCAGTTCATCTTAAAAAATATTGATTGGATTTTTTTCAGTAGTCGAAATAGCGTTGACTATTTTTTCAATTTGAAACCTTTATTGCCAAAGAAAACGCAATTTGGCGTAGTTGGAAGAGGTTCGGAAGATGCCTTACGTAAATATGGTCATTTTGCAGATTTTGTTGGTGTTAGTGGCGACATAACAGAGGTGGCAGAAGATTTTGCCCGATTGGTTTCAGGTAAGAATGTATTATTTCCAAGAGCACAGGATTCTCTACAGTCAATACAAAAATCGTTGCCGGCTGATGCTAAAATAATTGATTTGCCAATTTACGAAACAGTAATTGAAGAAAATATCGGACAGAGCTATGCTGATGTTCTGATTTTTACCAGCCCATCAAATGTTGATGCTTATTTTGTAGATAATTTGCTTGAACCTGGCCAACAGGTAATTGCTATAGGCAACTCAACAGGCAAAAAATTTGATGAAATGGGCGTGAGGTATACTTTGCCCTATTCTCCTGATGAAATTGGCTTGGCAGAGGCTGTTTTTGGGATAGAGATGAGGTAGTTTTTTGAGCTAAAAGCCTAACCATAAACCTTATAGGCTTTTAAAAGCTTATAATTTGTATACAAATTTCAAGTCTTGATACTTGATACTAAATACCTGATACTAACAAAACATGCTATACCGTCCACGTAGATTAAGAAAAAATCCATTGGTAAGGGAAATGGTTGCCGAAACCCGCTTATCGAAAGATATGTTTGTGTACCCTTATTTTGTAGTACCTGGCGTAAACGTTACCCATGCAATTGATGCCATGCCAGGTGTAAACCATTATTCAGTTGATACTCTCGTTCGTGATGTGGAAGCGGGATTGAGGAAAGGTCTCAACAAAGTGATGCTTTTTGGTGTGGGAGATGAGAAAAGTGAAGATGCAAAATCAGCTTATCATGACCATTCTTTGGTTCCTACAGCAGTTAGAACGTTGAAAAAGAACTTCGGCGAAGACCTGTATGTGATTACCGATGTTTGTGTTTGTTCTTACACTACCCATGGCCATTGTGGTATTTTGGAAAACGATTATGTTCAGAATGATAAAACTGTAGAAGTTATTGCTAAAATGGCCTTAACACATGCCGAAGCTGGTGCAGATATGTTTGCACCTTCGGATATGATGGACGGACGAATAGCTGCAATGCGTAATCTGTTGGATAAAAATGGTTTTGTTAATGCGGCAATTATGAGCCATGCAACCAAATTTGCATCTGCATATTATGGGCCGTTTAGAGAGGCAGCAGATTGTGCGCCAAGTAAAGGAGATCGAAAAGCCTATCAAATGGATTTTAGAAATCCTGCGGAAGCACTGCGTGAAGCTCGTTTGGATGAGCAGGAAGGTGCTGATGTTCTGATGGTAAAACCAGGTTTAGCTTATTTGGACATTATCCACAGATTAAAACAAGATACCAATTTGCCTATTGCAGTTTATAATGTATCAGGCGAATACTCTATGGTAAAAGCCGCTGCTGAAAAAGGCTGGATTGACGAACAAAAAGTGGTTATGGAAACTATGCATGCTTTCGCCCGTGCCGGTGCCAGTATCATTACTACTTACCATATTAAAGATATTTTAAATAACGATTGGCTTTAGAGGTGGAAGGTAGAGGGCTTAAGGATTAGGGTTTTCCTAGCTAGCTTAATATTTCCATTATATAAATAAATGATAGGTAAAAGTAATATTTAGGTTTTTCGGCGTAGGCCTTTACCTTAAACCTTACGCCTTTTACCTAATACCTTAATAAAATGTTAGATTCATTAAAAAAAATATTTTCAGGCAATGAGGCCGATGTCCCAGTAAATACAGGTAGTAAACCTGATATTTCGAGAACAAAATCTGCTGAGTTATATGAGAAATCAAAAACGTATTTTCCTGGTGGTGTAAATTCACCGGTTAGAGCCTTTAAATCTGTTTACGGAACACCACTTTTTATTGAGAAAGGTGATGGTTGTTACATTTGGGATGCAGATGGAAATCAATTTATCGATTTCTGCGGAAGCTGGGGCCCTTTGATTTTAGGACACAATAATCCTAAGATCCGTGAGAAAGTAACTGAAGTAATGCAGAATGGGATGAGCTTTGGCGCACCAACTGCACTGGAAAATGAACTGGCAAAACTCATTATCGAAAACAATCGTTTTGTAGAAAAAATACGGTTTACAAGTTCAGGTACTGAGGCTGTAATGTCGGCAATTCGTTTGGCAAGAGGTTTTACAGGTCGTGATAAAATTATAAAGTTTGAAGGCTGTTACCATGGTCATAGTGATTCGCTTTTGGTAAAAGCGGGCTCTGGTTTGGTTACTTTCGGGGAAACCTCATCTGCAGGTGTACCAAAATCTTTTGCAGAAGAAACCATTGTTATTCCATTGAATGATAAAACAGCAATTGAACAGGCTTTTGCTCAATTTAAAGATCAGGTTGCCGCGGTAATTATTGAAGGTATTCCGGCAAATAATGGATTGATTATTCAGGATGAGGATTATGTTCAGTTCTTACGTAAAGTCTGTACGGATAATGGTTCGCTTTTAATTTTTGATGAAGTAATTACTGGTTTCCGTGTAGGTTTTGAAGGAGCGGCGGCACATTATGGCATCAAACCGGATATTGTTACTTATGGAAAAATCATTGGTGGTGGTTTACCAGTGGGGATGTATGGGGCATCGACAGAAATTATGGCACATATTTCTCCTGATGGTGGGGTTTATCAAGCCGGAACTTTGTCTGGAAATCCTGTGGCCATGGCAGCGGGAATCGCAACTTTAACGGAGTTATCCAAATCCGGTTTCTACAAAGATTTGAATGCGAAAGCACAGGAGTTTGTTGCTAGCATCCAACGTTTCGCAACAGCGAGAAACTATAAATTTAAAGTGTTTACAGTTGGTTCAATCTTTTGGTTTGCCTTTACGGATAAAGATAAAATCCAATCCGCTGATGATATTGATGCGGGTAGCATGGAGAAATTCAAAGTTATGCATCGGGAGCTGTTGAATAGAGGGATTTACTTAGGCCCATCGGGTTATGAGGTTGGTTTTGTATCTTCAGTACATACTAAAATTGAATTAGAGAAAGCTAAACGCGCTATTTTTGAGGCATTGGATTTGGTTTTTAAGAAATAATAACAAATTCGTCATTGCGAGGTACGAAGCAATCTTACTTAGCAGGCTTTAAAACTATCGCTTTAAGATTGCTTCGTACCTCGCAATGACGACAATAAAATGGTTTCGTGAAGACACAAATCATGGAACAAGGCGATAATCATTCAATCAATAAATCATAGTACTTCAGCGCAATCATTAAAATGAAAAAGTCCATTATCATATTTTACTGCTTATTGCTTTATGCATTAATACAGCTTATTTCCTGGGGAATTTTGGTTGTTCGCTTACAGCCCAGCCGGATGATCATGATTATGGGAGAGGGCTCCGTTTTCTTATTCTTGCTTTGTATTGGAGGTTATTTTCTTCATCAATCATTAAAACGCGAAGATAAATTAAGGGAACAACAACAGAATTTTTTGATGTCCATTACTCATGAATTGAAATCGCCTTTAGCGGCGATAAAACTTTCTATCCAAACAATTGTTAAAAGAGATCTGGATAAAGTCAGACAGTTATCGTTACTGAATAATTCGTTAAAAGATATTGAACGATTGGACGATCTGGTTGAGAATATGTTATTGGCTACCAAAATTGAAAATCGTTCTTATAGTTTTCCAAAAGAGGAGTTCAATTTTTCGGAATTGGTATATAAAATTACCGATCGGTTACAAGTTCACTCTTGTGGATGCGAACAGATTATAAATGTTAAGATTCAGCCAAATTTGCAGCTTATGGGTGACAAATTTGCCTTATCATCTGTAGTAACCAATTTAATAGAGAATGCGATTAAGTATTCGAACCCATGCGATGAGATAAATGTGCTTTTAAATAAAGTTGATGGGCACATTAAGTTCAGTGTTGCAGATAAAGGACCAGGTATTTCAGATGCCGAAAAAATGTTGATATTTGACAAGTTTTATCGCGTTGGTAATGAGAATGTCAGAAAAGCGAAGGGAACAGGTTTAGGCTTGTTTATTGTGAAAGAGGTTTTACAATACCATGATGCGGATATTACAGTAAAAGACAATTTGCCTCATGGAAGTATTTTTGAAGTAACATTTAGTTAATCTCAATTATGTCACAAAAACTAAGAATTCTATTGGTAGAAGACGAAGATCACTTGTTGGATGCCATCAAATTAAACCTCGAACTGGAGGGTTATAAAGTTCACGCCGTTAAAGATGGTAAAACCGCTCTTAAAATTTTTAAAGAAGAACGCTTTAATCTAATTATTTTAGATGTAATGTTGCCTGAAATGGATGGCTTCCAGGTTTGTGAAACTATTCGTTTGGAGAATACAGAAGTTCCAATTTTATTTTTAACGGCTAAAAACACCTCAGAAGATCGTGTTTTAGGTCTGAAAAAAGGCGCTGATGATTATTTGGTTAAACCATTCAACTTAGAAGAATTAATTCTTCGCGTAGGTATTTTGGTTAAACGCAGTTTGAAACCCGATGATTTAAAAGAGTTAAATTCTTATAAAATCGGTGATAAAACGATTTATTTCAACTCATTCGAATTGAAACATGATGATGGAACAATAACACCCTTGACCAAAAAGGAAACGATGTTGTTGAAGCTACTGATTGAACGTAAGAACGATGCCGTATCTCGTGAGCAAATTTTGGAGACGGTATGGAATTATGATGTTTATCCATCTACAAGAACAATTGATAATTTCATCCTAACTTTCCGTAAATATTTTGAACCAGATCAAAAAAATCCGGTTTATTTCCATTCTATTCGTGGTGTTGGATATAAATTCATTGATAGTCATTAATGTATAATAACAAGGGTAGATATGCTTTAATGGCTGTTTTTGTGCTTGCCGCATTGGTTTGTATCTTTTACAACCAGTACGAGCTTGCCGCTGCATCGGGGTTTTTATTTGCCTTTGTTTTATGGAGCCATTTTAAACACAGTTCAGTTTTGATGGCTTCAAAATATTTTAAAAATAACGAATTTGCCAAAACCAAAGCTTTATTGGCAGAAGTTGGAAACCCAGATCGTTTAGCTAAAAATAGAAGGGGTTATTACGAGTTTATGCTGGCCAATATGGCATTAAAAGAACAGGACTACGATAAAGCAGAGTATCATTTTCAAATCGCAAGCCGTTTTCCGGTAGGAGGCAAGAATGATAAATCTTATGTGTTAATTCACCTTGCAAACCTCGCTCTGCGGAAAAAAGACAAAGAACGGGCTACAGCTTATGTAACCAGAGCCAGTGAATTGGCTGTGAGTTCGAGATCAAAAGATATTATTGCCAAAATAGAAAAAGAAATAAATAAAATATAAAAAAACAGGGTTGTCATCCTGAAGAACGAAGAATCTCTTTCAAAGAAGGCAGATACTTCGTTTTATTATGAATAGATAGACCGGAATCAAGAATTACTACATGAAGAATAATTTATTTTTAGACGCTGCATTTTCAAAACCAACAGAACGTCCACCAGTATGGATGATGCGCCAGGCGGGCCGCTTTATGCCACAGTATTGGGAAATAAAAAACAAATACTCTTTTTTGGAGATGTGTAAAACTCCCGAAATTGCGGCTGATGTTACCATGCTGCCTGTTAATTTGTTAGATATTGATGCTGCGATTTTATTCTCTGACATTCTGGTTACAGGCGAGGCTATGGGTGGCGACTTAAGCTTTACTCAAGGTGTTGGCCCAAAATTCGCTAATCCGGTTCGTACAGCAAAAGATATAGAAAATCTTAATGTTGATTGTTTGGATAAGCTACAATACGTTGCTGATGCCATTAAAGTTATCCAACAAAGACTAAACGGAAATATTCCTTTAATCGGTTTCGCTGGCGCTCCTTTTACCGTAATGAGTTATTTGGTTGAAGGTGGTTCATCAAAAGATTTTAAATTGACCAAATTGATGTTGCACAATCAGCCTGAACTTGCACATCAGCTTTTGGCCAAAATCGCAAAAGTGACGGCTGATTATCTGAACCTTCAGATTGCTGCCGGAGTTAATGCCATTCAGATTTTTGATAGTTGGGCCCAGGCTTTATCCTGGAGCGATTATCAGGAATTTTCTCATCGTTATATTCAGGAAATCATTTCAAACTTGAATAGAAAAGATATCCCTGTAATTTCTTTCTGTAAGGGAAGTTCTGTTTTTGCACCAATTATGGCGGAGGCTAAGCCAGATGTGATTTCTGTTGACTGGAATGCTGATTTATTGAACATCAAAAACAGCTTGCCAACTAATATCGCCGTTCAGGGTAATTTAGACCCACACATTTTATATGCTGATAAACCAGTTATTAAGGCACAGATTTTAAGATTGTTTGAGCGCATGCGTGGTACAAACGGATTCATCTTTAATTTAGGACATGGAATTATGCCTGATATTCCTTTCGATAACGTGAAATATGCCATCGAAGTAATTAAAGAGTTCAGATATTAAACCCCTAAATCCCCTAAAGGGGACTTTGACAGGCGATTAGCAAAATAATAAAAATGATAAAGTCCTTAATGACTCTACTGTTACCTGCTAAATTTCCTAAAGGGGATTTTGATAGGCGATTAGCAAAATAATAAAAAATGATAGAATCCTTAATGCCATATTACCGTTATTTTATTGCAGTACATGTTGTATTCGTAATCAGTTGGATGGCAGGTCTATTTTATATATTAAGTTTGTTTATTTACCATACTGAGGCAAATGACAAACCTGAACCTGAAAAAAGTATCCTCCAGAAACAGTTTGTTAAAATGGAGGCTACGTTATGGAAAATTATAGCTACCCCGGCTATGATGATTTCTGTTTTGGCAGGCATTACCATGTTAACCTTAAACCAGGGTCTATTACAAACCGATTGGATGTGGGTAAAGCTTGGATTTGTAGTTGGTTTACTTATCTATCATTTTATCTGTCAGCGCCTAGTTAAACAGCTTAAAAACAATCAATACAAGCTCACAAGTTTTCAATTAAGGCTGTGGAGAGAACTTGCCACAATTTTTATGATTGCGATTGTATTTGTTGTGATTCTTAAAAATGCCATTAACTGGATTTACGGTTTAATTGGCATAATGGGCGTTGCAATGGCCATTATGGTAGCCGTGAAGTTGTATAAGAATTATCGCCTTAAAAAGTAAGCTGAAAGCTTAAGGATTAAGGAGCAAGGATTAAAGACCAAAGACTAAAGCGAAAAGCAGACTTCTAAAACCTTAAATGTCCATATATTTCTTAGATGGTTTGAAAAATAAGCTCAAAGCTTAAAGACTAAAGCGAAAAGCATGTCTCTAAATCTTAAAAGTCCTTATATTTCTTAGATAGTTTGAAAAATAAGCTCAAAGCTTAACCAAAGACTAAAGCGAAAAGCAGACTTCTAAAACCTTAAATGTCCTTATATTTCTTAGATGGTTTGAAAAATAAGCTTAAAGGCTAAAGCGAAAAACGTAACTTCTAAAGGCGGACACTAATATCCAAAAACTTTGTGACTTAGTAGTTAAACCAAAATTAGTCTTTGTTTTCTTTGCGGTTAAATAAACCAAAAACAATCTTAATTTTGGGTTGATAAAATTCAACTCATGTTCAAAGCAACAGATCAGAAAAAGACCTTACTCTTCATTTCATTTATTTTTATTTCTTATTTTGCTTCGGCTCAATTCAATCAGTCTGCTTTTGAAAACAGAATCCGTCCGGATAGCAGTTTGACCAACGAGGTTCATTTCAATTTTTATAACCTTAATTATGTTCGTAATTACGAATATACCAACGATTTTCATGATGGTTATACTTTGTATGGAACGCAATTACAGCCTCAAATTGTGTATTATGCACATCCGAATTTAGCTATAACCGCTGGGGCATTTATCAGAAAAGATTTCGGTAGAAATGGAATCAGTGATGCCAAACCTTTGTTCAATGTAAAATATCACAAAAGAAACTTAACATTGATTTTTGGTACTCTTGAAGGAAATATCCAACATAAATACATTGAACCACTTTACGATTTCGAAAGGATATTAACTACACCGATTGAATATGGAACACAGTTATTGGTAGAGAGAAAGAACTTTAATTTAGATGCATGGATTGCCTGGCAAAAAATGATTTACAAAGGCGACCCGGCAAAGGAAGAAATCATTGGGGGATTATCAACTGAAACTTTTTTATTGAAAACTGATAACTGGAAACTGAGTGTCCCTGCCCAGTTTTTAGCTTTTCATCAAGGTGGACAAATTGATGTATTAAAGGAAATCCCGATCAGTACCTTGTTTAATGGTGCTACAGGTTTAAGATTGCATAAAGAAATCAATACGAATATCAAACAGGTTTATACCGATAACTATATTGCAGTTTACAAGGATTTTTCTCCAGATAAACGTAGGGCATTTCAAAGTGGTTTTGGATTATGGCTAAATGCAGGGGTAGAAAGTAAATGGGGAAGTTTGGTTGCATCATATTGGAAAGGAAATAACTTTATCTCTATTAAGGGAATGTCTTTATATGAATCAGTTTCTAATAATTTATATAGTCCCGGCTTTATTCAGCATGATCGGAATATAGTTTCCCTGCGTTATGCTTATCAAAAAGAGTTGATTCCGAATTTATACCTTGATGTTCGTTTTGAACCGCATGTCGATCTGGGTAATACCGATAAACAACTTCAATTCAACCATTCATTTTTCTTGACTTATAAGCAGGATTTCAGACTGTTTAAGGTGAAGAAAGCTGAAAGGTAAAGCTGAAAGACTAAAGCAAAATAACGGGTGCCCCATCAAAAATAAATGATAATAAATAAGCTGAAAGATTAAAACCGAAAGACTAGAGCGAAATAAAACAGTGCTCCCTCATCGTTGTTTTTTTAATAAAAAAATTATAATGAATGGTTCGTGAGGAGACGAGCCATGGCATAGAACGTTAAATATCTGTGTTCGTCTGCGAAAATCTGTAGTTAATCTTTTTATTAATTTTTTTACATCCCTATGCAACCATTGTTTGTTTTCTATCATCTTCTATATACAAACACACGATGAAATTGGCGCAAACCTATACGATAAACGATTTAATGGAGGGCTGCAGGGCTGGCGACCGAAAGATGCAAGAGCTGCTGTATAAGCAAACCGCATCGAAAATGTTGGCTGTTTGTATGCGATACGCCAAAGATAGGATGGAAGCAGAAGATGTATTACAAATGGGCTACATCAAAGTTTTTCAGAAGATAAAGGAATATCGGGGCGATGGGTCTTTCGAAGGCTGGATTAGAAGAGTAATGGTTAATACGGCAATAGAAAGCTATCGTAAAAATTTGCGAAGTTTGAATGTAGTGGAAATCGATGAAGCTTATGAGCAGCCATCAACTGGATTTGATTTTAGTCAGTTGGGCATGCAGGATTTGATGAAGGTGATACAAAAATTGGCAGATGGTTATCGTATGGTTTTTAATATGTACGTAATAGAAGGTTATTCGCATAAAGAAATTGCAGAAACCCTGGGCATCTCAGAAGGGGCAAGTAAATCACAATTATCAAGGGCGAGAACAATATTAAGAGAAGAAATTATAAAAATGGAGGGATTTGGTTATGCAATCTATACAGGATAAAGATTTTGACCAGTTATTTAAGGATGCTTTTGCAGATGCCGAAGTTGCACCATCGAGAGATTTATGGAGCAGCATTGAAAGCGAAATAGAGCCTAAGAAAACCAGAAAATTGCCGGTTTATTGGTTAGCAGCAGCGGTAATTTTAGTTGTTGCAACGGTTGGCATTTTAATCAATAGAGAGCAAAATATAACAAAACCAGATAAAAGTTTGGTCGTTAATAAAGTTGAGACCAAACCTGTTCTGAAAGAAAATCAGCCAAAGGAAGCAATAAAAGAACCAGTTAAAACTGAGGGGAAAGTGATTAAAGTTTTGCCAATTGAAAGAAAATCAGTTACTTCATTAGTCAAAACCAAAATTAAGCATACTCAAAAAGAAGCAAAACAAAAGGTTGCTACTGCTCCGGAGATAGTCAAGCAAGAAACCGTAATTACAAAAGCTGAAGAACCTAAAAAAGATGTGCTAAAAGAAAAAATTCAAGAAGCCATTCAACCGAAAGAGGAAGTTATAATTGCCAGAAATGGGACAACCGTTATTCCTGACGAGGTAATTAATGAAAATGAACAAAGCAATAAAGGTATCCGTAATGTTGGTGATTTAATTAATCTTGTGGTGAACAAAGTGGATAAGAGAAAAGATAAATTTATCCAGTTCAGGACAGATGATGATGATTCTTCTTTGTCATCGATAAATATCGGACCATTTAAAATAGGTAAACGTAACAAAAATAGACCATGATTAACATGATTGTTTGATTAACATGATTCATAATATAAATAAATTTAAACGCTTATTAAATACTTAGAACATTTCAACCTTTCAACAATATAAAAAGCACGCACGATATGAAACATCTAATTTTTACAACACTTTTGGTAAGCGGGCTTATCGGTGTTATGGCTCCAGATGCATTTGCTCAGCAGGATAGTACCAAAAGGAAAAGGGATTATAGCGAGGGACGTGGTATTATTATCAAAACAATGCCTGCAGATTCAGCTAAAAAAGGTCGTTTTATTGGTGGGATTACTTTTACCAGAATTGATTTGGGTTTCTCTAGATTAATCGATAATGGCAGTTTCAATTTATCTCCAACTAACGATTTCCTAGATTATAGAGGTGGAAAAACCAGTACATTTTCTTTTGACGTGTTGCAGTTTGGATACCGTTTTAACTCAAACTTTAAGGTTTATGTGGCTGGTGGCTTCGATTGGACTTTAATCCGTTTGAGAAATGATGTTACGATTCAAAAGAACAATGCGGATTTAATAGCTTTACCTGATGTTCATTTCAACAAAAACCGTTTCTCAAGTAGTTATGTGCATATTCCGTTAAATTTTGAATTCCGCACCAAAGAGAATACCAAAGGCAAGAGATTCTACTTTGTTTTAGGTCCGGAACTGGGTTTCTTATTAAATGGAAAGGTTAAGCAAATCAGTGATGAGCGTGGCAAAGAAAAATTTTATGATGATTATCATTTCCAATCGGTTCGTTATGGTGGTACATTAAGATTTGGATATGGCGGTTTAGGGCTATTTACCAAATATTATTTCAACGATATGTTTAATACACCAGCACAGGCAGGCTTAAGAAATATGTCGTTCGGGGTAACCTTTGGCTTAAATTAAAACACAACACACACAAATAAAATCAATCCTGTTTCGGTAAAACGAGGCAGGTTTTTTTGTTTTATAAGGTTTGTAAAAACATTGTAGGGCTGAGTATACTGATTGAGCTTTGTTTATAATCTTTGATATTTCGGGTTACGATAGCATTGATATTTCCATAACGTTCTGCTGAGAAATTTTGTAAAGCATCTTCGAAGTCCGAAAATTCAGAATCAATAGCGTTTAAAATGACTTCTTTATCGATTAATAATATGTCTAGAAAAATTAAAAGCTTCTTAATATCGGCAATAATCATTTTATGCTGATAATGCTTTCTCAAAAGAGAATAGGTATTGGATATGATTAAGCCGGTAACAAAGCCCTTAATTTTTTGATTTTCGCATAATGATAAAATTTTTATCGAATCATTTAAAAAGGGCTCTCTTTGCAAGAAAAAATCGAGCAGAATATCTGAATCAATTAGGATATTATTCATTGTCCCAATATTTTTTATATTTCATATCCCTTATTTTAGACAATTCTTCTTTGTAATCATAATCGTCTGGTAATTCTATTTTCTTACGACCCATCATGGATTTTACCAATGGAGAAATCTCTTCTACTGGAGTAGAAACTTTATCCTTGGGGCTCAAAGCTTTCATATAATTTTCTATCAAAGCAGATAAACTTCTACCTTGTTCTTTAGCATATGTCTTTGCGTGCTCTATTGCAGATTTATCAATGGTTAGAGTTAACTTCGTTTTCATATCATAAATATAGATATAAATTTTTGCACGTGTAATATTAAAATAATCGCACGTGTTTTTTCTTTGGCTTTAAGCTTCAATCTTTCTGCTTTAAGCTTTATCTTTATCCCGTGAGCAATACCATAATCAGCGTAAAAAATCTAACGAAACAATATCAGGCAGAGCATGCCGCTGGTATTAAAAATATCAATTTTGAAATTAACAGGGGCGATGTAGTCGCTATAATTGGAGAAAGCGGAAGTGGGAAATCTACTTTGCTAAAAACCATTTATGGCTTGCTTAAAGCAGATGAGGGTGAGGTCTTTTTCGAAGAGCAAAGGGTTAAAGGACCTGATGAACAACTCATCCCCGGACATAAGCAAATGAAAATGGTTACCCAAGATTTTTCATTGAACATTTATGCCAAAGTTTACGATAATATAGCCTCACAACTCTCCAATACAGACCTTAAGACCAAGAACGAAAAAACCATAGAGATTATGGAGCATTTGCGGATTTCGCAATTGCAGAACAAAAAGATTATCGAATTGAGCGGTGGTGAACAGCAACGTGTGGCTATTGCAAGGGCAATGGTTGCTGATACACAGGTTCTACTTTTAGATGAGCCTTTTAGTCAGGTTGATGCCTTACTGAAAAATCAATTAAGGGCTGATATTAAGCGGGTTGCATCAGAAACAGGGGTTACGGTAATTTTGGTTTCCCATGACCCAGCAGATGGTTTATTTCTTGCCGACCAATTGCTCATTTTAAAAAATGGCGAATTGTTACAGACCGGAAAACCGGTTGATGTTTATCATCACCCAAAAAATATTTATACCGCTCAAATATTGGGTAATGCAGTTGTTTTATCTAAAGCGGAGGCAGATAAGATTGGGTTAAAAACAGAGAAAGACTTTGTGGTATTTTATCCTGAATGGGCTGAATTAAAAAGCAGCTGGAATAGCAGACGTTTTGAGGTAAAAGATGTTTATTATAAAGGCTTTTACGATGAACTATTACTTGAAAGGCATGGCGTATATATCAGAGCCTTACAATTGAACAGGGGCGAACATAAAAAAAATGACCACGTTCAATTGAACATTGGTCATTTTTTAGAGTTTTAATGGTTTTTATTGCTGTGATCTTACCAAAACAATTTTAATACGTGTTCTTGATGCTGGTGTAGGAGGATAACCAGTTCTATCTGACCGTTGCGCATCTATTTCTATTGTTTTTGCAAATTTATCAACTAAATAACTGTAGGAAACTAAGCCATAAACATTTGGAATTTGTTCATAGGTATCATTATCTCCACGGGAAATATAAACCAGAATACCATCATCTTCAAAAGTTGCCTCATCTAAAACATCAGAAATATCAAGGATTGAATATAATGTAGATCCGTCTGTATCTTGTCTCCAATCAGTAGGATTAATGGTAGCAATAATCGTTTGGTTCGGAATGTTTTGAATAATTGTGTCTTTTTTGCAGGATACCAAACCTAGTGTGGTGATGCAAAGGAGTAAAAAAGTAAGTTTTTTCATGTGTTTTGTGTGTTTGTTATTTTTGTATTACAAAACAACTGCCAAAAAATTGGTAGATTCAAATTCTGGATTAATAATTGTATTGAACAGGCTTTTAAAACGCTGAAATCCATTTTTTATTTTTTTAATTATGAAGAGATTTTTCCAGGTTTTACCTTGGTTGATATTAATGATTGCAGGTTACTTATTTATTTCAGAAAAGTTCAGCATCAATACTTCTGTTGAGAGCAAACATCAGCTTTTGGTAGAAAAAATAGAGGCTATTGGAAAGCTTGAGCTGGTTAGATACCAGATTAATGATGTGCTGGAACACAAAGAAAAAACAGATTTTTTGCCAGAGGCGAGTGTTTTGCTTATCGTAAAAGCTGAGGCAGTAGGTTGTATTGATTTAACTAAAATAAAAAAGGAAGATATTAGGATAGAAGCGGATACGGCTGTATTGAATTTGCCACAGCCCGAAATCTGTTATGTAAAAATTGACCATAAAAACTCAAAGGTTTACGATACCAAAATGGCTTTCTTTCGTGAGGCTGGATTGGTTGACGGAGCTTATAAAGCTGCTGAAAGGCAGATAACGGCTGAAGTTAAAAAATCGAGCATTTTAAATCAAACCAAAACCAATGCAATTAATGTTCTGAAACCTATTGTTGAGGGATTGGGTTATAAAAATGTGCGGTTTACTTTTGAGTAGCGATAAATATTAACCATCTAAGAAATTTAAGAAAATCTAAGGTTAGGGTGTTCGAAATTCTTAGATATTCTAAGGTTGCTAAGGTGGTGTAGTTTACTTTTTGAGTAATCCTTCTCGTCACTATGAAATTGTTTCAGAGTCTTTAATTAAGAGAGCCACTAAAACATTTACCAATGACAATTTTTTCGAGCTTATTTTGTCATTCTGAATGCAATGAAGAATCTCATAGGCAGGATTAGCTAAAGGGATTCTTCGTTCCTCAGAATGACAGTACTATCTTAACACTTCTTTGTATTCTAATACTAGGCTCTCGGCAACGGATTAAGATAAAGGAGAATGTTTACTTTAAAAAGTCTTCTCTGTGAGGATTGAAAACATCGATTAACAAACCTGCTTCTAAGCAAACAACGCCATGAGTAACATTTGAGGGGGCAAAGAATACATCTCCTTCGGATAGTATTTTTTTGTTTTCGCCCATGGTAACTTCGAATGTACCTTTGGCCACGTAACTCATTTGCAAATGTGGATGATGATGCAAAGCGCCAATGGCTCCTTTTTCGAAATCAACTTTAACGAGCATCAGGTTTTCATCGTAAGCCATGATTTTGCGTTTAACACCATCGCCTAAATCTTCCCAATCTATATCTTTATCTGCTATTAATGCTTTATTCGTTAGGTCTTTGTAGTTCATTTTTATTATTTTAATCTCTTTATCGTTATGTCAGGTTGAGTTGATCGAAACACAATGACGTCCTTCGACAAGCTCAGGATGACAAAATTCAAATATTTTTACTTATCGGTCGGTGAGACACCAACCGATAGAATAAATCTTCCCAATCTATATCCTTGTCTAATATTAATGCTTTAATCTCCGTGTCTCTTTGCGCAAAACTTTGTGTCCTCTGCGGTTAAATAAGATAAAATTACACCAAATATTCAAATAAAGTCTGGTCTTGATTTAACTCTATGATATCGAATTTAAAATCTCTTTATCGTTATGTCATGTTGGGTTTATCGAAACACAATGAAGTCGTCCTTCGACAAGCTCAGGATGACAGCACAATATTACACCAAATATTCAAATAAAGTCTGGTCTTGATTTAACTCTATGATATCGAATTTAAAATCTTTCATGCGCTGCAATAAGCTAGCATAATCATCTTTATTGCTCAATTCAATTCCAACCAAAGCAGGTCCATTTTCCTTGTTTGTTTTTTTGATGAATTCGAAACGGGTAATATCATCGTGTGGGCCTAAAACCTCGTTTACAAACAGTTTTAAAGCACCTGGTCTTTGTGGAAAACGTACAATGAAATAGTGTTTTAGACCTTCGAAGAGCAAGGATTTCTCTTTGATTTCCTGCATCCGTTCGATGTCGTTATTGCCACCGCTAACGATACAAACAACTGTTTTACCTACAATCTGGTCTTTGAGTTGGTTTAATGCGGCAACAGCCAAAGCACCGGCTGGTTCAACAACAATGGCATCCTCGTTATATAATTTTAATATGGTGGTACAGATTTGTCCTTCAGGAATGAGGTGCATCTGATTCAATAAATCTTTGCAATATTGGTAAGTGATGTGACCGATGCGCTTTACAGCGGCACCATCAACAAAACGGTCGATTTCATCCAATGTAAAGGGGCCACCATTTTCCATGGCCGTAAGCATAGAGGGTGCGCCTAAAGGTTCGACACCAATTAATTTAACATCTGGATTTACTGTTTTCATATAGGCACTAACGCCAGATGCCAACCCCCCCCCTCCAACGGGCATAATCACCATATCTAAATCGGGGAGGTCTTCAAAAATCTCAATACCAACAGTGGCTTGTCCTTCGATAACTTTTTCATCATCAAAAGGGGGGATGAACGTTGCTGAATTTGCTGCACTATAAGCTAATGCTTCTTTCAGGCAATCGTCAAAAGTATCTCCAACCAAAATAACCTCCACATTATCGCCACCAAACATATAAGTTTGTTTAACTTTTTGTTTTGGTGTGATTTCGGGCATAAAGATTACGCCTTTAATGTTTAGTTTTTTACATGAATAAGCTACACCTTGCGCATGATTGCCCGCGCTTGCACATACAACACCATTCATCAAAGCATCTTGTTGCAGCGAACTGATTTTATTGTAGGCACCACGCAATTTATACGAACGTACAATCTGTAAATCTTCCCTTTTTAAATAAATATTGGCATTAAATCGGGATGAAAGTCCGGCGTTGAACTCTAAGGGCGTACGTTTTACTACGCCTTTTAATCGTTCTGATGCTGATTTAAAATCTAATGTATGTGGTGTTGTTGTATCCATAACCCCAAACCCCTAAAAGGGCTTTTAAAATATCAGTGTGTAGTTGCCAATAACCCCAAGCCCCTAAAGGGGCTTTTTAAACTGGGCTTTCGCTTTATGTTTTTCTTTCTATATGTGTTGTCAGATGGTAACATCTGACAATTTGATAACTTTTGTGTTTTGCTTTCGGTTCGTGAAGACACGAACCGAGGTGATAGCCTCTCAGCATAAATTACAAAAACTTATTAATCGCATCTAAATAGGCATTTGCTGATGCTTTTACAATATCTGTGCTGAAACCGAACCCAATGAAAGATTTACCTTTGTAATCTACTTTCATATTTACTTTACTCACGTCATCACTTCCACCATGCATCGCCTGAATGGTAAATTCTTTAAGGGTAATGTCTTTGTCGATAATGCTTACAATTGCATTAATGGTTGCATCAACAGGTCCGTTACCTTCAGCTTTTGCCTCTTTAACCACACCTTCATACTGCAGTTTGATGTTGGCAACAGGTTTAATCTGGTCGCCACATACCACTTGAAGCCAGTTTAATTTATAGCCGTTTTTGTACGATTCAGTTTCGCCATCGCTCATTAAGAAAAGTAAATCATCATCGGTAATGTCTTTCTTTTCATCGGCTAAAACCAAGAAACGTTCGTACACATCATCGATATTAATTTTGTTAATATCATAATCCAAACGCTCTAAATGGTGTTTCAAAGCATGTCGACCACTTCTCGCCGTTAAAATAATATCGGCACTGTTTAGACCAACATCCTCTGGATTAATAATTTCGTAGTTTTCACGGTGCTTCAAAAATCCATCCTGGTGGATACCGGAACTGTGGGCAAAAGCATTTTTACCTACAATCGCTTTGTTCGGCTGAACAGGCATGTGCATCATACGGCTTACCATTCCACTAAGTTCGGTAAAATGTTTACTGTTGATGCCTGTATGCAAGTTTAAGCTGTGGGTTTTTAATATCATCGAAACTTCTTCCAATGCTGTATTTCCAGCTCTTTCACCTATACCATTTATTGTACATTCAATTTGGCGGGCACCATTTAATACACCTGCAATACTGTTGGCGGTTGCCAATCCTAAATCGTTATGGCAGTGCACAGAAATAATCGCCTGGTCGATGTTTTTAACATTTTCTTTTAAGTAAAGAATTTTTGAGCCGTATTGGTCAGGTAAGCAGTAACCGTTTGTATCTGGAATATTGACTACAGTTGCACCTGCTGCAATTACGGCTTCAATCATTTGAGCTAAAAATTCGTTGTCTGCTCTTCCTGCATCTTCAGCATAAAACTCAATATCTTCCACGAATTTTTTGGCATATTTTACAGCTTCAACTGCTCTTTCCAAAATCTTTTCTCTAGTGCTGTTAAATTTATACTTAATGTGCATATCCGATGAACCAATTCCGGTGTGGATACGTGGATGTTTGGCATACTTTAAAGATTCTGCAGCTACATCAATATCGCCCTTAATAGCTCTAGTTAAAGCACAAATGGATGGGTTTTTAATCACTTTTGATAACTCTACCACACTCTGGAAATCTCCAGGACTGGAAATAGGGAAGCCAGCCTCAATTACATCAACACCAAGTAATTCAAGTGCTTTCGCAATCTCAATTTTTTGGTTTGTATCTAATTGGCAGCCGGGGACCTGCTCGCCATCGCGTAAGGTGGTATCGAAAATATATACTTTATTTGGGTCGTGAATCATAATCTTGTATTTTTAGGATTGATTAATTTTTTGAGATAAGAATTTAAGTACCAATTTACCCATTTCGGCGGTACCTAAAACTTTAAATCGGTTTGTATTTTGGTCGGCAATATCATGTGTTCTAAAGCCTTCTTTCAATACTTGGTCAATAGTATCAACCAACAATTTAGCTTCTGCTTTTAGACCAAATCCGATTTCGAGCATCAGTGCTGCGGATAGGATGGAAGCCAATGGATTTGCCAAATCTTTTCCGGCAATATCATGTGCCGAACCATGAATGGGTTCAAAGAAACCTGTACTTTCGCCAACAGATGCCGATGCCAGCATACCCATTGAACCTGCAATTTGCGAAGCTTCATCTGTTAAAATGTCTCCAAATAAGTTAGCTGTTAAAACCACATCAAATTTCTTTGGATTTTTAATCAATTGCATTGCTGCATTATCAATGAACATGTGCTCTGTTTCGACATCAGGATATTGTTTTGCAATTTCCTGAACGGTTTCCCGCCATAAGCGGGAACTTTCCAAAACATTCGCTTTATCTACCGAACACAATTTCTTGTTGCGTTGTTGTGCTGCCTGATAGGCTTTGTGTGCAATACGCTCAACTTCGTAACGGTGATAAATCATCAAATCAGAAGCGGTATTTCTATCTTCTGAACGTTTTTTTTCGCCGAAGTAAACATCGCCGGTCAATTCACGGAAAAATAAAATATCGGTTCCTCTTAAAATTTCGGCTTTGATACTTGAAGCATGTAATAATTCATCGAACAGTAGAATAGGGCGGAGGTTGGCAAATAAGCCCAGTTCTTTACGGATTTTTAACAAACCTTGTTCTGGTCTAACTTTTAAACTTGGGTCATTATCGTATTTCGCATGACCAACAGCACCAAAAAGGATGGCGTCACTTTTCCTTGCTTTTTCCAAAGTTTCATCTGGCAATGGATTTCCGGTTGCCTCTATTGCAACGTGTCCCATTAAAGCCTCATCAAAAGTAAATTCATGACCAAATGTCAATGCAATTTGTTCTAAAGCTGCTTTTCCCCAAGTGGTCACTTCAGGACCAATACCATCACCGGGTATTACTAAAATGTTCTTCTTCATTATACTAAACGTTTATTGCCAAGCTTGATGTGTTGTTTTGCCACAGATTTTCACAGATACACACAGATTTTTTGCTATGTTAGATACAGAAAGCAAATTTAATTTTATCCGTGTTCATCCTTTTTATCTGTGGTTCATTTACACATTAGCTTAATACTTCTATATTTTTTACTTCAATGGCTTTTACTTTGCCATTTTCTAATATTATTCTTTTTTCTATGCAGGTTGGCAACTGCGATTCAAAATGTCCAACATAAATTAAGGTCATGCCATTACTACACAATTCATCTACCAATTGGTTAAAATGTTGTGTTTGCTGCTGGTCTAAACCTTGGCAAGGCTCATCAAGGATGAGCAATTCCGGGTTTTTGATTATCGTTCTTGCCAATAAAACCAATCGCTGTTTTCCCAATGGGAGGGAACTTAACAATTCGTTTTTAGATGCTGTTAACCCAAAATATTCTACCAATTCATCAACCTGGGTACTTTTGGTATAAGGCAATTGCTGAAATAATCCAACGGAATCGTAAAAACCCGAGGCAATGCTTTGCCAAACCGTTGAGCTGGCATCGAAATACCAATGGAATTCTGGTGATATTAAACCGATGTGCTGTTTGATATCCCAAATGCTTTCTCCACTACCTCTTTTGTTTCCAAATAAGTAAAGTGTATTGGCATAAGATTGAGGGTGGTCGCCGTTTACCAAACTTAACAAGGTTGATTTGCCTGAGCCATTGTGTCCTTGCAAAAGCCATTTTTCGCCAGCCTTAACCTCCCAGTTGATGTTTTTTAAAACCTGTTTTTCGCCATAGCTGACATTTATATCAACCATTTTTATAATGTTATCGGATGAATAAACAGGCGATTCTTTTAAGAAACCTGGAATTTCTCTCGAATGTTGTTCAGTTTTTGCAGAAGTCATTTCTATAGAATCAACTTCTACCAATTGTCCTTCTTTTATTTCCGCAAAGCGATTGATGCAAGTTGGAAGTTCTGTATCGTTGCAAATCAAGATTAACTGTACACCTTCTGAAGAAACTTTATCTAATAGGATGTTCAGATTTTTACGTGATGCAACATCCAAACCTGTATAGGGTTGGTCTATAATCAACAATTGAGGTTTTAACCATAAGGCTTTGACCAATTGTAATTTTTTATGTTCCCCACTGGATAATTCTATTAACTGTGAACTTGCAAAAGTCGAAAAACTTAAGGCTTCCAAAATGGGCTCTACTTTATCTAAATGAAGTCCGTGTTCTTTTCCGTAACTAACCAATTCGGCATGAACGGTTAAGGTTTCTTTCGTCTGCTGACTGGTATAACGTTGCTGATAATAAAAATTTGCAACGCCTTCCAGGTTTTTAAATTGATACCAACTTTCAACATATAATGCTTGTGCAGGCAGTTTACTGTCCAAATCGAAGTTGATTTTAACTTCTCCGATAGCACTTTGCAGTCCAACAATAATCTTAGCTAGAGAAGTTTTTCCACTTCCACTGATTCCACCCAATACCCAGTTTTCAGTACGATTTATGGTCCAGTTCAAATCCCTTAATACCGACTTTTGTTGGTATTTTAGATTTAAGTTCTGGATGGCAACAGAAACCCCATACCCCAAACCCCTAAAGGGGCTTTCCATACTATCGTTCATATCATTTTGCATTATTTAGCTGTGGCTTTAACCTTTAATTTTTTTTAGCTGTAGCTTTAACTTTGGGTTTTAATTCCCCCTTCAGGGGGCTAGGGGGTGGTTTCGAACTCCTCAATTAATTGCTTTTGGTTCAGGATAAAATCAATATCATCATAACCATTTATTAGGCACGATTTTTTGTAAGGGTTAATCTCGAAAGATTCCTGAGCACCAGTTTCGGTAATCGTTACGGTTTGGTTTTCTAGGTCTACTTCTAAAGCGGATTTAGGATTGTTATCCACCGCTTTAAAAATTTGAGCCAAGAAATCTTCACTTACCTGAATTGGTAATAAACCATTGTTTAACGCATTTCCTTTAAAAATATCTGCAAAGAAACTGCTGATTACCGCATCAAAACCCGCATCTTGTATAGCCCAGGCAGCATGCTCGCGACTGCTTCCGCAACCGAAATTTTTTCCTGCTACCAGAATTTTTCCGCTATAGGTTGGGTTATTCAAAACGAAATCTGCTTTAGGCTGATTATCGCCTTCATAACGCCAATCGCGAAATAGGTTTTCGCCAAATCCCTCACGAGTAGTTGCTTTTAGAAACCTTGCAGGGATAATCTGGTCGGTATCAATGTTTTCTATGTTTAAAGGCACTACTGCCGATGTTAATTTTGTGAACTTTTTCATTTTTAATTAGTATCAAGTATCAAGTAGCGAGTATCAAGTATCAAGACCTGCTTTTCGCTTTATTCTTTTTGCTATTTAAACTCTATACCCTAGGCCTTTTACCTTTTCCAGGCTTTTATTCTCAATCTTCTGTAGTCTGCAATCCATTCGCCATTGATGAAATAATCAGGTTTCAGGATATCTACAGCTAAATTTTTTATACTTTCAGCTTGTTCTGTATCCAGGTTTTTGAAAGCGTGTTGTGCAAACTGGCTAATCCAATCGTACATGCCACCTTCTCCATTCAATTTTGTTGGTCTATCAAATAACCAGGCTTGCTCTACCTCAAAACCTTTCGATTCCAATAGGGAAGTGTAAGCACTGATAGAGGGGAAGAACCAAAAATTAGTTATCACTTTATCTGCTAATCCTAATCTTTTGGATGCAGTTGCTATTGCATCTGTGATGCTTTTAACATTGCCTTTTCCTCCAAATTCAACAGCCAGTCTTCCGCCAGGTTTTAAGCTTCTGAACAAACTCTCAACCAATGCAGGTTGATTTTCAATCCAATGAAAAGTTGCATTGCTAAAAATAGCATCGAAGTTTTCATTGTAAGGAAGTTTGGTTGCATCAACCACTTCAAAAGCTAAATTTGGATATGCTGTTTTCGCATTTGCAACCATTTCTGCCGATGCATCTGTACCCAAAACTATTGCGCCACTTTCAGCGATTTGTGCTGCTAATTGTCCTGTGCCGCAACCAACATCTAAAATGTGCTCATTAGCTTTAGGAGCAAGCCATTGCAACACATCTGCACCGTAATCGGATACGAAATGATGTTGTTTGTTGTATAAGTTGGCATCCCAATGTATCTCTGGCATATTATTCCCCCCAACCCCTTAAATGGGGCTTTTTGAATTACTACTGGCAGTATTATTTTCCATCTCTTGCATTTAAGGTTTGAGCCTTTCAAGTCCCCTTTAGGGGATTTAGGGGTTTTCAAGCAATTCCCTCACATCGGTAATTTTTCCTGTAACGGCAGCAGCAGCGGCAGTTAATGGGCTCACCAATAAAGTTCTTGCATTTGGTCCCTGTCTGCCCTCAAAGTTTCTGTTTGATGTGGACACACAATATTTTCCTGCCGGAATTTTATCCTCATTCATACCCAAACATGCGCTGCAACCCGGTTCACGTAATTGAAAACCAGCGGCTTCAAATATTTTATCCAAGCCTTCGTTTTTAGCTTGTTGTTCTACTTGTTTAGAGCCTGGAACAATCCAAACGGTAACGTTATCGGCTTTGTGTCTGCCTTTTACAAAATCAGCTACTTCACGTAAATCTTCAATGCGAGAGTTGGTACAGCTTCCAATGAAAACATAATCAACAGGTTTGCCGATTAACAAGGTATCATCATCAAAGCCCATATAATCCAATGCTTTCTGATATGAAAGTTGTTCCTTTTCAGGTTGTGCTTTTGTTGCAGGAATATGTTCCTGGATACCCATTCCCATACCCGGATTTGTTCCGTAGGTAATCATTGGAGCAATGTCTGCTGCATCGAAAGTTAAAACACTATCGAATTTTGCATCCGAATCGCTATATAAAGTTTTCCAATACGCTAATGATTTATCCCATTCAGCACCTGCAGGGGCAAATTCTCTTCCCTTGATGTAATCGAAAGTAATTTGGTCAGGGGCAATCAATCCACCTCTGGCACCCATTTCAATGCTCATGTTGCAAATCGTCATACGGGCTTCCATACTTAAAGCTTCGATTGCCGAACCTGCATATTCTATGAAATAACCTGTACCACCAGCAGCAGATATTTTGGATATAATGTATAGAATAATATCTTTAGAAGTAACACCCTTTGCCAATTGACCATTGACCTCAATTTTCATGGTTTTGGGCTTTTGCTGCAATAAACATTGCGTTGCCATTACCTGTTCCACCTGTGAGGTACCAATACCAAAGGCAATTGCACCAAATGCACCATGGGTAGACGTATGGCTATCGCCACAAACAATTGTACTTCCCGGTAGTGTAATCCCTAATTCCGGACCGATTACATGCACAATACCTTGGAACGGATGACCTAAACCATATAATTCAATACCAAATTCTGCACAATTTTTCGTTAACATATCAACCTGATAACGAGAAAGTTCTTCTTTAATTGGTAAATGCTGATTTAAGGTAGGCACATTATGGTCAGCTGTTGCAACGGTTTGCTTAGGTCTGAAAACGGGCAATCCACGTTTACGCAACCCATCAAAAGCTTGAGGTGAAGTTACCTCATGAATGAAATGTGTATCAATGTATAAGATATCAGGAAAGCCGGTTTCGCTTTTTACAACGTGTGCATCCCAAATTTTTTCTACTAATGTTTTTGACATCTTTTTATTCTTTTACCCCACCCAACCCTCCCCTGAAAGGGAGGGCTAAGCGAGTGTTTTATGTTTTGTATTTAAACGTCCCCTTTAGGGGATTTAGGGGTTTAAGCTGTTTTAATCGCTTTCATTGCAGTCATTGCCTTTCTCAATTCGGCACCTACAATTTCAACCTGGTGATTACGGATAACATCATTTACAGCAATTAAGGTTCTGTTATCAACGGCGCCATCTTTACCATCGTTAAAATTTTCACCTACTAAATCGGTATTGATTTTTTTCATAAAATCACCCAATAAAGGTTTGCAAGCCTGGTCGAATAAATAACAACCATATTCTGCAGTATCAGAAATTACACGGTTCATTTCGAATAATTTTTTACGTGCAATGGTATTGGCAATTAGAGGCGTTTCGTGTAAGGACTCATAATAAGCAGATTCAGGTTTAATACCCGCTTCAACCATAGTTTCGAAAGCCAACTCAACACCAGCTCTAACAAAAGCCACCATTAAGGTGTAGTTATCGAAATATTCTTGTTCGCCGATTTTTACATCTCCAGCAGGTGTTTTTTCGAAAGCTGTTTCACCGGTTTCAGCACGCCAAGCCAATAAATTCTTATCACCATTTGCCCAGTCTTCCATCATTACACGACTAAATTCACCGCTCATGATGTCATCCTGATGTTTCTGGAACAAAGGACGCATAATCGTTTTCAATTCTTCCGAAATTTCAAATGCCTTGATTTTAGCCACATTGCTCAATCTGTCCATCATAGCCGTAATACCACCTTGTTTTAAGGCTTCAGTAATTACTTCAACACCATATTGAACCAATTTCGATGCATATCCAGGGTCAATTCCTTTTTCAACCATTTTATCGAAAGAAAGGATAGAACCGGTTTGTAACAAACCACAAAGAATGGTTTGCTCGCCCATCAAATCTGATTTTACTTCAGCCACGAAAGATGATTTTAAAACACCTGCTCTATGACCGCCAGTACCTACGCAATATGCTTTAGCCTGTGCCAATCCTTTGCCTTGAGGGTCGTTTTCCGGGTGCACGGCAATTAAAGTCGGTACACCAAAACCTCTAACATATTCCGCTCTAACTTCGCTACCAGGACATTTTGGAGCCACCATGATAACGGTGATGTCCTTACGGATTTGCATGCCTTCCTCCACAATATTAAAACCGTGTGAGTACAACAAAGTAGCACCTTCTTTCATCAAAGGCATTACCGCATTTACCACAGCAGTATGTTGTTTATCAGGCGTAAGGTTAATCACCACATCAGCACTCGGAATCAATTCTTCGTAAGTGCCCACTTTGAAATTGTTTTCGGTAGCATTTTTCCATGAATCTCTTTTACCTTCGATAGCCTCTTTACGCAATGCGTAAGCAACATCTAAACCACTATCTCTTAAATTTAAACCCTGATTTAAGCCTTGAGCGCCACAACCTACAACTACTAGTTTCTTACCTTTCAACGCACTTACGCCATCCAAAAATTCAGAACTGTCCATGAAGTCGCAAACACCTAATTGGTTTAATTTTTCTCTAAGAGGTAATGTGTTAAAATAATTTGCCATTGTCTTTTTATTGGTTAATTGGTTGTTTCTATTTAATTATCTTTTTATTTATTTCGTCTTTTGTTACTATTTAATTCCCCTGATTCCCCTGATTCCCCTCTTCCAGAGGGGTGTCCGCAAGGACGAGGTGTTTTTTATTTCGGTTGATGCCATGGTTCGTGTCCTCACGAACCATTACTACTTATTTCAATTTCGGTTCGTGAGGACACGAACCGAGGCGAATGGTTTGTGAGCCACAAACCAAAGTGGTAGTTCTTACTCTTCCTAATTCAAATCCCATCGCTTTGGGATTGCTTCGTGCCTCGCAATGACGAGGAAGAGTAGGTTTTGCTGCCATGCTTCGTGTCCCCACGAACCATTGTCTATATTTCAATTTTCGGTTCGTGAGCACACGAACCGAGGCGATAAGGTGGTAGAACTGATAAGGCGATAGGTTTTAACCTTTAACCTTACACCTTTAACCTCAAACCAGCTTTTTCATCGCCCTAGCATAACCCAGATGCTGATTGTCATGTGTTGCCGAATATACAACAGCCTCATTAACATTGTTTAGTGTCACACCGAAATGTGTTTTAAAGCTTTGATAATTTTTAAAAAGTTCGGTATTCAAATCTTCTTCCAAAACATCAATCAGTTTAAAAGCGCATTCCTTTAAATAATCAATTTCATCTTGTGGGATAAAGCTTTCGGGCTTACTTCCCATTACATATTTCGGAATAAACTTTTCATCAATTTTTGGAGTTACACCACCTCTAAAATAACAAAGCATTTGCTGACTAATTACAATATGTCCGAAATTCCATGCAATATTATTGTTATAACCCTCGGGAATTTTATTCAATTGTTCGATGCTTAATCCATCAATTAAATTGATAAAAGACTGTCTTGTTATTCTGGTTATATCTAAAGCTTTTTCAATCATTCTTTTATTCTTGTTTTGTGTTTTCGCTTAATCTTTCTGCTTCATCAAATCATTATGCTCGTCACTCTGAATTTATTTCAGAGTCTTCTTGCTTGAGAGATGCTGAAATAAATTCAGCATGACGATTGGTTACTTTATTGTCCATCACGTTAAGATTGCTTTGTCGTTCCTCCTCGAAATGACGATGAGGCTATGTGGCGTTTGAGGGGAAACCTTCCAATTCCCAATTCTCAATTTCCAGTTCTCTCTACATCGTAAATATCTTCCCGCCTTTTTCTAGAAACTCGTTTTCAATCAGTTCTTCGCCGGGTTCTATGGCTTCAAATTCTTTAAGCTTTTCGTGGAAACCAGCGCTATCTTTTATAATCGCTACTCGAGCAGAACGGACAAACTCAATCAGTTCGTAAGGTTCCAAAGCTTTCACCAAAGCGTCGGTTTCTTCCCTATGACCAGTTACAGCAAAAACTGTATAATCCTTGCGGATAACCACCGCACTGGCACCATATTGTCTCAATAATCTTTCTACGGTTACTTTTTCAGCGATTTCATCCGTTGAAACTTTATAAAGTGCCAGTTCCTGCCAGATGATTTCATCGTTGGTGTTGAAATATACTTTCAGCACTTCAATTTGTTTTTCAATCTGACGGGCTAACTTTCTAACAACTTCATATCCTTCATGAATCACAATATTGAAACGATGTATCCCATCAATTTCTGATGGAGAAGTATTCAAGCTCTCAATATTGATTTTTCTTTTGGAAAAAATAATCGCAATCCTGTTTAGCAAACCGATGCGGTTCTCTGCATATACAGTTATGGTGTATTCCTGCTTTCCTTCGTAATCAGGATTTGCAGCTGTATGTTTTATTGTATCTTCAGTACTCATTATTTCCTGTTTTATTTGATTAAAGAGTAAGGAACAATGATAAAAGACATAGCGGTTCTAGTTTTTCTCAACTATCAATCTTTGTTCCTTGTTCTTTTATCCTTGTTCCTTTGTCCTTGTTCTTTTATCCTTGTTCCTTTATCCTTGCTCTTTATTCCTTGTTCATGTTTACTTTAACCTAATCTCGCTTACGCTACATCCTTGTGGCACCATTGGGAAAACGTTGTTTTCTTTTCCAACCATCACTTCCAGTAGGTAAGAGCCTTCATGATTTATCATGGTTTCCAGGGCTGCTCTTAAATTTGCACGTTGGTCAACCATTTGTGCCTCAATGTAATAAGCTTTGGCTAAGGCTACAAAATCAGGGCTTGTAATGTTCACAAAAGAATAACGTTTATCGTGGAAAAGTTGTTGCCACTGGCGAACCATTCCTAAAAAGCGGTTGTTTAAAATCAGGATTTTTACCGCTGCACCGAATTGCATAATCGTACCTAATTCTTGTGGTGTCATTTGGAAACCACCATCGCCGATAATGGCAATAACTGTTTTATTTGGCGCACCGTATTTAGCTCCGATTGCCGCAGGCAAACCAAAACCCATAGTACCTAATCCGCCGGAAGTAATGTTGCTACGGGTATTGTTAAATTTAGCATAACGACAAGCAACCATCTGATGCTGACCTACATCTGTTACGATAACCGCATCACCCCCTGTAATTTCGTTGATGTTGCGCAATACTTCGCCCATGGTCATTTCATCGCTTTGAGGGTAAAGCTCTGGCGTAATGACCTGGTCTATTTCCTGTTGGTTATAATCTTTGAATTTGGCTAACCAATCTTGGTGTTTGTTCTCTTTAACCAAATTGGTCAATAGGGGTAGAGTTTCTTTACAATCGCCCCAAACACCAACATCAGCTTTAACGTTTTTATCGATTTCAGCAGGGTCTATATCCAAATGAACAATTTTTGCCTGCTTGGCATATTTATCCAAACGTCCGGTAACACGGTCATCAAAGCGCATGCCTATTGCAATGATAACATCTGCTTCGTTGGTTAAAACATTTGGCCCATAATTACCGTGCATACCCAGCATACCTACGTTTAATGGGTGTGAAGTAGGAATAGCACCCTCGCCCATGATTGTCCAGGCAGCAGGAATTCCGCTTTTCTCTAAAAAAGTTTTAAATTCTTCTTCGGCATTTCCTAAAATTACACCTTGACCAAATAATATGAATGGTTTTTTGGCCGAGTTTATCAGTTCTGCGGCTCTTTCAATATGTTCAACCCTAACTTTTGGTTTTGGGCGATAACTGCGGATATGATTGCACTTTACATATTCAGGAAATTCCTCAACCTGTAATTGTGCATTTTTGGTAATATCGATTAAAACAGGACCTGGTCTGCCGCTTTTAGCGATATAAAAAGCTTTGGCTAAAACTTCAGGAATTTCTTTTGCATCCGTAACCTGGTAATTCCATTTGGTAACCGGAGTGGTAATGTTGATTACATCTGTTTCCTGGAAAGCATCAGTTCCCAATAAATGAGCGAAAACCTGTCCGGTGATACAAACTAAAGGTGTACTATCGATTTGAGCATCTGCCAAACCGGTAACCAAATTGGTAGCGCCGGGTCCGCTGGTTGCGAATACGACACCCACTTCACCGCTTGCCCTGGCAAAACCTTGTGCCGCATGGATACCACCTTGCTCATGACGAACTAAAATATGTGTTAATTTATCCGCATAATCGTAAAGTGCATCATATATAGGCATGATTGCGCCTCCAGGATAACCGAAAATGGTGGTTACGCCTTCTTCGATTAATCCATTTAATAATACCTGCGAACCGGTTCCTTTAAAACCTCTAGTCCCAACCCCTAAATCCCCTAAAGGGGACTTTTCTGTTATTTCGTCTATAGCATTTTCCATAGTTTATATTTTCTAAATTTTCTTTATGAAAATTGTTTATCGTTTTAGGTTATTTTTATCTCCTGGTTTTAATTCCCCCTTCAGGGGGCTAGGGGGTGTTATTCATCAGTAACACAGCCTTTTGATGCATCTGACACTGTTTTGGCATATTTATATAAAACCCCTTTGGTCACTTTTAATTTCGGTTGTTTCCAGTTATTTCTTCGCTCTGCGATAACATCTTCAGCCACTTGTAAGCTAATGATGTTATTCACCGCATCGATAAGAATCGGGTCATCATCCTGAACCAAGCCAATTAATCCGCCTTCATAAGATTCAGGAGTAATGTGACCAACCACGAATCCGTGAGTACCGCCAGAGAAACGACCATCGGTAATCAAAGCAACAGATTTGCCTAAACCTGCACCAATAATTGCTGATGTTGGCTTTAACATTTCAGGCATGCCCGGGGCACCTTTCGGACCTTCATTTTTGATTACGATTACATCACCAGGTTTTACACGACCATTTGAAATGCCTGCAATTAAATCATGTTCCCCATCGAATACACGTGCAGGACCTTCGAATTTTTCGCCTTCTTTCCCACTGATTTTTGCAACACTTCCACCTTCAGCTAAGTTTCCGTAAAGGATTTGTAAGTGACCAGTAGCTTTAATTGGCTCGCTTAATTTTTGGATAATCTTTTGGTTGTAATCCATAATCGATTTTACATCCGCTAAGTTTTCAGCCAAAGTTTTTCCGGTTACCGTTAAGCAATCGCCATGTAATAAACCTTCGTTTAATAAATATTTTAATACAGCAGGGATACCACCATATTGATGTAGATCCTGCATCAGGTATTTTCCACTTGGTTTAAAATCTGCAAGAACAGGTGTTTCATCACTCATGCGTTGAAAATCATCTTGCGTAATTTCTACACCAATCGCTTTACCCATTGCGATAAAGTGTAATACCGCATTTGTACTTCCACCTAAAATGATAATAGAACGAATTGCATTTTCAAATGCTTTTCTGGTCATGATATCAGATGGTTTGATATCTTTTTCCAGTAATATTTTGATGTATTTTCCAGCTTCCAGACATTCGTTTTTCTTCTCTTCACTGATGGCAGGATTAGAAGAGGAGTAAGGTAAGCTCATTCCCAACGCCTCAATTGCCGATGCCATGGTATTTGCCGTGTACATACCTCCACAAGCACCAGCGCCAGGACAAGTGTGTTTTATAATTCCCTGGTAATCATCTTCAGAAAGATTACCACAAATTTTTTGTCCTAAAGCCTCAAATGCAGAAACAATGTTTAATTCTTCACCCTTATAATGTCCCGGAGCAATTGTTCCGCCGTACACCATAATACCTGGACGGTTTAAACGAGCCATTGCCATAATAGCACCCGGCATGTTTTTATCGCAACCCGGAATAGCAATCACACCATCATAATATTGACCACCACAAATGGTTTCGATACTATCTGCAATTACATCACGGCTAACCAGCGAGTAACGCATGCCATCGGTTCCGTTGCTCATGCCATCACTTACACCAATGGTATTAAAAACCAAGCCCACTAAATCATTATCCCAGACCCCCTTTTTGACGTCTTTTGCAAGGTCATTAAGGTGCATGTTGCAGGTGTTTCCATCGTAACCCATACTTGCAATACCGACTTGCGCTTTTTTCATGTCAGCATCCGTTAATCCGATTCCATAAAGCATGGCTTGTGCCGCAGGTTGTGTAGGGTCTTGTGTAAATGTTTTACTGTACTTGTTTAATTCGCTCATTGTTTAATATATGTTCTGGTTCTGTTAATTGTTGTTTTTTGAGGCAAAAAAAAACCGCCTCGTTTCGGAGGCGGTTTCGATAGGGTATATTTTTTATTATACGCAACGATTTCCACCTCTCTTTTGAGAAATGACAATAATTAGGTTGCTAATGATGTTTGTGTTTAAATTCATGTCTTCGACTGAACGCAAACATAACTAACTATTTAATAAATACAAAGAACTATTTTATGTATTATTTACTTTTTCACTCCAATTACGATTCCTGAAGCCCAAACTTGTTTGGTCAATAACAAATCTATCCGGCTTTCTAAATCATTCATTAATTTAATAGCCTTTTCCTGATGTCCATCTGGCCAGTTTGGTTGAGGTAACATATCGTCGATTATGTAAAACCCACCTTTATTAAGCATAGATAAAGCTTCGTCTAAAAGGAGGTACTTACCATGCCAGGTATCAGCAAAAATGTAATCGAATTTTTGTTGTTTATTTTCTTCCATCCATTTTCCACCATCAATGGAAACCAAATTCAAACGCTCATCATCTCCTAAATATTTCTTGGCAATATCTAAGAATCTATCATCATTGTCTATTGATGTAAGTGTAGAATCGTTATCTATTCCATCCAATATCCATGATGTGGCTAAGCCTGTTCCAGTTCCAAGTTCCAGAAATCTACCAGCAGGTTTTGAGCTCGCAAGTGTTCTTAGCAAAGAACAGGTCAATACATCTGATGGCATTTCAAAACCCGATGTTTTGGTTGCATCATCAATATCGATGTAGCGCTTTGGAAAGTTCTGGTTTATTTCTGTTGTCATTGATTTTGTTGTTGTAAAGTTGTCCTTCGACAAGCTCAGGAAGACATTTATGCTAAATTGCTTTATTGTTCAATTGTTGAGGTCTCAAATCTCCTATCTAACTTCTCAAATCTTCTATATAATGCTTTTGTTATTGTAATGTTGTCCTTCGACAAGCTCAGGATGACATTTATGTTAAATTGTTTTATTGTTCAATTGTTAAAGTCTCAAATCTCATATCTAACTTCTCAAATCTTTTCTTATCGTTATGTTGTCCTTCGACAAGCTCAGGATGACAATTTACAGGATGACAATTTATATAAATGCTTCTCGTATCTTGATACTTGATTCTCGCTACTTGATACTAAATAATCACTTCGTAATTTACTTTCTCCAGCACTAAATTTTTATAGGCTCTTTGTATGGTGTAACCGATTGATTCCCTCCATAATGGGCGATAAACGATATCATCTATAGAGGCGATGCCTGCAATTTCGGTAGCTGTTCCACATAAAAATGCACCATCGGCGGTTTTTAAATCTTCAACAGTCAGCTTTTTTTCAATGCATTCTATATCCAATACAGTACAGAGTTCCTTAACAGTTGCTCTGGTAATGCCTGGTAAAATGTTTCCTAATGATGGGGTATAAATCTTGCCATCTTTTTCAATGAAAATGTTAGCACCCGATGCTTCGGCAACAAAGCCATGCATATCTAAAAGCAAGGCTTCATCATATCCTTTAATATTCGCTGCTGTTGTAGCTAAGATTGAGTTCACATAGTTTCCACTCAATTTCGCTTCCATTGGAGTTGATTTAGGATTAGGTCGCTCGTAATCAGAAATGGTTAAGTTCAGTAATTTATTGCCCGAATAAGCATCCCATTCCCAAGCGCAAATTAAAATGGAAACTCCTGTAGGTTCATTCAACTTCATGTTCGGGTCGCAAAAAACCAATGGACGGATGTATGCATCCTTTAATTTATTGAGCTGAAGTAATTTATAAGTTTCTTTAATCAATTCTTCTTTATTCCAGGGGAATGGAATATTTGCGAGCTGGCAAGAGCGTTCTAAACGGTCAAAGTGGGCTTCAGCTTTAAAGACGCGATTTCCGTTGTGTGTTTTGTAGGCTCTAATCCCCTCAAAAGCAGCATAGCCATAATGTAGCGACTGTCCGTAAAGACTGGTACTGCTATCAACAGCTTTCTCAAACCGTCCATTAAGGTAAATAATCGTGTTAGAATTATAGTATTTCATTATACACGTGTTTTGTTATTCAAAAAAAAGCGCCTCTTTTTGGGGGGCGCTTGGTATATTTTAATTTTAAAAATTATTTAAACTGCGCCTGCTTTTTACCCAATAAAAGGTTTAGAAGTAAGAGGTTAATAAAAATGACTGGCAACAACACCACATTTCCAGCTGCAATTGCAGTAGAATTGGTTAAGTATATGTTGTTTTGAATCGTCATTATTTTCTGATTGTTTATAAAAACCAATTTAGTTTTTGGTACATTAATATGCAAGAGAAAATGAAAAAAAAGTAAATAAAAATATAATTCTTTATTTTTTGTTATATTCAGAATATAATTCTTTATTTGAGTAGAATTAGTGATTTAATCCTGATGACTGTAGACCAAATATCAAATCGGTATACGGTCTGTATGTTATGCTTGCATTGTAAATTTCCTGTTTTTCGGCGTAAAATGAGTTCTTGACCATAGAAAATTGAAAATTTTACTTTTTTTAAAAACTCATAATCAACTATATACAAGAACGGATAAGTGTGGAGAAAATACGAATATCAATTTATACTGAAAATAATTTTTACAGATTTATATCCGGATTTCTGTATCCCATCATTTTCATTCCGTAAAGCCAGCGGTCGCGAATGCTCAAGAGATTGCCATCAAATTCATACCCAGGCAAAACTCTGGATAACATATTTTCTCTTCTCAATAATTTCTCCAGCTTTTTTAAGGAATTATTGCCGAGCTTTCGATAGGAGGGTTCGATTAGGTTTTGTTCTTTTAATAATAAATGACCATCCCAAATTTCTGCATCTTTTCCTTTTAAGGGCTGGTGTTCGTAAAGAGATTTTAAATCTTTCCAGATGTCATCAAAAATAATTCGATTTCCATCTTCAATAAAAAATTGAATCTCATGATTGGAATTGCCAGTTAATAAAGCAACTGGACTGAGCAGATTTTTTAATTTTTTTGTCGTAGTGATTGCAGCTTTAGCCCATCGTGTTTCAAAGCCTAAAGAATCGGTCTTAAATCGAAACCATTTGAAGAAATTGGAGCGTTGGTAAATGTTTTGATATTCCAGGTAACCGTTCTGTTTTTGCAGGTTGATTTCGTTAGCATGATTCCAAACAGCTGTGTTTTTATCGCGGTCTGCCTTTAACCAATTGCCATCTTTGCCATCATGTTTCCCAACTGGATGCTCTTTTAAATAATTTTCCAAAGAATTGTATTCTTTGGAAAAAGCTACGTGACTTTGGATAAAAGAATAGTTGAGCAAAAATAAAACCAGCAATCTTTTGGTGGAAAACATAATAAATCGTTGTTATTGATAAACTTGGGTTCGATTAATGTGTTTCTAACGTATTAAGATTGCTTCGTTCCTTGCAATGACGAGCGAGCGGTCGTCATTGCTGGCTTTTTCATCATCTTTCTCGATAAAATAGACCCTGATCCCGATACATCGGGACAGGGTGACGATAGCCTTAGCTTAAAATTTATAGCACAAGTAAAAGCATTTATTAATCCGAACCCATATTATAAATAAGATACGATTAATATATAGTATAAGGTTGCTGAACGGGAAAATAAAAAGTGGTTTAAATTTTAATAGATAAGGGAGTCTGGTGTGGTTTTTATTGAAGATTTTTAGGAAGCAATCGCAAAGGTCTTTATGTTCTCAAATTCTTTCTGTTTTTCGTTTAGTTCATTTTCAATATCATAATCGTCCTGTAAGCCTAACCAGAACTTAGCAGAATTGCCAAAGAAAATACTGAAGCGTAGAGCGGTATCAGCTGTAATTCTTCTATTGCCTTTGATTATTTCTGAAACACGGGTTTGAGGTATTTTCGTTTCCTTAGCTAAACGATAAGGGGTAATATTTAAAGGTATTAAAAATTCCTCGTTCAAAATTTCTCCTGGATGTATATTTGGTAATTTTTTCATGATTTCTATTATTAATGATAATCAATAATCTCTACTTCGCTTGCATTTCCATCAACCCATTTAAAAATTATTCGCCATTGGTCGTTTATTCGAATGCTGTAATAATCTTTTAAATTCCCTTTCTTCTTTTCTAGCTTGTTGGAAGGTGGTATTGTTAAATCTTGTATGTTTTGTGAGCTATTTATCATACGTAACTTTCTTCTACCTATGGTTTGTATTTCAATTGGCAGTTTAGGCACCCTGATACCAGTCCATATTTTTTCTGTGTCTTTCGAACCAAAAGAGAGTATCATATTAACTTAGTGCGTTACTAACGTCAAAGGTACTAATTTTTTTGTAATTTAATATCCTTGCAACAAAACAAAAAAGCCCTTCAGATTTTTAAATCCAAAGGGCTTTCTTTTCGTTGCTCTGAACTTGTTTCAGAGTCTTTGACGTATATTATTTAAGCAATACCTTCTGCTAAAACAACAATTTTATTATGGTAAGCTTCAACTACACCACCTTTTATAAAAAAGCGCTCTTCACTGGCTTGACCTTTTATAACAACTTCTCCATCTTCTAAAGTAGAGATGATAGGGGCGTGGTCTTTTAAAATCTGAAAAGAACCTAAAGTACCCGGAACCGTAACGGCTGTTACTTCACCTTCGTAAACTTTTTTATCTGGAGTTAATATTTCTAAATTCATTCTTTTTTTAGTTTGGCGTAGAGCGTGGAGCGTGGAGTGTTTAAAACGCTTAGCCCTTAACGCTTAACGCGTTTCTTAGTTCGCTTCTGCCAATAATTTTTTACCTTTTTCGATAGCATCTTCAATACTACCTACCAAGTTAAATGCAGCTTCAGGATATTCGTCAACTTCACCATCCAGAATCATGTTAAATCCTTTGATGGTATCTTTAATGTCAACCAAAACACCTTTTAAGCCTGTAAATTGCTCTGCTACGTGGAAAGGTTGAGATAAGAAACGTTGAACACGACGAGCTCTTGATACTACTAATTTATCTTCTTCAGATAATTCGTCCATACCTAAAATCGCGATGATATCTTGTAATTCTTTATAACGTTGTAAAGTTTCTTTAACTCGTTGAGCAGTGTTATAGTGTTCATCACCCAAAACAGCAGGAGAAAGGATACGGGAAGTTGAATCCAATGGATCCACCGCTGGATAAATACCTAACTCAGCGATTTTACGTGAAAGTACTGTAGTTGCATCTAAGTGGGCAAAAGTTGTTGCCGGAGCAGGGTCAGTTAAATCATCCGCAGGTACATATACCGCTTGTACTGAAGTAATTGAACCGCGTTTTGTTGAAGTGATACGCTCTTGCATCAAACCCATCTCTGTAGCCAATGTTGGTTGGTAACCTACCGCTGATGGCATACGACCTAATAGTGCCGATACCTCAGAACCTGCCTGGGTAAAGCGGAAGATGTTATCAACGAAGAAAAGGATATCTTTTCCTGCGCCTTCGCCATCGCCATCACGGAAATATTCAGCAACAGTTAAACCTGATAGCGCTACACGAGCACGAGCACCAGGAGGCTCGTTCATTTGACCGAATACCAAAGTTGCTTTTGATTCTTTTAATTTTTCAGTATCAACTGCTTTCAAATCCCATCCGCCTTTTTCCATAGAGTGTAAGAATTCATCACCATAGTTGATAACGCCTGACTCAATGAATTCACGTAATAAATCGTTACCCTCACGAGTACGCTCACCAACACCAGCGAATACGGATAAACCGGCATAAGCTTTTGCGATGTTGTTAACCAACTCCATGATTAATACCGTTTTACCTACACCAGCACCACCGAACAAACCGATTTTACCACCTTTTGCATAAGGCTCTAATAAATCGATAACTTTAATACCTGTAAATAATACTTCAGTTTCGGTAGATAAATCTTCGAACTTAGGAGGAGTTGCATGGATTGGGTTACCCACACTGTTATCTAAAACATTGATACCATCAATCGCTTCACCAACTACGTTGAATAAACGACCTTTAATTTGGTCGCCAATTGGCATTTTAATCGCTGAACCAGTGTCAAGTACCTGCATTCCACGTACCAAACCATCGGTAGAATCCATTGCAATAGCACGTACACGGTCTTCACCTAAGTGCTGTTGAACTTCTAAAACAATTTTTTGTCCGTTTTCTTTTTTGATTTCTAATGCATCAAAAATTTTAGGTAGATGGGCATCATTAGCAAAGCTAACGTCAACCACTGGGCCGATAATTTGTGCTATTTTTCCTAAGTTAGGCATATCTTATTTGAGTAAATTTATTACAATCAATGAATTAAAGCTGTTTGTAAGGGTTCTAATTCGGTTCGCAAAGTTAAGTTTTTCTAAATGAATTTTAAATATATTATATAAATTTTTTCAACATGATTTTTATGGGTAATTTAGAGGCATAAATCCAGCTATGAAAACCATTTTAATAACAGGTAGTAACGGTCTTTTAGGGCAGAAATTAACTGAGAAAGTTTTAAAGGAGGGTCGGGTAAAACTTATCGCTACTTCCAAAGGTGAAAATCGTTATCCTATAAAAGAGGGATACTTATATGCGGAAATGGATATTTTGGATGCAGAACAGGTTAGGCGAGTCATTGAGCAGTATAAACCTGATGCAATTATTCATACCGCTGCAATGACCAATGTGGATGTTTGTGAGGATAATAAAGTGCTTTGCCACAAGCTTAATGTCGATGCCGTACAAACCTTGGTGTCGCTTTGTGAGGAATATCATGTTCAATTCATTCATTTAAGTACCGATTTTATTTTTGATGGGGCTGATGGGCCTTATAAAGAAGAGGATGCACCTAATCCTTTGAGTTATTATGGGGAATCCAAAGTCCTTGCAGAGGATTTGGTGAAACATTCCAAAACGAATTGGGCAATATTGCGTACCATTTTGGTCTATGGCATCACCAATGATATGAGTAGAAGTAATATCGTACTTTGGGCAAAAGGTGCTTTAGAAAAAGCATCGCCCATAAATGTGGTGAACGACCAATGGCGTATGCCGACCCTTGCTGAAGATTTGGCAGAGGCTTGTCTTTTAGCTGTTGAGAAAAATGCTCAGGGCATCTATAACATATCGGGTAAAGATTATATGAGTATTGCGGATTTGGTAAGAAAAGTTGCTGACTATTGGCGACTTGATAAATCTTTTATCCAGGAGATAAGCTCAGAAAGTTTAAATCAAGCAGCAAAACGACCAGTGAGAACAGGATTTGTACTGGATAAAGCGATAAAAGATTTGGGCTACAATCCACATAGTTTTGAAGAGGGACTGGCGGTTGTGGAGAAGCAGATGAAAAAGTTTTGAGTTTTGAGTTTTGAGTCCATAGTCCATAGTCCATAGTCCATAGTCCATAGTCCATAGTCCATAGTCCATAGTCCATAGTCCATAGTCAAATGGATCCAGGCAATATAGCTATTAACTATGGACTATCAACCATTAACAACAATTAAAGAATATAGGCAATTAGAACTTTCCAACATTTCAACTTTCCAACTTTACAACCTCTCAACAAATAATTTTTTTTAAAATATAATTGCGAATTTAAATCTCAAGTCTTACTTTTGCATTCCGTTAACGAAAGGAAATTGCATTTGTAGCTCAACTGGATAGAGCATCTCACTACGGATGAGAAGGTTTGGGGTTCGAATCCCTACAAGTGCACAATTTAGATGAAGCCTTGTCGCCCCATGGCGACGAGGCTTTTTTAATTTTATAAAGATAACCTAAACAACTTAAATGCTTAATTTAGTTCTCTTTGGCCCTCCGGGGGCGGGTAAAGGCACCCAATCTGAAAAGCTGATTGCAAAATATCAGTTGGTACATGTTTCAACAGGCGATCTTTTTAGAGCACACGTTAAGAACCAAACCGAATTAGGGAAAAAAGTTAGCCAGTTGTTGGCAGATGGTGAATTGGTGCCAGATGCGATAACAATTGCAATGCTTGAAGAGGAAGTAGATAAAAATCCTGATGCTAAGGGTTTTGTTTTTGATGGTTTTCCACGTACCGTTCCGCAAGCAGAAGAGCTTGATTTATTTTTAGCTCGTAAGGGTAGCGAAATAGCAGGTGTTATTGCTTTGGATGTTAATCAGGAAGAGTTATCAAAACGCATTGCTGAACGTCATAAAATTAATGGCAGACCAGATGATGATGCAGAAAAGCTGAAAAAACGCATTTCAGAATATTTTGATAAAACGGTTCATGTGTTACCTTATTATGAGGCACAGGGTAAGTTGAACAAAGTAAATGGGATCGGCGAAATAAGCACTATATTTAATGATCTTTGTGCTGTTATTGACCAGTACCAGTACTAGAATCAAGTAGCTAGTATCAAAGTATCAAGAATTTGGTATGGTAGTACGTTATTAAAACCTTCCAACCTTAAAACATTTCAAATTACAACATTCCATTTATGTCTCAGGGTTCGAATTTCGTAGATTATGTGAAAATCTGTTGTCGCTCAGGTAAGGGCGGGGCAGGTTCTGCACATTTACATCGCGATATTTTAACCTCAATGGGCGGACCTGATGGCGGTGATGGTGGTCGTGGAGGTCACATTATTGTTAAAGGAAGCATTCATATTTGGACATTATTGCATCTTAAATACCGAAAGCACATCATCGCTGAAGATGGTTTGGCTGGAGGAAGTTCTCATAAATTTGGTAGACAGGGTAAGGATGAAATCTTGGAAGTTCCACTTGGTACCATTGCTAAAGATGCCGAAACAGGAGAAGTACTTTTTGAAATCACTAAAGATGGCGAAACTCAAATTCTAACAGCTGGAGGTCGTGGAGGCTTAGGTAATGCTCATTTTAAAACAGCTACTTTACAAACACCACGTTTTGCACAGCCTGGAGAACCTGGAAAGGAAGTTTGGAATATTCTGGAGCTTAAAGTTTTGGCTGATGTGGGTTTGGTTGGTTTCCCAAATGCGGGTAAATCGACATTGCTTTCCGTAGTTTCTGCTGCCAAACCTGAAATTGCAGATTATCCTTTTACCACCATTGTTCCGAACTTGGGAATAGTAAGTTATCGCGACAATCGTTCTTTTGTAATGGCTGATATTCCCGGAATTATTGAGGGGGCATCCAAAGGAAAAGGTTTAGGCTATCGCTTTCTACGTCATATTGAACGTAATTCCGTATTGCTTTTTATGGTTCCTGCTGATACCCATCGTAGTATAAAAGAAGAATATGAAATCCTGAAAAGGGAATTGGAATCTTATAATCCCGAATTGATGCAGAAACCCCATGTTTTGGCCGTTACCAAATCCGATATGTTGGATGAGGAATTAACTGCCGAAATGAAACAGGATTTGCCCAATATTCCATCTATATTTATTTCTTCAGTAGCAGAAAAAGGCTTGGTAGAATTAAAGGATATGCTTTGGAAGGCAATAGAAGGTTAACTTTTTGAATTGTATAACTAGTTAACTGTTAGTTACTTCCTCGAATTTTAATTGCTTTCATGTTATTAACTTTGCTCTTCCTGCATTTCTCTATTTTGTAGAACCCCTTCTTTCAAATCCTGAGCATCCGATTTACGTTTTTTAGAAACATTATGTTTAAAGTTCGGAACTTCCTGTTCAACAATATCTTCTTCAGCAACCTCAGGGCCAAAAACTTTTTCTCTTAAAGTATTGTATTTATCCTGAAATCCGTACCTGAAATCTTTTGCTTTCTTAGCGATTTTTCCGCGTGTTCCAGTACCGCTATCGGGTGCAAATAAGATACTTATTATGGCTCCGGTAGCTAAACCTGCTACTATGGCAATAACAATTTGAGCATTATTGATAGATTTTTCAGCAAAATATTTTGCAATTAATTTTCTGTATTTCATCGCTGTAAATTTTAAAGGTGATGCAGCCATCATGTACTTTAAAGTATATTCTTTTGTTTAATGCACGGTTACACATGATGGTTTCAGCACTATGTATTTAAGACAACAAATGCCTTTTTATAATGTTTCATAAAATTTAACACAGTTTTGAGTGTAGTATTAAAGCAGAATATTCGCTAAGTTTAATGTCTTAAATACCTTTAAATGATATGGTAAAGGCAACAATAAATAAAGAACATTATGCTTGCTCGGTTAAAAATGGTTCGCATGAAATTATAGCTGATGAACCACTGGAAATCGGTGGTACGAATAAAGGTTTTGAGCCAAAAGGATTATTGATGGCAGCATTGGCATCGTGTGTAGCCATAACTTTAAGAATGTATGTAGACAGAAAACAATGGTCTGTCGAAAAAATTGAGGTTGAAGTAAATATGGACATAGAAAACGGTGAAATCATATTTTTTGAGGAAATTACCTGCACCGGCAATTTAACCGAAGAACAAAAAATAAGACTTGAAGATGTCGCAACTAAATGTCCGGTAAGTAAAATATTAGCAGTTGGTTATGAAATAAAATCAAAAGTGTTATGAAAGAGATTACGAAAAAATATAGCAACGGCGAGATAACCATTGTTTGGAAACCCGGAACCTGCATACACAGTACATTTTGTTGGAATAAGAGTATGGGTTTGCCAGAGGTTTTTAATCCAAAAGAACGTCCATGGATAAAACCTGAGAATGCTACAACAGATAAAATTATAGAACATGTTAAAAATTGCCCATCGGGGGCATTAAGTTTTTATTACAATAATGAAGTATCAGAATCGATAGAAAGCTTTGCTGAAAGCATTGTAGAGGCCATGCCAAATGGACCATTATTGGTGTATGGAAATATAATCGTCAAAGATAGCGCTGGAATGGAAACGAAGAAAAATAAAGTGACTGCATTTTGTCGATGTGGTGCTTCAGCTAATAGACCTTATTGTGATGGTAGTCATGTGAAAATTGGTTTTAAAGGGTAAATAATATAGAACCTGACCTCGGAGAAGTTATTCGGTTATTTGAAAACAATAAAAACTTAGAATAAAATAAACAACGAAACCTTCTTGAAGACAAAAGCAATAATGTAAACTACTGAATAGTTATACCATTTATGAGGTACGTGGAGACACGTACCTCGGCTTCCTGCTTTGGTCGTGCCCCCACCATCCAAAAAAAATCAATCTATCGGTCGGTGTCTTACCGACCGACCTCATCCATGGTTTGTGAATTATCTTTATTTGGTTGTGTGTCACCAACTATCGGAAAGAAATGACTAAAATAGTTATACAATTTATGAGTTACATGGAGACACGTACCTCGACTTCTTGCCTTGGGGGCGTATCCCCACGACCCAAAAAAATTAAACACTTTCTTAGGCCGCTTCTTAAAAAAGCTTAATATATTTGTTGGAAGAGGATATCAGAAAAAGTGTTAAATCCTTGTTGCGCTTTGTGTCTTTGTGCTTCAACCACATGCTTTAAATAAACAATCAATGCCTACTGAAATAAAATGCCCCAACTGTGCCCATGTTTTTCCTATGGAAGAAGCTATGGCTGAAGACTATAAAAAAGAGCTGCGGGAGAAAATGCTGTCTTTTACCAAACAAAAAGAGGAGGAATTCCAGAAGAAAATGGCTGCGATTGATGTCGAAAAGTTGCAGCAACAAAAAGATTTTGAGTTAAAACTTGCAGAAGAGAAAACCAAAATCAAAGATTCTATAGAAGAAAACCTCCGTAAAAGTATAATGGCGGATTATGAGACCAAGCTTCAGATGTTGGAGGGCAATGCAAAAGATAATGCCGAAAAACTAAAACTTGCCCGGAAGAAAGAATTGGAATTTCTCCGTCGTGAGGAAAGCTTAAAAGTAAAGGAAGAAGAAATGGAATTGGCTTTTCAACGCAAAATGCAGGAACAGCGCAATGAGTTGGTGGAGCAAATCCGTAAGCAGGAAGCCGAAAAAAATAGCATCAAAGAAACTGAGCATCAATTGCGTTTAAAAGAACTGGAAAAGCAACTCGACGACCAGAAAAAGCTTGCCGAGGAAATGAAACGCAAAGCTGAACAGGGTAGTATGCAATTACAGGGTGAGGTGCAGGAACTTATTTTGGAAGAATTACTTCGTAGCAATTACCCTTTCGATTTAATTGAAGAAGTTGGTAAAGGTGTTCGTGGAGCCGATTGTGTTCAGGTGGTTAGAAACCAATTTGGGCAGGAATGTGGCAAAATCATTTATGAAAGTAAACGGACTAAAGATTTTGGTGGCGACTGGATTGAGAAACTGAAAAAGGATATGCGTAGCATGGGCATTGATGTTGCCGTAATCGTAAGTCAATGTTATCCAAAAGGAATGGATTGTTTCGGACAACGTGATGGCGTTTGGATTTGCTCGTTCGAAGAAGTAAATGCCGTTGCCTATGTATTGCGTGAGGGGATTTTGCGCTTGGCTGGGGCAGTAAAATCACAGGAAAATCGTGGCGAAAAAATGCACATGCTTTATGACTATCTTACAGGAATCGAGTTTTCAGAACAATGGAAAGCCATTCGTGAGGGTTTTATGAGCATGAAATTATCCATCCAACGCGAACGTGATGCTATGGAACGTTTGTGGAAAGCCCGAGAAAAACAACTGGAAAAGGTATTGTTAAATGCAACGCATATCCGTGGCTCCATAGAGGGTATTGCAGGTAGCGATAGCATTCAGCTTAGTTTGACTGACGAAGACGATACCTTGCTTTTGGAATAAAATACCTGGTCATCATTTGGGGTCATGGAGACACAACCCAAGATATGAGCTTAAGCTAATTAGTCCTCTAAAAATAATGTTGGGACGTGGAGATACGTCCCAAGGCTCACGGCAAGGTACGTGTCCTCATGTACCTTTATACATAACTTAAATGAATTTAAATAAACCTAAATACAGTGAATAAAAACTCAAATACTAACAAAAACGCTTTTGACTTTACCAAACTTCAAAAGTTAATGACCATCATCTGCTTATGCTTATTGAGCACAACGGTGTTCGGGCAAGAACTGAAATCGCCTGATGGCAATCTAGTAGCCAAATTTTCAATTGAAACAGGAGGAATCCCAGTTTATAGCTTAAAATATAAAGGCAAGGATGTCATCAAAACAAGCAAGCTCGGACTTGAACTAAAAAACTCGCCATCCCTGCTTGATGGTTTTACCATAACCAACACCAAAACCAGTGCTTTCAATGAAACCTGGAAACCGGTTTGGGGAGAGGTAAAAGAAATTGTGAACCATTACAATGAGCTGGCTGTAACCTTAACACAAACTGCAAACAATCGTTACATCATTGTTCGTTTGCGTTTATTTAATGATGGTTTAGGCTTCAGATACGAATTTCCAGAACAAAAGAATCTCGATTATTTCATCATAAAAGAAGAAAAAACACAATTCGCATTGGCAGGCGACCATAAAGCATTTTGGTTACCAGGCGATTATGATACTCAAGAGTACGAAACCGTAACCTCAAATTTATCAGAAGTTCGTTCTAAAATGAAAGCTGCTGTTACACCAAATGCATCACAAACTACTTTTTCGCCAACGGGTTTACAAACACCATTGATGATGAAAAGTAAAGATGGTTTGTATATCAACATTCACGAGGCTGCTTTGGTAAACTATTCATGCATGTCGTTAAATCTTGATGATAAAAACATGATTTTAGAATCCTGGTTAACACCAGATGCAATAGGGGATAAAGGTTATTTGCAGGCACCTTGTTTTTCGCCTTGGAGAACCATTATCGTAAGCGATAAAGCAGCCGATATCTTAACTTCCAAATTGACCTATAACCTTAACGAGCCTACTAAATTCAAGGATATATCCTGGATTAAACCCATAAAATATGTTGGTGTTTGGTGGGAAATGATTACGGGTAAAAGTACTTGGGCATATAACGATTTAACCAGCGTTCAATTAGGTGTTACAGATTATTCAAAAACTAAACCTAACGGAAAACATGCTGCGAATACAGCACACGTAAAAGAATATATCGATTTTGCTGCGAAAAATGGTCTTGATGCCGTTTTGGTAGAGGGTTGGAACGAGGGTTGGGAAGACTGGTTTGGAAAAACAAAAGACTATGTGTTTGATTTTGTAACACCATATCCAGATTTTGACGTGAAAGAGCTTCATCGCTATGCGGCAAGCAAAGGCATTAAGATGATTATGCATCACGAAACCTCTTCATCGGTTCGTAACTATGAAAGACATATAGACACCGCTTATAAATTCATGAAAAATAATGGATATGATGCTGTAAAAAGTGGTTATGTGGGCAATATCATTCCAAGAGGGGAGCATCATTATGGCCAATGGTTAATTAATCACTATCAATATGCCATTGAAAAAGCCGCAGAATATAAAATCATGGTTAATGCTCACGAAGCTGTTCGACCTACGGGCTTAGCACGTACCTATCCAAATTTAATCGGTAATGAAGCTGCCAGAGGTACCGAATATGAGGCATTTGGTGGAAGCAATGCAGACCATACCACCATTTTGCCTTTTACCCGCTTAATTGGTGGACCAATGGATTACACCCCAGGAATTTTCGAAACAAAGGTGAGTGTTTATAATCCCGCAAATAACTCATTTGTTCACAGCACCCTTGCCCGTCAGTTGGCACTATATGTAACCATGTACAGCCCATTGCAAATGGCTGCCGATTTACCTGAAACCTACAATAAGCATATGGATGCTTTCCAATTTATTAAGGATGTTGCCGTAGATTGGGATGATACCAAAGTATTGGAAGCTGAACCGGGAGATTACATTACTTATGCGCGCAAAGCCAAAGGAAAGCACAATTGGTTTTTAGGCAGTACTTGCGATGAAAATGGACGCACATCCAAAATTGATTTCAGCTTTTTAGATTCAGGTAAAAAATATACCGCAACCATTTATGCTGATGCTAAGGATGCACATTACGAAACCAATCCAAAGGCATATACCATTCGTAAAATGGAGGTGACCAATAAAACAAAGCTATCTCTGTTTTGCGCACCCGGTGGAGGTTATGCCATAAGTGTAATGGCTAAATAATAAGTGCAAGTGTCCTAAAAAATCAATATATGGCTAAAAACAAAAATCACATAGAACTTCAATTTTTAAGCGAACCATCCGATGTGAATTACGGCGGAAAGGTACATGGAGGCATGATGATGAAATGGATTGATCAGGCGGCATTTGCTTGTGCACTTCAATGGAGCCAATCCTATTGCGTAACGGTGTATGTTGGTGGAATTCGATTTTTCCATCCGGTACACATTGGTCATTTGGTCAAAATGGAGGCGCGGATAATCTATACGGGCAAAACCAGTATGCATATTGCTGTCGATGCATTTTCTAAACCTGTCGGACAGGCAGATTTTGTGAAAAATACGCATTGCATAATTGTTTTTGTAGCTGTAGATGATGACGGACAACCGAAACCCATTCCTGAATTTAAGCCTAAAACAGAAAAGGAAATTGCCATGCACGATTACGCCATAAAGCTAATGGACTTGCGTAAAAATATAGATGAAGAGATGAAGCCTTATATTGTTTAGGGAAGAGAATAGGGTGTGGGGAAATAGGAAATAGAAAATGGGGAATAGGAAGCAGGAAATAGACTTATAAACCAAGTTACAAACTTACGAAGTTTCTGAAGCCGGGTGTGTGGGAAGAACTTCGTCAGTTTTAATGGATTGTTAAAGGAGAGACTTAAGAAGTTCAGCGGCTCTCAAGCACCATGAAACTTCGTAAGTCGATAGTAAGATGCTACGACTTAAAAAAAATGTGGTTAAATTATTAAAGTTACTAACTCTAGATAGCCAATAGGCTTATTAGAGTCGGTAACTTTATGAGTCGATAAGCAGAAATAAAAAAGTTGTATTAAGATGCTTCAACTAAAAAAACTGTGTTTATCTATGTGCATCTGTTGCTAAATTTACTGGTAATAGGCTTTTAGAGTTAGTAACTTTTAAACCAATTTTTTGTACCTTTTTCGTTTCCTAAGCTTCAAAATAAAAGCAAATTGAGCATATTTGGATACACAAATAATTTATGCTTAAAAATCTAACTATAGTAACTTTATTACTCCTAAATGTAATTTTTTGTTCAGCACAACAAATACGTCCGGCAAAATCATCAGAAATATATAGAGAACTAAAAACATTAAAGCGTCTTCCAAAGGTTCTGTATCTGGCTGCACACCCTGATGATGAAAATACAGGTTTATTATCCTGGCTGGTCAACAATCAAAATGTAGAAACTGCTTACTTGTCTTTAACCAGGGGTGATGGCGGTCAGAATCTTTTGGGCACAGAACAAGGACCTGCTTTGGGGCTGATTAGAACGCATGAGCTTTTAGAAGCAAGGAAATTAGACGGAGCCAAGCAATTTTTTACAAGAGCTATTGATTTTGGTTTCTCCAAAAATACAAACGATACCTTTAAACAATGGGATGCAGACAGCATTACTGCCGATGTAGTTTGGGCAATTCGCAAGTTCAGACCAGATGTGATTATTTGTCGTTTTCCGCCCACAGCTGCGGCAGGACATGGACAACATGCAGCATCAGCAGTGATTGCCGAAAAAGCTTTTAAAGCTGCGGCTGATCAGAACATGTTTCCAAATCAATTAAAATATGTGCGCGTTTGGCAACCCAAAAGATTGCTGTGGAATACCTTTAGATTTGGTTCCGTAAATACAACCGCTGAAAATCAACTAAAATTTACTGTTGGGCAATATGATGCACAATTGGGTATGGGCTATGGTGAATTGGCTGGATTAAGCAGAAGCCTGCACAAGAGTCAGGGGGCTGGAACACAATCTGTAGCAGGTATTCGAAGCGAATATTTTATTCATGTTGCAGGCGAACCCGCTAAAAAATCTTTGTTTGACGGATTGACCCAAACCTGGACGGGAAAGGGGGCAGCAGATATTGATTTGGCTTTGGATAAGATTATTTCCGCTTTCAATTTCAATCAACCAGAATTGAGTTTGCAGGCTTTGTTATCGCTTAGAAAGAAGATTATCAATTTAAAGGATGCCGATTTAAGAAAAGATAAATTGATCTCAATCGATAATATCATTCTCAGCTGTTCAGGTTTTATGGGCGAGGTAGTGACCAATCAGCCGGAAGCTGTTGCCGGAGACAATTGCAATTTCAGATTAAATCTGATTTCAAGGGCAACAAATCCTGTAATTGTTGAAAGCGTTAAATGGCCCAGTCAAATGGAAACCATAAACAGAAGTTTGGCAAATGATTCGTTGATTACAATAGAACATAAAATACAGATTCCTACTGATGCTGCTTTAACAGAACCATATTGGTTAGAAAAACCAGCTAAAAATGCAGCACAGTTCAGTGTGGCTAATGATACTTTAATCGGCTTGCCCGAAGTAGAATCACCTTTAAATGTACTGCTTTCGCTTAAAATCGGTAGCGAAAAAATTCAGGTCAAACTACCTTTATCCTATAAAAAACTAGACCCTGTTAAGGGAGATGTTGTAGAGCCTTTGCGGATTGTTCCGGCTTTAGAGGTTAAATTTACACACCCTATTTATCTGATAAAAGATAATGAGGATTTGCATATCAGTTTAAATTTTAAAACGAATTCGGCCCAGAAATTTTCCAACGGCACGCTAACGCTAAAATCTGAAAATCAGACTTTAGCTCGCTTTCCAAATATCTCAATTAATGGAAAGGAAACTTTAACAGACTATGTTATTGAGAAAGCCATATTGTCTAAACTAAAATCAAATCGGATAAAACTTCAAGCTATTTATACAATAGATGGTATAGATTATTCTAAAGGTCAAATCATTATCCAATACCCACATTTGCCTATTCTGCAATATTTTGCACCAGCAACTGCTTTTGTTTTAAAGGGAGATCACATGCAGGTTAGTGCTAAAAAAGTCGGTTACATTCAAGGGGCCGGTGATTTTATTCCGGAATTTTTGAAACAGGCGGGCATACAAGTCGATGTTTTGGAAAATGATGATTTCTATAGTTCTGGTATTAATGGAAATGGAGCTTATGCAAAGAATAAATTGGCAGGTTATGATGCAATCGTTATGGGGGTTCGGGCAAATAATACGGAGAAAAAACTCGGTTCCTGGATGCCATTTTTACTTGATTACGTGAGAGATGGGGGAACACTCATCATGCAATACAACACCAATCAGGATGTAACAATGAGTGATTTTGGTTTCTATCCTTTTACAATTTCCAACAAAAGGGTAACCGAAGAAGACTCGGAAGTTAAATTCTTAAATCCTAATCATCGATTATTAAACTATCCGAATAAAATTACAGCCGAAGATTTTAAGGGCTGGGTGCAGGAACGTGGTGCTTATTTTTCGGATAAATGGGATAAACAATACGAACCGTTATTTGAAATGCACGATACCGATGAAGAATCCTTACAAGGCTCAACGCTTTATGCAAAATATGGAAAAGGCAATTTTATCTATACCCCATTGGCATTTTTCAGGCAGTTGCCAGCAGGTAATGTTGGGGCTGCCCGATTGCTCTTCAATTTTTTATCAGCAGGAAAATAGATGAAGAAAATACTGAAAAACTGGAATACCTGGTACATTTTACTGGCTTTAGCATTGCTGGCTCAGATTGTTTTTTATTACCTTTTTACTAAGTATTGGGCATGAGTAATATCGATTGGATTGTACTCGTTTTTACCCTTTTTGCCGTTGTAGCTTACGGTGTTTTTATTGGTCGCGGACAAAAAAGCAATGCATCTTACCTAAAAGCCGATAATAAAATGCCTTGGTACATTGTGTTATTGGGTATTATGGCGACACAGGCAAGTGCCATCACGTTTTTATCAGCCCCCGGACAAGCCTATACCGATGGAATGCGTTTTGTTCAGTATTATTTTGGTTTGCCATTGGCGATGATTGTAATTTGTATCACCTTCATTCCGATTTTTCAGCGATTGAATGTTTATACGGCTTACGAATACCTGGAGCAACGCTTCGATAAAAAAACCAGGGTCTTAACTTCTTTGCTTTTTTTGCTTTCCCGTGGATTATCAACCGGAATCAGTATTTATGCGCCAAGTATCATTTTATCCAGTGTATTAAACTGGAACATTTATCTAACCAATATTTTAACAGGCGGAATCCTACTGATTTACACCTACATCGGTGGAGCCAAGGCTGTAGCACATACCCAAAAATTACAATTCCTGATTATTTTGGGGAGTATGGCTTTTGCAGGTTATCTCTTGGTGCAGAATATGCCAAATGGTATTGGTTTTACAGATGCGCTTTACCTTGCAGGGAAATCAGGCAAACTCAATGTAATTACTACAGATTTCGATTGGAAAGATAAGTACAACATCTGGAGTGGCTTATTTGGAGGGTTTTTTCTGGCACTTTCTTACTTCGGAACCGACCAAAGCCAGGTAGGGAGATACATTACCGCAAAAGATACCACAACAGGAAGAATGGGCTTATTGTTGAACGGATTGGTTAAAATTCCGATGCAGTTCTCCATTTTATTAATTGGCGCATTGCTTTTTGCTTTCTTCTCCTTAAAACCTGCACCCATTTATTTCAATGAACGTTCTTATCAATATTTAAAGGAAACGCAACCCCAACAGGCAGCAATTTTTGAAAAAGAGCATCAGGCTTTACAAGAGAAATTTAATCAACAATCAAAAGAGATTCTGGCTGAAAAAGCAAGAAATTCGAATGGTTTAAATACTTCCATAGAAAATTTTAAAACGACACAAAAACAGGTAAAAGATTTACATGGCAGGGTAGAAGAAGCTATAAATAAATCCAATTACAATGCAGAACGAACAGATACCAATTACATTTTTTTATATTTTGTAAAGAACACGCTTCCGGTAGGTATGGTTGGTTTATTGTTCGCTGTAATTTTTCTGGCAAGTTGGGGTTCTATTTCTGCGGCTTTAAACTCTTTGGCATCCTCATCATTAAAAGATGTGCATTTAATTTTTAGTAAACATAAGCCAGAAGATGAACAAGAACTTCGATATAGTCGTTTGCATACCCTTGCCTGGGGAATTTTTTCCATTGCCGTAGCCATGTTTGCCACACAGATGGGTTCATTGATTGAAGCTGTGAATGTATTGGGTTCCTTATTTTATGGACCTATACTGGGTATTTTTTTAGTTGCCTTTTATTTCAAAAAAATAAACGGACCTATAGTCTTCATCTCAGCAATACTTTCAGAGATTGGTGTTATTGCTATTTATGAATTTGATGTCGTGTCATTTCTGTGGTTGAATGTAATAGGGGCGGCAGGAGTAATCCTTTTTTCGGCTCTTGGTTTATTGTTTTATCGACCTAAAGCCTTAAATTCGTAAAATCGAAAATAACAATACAGATAATTAAATAATTGTATACTATGAAAACAATCATCAAATCCATCGCATTGCTTTTTACTGCGATTACCATTTCGGCAAGTGTTTCTGCACAAGGCACTCAACCAAAACCTAGTCCGGCTACTACTGCAACAGGAAAAGTAAAAGGTGCAACAATTACGATTAACTACAGTAGTCCTGCAGTTAAAGGACGTAAAATTTGGGGCGGGTTAGAAGCATTCGATAAAGTTTGGCGTGCAGGAGCAAATGAAGCAACAACTTTTGAAACCGATAAAGATATTAAAGTGGAGGGAAAGGTTTTACCAGCTGGAAAATATAGCTTTTTCTTGATCCCAAGAGAAAGCGGCACTTGGACTGCAATTTTCAACAAAGAGCCTAAACAATGGGGTGCTTATAAATACGAAGAAGCAAAAGACCAATTGAGGGTTGATGTTAAAACAAAAGCCTTAAAAGCTACTCAGGAAAGATTGGTTTATAAAATCACTAAAAGTGGATTTTCTTTGGATTGGGATAAAATCTCCGTTCCGGTTTCAATAAAATAAATCACTGAAACAGATTGACAGAAATCTTTCAACATATAGTCCTTAATTCTTAAAATTAAGGACTTTTTTATTTTAGTATAAGCTCGTATCATAAAACTATATTTAGAGGCTGTTGAAATTTCTTGTCTAAAAAATACCCGTCATGCTGAGCTTGTTTCAGCATCTCTAAAATTAGACCCTGATCCCGACAATTCGGGACAGGGTGACGATAAAATAAAAATAAAATTTAAACAGTTTCTTTAAAAAATAAATCATTTTATGGAGAATCAAACCCTTATCCAGTATTTCCATTGGTATTATAACGAAGAACAAAATTTGTGGACAAAAATAGCTGCTGAGGCTGGTCATTTAAAAGAAATTGGGGTTACTCAAGTTTGGTTGCCACCAGCTTATAAAGCCAGTGCAGGAAGCCATTCGGTTGGTTACGATATTTACGATTTGTTTGATTTGGGCGAGTTTGACCAGAAGGGCAGTATAAACACTAAATATGGTTCAAAAGATGAATATTTAAAGGCTATTGATGCGTTGCATGAACAAGGAATTGGAGTTTTGGCAGATACCGTTTTCAATCACAAAGCCGGTGGCGATGAACTTGAAAAAGTTAAGGTGAGAACCGTAAATCCAAATAATAGAAACGAATATACCAGTGATGTTTTTGAAATAGAGGCATGGACAAAGTTTACTTTTCCTGGAAGGAAAGGCAAATACTCAGAATTTATTTGGGACGCCCAGTGTTTTAGTGGTGTAGATTGGGCTGAAGATTTAAAAAAAACAGCCGTTTATTCCATTCAGAATTTTGCTAGAGAGGGTTTTGAACAGGTGCCTTCAACCGAACTTGGTAATTATGATTATTTGATGTTTAATAATATTGATTTCAGGAATCAGGCTGTTATTAATGAATTGAATTATTGGGCTGAATGGATTGTTGAAACCACTAAAGTTGACGGTTTTAGACTCGATGCGGTAAAACACATTAATCCACATTTTATAATCAAATGGATCGATCATTTAAATACAAAATACAATCGTAAGTTTTTTATCGTCGCCGAAAATTGGGATGTAGTTAATACAACAGAACTGGAAGAATATATACAATTTACAGGTGGCAGGACACAACTATTTGATTCGTTATTGCACCAAAATTTTTTTCTTGCCAGTAGAGATCAAAATGGCTTCGATATGCGCACTATATTTGATAATACTTTGGTACAAATAAAGCCAGAGCTTGCTGTTACTTTTGTTGATAACCACGATACGCAACCTTTACAAGCGCTGGAATCTTATGTAGATTTTTGGTTCAGACCAATTGCTTATGCAATTATTTTGCTGCGTGAGCAAGGTATTCCTTGTTTGTTTTTCCCTGATTTATATGGTGGAATTTATAACGATAAAGATAAAAAAGGTAATGATGTTCACATCGAACTGGTTGCTTTACCAGAAATTGGGATAATGAGCAAAATAAGAACGAGTTTGGCCTACGGTCAGCAAAGAGATTATTTCGACCATGGAAACTGTGTTGGTTGGACAAGGGCCGGGAATGATGAACACCAAAATAGTGGTTTAGCTGTAATTTTAAGTACAGGTGAAGAGGGCTATAAGAAAATGGAAATCGGAACGAAATTTTCTGGTAAAATTTTTATTGATGCTTTAGGTCATCGTTCACAAGAAGTTCTGATTGATACAAACGGTTGGGCAGAATTTCATTGTAATGCGGGAAGTATTTCGGTTTGGGTGCTGAAAGTTTAGTGTTTAACCGCAAAGACGCTAAGTGTTCGCAAGGGTATAGAAATATGTAAATAGAGAATGGAAAATAGGAAATAGAAAAAACTCGTTATTGCGAGGTACGAAGATAACCGAGCACAGCGAGTTCATGAATGCCAATAAAAATGTAAAATGCTTATGAATAATCTTAATGCGATAGGAAGGAGAATTTAACTCGCTTATACATATGGAGTTGTAGGACGATAAAACGGGCTTTCCGCTTTGGTCTTTGGTCTTTCAGCTTTTATCTTTAGTCTTTCAGCTTTTATCTTCTATCTTTAACCTTATTACTCAAATTAGTATAACCCACTAAGGTTTCCCAACGGGCGCCTGGTCTACGGTAGTAAACGAAAATTTGATAGCTGTTTTCGGTTTGGAAAAATGCCCCCTCAAAAGGTTTGGTCTCAATCGTATTGTTTGTCTTATCCAGCCAGGCGTATTCATAATCATAAAGTCCCTGTTTAAGCAAGATATTGCCATAAAACTGTTTTTTGTTGGCATCGTAAAGCAATTTGTTCTCATTGCTTAAGGTATAATTATTAAATCTGCCAACTACATAAGCATCGCCGTTTGCACTTGGTGCAGCCGAATTTAAAGTGAACAAAACACCGGTATATTCGGCTTCTGTCCTGTCATCACGGCCATCGGTATTGCGAACAAAGAAGTTCCCATTTTCATCGTATTGATTGGCAAAAACTCCTGTATTTCTAAGTGCATCCTGAAATAGCATTACATTCACTGACTCATTATCTCTGTAAATATCACGAACATTATCGGCCTTATATCGTAAGCTACGTGTATCAAACTTTCTGAATTCATTATCTCCCCAAAAATCGTTGGTATTTAAATCGTTATAAACCAATTGATTTGGTTTGATGAAAGCGGGGCGGGTATTAACTTGTGCCGTGTTCGAATTAAAATTTTGAATCACAATTGCCTTTAAATCCTGGCTGGGATTAGGAATGGAAATTTGGTGGTTGATGGTGAAGTTTATCTTTTGTTTATAGTTTCTATCGGCAACCTGCATAGAATTACTTACCTCTGCTGCTACCGCGACCTGATTATCCACAATATAAAATCGTTGGGAAATCACAGGTTTTTTTAAATCGCCATCTTCGTAAACCTTTAGCAAATAATTGCCACCAATTTTGGGCTTAATCTGAGCATTGGGAAATATAAGTTCATAATGGGTATATTTTCTGGTGGTGTTTGATGAATATCGATAATTGATGATTCTATCGTCATTAAAACTCTCCAGATAATCTATACTCGAAATACGCGATGACTGCCAATTAGAGGTGCAGTGCTCAATGGTGTACCAATAATTTTTAGTTCCAGCAAGCAAATCATCGAAAGCAAAAGTCAAAGTTTCGCTTGAATTTAGTGGAATGACGGGTAATGATTGTTCTTTATTACTATTGTAACAGAGAACGGTTTTAATATTGGGTAGATAAACTTTGTTTTCGTAAGTAAAAGTTTTATCGCTTTGGGCAAAGGCTAGGGTAGAGATGAAAAATAAAATCGGAAATAATATTTTTTGCATGGGCTAAAACTACAGTTTTCATCCGAAGAGACAAAATTGCTTTTGAATGTACCTTATCTTTGATGAATTTTAACCACAGATAAAAAGGATAGGCATAGATAAATGCAAAGTGCTGTCAGATGTTGACATCTGACAGAGTGGAAAAATAATTTAGCCACAGAAACACCGAGTGCACGGAAAAATTATTCTTTTGATTCCGTGCCAGTCTGTGTTTCCGAGGCAAAAAGTAAAAAGTGTAAATATCTGTGTTAATGTGTGTCTATCTGTGGTAAACCTTTAACCCTCCAATTCCATTATCTCTGCAGCCAAGCCTTCCCATTTATTCTGGTTGTTATCCAAATCATGTTTGGCAGCTAAATAACGTTTGTTTGTCTCAGCCAATTTATCGGCTTTACCGTAAACATTTTCATCAGCCAATTCAGCCTCGATGTTTTTAACGGTCTGTTCTAAATCTGCAATCTGCTTTTCAGTTTTCTGCAATTCATCATTCAGTTTTTTCAACTGGCTGGCCGTATTTGGAGTAGCAGGTTTTTGTAGTGGTTTTTCCTTTTCAGGCATCTTAACAGGAATAGGTTTAGGAATTGGAACAACACGTTTGCTATTCCACTCTTCATATTCCGCATAAGTTCCAGGATATTCCTTAATTTTTTCTTCTTCGATGAACCAGATTTTGTTGGCTACGTTATCCAGGAAATATCTATCGTGGGAAACAGATATAAAAGTACCCTCAAATTGATGTAAAGCCTGAATCAAGATGTTGACCGATTGAATATCAAGGTGGTTGGTCGGCTCATCCAGAATCAGAAAATTTGAATCTGTTGTTAATGATTTAGCCAAAGCCACCCTCGATTTTTCACCTCCGGATAATACTTTGATCTTTTTGAAAACATCATCGCCAGTAAATAAGAAACAACCTAAAATACTACGTAACTCCGTATCGGTATGTTTTGGTGCAAAAGCCTGTAACTCCTCTAAAATGGTATTTTCCAGGTGTAAAGATTCCAATTGATGTTGGGCAAAGAAAGTAGTAGTCACATTATGACCGGTTTCGCACATACCATCAAATTTCTCTGTACCCGCAATAATTCTTAACAGCGTAGATTTACCTTTACCATTGGCACCAATCAAAGCAATTTTATCGCCTTTCTCAATCACACCTTCTGCATCCTGCAAAATATGAACATTTGGATAATGCTTTGTCGCATGTTCAATCCTCACCACATGGCGACCAGATTGTTTGGAAAATTTAAAGCTGAAGTTTACTGTTGGATTATCGTCATCAACATCCTCAACACGCTCCATTTTATCCAAAGCTTTCATACGCGATTGAGCCATTTTGGCTTTACTCGCTTTAGCCTTGAAACGTTCAATTAAACGCTCTTCCTGTTTGATTTTGGCTTGTTGATTTTTAAACTCTCCTTTTTGGATTTCTCCACGTAAAGCTTTTTCTTCTAAGTAATAGCTATAATTTCCAGCATAAACCGTCAATTTACCTTTGCGGGATTCAACTGTACGGTTTACGATTTTATCCAAGAAATATCTATCGTGCGATACGATTACAATTGCACCCTCAAAGCCACCCAAATAGTTTTCCAACCATTTAATTGATGGTAAATCCATGTGGTTGGTCGGCTCATCCAGTAATAGGATATCCGGATTTTGCAATAAGATTTTAGCAAGCATCACACGCATGCGCCATCCACCCGAAAAGGTATTCAGCGGACGTTGCTGGTCGGAAGTACTGAAACCTAAACCAGCTAAGATTTCGTTCGCTCTGTATTCGATGTTATAACCATCCAAAGCCTCAAATTCCTGCTGTTTATCGCTCAGTTTATATAAAACCTCTTCACTATAATCTGTTTCTATTTTTTTAAGAAGTTCCTCAATTTCGTCATGCAATTGGTTTTGGCGCTCAAAAGCTTCCATGGCCACATGCAAAATGCTGTGGTGCGAATCGTAAGAAAGCAGGTCCTGGTTCAAATAACCAATTTTCAAGTCTTTAGACATTGAAACCGTACCTGAACTCGGCGCATACTCGCCCACAATGATTTTTAAAAGTGTAGATTTTCCCGTCCCATTGGCACCAATTAAGCCCGCTCTATCGCCAGGTTTAATGTGCCAGTTCGCTTCATCGTATAAGGCCCTTGAGCCAATTAAGAATGTTAAATTATTTATTGAAATCATTTCGGCTGCAAAAGTACGAATTTTAAAGCTTTTTTTATTTTGAAAATCAAATGCAATGCTGCTATTAAAGTTCGTTCCGATATCTTACTCCCGATGAAAAATCGGGATTCACGTTATCGGCTTTATTTGGAGTTGAAACTGCCCATATTTAGGATCATGAAAATCTGTTGGGATGAAAAAACTCGAAGCGTATGGACACAATATGGATAGATTTATAGTTAAACTAGACTAACATTGATATTTACACCTGTTTTTCTCTTCAGGTTATGATTGGGATTAAAAAGATTGTAAATTTTAAAAACAAAATCTTGTAGATAATGGTTACTTAACACAGTAGTTTTTTATGTGCTCTTATTGTACGCTCCGTGTCCTTTTCAGTGTAATTCCTAATGCTTGAAGACAATAAATATAACTACTATTGTTAAAATCTATGGATTTGTCAGTGCAGAGTTAATGGTTCAATTTTTTTGATCGGTCAAAAAAAATAATCACACCTTTGTACTGTAATAAAAATAATTACAGTATGAATAGTAGTCATTTTTCTATTTCGTTACACATCTTAACCTTATTGGATAAGATGGGGGCTGAGTTAATGAACTCCGAACACATTGCAACCAGTATTAATATTAACCCTGTTTTGGTCAGGAAAGAATTGGTTAATTTACATAAGCATGGTTTTGTACATAGTAAGGAGGGGAAAGGTGGGGGATTTACCCTAGCTAAAAAATCAACGGATATTAATTTGGGAGATGTTTACTTAACAGTAAGACAAAAGGGTCTTTTAGGAGCAAATAAAAATGAACCTAATTTAGATTGTCCGGTTGGTAAACACATCAATAAACATTTAACCAATCTTTATAGTGATGCTGAAAATGCATTGATCCAAAGTTTGTCAAAGCAAAACCTGGCTGATTTTAGCGCAAGGTTTTTAGAAACTGTTTAAAACTCAGCTAACAATTATTCTAGATTTTATTTTAGGCAACAAAACTGTAATAAAAAATGTTACAATTTTTTAAGGTCAATAGCTAAGGAGCAAGGAGCAATGAACAAAGAGCAAAGAACAACGAGCAACGAACAAAGAGCAACGAACAAAGAGTAATGAACAAAGAGTAATGATCAATAACCAATTAGTAATAACCAATGATCAATGAGCAATGAACAAAGAGCAATAACCAATAAACAATAACCGATTAAGATTAAAATATTAAAATATGAAAGTAGCATTAATAGGCGCCACAGGATTTGTGGGAGCTGCCATCCTGAAAGAATTATTAAACCATGAAAACGAAGTGATCGCAATTGCCCGCGATACGAGCAAAATTGAAATTTCTGATCAGAAACTAAGTAAAAAATCAACTGATATTTTGAACATAACCAAACTAGTGGGAGTTTTGTCTGGAGCAGATGTGGTAATCAGTGCTTATAATGGTGGTTGGACCAATCCAAACCTTTATAACGATTTCTTAAGAGGTTCGTTAGCGATTCAGGAAGCTGTTAAAAAGGCTGACATTAAACGCTATATTGTAATTGGTGGTGCAGGTTCATTACAAATTGATGGAAATCAATTGGTAGATGGTCCTCAGTTTCCTGAGGAATATAAGCCAGGTGCCACTGCAGCAAGAGATTACCTGAATATCCTGAAAAAGGAAACTGAACTGGATTGGGCTTTCTTTAGTCCGGCAATAGAGATGCATCAAGGTATTACAACCGGACGTACCGGCCGATATCGTTTAGGTAAAACAAGCCCAGTGTTTAATGCCGATGGCCGTTCTATTTTATCAGTAGAAGATTTGGCTATGGTGATTGTGGATGAATTGGAAAATAATATTCATCACCAGGAACAATTCACGGCCGCTTATTAAGGAAGATCAGATATGGAATGGAAGATGTGCTAAATCTGACCACATCTTTCATTTTATCTCTTATTTTTTCATAATATGCAAAACGTTCTTATATTCGTTGCATGTATCGCCTTATCAAACCTATTTTCTTCAAATTTGATCCCGAAAACGTACATTATTTTGTAGTTAAGCGGTTAAAATGGTTTAATGATAAATTTCCGTTAGGCAAAACGATTATTCGGAGTAGTTTTGATGTTCACGTTAAAGGTCTGGAACGCGAAGTTTTTGGTGTCAAATTTAAAAACCCGGTTGGATTGGCCGCTGGTTTTGACAAGAATGGCGAATATGTCGAATCCTTAAGTAATCTCGGTTTCGGATTTATAGAAGTAGGCACAGTAACACCAATGCCGCAACCGGGTAATGATAAACCACGGATGTTTCGTTTGCCAAATGATGAGGCTCTGATTAACCGGATGGGTTTCAACAATAAAGGGGTGGATGTGATGGCCGAACGACTTCGCATTTTAAAAGATAAGCATCCTGATATTGTAGTAGGAGGAAACATAGGTAAAAATAAAACAACACCTAACGAAGATGCTGTAAGTGATTACATTAAATGTTTCGATAGGCTTTTTGATGTTGTGGATTATTTTGTGGTCAATGTAAGCTCTCCGAATACACCTGGTTTACGTGAGCTCCAGGAAAAGGAACCCTTAAAAAACATCCTGAACACCCTGCAACAACGCAATCGAAAAAATGATATTTCTCGCCCTATTTTATTAAAAATAGCACCCGATTTAACTGATGCTCAATTAGATGATATCATCGAAATTGTAGCCGAAACAGGTATTGCCGGCATTATTGCAACCAATACGACAATCAGCCGTGAAAATTTATCAACTGAAAAGATTTTAGCTGAAGAAACAGGTGGCTTAAGTGGTAAGCCTGTTAAGAATCGCTCAACGGAGGTGATTCGTTATCTTTCAGAAAAATCAAATAAGGCTTTCCCGATCATTGGTGTTGGTGGAATTCACTCTGCCAAAGATGCACAGGAGAAACTGGACGCAGGAGCATGTTTGGTTCAGCTTTATACGGGTTTTATCTACGAAGGACCGGGGCTAATCAAGCAAATTTGCAAGAGCTTAATGTCAACAAATCAGATCAATAAATAATTCCTTCCTAAATTATTTTGATTTAAAGAAACTATATGGCTTAATATATTTAAGTCACTGTTTTTTATACGCAGTTTTTAGTAATGTCACATTTGAATTTTGTGAACCGGATATTGAAAAACCTAGAGAATACCAATCAAAATATAGAGCATAAAAAAAGCATCCTGTGATCAGCAGGATGCTTTAAGTCTTAAAGAAGAATTTTCTAAAAATTATTTTGCCAATGCAGCTAAAACAGCATTGTTTTTAGCCAATTGATCATTTTTAGGTTGTGCTGAGCGACTTCCCAACTCGATGTTAGTAGCTCTTTTTAAGAATGCTACCTCTTGGTGAGCAAAGTTTTTATTTCTTCTGTCTTTTCTTTTTAATCTGGTAACTGCCATGGTAATAACCTTTTAATTATTTTATTTGTACAAATGGAGGTCGAGAGCGGATTCGAACCGCTGTAGAAGGTTTTGCAGACCTCTGCCTAGCCACTCGGCCACTCGACCCTTAAATTCAAGGCTGCAAAAATAACAATTATTAGTTAGCTCGCAAATATTAATCAATAATTATCCTTTTAATTTTTCGGTCTCGTAATCTCTGAACAGAAAATAGAAGCACTTACGGCTACGTTTAGTGATTCTGCATCTCCAATTCTTGGAATGGTAACAGGGTGATTGATCATTTCAATAATTTCCTGCGATATTCCTTTCCCTTCATTGCCCAGAATAATCAATCCTTCATTGCCCCAATTGGTTTTGTAGATCGATTTACCATTTAATAAAGCGCCAAAAACGGGGATTTTAATATCTCTAAGCAGTGTACTAAGCTGCTCATAATAAATGTTTACCCTGGCCAAAGAACCCATTGTAGCCTGTACAGTTTTCGGATTATAAACTTCAACGGTATCAGCAGAGCAAATGATGTTTTTAAATCCAAACCAATCTGCGGTTCTTATGATGGTACCCATATTGCCAGGATCTTGTAGGCCATCTAAAACAAGTGTAAACTGATTTTTTAAGTTGATCAGGTTAAGCTGTTCATTTTTCGGGATATGCAGGAGGGCTAAAAATCCTTGTGGCGTTTGTAGTGTACTAATCTTACCCAATTCAGCGTTGTTTACTTCAAATAAGTTTATATTTGCAGGCAATTTGGGTAACAAATTGTGTTGTTCACCAGTATAAAATATAGTGTGGATCCGGTAGTTTGATTGTACAAATTCTTTAATGGATTTTATACCTTCAACAATAAAAAGCCCATGTTCCTTACGGTATTTTTTTTGATGTAACGATTTTACGAAACTAATCTGAGATTTTGAAAGCATACCAATCCTTAATAAATACTAAACTGAAAAGCCCTGCAATATTACTATTTATTATTGTTTTAATGCAGGCCTGCTCATCAACTAAATACATTGCCGATTATCAGGCCATCGTTAAAAAAGTTACTATTGATAGCATTGATACCAAGTTCGAAGAACAGGCTTATAATTATGTTCAGAAAGATCTGAGACCGGCCTCAGCCTTTAGCATCAATGTACCTTTATACAATTTGTTTAATACAAAGGATGGTCGGTATAAGACCAGTGATATAAAGCCCTTTGGTACTCCGCCTGCTATTTTGGATAGCACTTTGGTGGAGATATCACGCAGTCAGATTCAAAAATTCTTAAAAGGCAAGGGATATTTCAAGGCCCAGGTTACTTCAGACATTCAGGTGAAGAATAAAAAAGCAGAAATAAAATTTAAAGCCAATCCTGGTCCTGCATTCTCCATAAATAAATTGAGCGATTCTATATCCAATCAAAATATTAAACGTATTTATGATGCAAATAAGCCTGGTGTAACACATTTACATGAAGGGATGCAATATGATGAAGATTCCTTATCGTATGAACGTGAACAGATCCACCGCATAATGAAGGAAAATGGTTATTTCTATTTTTTAAGACCTTATGTAAATTTTGATGTGGATACAGCGTTGAACAACAGCAAGGCCAATCTAAAACTTAATGTTACCAATCCGGCAAATGGGGATCATAAGCAATATAATATCGGTTATACACACCTGTTAATTGCTCCAAGTCCTGATGGTTTTCCGGATTCTGTGCGATACAAATTAAGCAAGGATACCGTTAACGGCATTATATTTACCGATTTTTCTAAACGGTACAGAAGAAATCCAATTGTTCGGTATGATTTTTTAAAACAAGGAGACTTGTATGATATCAGAAATGAGAATTTAACTTACGATCGCTTATATGAATTAAACATCTTCAAAAATGTTAAAATAGACTATTTTAACAGAGATAGCACATCGAATAAAATTAATACCGTTATTCAACTGATTCCTCAAAAAGTGATGAGTAACCGTATAGAGGGAGAGGTACCTTTTAATGGAGGTACGGTTGGCTTTAACCTGAGTAATACTTATACGAATAATAATTTTTTTAGGGGGGCTGAACGATTTGAGTTGCAGGTAAAAGGTGGTTTACAATCCAGGATAGGAGATGGAGCAAAACCTTTTAAAGATATTTACCAGCGGGATTTTTCCATTAGTGCAAGTATAACTGTTCCCCGTTTGCTGATTCCTTTTTACAAGCCAAATTTAGGTAAAAATGGAATGCCGCACACCACTTTTGCAACGAGTTATATTTATGCCTTGCAGCAGGATATATCTGTGAGGAGGATTTTTATAAATTCAATCACGTACGATTGGTTCGAAACAAAATCTAAATTACATTCTTTAACGCCATTGAACTTTGAATATCGTTTTGGAAGCTTAAATTACAGCAATATTGCAGATAGCCTTCTTCGAAATAATCTATATTACATTACACTTCTGGATCGGAAAGACTTTACATTAGGTTTGAAATATACCTATACATTAAATGCCGACAAACTAAATCAATTGAGAAGTTTTACGTATTTAAGGGGCAATATGGATATGGCTGGTAATATGTTGCAATTGGTTTCTAAAATATCAGGTTCTAAACATGATCCTGTAAATGGAGATTATGCGAAGATTCTGGGTCTTCCTTTTAATCAGTATTTAAGACCTGAATTAGATTTACGCTGGTATAAACATTTAGGTGGAGACAGGCAATTCATAGCCCGTTTAAATACCGGAGTAGGCTATGCTTATGGAAACTCAGTTGGCAGGGGTATCCCTTTCGAGAAATTGTTCTTTGCAGGAGGATCCAATGGAGTTAGGGCCTGGCAGGCCAGAACAATTGGCCCTGGAAATTATAACCGGGAAATCTTGAGCAACGATGAACAGCGTAAAGCTTTATTTGGTTTAGACCAGTTGGGCGAAATGAGAATTGAAAGTAATTTTGAATACAGGTATACCTTGTTGAAGAAATTTTTTGGCGCCACTTTAAAAGGTGCTGCCTTTGTTGATGCGGGGAATGTTTGGAATTTAACCAATGCAGACGGTGAAGAAAAAATGTTTAAGCTCAGTAAGCTAGCCCAGCAACTGGCCATAGGTACCGGTGTTGGTTTTAGATATGATGTACAGTATTTTGTTTTCAGGTTTGATATTGGTCTGAAACTTAAAGATCCACAGTTTTCAGGGCCAGACCAATGGGTTATTGGGAAATTTTTATCTGGTGCCAAAGATTTTAAAAGCTCCTATAACGCAACTCATGGACCCGATAAGTATCGCTTTTTCCAATACAACTTTGGTATAGGAATGCCCTTCTAAACAAATTAATCAAAAAGGCTTAATGGTCTTGGTTTGTCTTTTGGACTTTTAAACGGGTATTCTTTGTATGGTTGCCATCTTTTATGGATGTGTTTATATACAGAAAAGCCGCTAACCGGAAATTCTCTTTTGAACTTTTTGTCTTTGTACTCATCTGTTATTAATGTAAAAACAGCTGGTTTAATATCTTTAAAGGCAATGGTTAAATGAGGTGTAAATTTAAAGCTGTTTTTCTCTGTAGTGAGAGCTAAGGGTTTGATTTCGTGGCTGATCTGCGCCTGCAAATTCATAATGCCTGTTGATTGCTGTACATCAATATAAATAGTGTGTGGTGCAAAAGAATTGAAATTTTTTAATACCTGTTTAAATGGTTCGGCAAAGGATGCATTATTTAACGCTTTAAAGAATTTTGTTTCTTCTATCTCCGATGATAATTTGACCGGGCTAAACAAGGTAATATGAGCTGGCCGTTTTAAAGATTCGTAAACCTGGTATTTTTCTGAAATGTAATTCCTGATTTCGTCAATGTCTTCTACTATGGAAGCAGGAGGGACTAAGCAAACTAAAAATAAATTTTCCATAACACAAAAATGCTAATATTTTTAGTATTTCGGAAGTATCAACGAGTTTATTTATCTGATGAATATGTATAAATTATCCACATTCATCAGATGATTCAGTCTTATTGCTGTGCCAAAATAAATTCAGATTAAAAGGATTAAAGTAGATTCTTTAAACCATCGAATACACTTTCGAAAAAGGTAGGTATGTTTAAGCCGTTGCTGTGGTTGAAGTAAAGGAATACCAAAAAGATAATCACCACAAAAATAATCAGTTTCCTGAATGCAAAAGCGATTATAATGAGGAGCACCGGGATAATGAATAACCATAAACTACTAATGGTAATGGGATTTAAGTCGTTGTCTTTTTTGTAAACATATACCAGTTTACCATGTGTACCGGCCTCGTTCTGATGTTTAATATACACAAAGGTCGATCGTTCAATTGGTAAAGGTAAAACCGCAACACCGTCATTAAATTTAAGGTTTTGCGTAAAGCCGCTGGCACTAAAAGTGTAAAGACCATTAATGTTTTCATTGGGATTATTCAACGAATCGGCTGCAATTACAGCAAGCTTATTGTTTTTAAGCAAATTTTCCTTGATCAGGAAATTATTGATGGCTGCGGTTTGTGCTGAGGCAAAAAAACCAATTATACACAAGGAGAATAATATAAGTGTCTGTTTCATTCTATAGAACGTTTGTTGTAAATTAAGTAACCAATATGCAATAATACACCATTTCTTTTAACTGCATCGTTATATAAATTATAACTTAAGCTTACCGGCCCTAATGGTGTTCGATAAACCAGTCCGGCCGTTCCCGCATACCTTATTTTAGAAATTGGCTTTGCATAGCTTACCTCTTGAAAATTATTTAGTTCGAATTCTTTATGAGGCAAAAATAAGTAACCTTCCAATCTAAAGTCTAAATTTTTTCTAACAGTATAAATATTTTTTATTCCTCCGGCAGCATAGGTTGTTGCTCTGAATTTATCTAAAAACAAGGATCGGCTATCTTGCAGGGGATAAAATGCAGGTGCCATTAATAGGGTGGAGTAATAATTCTTAAATAATGGCTGATCGGAAATTACACCTTCTACTAAATAACCCAACGTGTAATTTTTCAGGTGTAAAAAATAATTCTCGTGGCTAAGTTTAATACTGGCCCAATTCCGAAGTTGACTTTGCGGTAAAACAGGTACAAAGCCCGGAGTGTTTCTGAAAATATTACCCGGATTATAATTTTCACGACCTGTTGTGTAATTAAAGCTTAACTGGAAATTTTGCCCGCGGCTTGCATATTGTTTCCTGTTGAGGGAGTTTTTCTCGAAATTTAAAGAGCCTCTAAAGCCATTAAAAGTGGTTTGATCCAACAGATCACCTACGGCAAAAGTATTGTTGGGACTATATTTGTCATTGTTGTTGATAAAGGCCGAATGCAGTACAATTTTGCTGTTGTAATTTAAAGGGATACCCATCATTAAGTCAATTTTTCTATCCGATTGCTCTATATATATGGGACGTGGATTTTCAATAAAAATCTGGCTGGTGTTATAAAAATTCCAGTGATTGTATGTTAATTCGGCAGCTAAAAACAGGGGTAAACGGGTAGGGAAATCTACACGTCCGTTTAATTGAACCGATTCGTAAAAACGGCCCGAATAAAAACTGGTGCCAAAGGTATAGGCTTTTCTGTCAAGGTAATTGTATTCGGCGCCCAGGAATACGTTACTGATTGGCCGGCTAGAAATATTTCCACCCAAATTAAGCTTGAAACTCTTTTTGGGTTGAGCAATCACTTCGAATGTATAACTGTCTGTTACAGCCTGATAAGATATTTTAGGATAAATGGTTTCGAAAGTTTGATCGGCCACTAATTTATAGTATCCACGTTTTATATCCTGAAGGTCAAATGTATTTTTATCACTTTTAAAAAGCCGCTCTACATATTTTTTCTGCTCGCTATTTACACCCGAAACGATTACGTTGCTGAATTTTAAGTCGGGTTTTTTCTCATTAAATTCAGCCCTCCGTTTCGCCAGCTCATCATCACTTACCCTTCGGCTAATCAATGTCTTAATTCTATCCATATCGGCCATTGTGGCATCGTAACCTTTTTTGATCAGATCTTCTACAGGGCTAAAGTTGGTAACACTATAATTGGATAAGTTAGGTTGGATATAAACACCGTTTTTCCCAATAATGGTCGAATCTGATTTAGATAAGAACATGAAAACCAGGAAACGGTTCATTAATCTGTCATCAATATTTTTTGGATATTCGTTGTATATTTTAGAAGATACATTGGCGCCTATAATGTAATCGGGTTTAAACTCTTTTTGCATTACATCAGCAGGAAAATTATTATAAATACCCCCATCAAAAACATACTTTCCATCGAGTTTTATAGGTCTGTATAGAATTGGAACAGTCATGGTTGCCCTTACAGCTTCGGCCAGACTGCCTTTACTAACCGTTATGCTTTTTTGAGAAAGTACATCAGCCACCATACAGCGATAAGGCACGAATAGGTTGTCGAAATTATCTTTTGACGCTGCTGATGCCTGCGAGAAAAGTTCTAAAAAGGCAAAGTTAAGTGGTATATCATTCAGTATATTGGAACGGAAACTAAAGTGAAAGCCAGTATCTATAGCAACCTTTGCGGTAAGCATAGTTGCATTTGGTGCATTTTTTTGAAAGAAAAAGGTGTAATCACTGGTGTAACGGCCATTTACCCAGTTCTGGAAATCATTACTTAGGGCGATTTTCTCAATTTCAGCGGGAGTATATCCTGCGGCATACATGGCACCAACAATACCACCCATCGATGTTCCTGTAATATAATCAATGGGAATATGATTTTCTTCCAAAGCTTTCAACGTACCGATATGAGCCAGCCCCTTAGCGCCACCGCCGCTAAATACAAGGCCAACCTTTTGTGCATGCAGTTGTGTACAGCACAAAATTAAAAGTATAAGTAAAAATCTTTTAAAAGCTATCACCCTTTAAAAATAACGTAATTAGTTTAATATGTAGATGCTGTAGGTTAAAAATGATGCAAAACTTACCCAAAGTATATAGGGGACAAAAATCAATCCCGCCCATTTATCAATTTTATAAAAGAGCACAGCATTTACTATAATAAGGATAAGCAAAATGATGATTTCCATTAAAGCATAACCAATTTCATGAAAATAGAAAAAGATGAACGACCAGCCTAAATTTAAACCCAGCTGAATTAAATAGATAGCGGCTACTCTCGGAAAATGAACTATTCTGTCTCTCTTTACCCAAATCAAATAAGCCGCTATACCAATCAGGATATAAAGAGTTGTCCAAACAAGGGCAAATAACCAGTTTGGAGGATTAAAGGATGGCTTATTAAGCGTAGGATACCAAGTTTTTACAGATAGGGCAGTTGCCCAGCCACCCAGGGCACCAACAATTAGGGTTAAGGCTATATTTATAATAAAGGCCAGCGGTTTAAATTTCATCGTGTTGTTTGGGTTTAAAACACTAATGAAACCTTATATGTTTTATTATTGGCTTATTCGATACCTTACTAAGAACCTGGTAAAAAATGAATAAATAATTTTACAATTTCTGACGTATGTGTCTCCACAAAACGAAAACAGAAAAGATACGTATTCATCCGATGAATATAAGTAAGCTATACATATTTATCGGATGACTTTTTAAACCCAAATTTTAAATACTGACGATTTTAGCTATAGGCCTTGGTTTGTAGCAAGCCACCATGATTACCTGCCTATGCCAGGCACTACAGCCAGGCTTTCATTGTCTTCATTTCCAACACTCTGAACTGCAAAAAGGTAGTTGTCTTTACTATAGGGCAATCGTAATTCAGTAGCTGTGGTGTAAAATTTCTTTTGCCAAACAGGGCTGCTGGTTTCACGCATTAAAACATAATACCCTTTGGCTGTACCATTTGCAGGAGCTTTCCAATATAAATAGCTCGAATTGCTTAAATTTTTAACATCAATCTTAACTTCTGTTGGAACAGATGGTGCTTTTGCGAGATTGGCTAAAACTGAAATATTTACAGCTGTATTTTTTCTTAAATATTCGAAATCCATGTATTCCATCAGATCACCATATTTTATGCCTTTCTCTGTTCTCAGATCCTGATGTTGATGATCGAAATTTTCGTTCATCTCGGTAATCCGGACGGCGGTAAATCCATTTTCAACAAAGGGTGTATGATCTCCTCCACGTAAAAACCGGTCGTTTCTGTAAATCAATTTAACCTTTAACTGATCTACATAACGTTCGCCGATTTCTTTAACATAACGAGCCAATTGTCTGCTTTTTCCATCATTTTCCAGTCCAAACTGTCGGATACTTTTTGCATTTTTCTCTAGCTCAAAGCTGGGCAAACCCTCACTAAAAACACGCAATTTGGTGTTGTCTATAATTTGGGTTTCACTGCTGTTATTGCTGCCAATCATATCATTGTTTAGCATGGCATCAACATTCCAACCCTCTTTTTTGGCCTTGCCCGCCATAAATCCCGAACCTAATAAAGATTGCTCTTCGCCACTAACGGCAACAAAAATTATGGTAGCAGGGAATTTATACTGGCTCATGATTCGGGCAGCTTCAATTACGCCGGCAACACCACTACCATCATCATTTGCGCCAGGCGCATCGCTAACCCGGTTCATCACGTCCGTTACACGGCTATCTAAATGCCCACTCACGATATAAATCCGCTTATCATTCACATCAGTCCCTTTTAAAACAGCTACTGCATTCCCCAGTAAAGTGGGCTGATCTACTCTTTTGCCATCAGGTTTAAAGGTTGTGGTATCCAAAAAAGCAGTAAGTCTGCCATCACCTTGTTTCGCAAATTGATTGAATTTAGCAACCACCCAGTTTCTTGCTGCCCCAATTCCTTTGGTTTTGCTTTTTATATCGCTTAACGTATTTCTGGTTCCGAAAGAAACCATTTTTAAAATGTAAGATTTAAGGGAGTCCGGATTAACAGCTTTAACCATTTTGTCTATATCCGCATTGCGGTTGACAATGGTTTGAGCCTGGATGGATAATCCGAAAGAAATAAGAAATAATGAGATGTAAAGTTTTTTCATTTTGATGGGTCAATGAGAAAGCTAATGTATTGAATGATTGGGAAAAGTATTCATGTGCTGAGCACTTTTCCTGTAACAATTTGAACATGAAAAAGTCTCCTGATTTGTATGTAGAAGCTATTCGTGTCATTTAAGTTAGTAAGATAATTTAATGCAGGCAATAACTAATATAATCAGACGCTTAAAACTCTGGATAATATTTATTACCTCAAAGCAAGGGGCGGCTATGTGAAAATTTATCTGGAACATCAATTTCATTTGTTCAACATTAAAATCAGTTGAGTATAAATTGCCAAATGATACATTACTTAGAAACCATTCTGTACGAGAATTTAACAGAAGAAGAATTAATATCCCATGCTAGAATTTTAATCTTATTTGTGAAAAAGCCAGAACAGAAGCGCTTGTTTCTGGAAATTTTGGGCTAAGAAATTATTGGCTGGGTATGTAAAATAAAAATACTTAATCGAATGCGTAAAAGAAATAATCAATTTTTGACTGTTCTGTCTTTAATGTATGATAATAAAATATCTTTATATTTATCTCCCAAAGTTATTTTAAGATTTCCGTACATTTTTATCATGTTGGTTTCTATTTCTTCTATATATCTTAGCGAGATTAGAAATGATCTATGTACTTGTATAATGGCCTGTTGATGATTTAAAATCTCTTTAACTTTTGTTATGGTTAAATATGAAACTATGGTCTTATTTAAAGTATAAAACGATACGTAGTTTTGCATACTCTCAATTGCGATTATGTCATCATACTTAACCTTTACTATACGATTCTTTTCACCCTTACTTTTAACAAAGAAAAAATCATCCATTTTAGCTAGTTGCTTATTCTCTTTATTATTATCCAAAAACAATTTGTTTAGTATAACATTAAATTTGGAAAAAGAATACGGTTTAAGCAAAAAACCATCAACCCCAGTGTGATAAGCATCAATTGCACATTGCGGGTGTGTTGCAGTGAATACTAATCTTTTTGTGCGATGCATAATCACTTTTGATAGCTCAATTCCGGACATGGATAGCATTTCTATATCTATAAACAATATATCAATATTATTTGTGGAACGTATTGATTCCAAGGCTTTTGTTGGGTCTGTGAAGCATTTCACAAGCTTGTAATTTGGCAGATGTGAAATATAATCTGTTAAAATTTCAAGTGCATTGATATCATCATCAATGGCTATACAATTGAACGGCATATTTTTGAGGCATTAAATTATTAAGCTAAAGATATAAACAAAATTTGAATTATAGAATTTATTATTTTGTCAGCTATCTTAGCTATTTAGTCCTTAAAAACTACCTTTCTGTGTAAACTTAGGTATAACCCTTTTGTTGTATATTATTATTTATTCAACTTCGCATCAAGTTATCCCCAAACTTTAAACCAAACAAACATCCTAATCAATTATTCTTGATAAAGAATACGGCTATTGTGAAGTAGCTGGTGGTTCTATTATGAATAATTTTTGCGTAGCTAAAAATTAATCTATGATTATTAAACAATCAAGAGCAATTGCAATTATTGCTTTGATCTTTTATGGGGGTATTACATTTGCTCAGAAAAAAGCAGATTCAATAAAAAGCAAATTAGAAAACCGTGTAAAAGATGCTGTTAAAATAGACTCAAATAAATTCAAAAAAGTTTTTAATATCGATAAAAAACTTAAAACGACCATCAATGATAAGATAAATCAATCTCCGGTTAATAGCCTCTTTAAAAAAACTACTGAAAATAAAGGTAAAAAGATAAGTCTGAAAGATTTTTCCGTTGAAAATTCAACTCAGTATATAAAAACTGAATCATTAAATCCCAGACCGGATTTATTGAACAACCTCACTTTTTCCGGTCAACTTGAAATATTTAAACTTCCACTTGATCTGAGTTTGGTTAATAATTATAATCCATTAAATAATTTCGATCTTAAAGAAAATAATCTTTTCAAATTCGATTTTATAAAACCACAGCTCAACCAATTATACTTAGCGGATTTAAATAAATACAAAAACTTTAAAAATAAAATATTAGGGGGAGTAAGTGTAGAGGAATTTTTGAAAAAAGGCATTCAGAATAAACTCCAAGATTATATCTCAAATAAAACCAATGAATATCCACAATTAAAAGCTTTTTTAGATAACCCAGCAGCCATACATGAATTACTAAGCCTTAATGAATCGCAAATTAAGACAAGGTTAACAACTTTGTTGGCCGATGTAAAGAACAATGCAAAAGAACAGGCATTGCAAACCTATCAAAATCAAAAAACTTCTATAAACAATGAACTTCAAGCAAAGGTTAATGAACTTAGTCAATATATAAAATCCGTTAAGCAAGAAATTAATGCGAGTGGACTGGATGAACAAACAATAACTATACTACAAAAGTTTGCAGAAAACAAAGTTACCGAAAAAGATCTGACAGATTTTTTTATTCAGGAGTTGGGTAATCAACCTAAATTAAAAGGTATCCAAAAGTTTTATTCTAGAATAAAGGAATTTCAAGCGGGAAATTTTGGCCACGAACTTCCGGGAGGAATTATGAACCAAAACCTTTTTCTGAATGGAATGAATTTTAGCTTAAAAACCTTAAGAGGCCCTGTTAATGTTGGTATTGCAGCAAATAAGGATATTGATCAGCCAAAGGATTTTGCCTTTAATCGCTCCACATTTTCTTACCCAAAATTGTTTACCTATATAAGTGTTCCTACTACAAATTTTTCGTTTGGCAATGGTAAGCTTTCTTGGGTAGGTGTTTATGATAAGCAGTTTAGTACCTCCTTAAGCAATTTGTCAAGTTCATTGCCAAGAAATAACCTTGTTTTTACCGTTACCCAAAATCTCAATATTAATAATTTGGGAAAACTAACGGTAGATATTTCCAAATCAGCAACACAATATAAAAATTTAAGCAGCATTGCCCCCGATCAGCTTTTTATGGACAAAAATACAATGGGCAATTATTTTAGAGATGACTTTCTCGAAACAATGTCTGTTGGGCTGAATCATTCTATTGACTCCAGAAAATTAGGGTTAAATAGCAATCTATATTTTAATTATTCGGGAACTGGTTTCCAAAATCCTGGACAGCAGGGGATCAGTAATATGAATATGAGGTTTGGAGGAAATGTTAAGCAGAATTTCTTTAAAAATAAACTCAGCCTTTATTTAAAATCTGATATTAAAAATACACCAATAAGTGCAGAAACAAATGCGCACTGGCGCAATTATAATGTTCAATTCGATTCCCGTTATAGAATATCTAAATCTTATACTTTAAATCTAAAATATATAGAAAATGGCGTAAGCAAAATAGGCAATCTATCTCAATCTGTATATCATTCAAAAAAAATACAAGCAGATTTTAATGCCAATTATAAAATAGGCACTCATCACAGTTTTAGTCATTTAACATTTTCTAAACAAGAAATGATTAGTTCAAATACATTGGAGCAGCCTAATTTTTTACAGATAATATATGCTCAAAATCTTTTGTTTAAAAACTTTTCATTGAGTGGTAATTTATTTTATAACAAAGAACTGAACTCTACTGCAATATTGGGAAATATGGTAAATTCTGATATCGCTTGTCAATATACCTTGTTTAAGACCTTAAGCTTTTCATCCGGAATTACATACCTAAATAATCAAAATATTGCAAAGCAGGTAGGCTTTAAGCAAAATCTTCAATTTATGCTTAAGAAACACTTTGATATTAGTGCATTCATCGACCTAAGAAAAAATTTAATTAATCCACTTTACCCCGATCTGTTTTCAACCGGACGGGCTGAATTTTCCATCAGATATTACTTAGATAAACAATGAGATATTTTAAGAGTTTGTTGTTCATAATGTTGGTTTCGGGCTCCTTGTGTAGTTTTGCCCAGGTAAACGTACTTTTTGTTCCCGAAATTTATGGAACAAGTATGAACGGATTAATGAATGCTACAATTTTTAATTCCGGACCTCGAAAAGATGTACGATTAACCATAGCCATTTCAGAGCAGAAAGCTGGTAAAGTTCTAAAGATTCAAACGGCTCCTTTTACCTTGATACAAGGAAATAATATTATTCCATCAGCGGTTGTAAAGTCTGCACAGATCGCAATTAATACAAATAATGTTGGAAATTATTTGCGAAAAAATCAATATTTTCCTCAGGGAGAATATGAATATTTGTTCGTTATCATTTCTGCGTCCTCAAGTGAGGAAGTTATTGTAGATCAAACATTCAATCATGATATTACCCCTCCGGCACCATTAGATCTTATTGAACCCTACAATGAAGATCAGATTTGTGAAAAAAGGCCATTAATGACATGGCAACCTTCTATTCCCCAAATTCCAGGTACGCTTTACGAATTGCTATTGGTTGAGATTAAAGAGAAACAAAACGCTATTGAGGCTCTTAATTATAATTTGCCAATTGTAAACCAAAAAGGCATTACAGCTAATATTTTAATGTATCCTCCGGTTTCTAAGGATCTTATTGAAGGTAAAAAGTATGCCTGGCAAGTTACAGCTTATAAAGATCAAACCATTATTAATAGATCTGATGTATGGCAGTTTAAAATTGATTGTAAAGATTCGATTTCGAATATACCCGAAAGTGATCTGGGCTACCGGGATATAGAGGATTTATCAAAAGGTAATTATTATGTAGCCGAAGGTTTGGTGAAGTTTGCTATAGTAAATCCATACAATCAACAGAAACTAAAATATGAGATAACCTGTATTACGAATCCAGGTAATAAGGTCAGAAACCTACCTCGCATTACATTAAAGAAAGGACAAAATAAAATCAAGTTAGATTTTAGCCACAATTTTTCTTTTAAGGATGGGAATTCCTATATCATGAAAGCCTATTTGCCAAATGGAACAGCCAGGAGTTTAAGGTTTATTTATAAAGATTTGGAATGAGATATATCTGTTTAATTATGGTTATGGCCTCTGTTCTTTCCTGCTCTAAAAAGCCGCCATTTGCCGAAATAAAGGATAAAGATTTGATAGTACAGGCTTCAGTTAAGGTTTTAACTGATCAAGATACGATTGGACCTGAATATAAGATTAGAATTTTTCCTGTATTTAAAGGATCAAATGACGAGAAAAAAGTGAGAGAGAAACTACAATACAATGTTGACAGTTGCTTTTATATGATGAAAAATGCAGGCAAGCTATATCCGGATGCTGTAATACCTGTTGCTAACGGGATAAAAGATTGTTATGAGTATTTGGTCATATTTCCCAAAACAGCCTATACAGAGCCAGAAATATCTAAACTGATTTATAAAGATAAATACATTAACAGTAAAACATATCAATTGACTTTAAAGTAATATGGTTTATACTTTTACAAAAAAAACTAAACGAATAGCAAAGCTTTTATTAATTATTTGGTTAATTAATATTTCACTGCCCTTAGCCACATATGCATTAACATCCGGCCCTTCGCAACCTGAATCACAATCTTTTCAGCCAGCAGGTGTTTCCGATATGGTTGATTTGTTTAGTGGCGATTTTAAGTATAACATTCCGTTGCTCGATGTTGATGGTTATCCCCTAAACTTAAATTACCAGAGTGGGGTGGGCATGGACGATGAAGCCAGCTGGGTTGGCTTAGGCTGGAATTTAAATGTTGGCTCTATTAACCGTCAACTTAGAGGGATACCAGATGACTTTGCCGGAGATGAAATCAAAACAGAGCATTTCACCAAACCAAAGGTTACTGTTGGAGGAAGATTAACTGCCAAGGTTGAAGTTGGTGGTAAAGCTAAATTAGGAGGTTCTTTCAATTTTGGCATATTTAGCGATAATTATACAGGCATTGGAGCTGAGTTGGGCGTAAATGCAGGTATGTCATTCTCTTTAGCCAATGATGGTTTATTAACAGCAGGGCTTGGTATTGGAGTATTATCCAACACAGCTAGTGGTGTTGATATTTCTCCAAATGTTTCTCTTTCCATATTGGAAAATGCAAAGCAAAAAAACATTATAAATGCAGGCTTAAGCTCCTCTCTGGGCTATAACAGCCGATCAGGGTTAAAAACGCTTACTTTAGGTAGAAGTGTGATGAGCTATAATAGTTCGTTCTTAAATGTTTCTTATAATACTGAACCCATTATGCCTAAAATTCAGGTTCCTTACCATACAGATTATAGCTCTTTTAGTATAGATGTTGGAGGCGTTGCAGCTGTAGTTTTTGCAGGTGGTGGTGGTACTGGATATAAAAGTGTCAGAAAAGTTGCTTCAGAACAAATGAGTAACCCAGGTTATGGCTTTCTATATGCCGAATTGGGCAAGAACAAGAAAAATGCAGTTATGGATTTTATTAGAGAAAAGGAAAATCCGGTAATTCCAGAACTGCCAAACTTAGCATTACCGATTCATACACCAGATATATTTACTTACAATAGCCAAAGTGGTTCCGGTCAGTTTAGATTATTTCGTGGAGGTACGGGTATCCTTTTTGATAATGAATCGGTAGATAGATCAAACGTAGAAACTGTTGGGGCAGATGCAGGAATTGGTGCTTACTTTCATGGTGGGGTTACAAATTTTAATCAAAATACCACCAATTCGACCCGAAAATGGACTAATGAAAATAAATACTTAACAAAAGGAGATTTTCAGGACGAACCCGGTACGAATTTAAATAAACAACATGTTTTTTTTAAAAAAATGGGAGATAGAAATATGGAAGATGCGGAGATGGCGTCCAAACTTATTAATAACTCGCTTTTAAGTATATCAACTTCCAAAAAAACAGCCAATTCCTCATTTATAAGCCAGACTGATATTGGCAGTAATGTTACATCAATTAACGATTCAATCCAGAAAGAAAGCAGACAGGTACAAAGCACTGTAATTTCTTATTTAACGGCTAACGAAGCTGCACAGGCAGGATTGGATAAGCAAATAAATACCTATGCTTTTAATGAGTTTGGTAATTTTCAACCATCTCCAAATAACTCTTTGATTATTGCTGACTCCGTAAGTAGAAAAGATAACCCAATAAAGAAAAAACAGCATATTTCTGAAATCACGGTGAATACAACTGATGGACAGAGAACGGTTTATGGTTTGCCTGTTTATAATCTTAAGCAAGAGGAATACAGTTTTGCCGTAGGGTCAGGTTACGAGAGTAAGGATGGTCTGGTTGCCATTGCAGATAATGGAATTGAAAGAAATAAAGGAATTGATCATTATTATCATAAGGATTCGCAGTCTCCTTATGCTTACAGTTATTTATTAACCGGTTTACTTTCTCCGGATTACCAGGACAAAACCGGGAACGGGATAACTGAGGATGATAATGGCACTGCCATTAAATTTAATTACTCAAAAATTAATAATTACAAATGGCGCACACCATATAAGAACAAACTTAACGGAACGAACCTCCGGAATACTGCCGCGCTAAATAAAGGCTTGCTGGCCGATCCGGATGATGATAAGGCCAGTATCATTTATGGAGAAAAAGAAATTTATTATGTACATACTATCGAATCAAAAACCAAAATAGCCTATTTTATAACCGAAAATCGATTAGATGGCTTAGGCGTACAAAATTTAAATGGCAGCCCCGATGAAAGCGTACGTCAGAAATGCCTGAGAGAAATTCGCTTATACTCAAAGGCTAATTTAAGCAAGCCCATTAAAGTGGTTAAATTTGAATATTCGTATGAGTTATGTCCGGGTTCCCCGAATTCTATCGCTGGTCCGGCTGAGGGCGCAGCAATCGGCCAGGGAAAACTTACACTAAAAAAAGTTTGGTTTGAGTATGGTCTTACCCATAAGGGGGAAAATCATCCTTATGTATTTAGCTATAATAATACCCTTAATAATGCGGTTGTTACTTATGCAAGTATGCAGGCCGATAGGTGGGGCAGCTATAAAGCCCCTGTAAACAATCAGGGTAATTTAACAAATGAAGAATACCCTTATGCCAATCAAAATAAATCAGAGGCAGATCTATCAGCAGGTTTATGGCACATCAAATCTATTGAGTTACCATCTGGCGGTAAAATAGAAGTCGACTATGAATCAGATGATTATGCTTATGTGCAAAATAAGCAGGCCATGGAAATGGTACCTTTTCAAATGATGGGTACAAGTGGTTCATTGGCTGGTACACCCGGAATCAAAATACCCATAAATGAAACCCCTCCTTCCAATATATCAGAAACGGAATGGTTTAAAAAGACTTACTTAAACGGTTCCGATTATATCTATACAAAATCTTATGTTAAACTCAGCACCCCAAATGCACCAAGTGAGGGTAGAGATTATGATTTTGTACCGGCTTATTGTAAGATAAGCAATGTGAAAATCGTTAATGGTATTGCCGAAATAAAATTTGAGCCCGTTAATGAAGCTAACGTTTCCGTAAACCCAATAAGGTCGGCAGCCTGGCAGCGACTTAAAAATGAATACCCTCGGTATGCCTATCCGGGTTTTCAAAACAGGGTTAAAGACAGTGGCGGAAGTATCGGGGCATTGGTATCCGCAATAGCCAACGCGGTAAATAACTTATCCGAACTTAAAGAGAATTTTTATCAGAAGGCTAACAGAAGAGGTTTTGCCAAAGAAATTAATGAATCCAGAAGCTTCGCTAAAATTACCAAAACATCCGGTTTTAAGCTGGGTGGCGGAGCCAGGGTTAAAAAGATTACCATAACCGATAATTGGGACGAATTAACAGGCGGAAATGTTGTTAAAGGTACATACGGACAGAGTTACGATTATACAACTATATCAAATGGTAAAAAAATAAGCAGTGGTGTAGCAACCTACGAACCTTCGGTTGGTAATGATGAAAATCCTTTAAAACAACCGATCCCATACATTCAAAAAATAAAAGGTGCAATTAATAACTTTTTTGAATTGGAAGAGCCATTTGGAGAATCTTTTTTCCCTGCACCAAGTGTAGGATACAGTAAGGTTACCGTTCGGGATTTAGAGGCCAATGGAACAGAAACTGAATTTCCGAAAACGGGTTTTATCGTAAATGAATTTTATACGGCAAAGGATTTCCCGGTCCGGGTAAAGGTATCTCCAATGCAACGATATAATCCGAAACCATCTAATCAATATTCTTTAGTCAAAACCCAAAGTATAGAGGAATTGGTGCTTTCCCAAGGCTACAGTATAGAATTGAATGATATGCATGGTAAAGAAAAGGCAAATCGTATTTTCAATCAATCGGGTTCGGAAGTTTCTTCTACGAGCTATTTATATCAGGTTGAAAACCCGAATGAAGCCGAACTAAAATTAGATAATAAAGTAAATGTAGTTAATCAAAATGGCTATATATCTACCAATACAATTGGTCGTGATATAGAGTTTTTTACTGATTTTAGAGAACAGGAATCCGTTAACTCAGGTAAAGCCGTTAACATCGGGGTAGATGTTGTACCGGCCTTATTTATTCCGATTCCTATACCACATTGGCCTGTAAACGATAATAACGAATATAAACTCTTCCGTTCAGCATGTGCGGTTAAGGTAATACAAACCAGTGGTATTTTAAATAAAGTAATTAAAAAGGAAAACGGATCTTCAATCGCGGTTGAAAATGTGGCTTACGATGGTGTAACGGGCGAAGCCCTGATTACCAAAACTCAAAATGAGTTTAATAGAAATTATTATTCTGTTAATCTTCCTGCCTATTGGGCATTTCGTAAAATGGGTGGTGCGTATCAGAATATTGGTATGTTGCTCCAAAATGTTACTCTTAACGCCAATTTTGAAATTAACAGCAATTACCGGAATTTATTAACTCAGGGTGATGAATTGGTAAATTTAGGAACGGGAATACATTATTGGGTTGTGGATTATAAAGATGTTCCTGTTTATCTGGGAGGAGAACTCCAATGGTCTGAGCCTACTAAACTTCTTATAGACGTAAATGGTTCTAGATTATCTTCAATTACGGGGGGGGCTTTAAATCATACTTTCAAAGTGGTACGCTCTGGTTTTAGAAATGTTTTAGATGCCAGTGCCCAAAATGTCATTTGTGTTAATAATCCTATTCAAAATGGAAAGTTAGCAATCGCTTCGCCAAGCGATCTTTCAGTGCTAAAAGTAATTAATGCCTCATCAGTTGTTTATAGCGATGAGTGGCCAGTGGATGGAACTGGGCAAGTTACTGGTGATAGGATAGAAAATACTTCTCAAACTTTTACATACAGGTTATCACAACCACATTCCTTTCATGGTTCAGCTGGTACCAGATTCTATCAACCATGTAATGAATCCCTAATAGGAACAGAAGAATGGGGCTGGAGCTCGGAAAATTGTGATGCCTATTCATATTTTAGCACTAATAGTTATTTAAACAATCGTCAGAACCAAGCTGGAATTTGGCCAGATCTTCCGGCCCCTGGCATAGAAGAACCATTAGGATTTACAGCTAAATTTTATGCGCCGGTAAGTAAATATTATTGTATAGGTTTTGCTGGCGATGATAGATTGAATATTAAAATTGATGGTATGAATGTAATATCCAATACATATAATAATGCGAATTACTGGACTATATATCCGATTTGGTTATCCGAAGGAAATCATACTATAGAAGTAGAGGGATTTAATCAGAGAAATGATTACACTGATTGGGATCGTAATCCTGGGAGTATGGCCGTAGAAATTTACGATAACAATTATAACCAGATTAGAAACGCCGTTGAATCTTACGGAATAACAACAATTTTTTCTACTCGAAATTTGCTTTTTTACCCATCAAGCTTTCAAACATTTAGAACCATTAATGGTGTTAAAACCTGGCGTTTTACTTACGAAACTTACTTTAACCCTTTTGTGCAAGGAATGAAAGGAAATTGGAGACCTTATGCGCAAAATGTGTATCAAGAAAATCGAGTGTACGATAATATTTTTACTCCAGGCAAAAAGGGAGTAAATGTGGTCAATTCGGGTTATTTAAGCTCTTTCATGTCATATTGGGTGTACCAAAGTAGCGGTGATTGGGGGGTTAATCCAACAACGAAATGGGTAAATACAAATACTATTAAGCAATACGATAAATATGGACAGGAAGTAGAAAATCAAGACGCTTTAAAAAGATACAGCGCCGCTAGTTTCGATTTTGCAGGGCAATTGCCATCAGCTGTAGTATCTAATGCTATGCGGAGAGAAATTTTCTCAAATAGTTTTGAAGATGTTTCAAGAATGAATACTATACCCGATACCAATGCAACTAAAGAATTTACTTTAATAAATGGCCAGCCAATTGTTGCTAATATTTATGATTATACAAATAGAGTTGCTTCTGAATCACATTCAGGCAATTATTCTGTTAAACTACCAAGCTCTGGTATCCAGTTATTAACCAGAAAACATTCTACAGAGCAAAAGGATGTTACAAAGCCATACTTAGGTAAAACCAGTAAGAATGAGTTTACTTTATTGAATACGGAGGGCCTATATCCACGTGGTTTTGAGCCAAAACCAAATAATACTTATTTAATTTCATTTTGGATTAAAGATAAGCAACCTTCAAATAAAGATGTAAATGTTAAAGTTAGTGTAGGTAACGTTAATAGCCCTGTTCAGATCTCATTAAATTGTAAGGCGGTGCTTGAGGGTTGGAAACAGATTGAAGGAGTATTTGAGATTCCTTATAACCCAAATGACAATAGCTTTAATGTGAGTATTTTGCCGGGTTTTAGTGGTATTTATATAGATGATATTCGCATTCATCCCAAAGATGCACATATGAAAACCTATGTGTATGATGATAAGAACTTTAAACTGATGGCAGAACTGGATGAAAATACCTTTGCCACATTTTATGAATATGATGACGAAGGATCGTTGGTTAGGGTGAAAAAGGAAACAGAAAGAGGCATTATGACGATTAAGGAAAACAGATCATCCTATAGGAAGAAATAGAATTAGTATAAAAATAATGGTAATATGAAAAAGCTTTCAAAAGGAACCGGTTTAATAATATTTATTGCCCTGATGGTTAGCAGCACATTCTTTGCTTTATCAAAATATAAGGCAAAGGACCCCATCAAAATCGATAAGCAAGTTCCCGGTACGGATACGGTAACCAATAACATCATCGATACAGCAAAGCTCGGACTGCTGACCAAAGTGTACAAAAACCTCGATCCCAACCGAAATGAATATTTCCTTAGTGGGTTGATAAATGCGAATAATGGGGCCGATACAAGCGATCATTTGCTCAATACTGAATATGTTTTAAGCAAAAGAGGAAATGAGGTTTACCTCAAATTTGGTCAAACAGAAACCATCAATGCAAATGGCATCTGTATTTATATAGATCATGGTATGAAAAAAATTATGCTCTCGAAAAGCAGTGAGGTAATAACCGGCCTGGCAATTCCCAATTTAACAGAACAGGTTAAAAAGATTAGGGAAGAGGGCTTTAAAATGAAAAGCGATAAAACCGGCGATACCGAAAGGATCGTGTTAAGTAATCCTTACCATTTGAGTTGTAAAGAATATGCAGTATCCTTTAATTCCAATACTTTAAAGCCTGAAAGAATTTATGTTCGGTTAAGCAGTTTTGAAGAACCTGAAAATACCAAAATGGATAATGTTATTGATTTCAAAATCAACCAGACAGCAAGCGCATCTGGAATAGATAAATATACCGAACAAAATTTTGTGAAAAAACAGGGTAAAGAATGGGCTCTTAATCCTGGATATAAGGGCTACGAATTAATAAACACACTTAATTAAAGTTAGCCCAACTCTAAAAATAACTTAAAACCAATTGAACTATAGAATTATGGCAAAAGCGCTCCGCAACATGCTTTGTTTGTTTTCTTTAATTATGTTTTTGACCAGCAAATCTTTTGCTGGTACAGAACCTTATGAGAACTTTTTAAAAGGACAGATCAGGAAAAACGATACCCTGGTGGTTAAAGACGAAAAGTTTAAGAATCCCTTGTTCAATTGGGCGGATGTAACCAATATTTCGGTGCAAAATTCAATATCGTTGCGGATCATTGATGAAAATACCATTACCCGAGATTTTAGTTGCAAAATGAGCCTCAAGGTAGAATATTTTTCTGCTCCAGCTCAAAGCCAGCCAACACTTATCGATTCGGTTAAACTCGAGGTAAATTATTCCAAAGCTGCCGGGGCTACCTATAAAAACCTGGCAACCTATAAGTTTAATGATGGTTATTATGTAAAAGTAACCGTAATGGATATTAATTCTCCTGAATTTGGAGCGCAATTGCCCCCTGTACTTCAGCTGAGCAATAATATACTGATTGAGCGTAAATACCTGTTTAAACCTTTTTTATACATCGGTTTAAATGGCCAGGCCATTTCAGGCCAGCAAGGCAAGCTGAACAGGCTTAGTTCGGGAACAACAACCAATAACGAAAACCAGCTTTATTTAACCTGGCCTGCGGTACAAGGCGCGGAAGAGTTTGATGTGGAATGGGTAACTGTTGATGAAGATTCGGAATGGTGGACTTTAGCCAACGATATGAACGGAAATGTGTCCAATCTGTCTGATGACCAGATAAATGCCATGTTTCGCAACAATGCGACCCGGATAACAACTGTTGGCCACGAATATACCATTTCCCTACTGTACAATGCGAAATACATCGCAGTAAGAATGCGCCAGATCCAGTATGATGTGAATGGAATAAGGCTTGAGGGCAACTGGTTCTATAAACAAGATAATACCAATACCTATGCGATATGGCCACTTACCTGGCATCAACCCAATCTGAATTGGCAATACTCTGCTGCCTATGCCGAAGAAGGCAAAAAGAAAGAAGTTGTCAGCTATTTTGATGGTACCTTACGTGGCCGCCAAACGGTAACTTTAAATAACTCTGATAACGTAGCCCTGGTACAGGAAAATGTTTACGATGAATTTGGGCGTGCAGCCGCGAGCATTTTACCAGCCCCGGTAAAAGAAAGTTCAAACAACCCGTATTTACATTACTTTCCCGCTTTCAATAAAAACAATTCAGGGCTCGCATACAGTTTTACCGATCTTAATGCGGCAAATTGCGAACCCTTTCCACAACCGCTTGGGGTATCTTCGGGCGCTTCACAGTATTATTCAAACCAGAACCAGTTTATCAATAATGGTAAATTGTATAATAAATATATTCCCGACGCGGAAGGTTATCCTTTATCTGTTACGCAATACACGGCAGATAATACGGGTAGAATAAAGCTTCAGGGCGGGGTAGGGCCAGCTTTTCAGCCCGGAACACCAGGCCAAAGCCGCACCACCAAATATTATTATGGAAAACCAGAGCAATGGGAGCTGGACAGGTTATTTGGGAATGATGTAGGTTACGCAGAGCACTACCTTAAAAATATGGTGGTAGATCCGAACGGACAGATCAGCATCAGCTATTTAAATGCCGGGGGCAAAACCATCGCTACCGCATTAACAGGTAAGAGTCCCGATAACGTAGATTCGCTGAATAATAGTGTTATTCTGGAGAAACTGCAAACCAGTACGCTTTTAAAACCCGAACAATTTACTTTTGATGGCTCAGCGCTTAAACTCACAGCTACTACAACCTATCTGGCCTCCGTTACGGGAACAGATACTTTAAAATATAACATACAAAAATTAATCAGCCGGTACCCTGGCGATTCATTTCAGCCTTGCAGCAATTGTTATTACGATCTGACCATTACCGTTAAAGATGATTGCGGTACGCCGGTTTACATAAGCACTTCTCCTGTAAAAATTGGTTCAACCACGGCCAACCCCGATGATGAAGGCGTTTATTCTGATATACTCCCGGTTCCCTTTAACCAGATTGGGGCCTATTACATTACTTTTGATTTTGCCCTGAGTAAAGATGTGATCGAACATTTTACAGATGAGTTTATTAGCCAGGGACAAACGAATGGTTATCTTAAAAAGAAAGAAGAGTTTATATTCAATCATCTTAGCAAATCGGGTTTCGCTGAGTGCTTTTCTGACTGTAAAACCGCAGTAGGTAAATTGGGCACCAAAGAGGCTTTTACCAGTATGTTTAAGGCTAAGTTCGAATCCATGGGCGATACTACTGCCTTTTACGACAGTTATATTAATGGCCTTTACGACAATCTTTTGGTAACAGCAACAGCCTTACAGGCATCCTGCGATAACCAGGTATCGCCTTGTAATGCCTATCGCGACATTATGCTTAAAGATGTGTCGCCAGGCGGCCAATATGCCCTGGTAGATAGCTTGGGGAATCTTTTGGAGATGGAAACCAACGTATTGGTACATTTTCAGCATGGCGCGTTTGATGTGCTCCCATCCAGCGATCCGAAATACCAGGAAAGTTTAATTACAAAAGATGATGGATCGGGAAGTATTTCACCCTATGATGCGAACTTTACCACAGCAGATCTGATTAAATATTGGAAACCTGAATGGGCTGAACAATTTTTGACATTTCATCCCGAATATTGTAAGCTACAATTTTGCGAACAAAATGCGACATCGGGCATTTGGGATGAAAAAATTAAGGAAATTGATAAAACTTCAGATCTGCCTGCCAAATTAAGCGGATTACAGTTTAACAAGGCCAACCCAAGATGGTTATTGGATTCAGATCCCTTTTTTAAACCAGGTGAGCCAGGTTATGCATATGCCGATAGCTTGCTGGCCGATTTGAATGGATATAGCAAAAGATTTCTTAAACTGGATACACTTAGTGCCAAAGATATTTACCAGGCAATAGATTTCCAGTTATATTGTGCAGATAGTACAGCAACAACCAATACCAATCCGGGCGCGAATAATTGGGATAATTGTACACCTGCTCCCGACTGTCGTATCGAAGACCGGGAATGGCAAATGTACCGCGACCGGTATCTCGATCTTAAGTTGTTATATTTTCAGGAAGCAAGAAACCAGAGTGCCGGTTGTTCTGCTTTATGTCCTGTAGGCAAGCCCCTGGAGCTTACATTGCCGGGCAGCAATCCTACTGATTGTGTTTATGATGGGCCAACAAGCAATTCCGATAAAAATATAGCCCTGCAAAGGCTTTCTGATGTTATTGCCCCCTCAAGCAGCAATGCCATTGAAATGTGGCTGTATAATAAAAACTATAACGGCCAGCAGTTTATGGCCAGCACACCAGATAAAAAATATATGATGCAAGCCTGTATCAGCGGTAGTTTATTAAGTGTAGATATTTTTACGCTTCAGCAAACCGCTCCTGATAATGTAAGCATTACTTTAAGCAATCATGCTACGGCCAATATAGGCGATCTTTTGCCTTTAAACCCATGGACCCACCTGGTGGTACAAGGCGCCAATTTGGCACAGGGAAATCTCGAAATTTGGGTAAATGGTAAACAGTATGGCAATGTACCCGGAGCACCCGCTGCCGGTTGTGGTTGGGCCATAAGCAGTAACGAACTTACCATGCCCGAGAATTTTGGAACTATACACCATCTACGTTTGTATAACAATCGGTTAATGGTAAAAACCGAAATCGAAACCAATGCCGCCAGTAAATGCTTCCTGGCATCAGATCATATGGCAATGAGCTGGTATCGTTTTAACACTCCAGGATCCCAGCAACCGCAACAGCCACAAGAACCAGTATGTGCTTCATTGCATTTTGTTAACGGGGCAGAACAGCTCTCCGCTACCGAGTTCAGGATCACCAATTACGAAAACAATACCCAAATTACCCATACATTTGCGGCAGGTAATGCAAGCACCCCACCCAATACTTCAGCCTATTGTGCAGATGGTACAGCCGAACTGGTTTTCAGGCCATGTATTGATGTGTATATGACCGAAACCCCAACACGTTTTAATAATGTTTGGCAAATTACCTGCACAAAAACAATAACCAGTTCTTGTTCTGGTGAAGAAGGTAATTTATATGCAGTTGGAGTATCCTATAATTCTTACACTACCAGTACCAACGATGTTTATACCATTTACGAAGGGTTGGCCCACCCACCACACGTAGATTGTGGTACTGCACAAGATGCATTTATGATGTACTACGGTTGCTATAATGTATATTTTGATGGAGCACTGTATGCGTCTTATTCTAATGTGTATGTATCTGCATGTTTGAATACATATCCGGCCCGAACATCTTTTGCAACCATGTCTGCCGAGGTTAAGGATCCTCAATCTGGACTAATAAATGCTGTTGTGGCTAACGTAGATACCACATCAGTAAGTCCTTCAGCTGTAACCGACAGTATAATGGCTGGCAAGTCGGCCAATCAGACCATTTTGGCCGATTATAAGAGCAAATCCATTTATAGCATAAGTAAGGTGCCGGTAAGTGTTCAAACCAAAACAAATAACCAAGCTGCATCAAACTTTGGCGATTATATATTGAAGCCTTATTTCGCTGTTCAGGCACCAAAAGGAAATTACAGCATCTACAGAAATGTATATGTAGCAGAGTTTATACCGCAGAAAGGTTCGTTTAAAGAAAAACTTAAACATGCGGAGGCAAAATTACGACTGGCACAATCAAAAGCCAAAACGGGCAGTACTTTATCCAAAACCAGCGATATCCAAATGGCAGTTGCCCAGCAGGGCGATGTAAGTAATCTTGTTTGTACAGATACAGATTTTAGTATAGTGGCCCAGGATTGGTATGACAATACGGAAACCGAAGGATACGTGCAAGGTACTTACATAACCGTAAGCTCTATAAATGGCACCTGTACCACATCAGATACCTATGTTGAAACCGGTAAAAGGCGAATTGATGGTACGGTACAAAATTTACCCACTGTACTTATCCCTGCCGGGCAATCCAGTGCATCAGTCTTTGTTCCCGGATATATCTATGCCGACAGCGATGAATATTGGGCTTGCGGAAAGTTAAATTGTAACGATGATAATAATAACCCTCCATCCGGTGGATCTACGGCATGTGCCGATCTGAAAGATCAGCAATATCTTATAGAATCTATCCAGTGCGATGGCAATCCGTACAGTAATTACGTTCGCCGTACCACCATCACACTTAAGGATAAAAACGGAAACGAAACCGTTGCCGCGAATGATGTTACCGTTCAGTTAAAATACCTGGTTACCTCGGTTCCTGTAGACGCGGTAGTGAATGCCAACGTCAGCATTACCATTCCGGCCGGGCAATCCAGCGCCTATCACGAATATTACTCAACAAAATGGTATGCCCAAAGTGGCGGATGCGCACGCGATAATAAGAGCTTCGTTTGTATAAAAAGTATAACAGGCGCTAACTTTTGCACCTCATATACAAACTGCGATGGCGTGGTGATTGGAGGAAATCCTCAGTCTACATGTTCCGCTTCTTTAATCAATAAAATCTCCCGTTTTACAGAATTGGGAACATACAATATATCCAATAGTGATACAGCGACCTATATATCAGATGCAAACGGACAAATAAATGAGCAAATCAGGAATACCGCCCAGGGCCTTGCCGATGGCTGGATGGAACGCTTAAGTCCGGGCTTGCAATCTTACCCGCAGGATAAGATCGATTTATTGAGGGCAAAACTGATAGAACTCTGCGTTACAGCCGGCGATATGGATCATCCTTTCGGTGCCAGTACTTTGCCCGCAGGTAAAAGCATTATAGTGAACAGTACAGCCTGCCATAACTTTGGCGAGGTTATCCAGGCTGTATTGGGTATTTCCAAATTTACCAATGAGCTAAACCCTTGGCTATTGGATTCGCCATACCCATACAACTCTAAAGTGCAGGCCAATGAAGTATTGGCAGCCAGCACCAGTAAAGATTTATGTGCCGTTTTAAGTACGCTGAATACCGGAAACTGGGCTGCCGACGATTTTTACGCTGAACTGAAAAATAAATATGGCGAGGCGATGAACCTTTCGCTGGCAGATTTTAAAATCTTGCTTAAAGGTTGTACAAACTGTAAATACCTTCTGGAAAAAGACATCAAGCTGCCTGTATTTCTACAACCCGGAGCAAAAGGATGCATTAACAGATCAGAATATACAACAGTTAAACAAGAACTGGATATACTTTTTACAACGATACCAAACAATACCTGGAGCAATTACGAAACCATTGTAAGCAATTACCTGAACCACAAATGGGGTTTTGCATTTGCCTACGCCGGGTATAAAGATTTTGAAGATGGAACAAACAATCAACTTTGCAATGTGCCTCCATTTACCAGTATAGAAGAAGACCCTTATGCCTGTGCTAAAACCTTAATAGAAGTGGCACATGGCTATGGTACAAAAGATTATATCGCTTACCTGAACGAAGAGAAAGAAAAATTCCGCAAGGCCTATATCAATACCTGTGCGGCGGCAAAAGCCAATGTAGATCTATCGGCCAAACAAAAAATTTACCATTATACCCTGTACTATTACGATCTGGCAGGCAACCTGATCCGTACCGTGCCGCCAGAAGGCGTAGCCTTTTTAACAGACGAAGAAATGGCACAGGTTAAACAGGTTAGGGATAACGACAGCGGCGGCTGTAATTATAATGGCCCCGATACACTGGCCAATAGGACTGTGGCCCTGCAAAGCCTGTCGGATGTGTTGAACAGCCCAACCAGCAATGCGGTTGAACTCTGGCTGTACAGCAATGCGAACGGTAGCAGGCAGTTTATTGCCGCAACGCCCGATATGAAATACATGTTGCAGGCCTGCCAGGATGGTAAATACCTCAGTGTTGATGTATTTTCGCTCAACCAAACCGCACCCGATAATGTGCACATTACCCTGACCAACCACGTTACGGCCGATGTAAGCGGCATACTGCCATTGGCACCCTGGACCCACGTAGTGGTTCAGGGAACAAGCCTGGCTACCGGGGCGCTGCAAATCTGGGTAAATGGCAAAGCGTACACCCCGGTACCAGATGCGCCACCGGCGGGTTGTGCATGGGCCATAAACAGCAACCCCTTAACCATGCCCGATAATTTTGCAGATTTAAAACACCTGCGAGTTTATGCCGGGCGTACCATGAGCCAGGCCGAAATTGCAGCCAACGCGGCCAACAGCTGTTTCATGGCCAGCAACCCCGATGCTATGGCCTGGTACCGTTTTAACCTGCCAGATCCGGGCGGCCCAACCACCATAGCCGAAAATACCACGCAGGAAACCCAGTTTAATGGCTTTTATCCGGAGCACCGATTGGCCACTACCTATGCATACAACAGCACCAACCAGGTGGTAAAACAAAATACGCCCGATGGTGGTACCAGTACATTCTGGTACGATTATCTGAGCCGTTTGGTTGTTTCGCAAAATGCCAAACAACAATTGGCCGGCGATTTCAGCTATACCGATTACGATGTGCTGGGCCGCATTACAGAGGTAGGACAAAAGAAAGTAACCCCTTCTGATTTAATAGAACCGCGCTACCTGGATAATACCTATTACCGTAATTTCTTAAGCACAGGTACAAACAGCCAGCTTACGCAAACCATTTACGATGTACAACCTGCAGCAGGTAATGGAGTGCCAACGGGTTTAAGCCTCAACAACCTGCGCAAAAGGGTAGCGGCCAGCATTTACCGCGAAACACCCGGCGCAACAAACATCAATGCCAGTTACTACAATTACGATGTAGCCGGCAATGTGCGCAACCTGTACCAGCAGGTTGATGGCCTGGGGCTTAAAAAGATAGATTACGAATACGACCTGGTAAGCGGCAAGGTAAACTTTGTGGCCTACCAGCATGATCAGAACGATCAGTTCTATTACCAGTATAAATACGATGCCGAAAACCGTTTAATTGAAGCGGCCAGCAGCGCCCAGGCCAATGTAATTGGCTATGGAATAGGCAGCAGCCTGAACGAACCCGATAAAAAGGTAGATGCCACTTACGAATACTACCTGCATGGCCCGTTGGCCCGTATGGAACTGGGCAATCTCTACAATAAAGTACAGGGGCTGGATTATGCCTACACCCTGCAGGGCTGGTTAAAGGGGGTAAACGGCACCCATTTAAACGGAACAGGAACAGATGTTGGCGAAGATGGAAACAACAACATCGCCAAAGATGCATTGGCTTACAGTTTGGGCTATTATGATGAAGATTATAAACCAATTGGAGGCACAGGGTCTATAGCCTTTGGTACAAACTATAAACAAACCCTGGGCGATGTTTCCGGCTTAAACCTCTACAACGGCAACATCAGCAGCAGTACTTATGCCATTGCCAAGATCAATAACGAGGCTACCGTGGGCTATACCTATAAGTACGACCAGCTTAACCGCCTTAAAGCCCTGCGTCAGCATGGTTTAGGTGGCAGCGGCAGTTGGACCAGTAGCAGTATAGGCGATGTTTATAAAGAAAACTTCAGCTATGATGGCAATGGCAATATTCTGGCTCTGCAACGTAATGGGCCGGGCATACAGGCGATGGATGAACTGACTTATGGCTACAACCGTGATGCCAATGGCAAACTGCTGAACAACAAACTGAACCAGTTAAGTGATGCTGTTAATGCTGGTTGGCCAGGCGAACTGAGCGGACAGAGCAATTATACCTACGATGCTATTGGCAACCTGGTTAAAGATAGTAAGGAAGGCATCAACGATATACAATGGAGCGTGTATGGCAAGATTAAACAGATCGATAAAACGGATGGCAGCATCAGCTATACCTACGATGCCGCAGGTAACCGGGTAAGTAAACTGTTTAACAACAAAACTACCTGGTATGTACGCGATGCACAAGGAAACAGCCTGGGGGTTTATGATAACGAAAACAACGGGCAGAACTGGAAAGAGCAGCAATTATATGGCAGTAGCCGCTTGGGTATGTGGAAACCCGAAATAAACCTGAATACCACAACAGGTAGCAGTGTAGCCAATATTTCCGGTAAAAAGGATTACGAGCTGAGCAATCATTTGGGTAATGTTTTGGCCGTAATTACCGATAATCGTTTGCAAAATGGCAGCAGTTATGAGCCTGATGTGGTTAACGCACAAGATTATTATGCTTTTGGTAGCCAAATGCCAGGGCGCAGTTATAGCTCCCCTTTAGGGGCCGGGGGTTATCGTTATGGATTTAATGGTAAGGAAAATGATAATGAGGTAAAAGGAGCAAGTAACCAGCAGGATTATGGCATGCGGATTTATGATCCGAGGATAGGGAAGTTTTTGAGTGTGGATCCTTTGGCTAAAGATTTCCCATCAAATAGTTCTTACGCATTTGCTGAGAACGACGTAATTAGGTGTATAGATTTGGAAGGTCTAGAAAAGTATAATGTAATCTTTAGAAGTTTCGCTCCCCGAGGCTCTTTTGAGGGGACGCACTTTGAGTCAAAGGCCGATGATCGGACTGTATTTCAAATTGCTGGTGATAAAAAACTTTCTGCTCGGATTCATGCTAGCGTATCTGTGGATTTAGATAAATGGATACTTGGGAAGTCTGTTTGGGGCCAGCCCACTATTCTTGGTGGACCAATTAAAAATAGCTGGGATATATGGGGGGAAGAAATTACTGCTAGAGGATTCGGCTCTAAAAAAGATAAAAAAATGACAATAGAGGGTGCTTATCATGCTAAAAACGGAACTGAAATCGGACCTGGTATAGACATTCAGTTCGGCATTAGTATGCAGCGAGATAGCAAAAATAATGTCCTTAATATCACAGCAAAAATTACAGGGAATAAGTTTCCTGCACAAGAAACCATGATTTTTGATGAAAATGGTACTGGGCTATTTCTTGGTACATCTACAGCTTCTGGTGGTCCTCTTACTGACGTATGGGGGAGTGGAAAAGGTAATGTCTTAGATTTTAATAATATAAAAGTCCAAACCGATAATAAAGGAAATTTTCAAGGTGTCTTCATTAATATTGGCAATGGTAAGGAGACTGTAATTTCTGTCGATAACTATAATTTAATGTTTGAATTGAGAAAGGTTTGGAAGGAACAAAATGATAGAGATGATTATAAAATTAAGAAGTAGGTTTTTTTGTTTGGTAATTTGTTGCACGCTTTTGGCATGCAATGTTACTGGAGTTACGTATGAGGTAAAAAATGATTATACTGGGCCATGTATTGTATTTATTTACAAGGGTAGAGTTGGAAAGAATGAAGCCGGAAATGTTGTTAAGTTAGAAAATGGTTTGGCTAGAGTATCCAAAACTTCAATAGATAGTAGATTTACATTTGTTGATGATTCTTTAAATGAGATAAAAATAATTCCTATTGGTAAACAAGAGACAGCTCCAGATAACATTAGATATATTTTCGAATTATCCAAAGGTGTCAGTAGCTCTCGATGCTCGAAAACTGATTTAAATATTATTAGCTTTTTTGCTGGTACCAAAAGGGATTATTTAGATTGGAGTAATAAATTTCAAGACAACTTTATGTATTTCGATGTGATCGGTGTTAAATGGTGTGAGTATTATAAGGCGGGTTTAGAGCAGCCCTAAGCTGGCGCACGCCTGTGGCGTTTGAGGAGTAATATAAGTTTTGGCTTATGCTAAAAAAAATTAATTGAAATAGAATATTTGCGATGGGATATAATGTTTTAATGCTCCTAAGCTGGCGCACGCCTGTGGCGTGTGAAGAGTAATATGGTATTATAAAAGAAAAAAGAAAAAGTTCTTTGAAATAAAGATTAAAGGGTTAAGGGAGGATGTTTTCGGTAGGAGACTGGGTTTTGAGAAA
>Ga0160465_100043_pt1 | contig 157730 bp, 132 predicted proteins | sample HID1971K_E11MG_FD_108209 | JGI IMG/M metagenome (GOLD analysis project Ga0160465, IMG submission 108209) | Enriched millipede-associated microbial communities from UW Madison campus, WI, USA - HID1971K_E11 MG | ecosystem: Host-associated > Arthropoda: Insects > Digestive system > Unclassified ...
ATAACCAATTTTTAGTGATGTTTACCGTGTATGTACTTTATTCGGACAGGTATGACAAGATCTATATAGGTGTGACCTCTGATCTTGGCGGACGTCTGTTATCCCATAATGAGTTAGGTGTCACGTTTCATTTTTTGCATCTGTGATGGATGTGATCTGTGTAACAAAAAAGGCGTATAGCTGTATGCGCTGTAAGCAGTTGAATCATAAACTATTGCTAATTTTTAGCTAACATATATTGTCATATATTTAGCTTATTTTGCTAAATATATGCTGTCTGAATGTTACGCAATCGGTTTCGTTTAGTTAACATTTTCTTAACAATTTCAATTCTACTATTATTGTGGGATTAAATTTATATGCCACATATCTAGAATGTTCATGAATGATGGATATGAAATAAACTACGGAAAAATATGATTAAGAAATTTTCATTCAAATCTCCGGCTGGGCCATTTTTTCTTTCTTTGCTGATTGCAGGGGCATCGTCTTCGGCATACGCTGGAACGATTGGAATAGCAGAGCCGGCCACTTACTCAAAGGCAATATTCTTGCAGGAGACAGTCAAGGGAGTCGTTACGGATGGTGTTAATCCATTAGCTGGCGTGACGGTTGCAGTCAAAGGTTCTGCTAAAGCGACATCGACAGATGTATCTGGAAACTTTAGTATTGCTGCTAAAAAAGGTGATGTCATTGTTTTTACCAGCATTGGTTTTTCGACTGTGGAAGAAGTTGTGGTAGGAAGTGTGGTAAATGTAGTCATGACAGATGGTTCATCAGAATTGGATGAGGTTGTTGTGACTGGATACTCGACTCAGAAAAAAGGAAATGTCACAGCAGCAGTAGCAACGATAGACGCGGCTAAGCTAAAGGATGTCGCTTCCCCCAATTTAGGCAATATGCTTCAAGGCAAGGTGGCGGGTGTCGACATCACATCTTCTACAGGACGTCCAGGCGATAATCCCAATATCAGAATCCGTGGAAAGAGTTCGATCTACTCCAATGTTGAACCACTTTGGGTTGTGGATGGTGTCATCCAGCACACTGTACCTAATCTGAATCCTTCAGATGTAGAGTCCATGTCTATCCTGAAAGATGCTGCAGCGACAACACAGTATGGATCTAGAGGATCAAACGGTGTCATTGTCGTAACGACTAAAAGAGCGAAACAAGTGGGGACAAGTACCCTAAATGCGAGCGTAAAGACAGGAGCATCCTACTTCAATAACGGGAATTTTAAACTTTCCGACTCGCGCCAACTTTGGGATAACTTTAAAAGTTTCACTAATCAAAATCAGATACCAGCTGATGTTACGGAGGAAAATGTGCTGAAAAACGACTACGACTGGGTTGACAACGGTACACAGGCAGGTAATCTGACAGATGTCAACCTGACTTATATGGGGCGTACGGAGAAGGCTTCTATTTATGCAGCTGGTAACTACTATACGGAGAAGGGTTCTATTAAAGGATTTAAATATGATCGTTGGTCCGGTCGGATGAATCTAGATTATGAAATCAACGACCGTTTGACTATTAGACCCAAGATTAATGGAACTTACACGACCACAGATGATAGGCAGCACAGTCTGTATGAAATGTATTTGAATATGCCATGGGATAATCCTTACGACGCTAATGGTAAATTGATCAATCCGAAAAATACAACGTTGAAATGGTATGGCAGGGATCAGTCAAATTATCTGTATGACTTGCAATACAACTATTCGAAAAATGAAATCTTTGACCTTCAGGTTAATGGTGATTTCGATTACAAAATTAGTGATTATTTTACTTTTGTCTCCACCAATAACATCGCCTACTACAATTCGAATTTGACAGGATATGTGGATCCACGCTCGATCTCTGGTCAAGAGATCTCCGGTTCAATTCAGAATAAGAATGCACGGCGAACGGTTCGTTTTACCAACCAGATGTTGAAGTATGCGCGCAATTTCGGCAAACATGCAGTGAGCGCTTTTGCAGCATACGAATACATGGACTACATGTACAAGGACTTTGGGGTAACAGGTAAAGTAATTGTGCCTGGAACTGAAGTGATTGGAAATGCTGCCGATTTTGCCAGTAAGGAAGGTACGAAAAATGAATACGCAGCCCAATCAGGTATCTTAAATGCAACCTATAGTTATGATGATCGGTACAATCTCCAGGGGTCTTACCGTTATGATGGATCTTCTCGTTTTGGATCAGATGTTCAGTACGGTAGCTTTTATGCATTTTCTGCCGCTTGGAATGTGCACCGCGAATCATTCTTTGATGTTAGTCAATTCGATTACTTAAGAATGCGGGTTTCCTATGGTAAAGTAGGAAATGTGCCAACTGCGCTTTATGGATCTTACGATACGTTCAAGTTGGACAAACAATACGATGCCATAGCGGTAGCTTATGCAGACAATTTGGGCAACCCGCGATTAACTTGGGAGACATCCAAGGATTTTAACACAGGGGTAGAGTTTGGTTTATTGAACCGTTTTAATGTTACTTTCGATTTCTATAATAAAAATACGGACGGACAGATTCTATTTGTGCAGCTTCCGATCACGTCTGGTTACACAGGATATTATGACAACATAGGTGCTGTTCGTAATAGAGGGGTGGAGTTCTCCGTTAATGCTGATATCTTCAGTAAGGATAGTCCATTTCAGTGGAATTTAGGCTTTAATATTGCAAAGAACGACAACAAAATCACACAATTACGTGATGGAAAAGAGCAGCCGGCCGGTATAAAACGATATGCCGAAGGACGGGATATTGATTCGTGGTACATGCGCAAATGGTCAGGTGTAGACCCTGCAAATGGAGATCCATTGTGGGAGCGTATCGATCCGGCTACTGGAGAGGTATCGACGACTAACGAATGGAATGATGCTACCCTGCAATTTGTGGGCACAGCTACGCCAAAGTATAGTGGTGGTATTACTTCCGGGATGAAATTCAAGGATTTCTATCTAAATGCGAACTTCGTGTACAGCAAGGGAGCCTATGCCTATAATATGGGACGTAGACATTTTGATTCAGATGGCGCCTATCCTTATTATAATCAAATTGTCCTGCAGGACGGTTGGTCTAGGTGGAGCCCTGATAATCCAAATGCTACCCATCCGGCGATGATATATGGTGGTAATAGAAATTCGAATCAAGAGTCTTCACGCTATTTGGAAGATGCATCATTTATCCGCCTGAGAAATGTTACACTTGGTTATCAACTTGCCGAATCCATCGCGAAGAAGGTTAAAGTTAAAGGATTAGGCATATATGTGTCAGGGGACAATCTATGGACCGGTACGAAATTCTCCGGACAGGATCCCGAAGTGACGCTTTTCCAAGGTGTCAAGCCTGCGGGAAATACGCTTGGTGATGGAGACAACCATTATCCTACGCCGCGTAGATTTACCATCGGCGTAAATGTAACGTTATAAAGAAGAAGGCTAATATGAAGCTGTCATATGCAGACTTTTCAATCAAACTTACAGATGAAGATGCGCATGATAGCTTGACTACCATTAAAACGTTCAAAGGCAGCATGAATACCTTTGAAAACACACAATGATGAATAAACAACTTATTCCAATGAAAAAAACATTTGTATACTTAACAATACTTGGCCTGTTGTCTACCTCGTGCAGTCTTGATAAAAAGCCCTATGATGCATTGACGGGAGATGACCTGGCAAATAATGAAGAAGGTCCCGAACTTGTCACGCAAGGGAATTACTTCAGGTTGAAGGATTGGTCGGACAATTTGCATCGTCTGACTGAATATCCCGGAGATAACGTGTCATTAAGCGGTACGACTTCAGACGATTTTATGAAATCGTATGACTACAGGAGAGTCGCAACAAACTATAGAGCGGACTATGTCTGGGAAAAGTCCTATCAAACTATTTTGGGAGCCAATAAAGTCTTGGCTGAGGTCGCAGAAGGAGAAAGTACAGATCGGGACCAGTTGATAGCCGAAAATCTTTATTTGAGGGGCTTAATGTATTTTTACTTAACAAATATATTTGGAAGGCCTTATAATCAAGGAACAGGAAATCTCTCTGTACCATTGAAACTATCTACCGAAACAAATGATAATCCAGCACGATCTACCGTAGGGCAGGTCTATGAACAGATTGAAAAAGATTTGTTGAGAGCTGAAAAGTTGTTTACAAAGACAAAATCAAACGTCTATGCTTCCAGAGAAGCTACGCAGGCATTGTTGGCTAAAATGTATCTCTTTCAGGAAAAAAATGAACTAGCAAAGGAGTACGCGGACAAAGTAATTAATTCGGGGCGATTCAGCCTATTGCCTACCATGGAGCTGAGTTCATATCCGGTTAAAAAACCGGAAGATAATAAAGAAACCATTTTTGCAGTTAAATATGTAAAGGACTTAGATTATCCATATGGCGGGGCGTATAGTATCGGTGCTATGTACGTGACGACTGTAAATGGACAGGGTTGGGGCGAATTATATCCTTCCCGTCCATACTTGGAAATGATTCGTGAATATCCTTCGGATGTCCGTAACAGCTTCATTCAGCCCGTTGTCAGCGATAGTAAAGTCTTAAGTGCATATTATGTGAACAAAGATTACAATTACAGAAACGTGACTGTAGTCAAGAATGGCACAGATTATACGTATACAGAAGGTAAAGAGACCAAGAAATTAGAAAAAGTCTCGAACGGTGCAGGCGAATACCTGTACTATATCCACATCGAAGGAGAGAAAAGGCGAGCACTCATCGATAATAAGCTAGCGGAGCGAGATGGATTTCCCAAGTATTTTATCCTGAAATGTTCGGGACAAGAAGGGCAGGATTTGCTTTGGTCGCCAGTGATCTTGCGTTTGGCTGACGTTTATTTAATGCGTGCCGAAGCTAATGCCAAACTAGGAAATAATCAAGTTGCCCTGGATGATGTCAATACCATTCGCCGACGCGCCGGAATTCCAGAGGCTGGATTGTTTACGTTGAATAGTTTGAAAGGAAAAACTATTTTGCAGATCGTCATGGACGAGCGGCAGTTAGAGCTGGCATGGGAAGGGCACCGTAAGTTTGATATCTTCAGAAACGGCTTGACATTAGATCGTAAATATCCAGGATCACATCTGCTCGGAAATGCACCAGTCACACAGGTCCCTGCAAATAGTCCAGCGGTTATCGAATTTATTCCGGAGCCTCAGATTACAAAATCGGGAGGCGTATTGACTCAGAATCCGTAATCCCAAATACCAGATTTTAATTGAAAGCGAGCGGTCCGTTATGGGGCGCTCGCTTTTTTTATATGGTCAATTGGATGGCTTTGCCTAATACGGTTTAGTTATGGTAAACTTCTCTTATTGCAGTATTTTATTTTGAATAGAGAACCTATTTCCATTTATTTAGTATCATTTCCAATGATAGACATATTGTAACAGACAGTCTAATCCTTTGTTTGTCTTGTAAGTGGTTGGTTTGTAGGTGTTTTTGCTAATTTGTGATTCTAATTTCTGAAATATAATTAAGCTTTTGTGGCTAAAAATAGATAGTGTACATTTTACGCAATCGTTTTCGTTTAGTTAACATTTCCTTAACAGTTTCAATTGCGCTATAATTGTAAACTAAATTTTACATACCACATATCTTGGTGTTTTTAGGACGGATGGATATGAAAATAAACTAAGAAAAATATGATTAAGAAGTTTACAATCAAGGCTCCTGTCAAACCCCTTTTTCTTTCTCTATTACTAGTCGGGGCGGGGTCTCCGGCTGTTGTAGCAAAGGCTGAAAGTAACGGTAGAGAGACTTATTTCAAAGTGAGCGTATTGCAGCAGGGTATCAAAGGAACAGTGACTGATGGTACCAATCCACTAAGTGGAGTGACAGTGTCGGTCAAAGGAAGTGCTAAAGCGACCTCTACAGACGCTGCTGGTAATTTTAGTATTGATGCTAAAAAGGGCGATGTCTTGGTGTTTTCTAGTATCGGATTTTTAGCTGTTGAACAAGTAGTTGCCGATGAGACATTGAATATTATCATGAAAGACGATTCCTCTCAATTGGAAGAGGTCGTCGTCGTTGCCTACGGTACGCAAAAGAAGAGTAATCTTACCGGCGCTGTCGCTACAATCACCCCTAAACAGCTGGCCGAGCGACCGGTAACTTCTGTACAGAATGCGTTACAGGGGCTATCTCCAGGTGTCACGGTCTTAAGTACTCCAGGAGAAGTTGGTAAAAGCACTAAAGGGACAGCTTCAAATGCGGGGACTATTACTGTACGCGGTCGGACAAATCTGGATTCCCCATCGCCAATGTTCATCATTGATGGAATTCCGGCAAGTGGAGCAGAGTTTGCAGCTTTGAGTCCTGCTGATATCAACAGCATGTCGATCCTAAAAGATGCTGCCTCAGCTTCTCTTTATGGTTCCAGAGCGGCTAATGGGGTTATTCTCGTGACCACCAAAAATGGTGGTGGAGACCGCGCTGTCATTGGATTCAGTGCAAACTATGGGATACAGAGTGCCACTCGTCTGCCGGAATATGCGGATGCAGCAACCTATGCTATGTTATATAATAGAGCTATGAAAAATATAGGTTCCGGAGAAGTGTACACGCCCGAAATCATAGAGCTCTACAAGAATGGTTCCCAGCCAGATCTTTATCCGAATAACGACTGGTATAAAGAAGTTTTGAGAGAGACATCTCCACAGCGAGACCTAAGCCTGAATGTCAATACACCGGGAAAAATAACAAATTACTATTTAGGGTTGAATTATTTTGATCAGGAGTCACTTGTACCCGGCAGGACACAGGATCGGATTAATATCAAGCTGAATACAGATAGTCGCATTGTTGAAAATCTGCTTCGCTTTGGAACTAATTTCTCGTTCTTAAAGCAAGATTACGATCGTGATGGTAGCGCCATCAGCTGGGTTGAAATGGGACGCGCATTGCCAGGTACAGTGATCAAGCACAGCGATGGTACATGGGGGTCAGTGTCCAATGGAGCTGCCAATGCCACTATTGCCAAGAATAACCAATTGCGTGCCATCACCGAAGGTGGTAGAGGGAATAATCGAGATAATTATTTTCAAGCAGCAGCTAACGCTTCCTTGACACCACTAAAAGGCTTATCTATTGATGGAGCGGTATCTTTGAAATATACCAATACCAACTCTTTTGATTTTATCAATAGGACCGATCCTGTTACCAATTTCTTGACCAAAGCGCCAATGGCGTCCACAGCTACAACTATAAATGAGTTGAAAGAGTATTGGGGTAAAAGACAGGAGTTATTGGTGCAGGGAACAATTAACTACGAAAGAAAATTTAACGATCATTATGGTAAGGTTACGGTAGGGGCTTCGGAAGAGTCGAATGTGTATAGAGAAGCCTTCTTAGGCCGCAAGAACTTCGTAAGTAATGACCTGTCCACGATTGTAAACGGCTCATCATCCAGTGAAAATATGAGTTCAGATGATGATGGGCAAGCTAATCGTACGATACAGGACGAGTGGTCTATCCGTTCGTATTTCGGGCGTTTCAATTACTCTTATCTAGATAAATACTTGTTGGAAGCCAATGTCCGGATCGACTATTCTTCCAGATTTGCACCCGAATTGCGTAAAGCCACCTTCCCATCCTTCTCCGCGGGCTGGAATATCAATAAAGAGTCCTTTATGCAGGATGTGACCTGGATTGATTTGTTAAAGTTGAGAGGCTCATACGGTTCTTTAGGTAATCAGGATGCCGTTGAAATAGGCAATTATTATGTGTTATTGGACCCGGAGTTAGGGTATAGTTTTGAGGATAAAGGCGTTGATGGATTGTTTCAGAAGTATGGGACCAACAGGCTAGCGTTATGGGAGCGGGTCTATATGAGCAACGTTGGTATTGACGCTACTATCTTAGGTGGAAAAATCAATTTGACTGCCGATTACTTTGTGAAAAAATCAGAAGATGTCCTGCTTCGCCCTGCGACAATAAATACTTTTGGATTTGGTAAAGACGAAATCCCGTTTTACAATCAAGGTACTACCCGTAATCAAGGTATTGAGATTTCAGCCACTTACAATGGCAAGATTGGGGACGAATTTCAGTATTCGGTGTCTGGAAACTTTTCTTATATCAAGAATAAAATATTGTCTTTAGGCGATGTGAACGAGATCGTAGATAGCTATTGGATCAATCGGGTTGGTAATAAAGTAAGGGACTTCTATGGTTATAAGTCCGATGGTGTCTTTACTTCGGAGCAGGAGATAAAAGATCATGCAGACCAATCTGCCTTGGGAGGTACCCCTGTCGTGGGTGATATCAAATACGTGGATGTCAATGGTGATAAGAAGGTGACTGCGAGTGACCGTACAATTTTAGGTAACGAGGTGCCTTGGTTGAACTATGGATTTAACGTCAAAGCTGCCTACAAAAATTTTGACATAGATGTATTGACTTATGGAGTCAGCGGTGTTAAGACTTACTTGGGTGAAGAAGCCTCTGCCCCGTTTTTCAATGGCGCTAATATCAAACGTCAGTGGGTAAATGGTTGGACAGAAGAGAATAATGTTGCAAATGCGGATTTCCCTCGAATCACCAAGACTGGAGATGCTTCCCGCAATTATGTTACCTCCGATTTTTGGCTGTTCAGTGGAAGCTATTTCCGTGTGCGTGCCATTACGCTAGGCTACACCTTCGAGAAGGAGACAATCTCACGTATCGGTATGTCCCAATTGCGCGTCTTTGCGTCTTCCAACAATCCATTTACATTCATGGCCGATAAGCGCTTGAGTGATTACGATCCAGAGACAGCTTCGGGGAGAGCAAGTTACCCAGGAATTAAGACGATATCATTGGGGCTTTCGGCCAAGTTCTAATATTTAACGAAAATACATAATGAAGAAGAATATATTATTTTTTATAGTAGCAGGAGGTTTAGCGTTAAGCGCGTGTTCTAAAGATTTCTTGGAACGTATTCCAGCTAATAAAGTTCCGGAAGAGCAATTCTGGAAAACAGAGAGAGATGTCTATCTAGCGGTCAACTCTGTGTATGGAAGGATGCCAGGTGAGACTATGATTTATGACGATGGGGCTTCCGATTTGGTACATGCCCAATATCCTTGGGAGAGTCCTTCTAATGAGATTTCCTCAGGAGAGTTTAGTACAGCGGTAAATGCAGGATGGGACTATGTACCGATCCGTGTCATGAATTATTTTTTGGAAAACGTGGACAAAGCCGTGATGGATGAAGGATTGAAGACACGTTATACAGCCGAAGTACGTTTTGTTCGTGCATTTCTCTACCATAGGATGTTCACAAGATTCGGAGATATACCGTTGGTCACAAAGGTACTGAATAGAGATGAGGCTAACGTACCGCGCACTCCACGCGCACAAGTCTTAGAATTTATATTGTCTGAGCTGCAGGCCGCTGCAGATGTCCTGCCGGCGAAGTATGAAGGCGGACAATACAAAGAGAAAGGGCGTATCACCAAAGGGGCAGCACTAGCATTGAAAGCTCGTGTCTATCTATTTGAATCCAATTGGGAGATGGCATCCAAGACGGCGCAAGAGGTGATGACGTTGGGCTACCAATTGTTCTCCAAAGCACAACTCACACCGCAGGATCAAGAAGATGATTATACCAAATTTGTGGACTTTGATGATGAAGCAGACCAGAAGCGTTTCCTTTCCGGGCTGCGGAGCTACGAAGGCTTATTTCATCAGATTAATGAGGGGAATAGTGAAGTGATATTGGATCATCAGTATCTTAAACAGATACGTGCGCAGACGATCAACACTCTTTTAACAGAAGGTGCAGTGGGAGGATGGAGTTCGATCACTCCAACTCAGAATATGGTGAATGCCTATGAGAGCTATAAAACGGGTAAGGCCATCACGCCAGCAACTGGAGCTAAACGCGCCGAAAATTACGCCAAGGCTGATAAGGCAGATTTTGTTGCCGAGTTCCGAAATAGGGATCCACGGTTCTATGCTTCGATTCTTTTCGAAACAGCGCCTTGGAATGCACTGACAGCAGATGGTGGTTATACTTTCAAATGGGTAAATGGATCATCTAATATGTCCCAAACGGGTTATAATTTTAGAAAGATGGTAGACCCAGCAGCGACCCGTGAAAATATTGACAATCATGCGAATGTTATCTTGCTTCGATATGCAGAAATATTATTAACCTATGCCGAGGCTCAGAACGAATTGAGTGGACCAAGCATGGCAATTTATGATGCGCTGGATCAAATTCGAGTGCGTGCAGGGATGCCAAAAGTAGACCGTGTTGAATTCTCATCTAAAGAAAAGCTACGTGAGCTGATTCGTAATGAGCGTGCGGTAGAGCTTGTGTTGGAGGGGGTCAGATATAATGACATCAGACGGTGGAAGACCGCACCTGATGTGATGAAGAGTATCAATAAGATCAACAATACACTGGCACAAAAGAGGGCTTGGAGTGATAAACTCTACCTAATGCCTGTTCCTCAGCAAGAGATTGATTTGTCGTACGGTGTATTAAAGCAGAATACCGGGTACAACTAATCGTTTTACGTTAGAAAATATAGGTAATGCCAGGTGGGCTATCTTCATAAGGTAGCCCGCCTTATTTTATGAAAGTGTAAGTAATTGGCCGATATTAAAACCGTTAAATCATTCTCATCGCGACCGGTAATATGTGGTCGTACATACAGCTTTTGTTTTCCATATCCCTTCATTAATAAGGAAATCCCATCAATTATCCGTAACTTTGTCCACTTATATCATAAAATTCACCAGAATAAGTTGCCGTGAGGTAACTCCATTCAATTGTTAGTAAAATATGGCAAATATTGTTGCAATCGTAGGTCGTCCAAATGTTGGAAAATCAACTCTTTTTAATCGTCTGACTGAAAGTAGAAAGGCTATTGTGGATGACTTTAGTGGGGTGACCCGCGATCGTCACTATGAGACTGCCGAGTGGATAGGAAAGAAATTTACAGTAATCGATACCGGTGGTTTTGTCCACGGATCAGATGATATTTTTGAAGAAGCTATCCGTGACCAGGTATATATAGCCATCGAAGAGGCTTCTGTCATCATTTTTATGGTAGATGTGACCACAGGCATCACCGACTTGGACGACGAAATTGCGGATATTCTCAGAAGAAGTACCAAACCGGTGTATGTGGTCGCCAATAAAGTGGACCATGCCAAGTTGCACCATGATTCAGCCGAATTCTATGCCTTTGGCTTAGGTGATATCTATAATGTGTCGTCTGCTACAGGATCAGGTACCGGAGAGCTTTTGGATGCTGTCGTATCACATTTTGAAGTGGATGAAGAAAAAGAGTCCTCCCTCCCAAAATATACCATCGTAGGACGCCCAAATGTTGGGAAATCGTCATTGACTAATGCTCTTCTTGGTGTAGATCGTAATATTGTGACTCCACTAGCTGGGACTACCCGTGATTCCATTCGTATACATTACAATCAATTCGGACATAACTTCCTGTTGATTGATACAGCAGGTCTCCGTAAGAAATCCAAAGTCAACGAGGATATTGAGTTTTATTCGGTCATGCGTACCATTAAAGCACTGGAAGATTCGGACGTTGTGATCCTGATGTTAGATGCCCAAGAGGGAATCGAAGCGCAGGATATCAATATCTTCCACTTAGCCGAAAAGAATAAAAAAGGAATCGTAATTGTGGTCAATAAGTGGGATTTGATCGAGAAGGACAATAAAACAATGAAGGAATTTGAAGCCCGTATCCGGGAGAAAATTGCTCCATTTACGGACGTTCCGATCGTATTTACATCCGTCACTGAAAAACAGCGTATTCACAAGATTCTGGAAGTGGCGGCTAAGGTGTACGAAAGTAAAACCAAGAAGATCCCGACTTCAAAACTCAATGAAGTGATGTTGGAAGTAATCGAAAACTACCCTCCTCCGGCATTAAAGGGTAAATATATCAAGGTTAAATATGTGACACAGATCCCGGGAAGAGCACCAATGTTTGCTTTCTTCTGTAATCTACCTCAATATGTAAAAGACCCTTATAAACGATATGTAGAAAATAAGTTGAGAGAAAAATTCGACTTTGAGGGCGTGCCTATCCAAATATTTTTTAGACAAAAATAGATTTCTGTCATACTATTTTTATGGAAAACAATTTAGTTCTTTATAATACAATAACCAGAAAGAAAGAAAAATTTGATCCGATACATCCCAATATGGTTGGGATGTATGTCTGTGGTCCTACAGTATATAGCGATGTCCACTTGGGCAACTGTCGCACATTCGTCTCTTTTGACCTGATCTTCCGCTACCTGCTTCATCTGGGATACAAGGTGCGGTATGTCCGTAATATCACGGATGCTGGACACTTGGAGGGCGATCGAGATGAAGGGGATGACAAGTTTGCGAAGAAAGCCAAGTTGGAGCAGTTGGAGCCAATGGAGATCGTGCAGAAATATACGATCGGATTCCACGATGTATTGCGATTGTTCAATACATTACCCCCAAGTATTGAGCCTACAGCTACCGGACATATCTCTGAGCAGATCGAGATGATCAAGCAGATCATCGACAATGGATATGCCTATGAAGTTGGCGGGACTGTATACTTTGACGTGGAGAAGTACGTTAAAAAGTACGACTATACTATCTTGACCAATCGTAAGCTCGAGGATCTCTTGAACAATACCCGCGAACTTGGGGGACAGGACGAGAAAAGGGGGCGTCTGGACTTTGCCTTATGGATCAAAGCCAAGCCCGAGCACATTATGCGTTGGCCTTCTCCGTGGAGCGTTGGATTCCCGGGCTGGCATATCGAATGTTCGGCGATGAGCAATAAATATTTAGGGGCTCAGTTTGACATACACGGCGGAGGTATGGATTTGGCGGCGACACATCATACCAACGAGATCGCGCAGTCAGAAGCCTGTAATCACACCAGTCCAGCGAAGTATTGGATGCATACCAATATGCTGACCGTCAATGGCGCACGTATGTCTAAGTCATCCGGTAACGGGTTTTTGCCTCAGGAGCTTTTTACAGGGACACATCCCTTATTAGAGCGAGGGTATTCTCCGATGGCCGTACGTTTCTTTATGCTACAAGCACACTATAGAAGTACATTGGATTTTTCAAACGAAGCGCTGGATGCCGCAGATAAGGGATTCAAAAGATTGATGAATGCTATCGCCTTATTGGATAAGATTGTTCCATCCAAAGCAAATAGTGGAGTCGACCTCGATGAGATTCGTCAGCGTTGCTATGCCGCGATGGATGATGATTTTAACAGTCCGGTCCTGATCGCTGAATTATTCGAAGTGGTACGTGCGATCAATTCTGTATACGATGGTAAGGCAACTATTAATCAAAAGGGACTGGATGAGCTGAAACTGTTTATGAAAACATTTGTGGAGGATGTCCTGGGATTGAAAGATGATAATGGGGCTGGTTCTTCAGATAGCATGGATGCATTGATGGAAGTGATTATCAATATTAGAAATACAGCCAAGCAAAATAAAGATTTTGCAACGTCAGATCGTATACGGGAGGAGCTCTCATCTTTGGGTATTCAGCTAAAAGATAGTAAGGACGGTACACTTTGGAATAAGATTTGATATTAAAGCGTTGTAAAATAAATCTTAATTTAAAAAGAAATCATATTCCAATGAGATTTTGGACAACATTGGCTGCATCAGCAGTACTCACTCTTCAAAGCTATCACAGCCAAGCACAATTGCCGGACAAGGTCGGAAGTCTCATTACGGTAGACCGTGAGGCTGCTAAGCTTTCGAAATCATCGACTCCGCATCAGGCATTTATGTCTATAGTGGATAAGGAATCTATATTTTTTACACCCTCGGCAGTCAATGCGTTTAATTACTTGACGAATCGACCCAATATTGCCGATGTGATGACATGGGATCCCAATTTTGTATTGGTGTCCCGTAGTCAGGACTGGGGTGTCACAAGTGGTCCTATGGAGTTTCAGAAGGTAGGTGCTGTCAAGCGCTTTGGCCAATATCTTATCGTATGGAAACGCAATAAAAAAGGCGTCTGGAAGGTCGATTTTAGAGCGGAAGTTGAAAACTATGGAAAACAGCAGGCTTCGGATCTGATCTTTTATGAACCCGATAACAACTGGTATCTGAAGCATAGATCTAAGGTACGGCTTGGGCAACGAGAAGAAGTGGTCATGCAAAGCGATAAATTGTTCTCGACTGTATTAAAGGCTAATAATCCGACCGCTTATGGTGAGTTTTTGACGGATGATGTCAAATTTTTATATCCATGGCAGGAGCCGATCGAAGGGAAGAAAGATGTCATGGCTTTTCTGAAAAAACAACGGGTGGAAATCCATACCAACCCCACGAATGTAGGAAGAGCCTATAGTGGTGAGTATGCCTATACGTACGGGACTGCTGATGTTATTTCCAAAGATAAGACCGTCAAGTATAATTATGTCCGCATTTGGCAGCTCAAAGATGACTATCAATGGAAAGTCATGATCGAGATGATGTTTGAAAGATAATAGAATTGGCTTAGTGAGAAATAAGAAAGGCTAGAAATCATTTGATTTCTAGCCTTTCTTTTATATGTATATGGTTGTGCGTCTACTTAGACCTGAACTATAAGTGTTGAATGCACCTCGGGTATTGCTATCGCTTGAAGATCTCTATGAATATCTTCTTCTGTGTTAGTTAGAAGAAGCCGTAGCAGCGATGGCATCTTCATTTAACGGTTTAAACCAGATTTTCAAATCATCACATTTATGAAAATCTTCATTGATCGCAATGAAGGTGCTGTTTCTTCTGCTCTCAAACCATTCGCTCAATTTGCGACGCGTCTTGTCTTCAGATGCGGCTTCCTTAATTTTAGAAAAATCCTGATCCAGGTTGGCTTTGTGAGGAGGTATCCGTGTCTTTAAGAAGCTGATGCGGTATCCACTTTTACCACCGGGTCCTTCTTCTTGAAAGAGAGTAGGCTTGGAGTATTCTCCAGCCTTTAGTGGATCTATTGCTGTAAATACACTAGCTTCCAATTTATTGACAGGGATCAATGTCGAACGATTTTGATCTGTGACCATACCACCATTAAACTTCGTTTCTTTATTGTCCGAATAATGGGTGGCAGCTGTGTAAAAATCAATCTTTTTGTCCGTTAGTTTCTGATATACTGTATCCAGTTTTAAGCGGGTACGTTCTAGACTAGCGTTAGTAGGTTTGATTGAAATCAAAATATGACGAGCCCTGACCTCTTCTCCTCTTCTCTCCAATACCTGAAGAAAATGGAAGCCATATTCCGTCTCGAATACCTGTGACATTTCGCCGGCTTTCAATTTAAAGGCGATGGCCGAAAATTCCTTCACGTAGTTGTCTCGGGTAGAAAATCCTAAATCCCCCCCCGCTATTGCCGAGCCTTTATCTTCCGAATAAAGACGTGCAATCGTCCCGAAATCTGATCCGTCTACTATTTGTTTTCTAAGATCCTCCGCACGCTTACGGAAAGATTCTTTTTCTTCTTTAGTGAGGACAGGATACATGACGATTTCGCCAATCTCGACTTCAGTGTCGAAATAGGGAAGACTATCGACGTCAAGTCCTTCAAAATATCTTTTTACTTCAAGAGGTGTAACATCAATTTTTTGAACAATATTCTGTTGCATTTTCTGTGCTTTCAATTGTTCAGCAACGCTTGTGCGCATCTCTTCCTTATATTGAAGCAACGATCTGTTCAAGAAGCTTTCCAATCTTTCTTTACCTCCTGCCTGTCTAGTCATGGTACTCAGACGGCTGTTGAGATTGTCATCAACTTCAGACTCAGAAACTTCGATCGAGTCCAATACGGCTTGTTGCGCAAGGAGCTTTTGTGTGAGTAATTGTTGAAGGATATAGCATTTAAAGTCCTCGTTAGGGCTCATGCCCTGCGCAAGATTTTGGGAATATTGCATATCGATGTCCGATTGCAAAATAATATTAGCACCCACTGTCGCCACCACTCTGTCTACTATTTTTCGCTGTGCAAAGGTTAGGTTTATGCTACCTATTACACATAATAGCAACACGCATAACTGTTTAATCATTCTTTGTAAAATTGAATTACGTTTTTAGTATGATACTTCCAATTCCCTATTTCCAATAGTGAAAGGAGAGATCAATAAATTTCTTGTATGTTGTAGTCGCCACACGCTTTCGTATACCATGAAAGCATATCTAGTTTGACTATCAAAATCTTATACTCATCTAAAACTAACGCAAAAATATTAGATTATATTCACTTTTTGTTGTTTTCCCCAAAATAATTATGGAATCACATGCGTAAAAAGCTATCTTTAAATTAGCATTCGTGTTTAGAAAAGCTAAATTACGGATTTGGTTAATAGGACACACAGTCATTTAACCAATTTTAACAATGCCGAAGCTGATGTAAAGATCATCATGGAGACCACGTTGTCGCTGTAAAGCGGATATAGTCCAGCATTTTTAAGTTGGGCTGAAGGGCACCCGAATCCAATCCGTTGCTTCACGTTCCGATCAGCAACCAAACCGAATGTAACGAGCTCATCTATGCCATGGACTTCATAGACGTAATAAAATAAACGAAAGTAATCAGATGACAACAATAAAACTCAATAAAATAGTACCTTATTTAATGATGGTCACCTATTTAACAATACCCGCTTCATTGTTCGCACAGACGCATGTCCCTTTATTTGTAGGGACCTATACCCAGCCCGGGAAAAGTGCGGGAATTTACGTTTATAATTTTAACCAGAATACCGGAAGTGCAGACCTGATTACTACTTTTAAGACCAGTAATCCTTCATTTCTTGCGAAAAGAGCCGATGGACGTGTCATTTATGCGGTAAACGAAATGCATGACGGTACAGAAAGCCTTTCCGCTTTTGCCTTTGACGGCAAGCAACTACGCCTATTGAACAGTATGCCGACCAAAGGTGCTGACCCCTGTCACGTAGCGCTGAGTGAGCGCGATCCGATAGCTATAGTTTCGAATTACTCAGGTGGTTCTTTTTCACTTTATAGACTTAATGAAGATGGAAGCATAGCCAGTCAAGACGATTTTGTACAACATACAGGTGCTGGCGTCGATAAAGATCGCCAGGAAAAACCTCATGTGCATTCGGCTTTTTTTTCGACCGATTTTAGCTCGGTATATGTGCAAGACCTTGGGACAGATAAGATCACCATTTATCCAATCGTCAAAGATGGCGTCAGATATAGACTTGGTGATCCTACAGCCATCTCCACTCCTCCGGGAGGAGGGCCTCGTCACATTGCATTAAGTCGGGACGGTAAATACCTTTATGTGATATTAGAAATGACGGCCAAAGTAATCGTCTACGAAAAGAAAATGACGGATTGGAAGCAAATTCAGGAGGTAGCCATCAATAGGAAAGATTTTCAAGGAAGAGATGGTGCCGCGGACATCAAGATTTCACCAGATAATCGATTTTTGTATGCCACCAATAGACTAGACGCAAATGTAGTATCTGCATATCAGATAAAGTCCGATGGCAGGTTATCGCTCTTAGATACATATGATGTACAAGGTAAAGGTCCCCGCAATTTTAACTTTTCGCCAAATGGAAAACTGCTATTGGTCGCTAATCAGCTTACAGACAATGTGACGGTATTCAGAAGAAATACAAAAGATGGTCGCCTTAATGGTGTTCAATCAAATTTGAATATTTTTTCACCCGTGTGCATTGTATTCTGAGAATAAATTATTAGCTTGCTTTCACAATTACTAACTGAGACCGTTTTTCAAGAGGGAGTTATGGAATGAAGAAGTCAACCGATGAACTGCTGTTCAAAAAATATTATGCTCGACTTTGTCACTTTGCGTGGAAACTCGTGGGTGATAAATTGGTGGCTGAAGATGTTGTTCAAGATGCCTTTTGTTCCTATTTTGATCAAAAGGATCGGATCTCGGATGATGAATCTGCTATTAAAAATTTTCTGTACAGTGCGGTTCGCTTCGCTTGTTATAATCTCTACCGGAAAGAGAAGGTGGAAGAACGCTATTGGTTGTTAAATCCCATTGTTGAAGGCGAAGAGAGCAAGGTCGAGCATGAGATCATCTTTTCAGAGGTGATTGCAGATGTCCATCGTGTGGTTGCAGAGATGCCAAATTCCTGTCAGCACGTCTTTAGATTGGGCTATCTAGAGGGGCTTTCCAATCTAGAGATTGCTAAAGAATTACAGATTAGCGTGAATACTGTCAAGACGCAGAAACAGCGCGGAATGAAAACGCTTTTAGCCAAGTTGAACCCCGAATTTTTGGCCCTTTTCATTTTATTTTTAAGAGGATAGTGTCTTCTACTTCTTAGGCTTTCCGTCCCTGTAAAGCCTGTTTTTTATTTTTTTATTAAAATGTTAAAAATTTGTTAATTCCTTGTCACCCCATTGACGAGTCAACGTTACTTTATATATAACCGACATTATGAATCGAGATGGAAATAATTTTGATATACGGTGCAAATATTATTTAATCGAGCTCTCATCAGCAATTGACGAATAAAATAATTAGATGAAAAGAGATAAGTTTTATATCAGTGTACTGATTCAACGATACTTGCAGGGTCAACTGACTGAGGAAGAGTCTCGTGTATGGGATGCTTGGTTACTCGAAGATCCTAACAATAAGGCTTTGGTCCAGCAATTCAGAGACGCAAAGCATATAGAAGGTGATTTGAATTTCATGCATGCAATAGATCCGGATCAAGCATGGGACCGATTTCAAAAAAAGCAGATAAAAAGTTCTAGATCGGCATACTATCGCTATGGAGCGATAGCAGCAGCTATCGTGGTTTGCTTCAGTATGTCTTGGCTGTGGATGAACAGTTCAGATATTTTAAAGAAAAATACAGAAAGTAGCCGCACGGTTACTCAAAAGTATAAAAATGATGTGTCGCCCGGTAGTGCAGGCGCGCAACTCATCCTTTCTGATGGGAGTAGCGTGGATCTGAATGACGCACAGTCCAAAATTGATATCGATGATGCCATTGTAGAGGGAGGTAAGGGAGAGATTAAATACCTGGGACAACAGAGAGATGAACCTCCCAAAAAGGTAGTGTACAATACACTAGTCGTACCCAAAGCTAGCTTTTATAAGATTGAATTGTCTGATGGAACAAAGGTTTGGGTCAATGCCGTATCTCAATTGAAATTTCCCGTTCAGTTTGCCGGTCATGAAAGAAGAATTTACTTAGAAGGAGAGGCCTATTTTGAAGTAGCGAAAGATGCCCAGCGCCCCTTTATCGTAGAGAGTAATGGTAGCACAATTAAAGTCATCGGAACTCACTTTAACGTCAACTCATACCTACGGTCGGTTCGTACAACCTTATTAGAAGGCAAAGTTGAGGTCGCCGCAGGAAATGAAAAGATGATCTTATTCCCAGGAGAATATTCAGCTTCTTCAGAGGAAGGTGTCAAGAAAGGAAAGGCAGATCTTAAGCGAGAAATGGCCTGGAAGAATAATGAGTTCTATTTTAAAGGGGACAATATCGCGCAGATAGCAGCCGAATTATCCCGTTGGTATGACTTAGATGTCGCCTTTATTGGACAGATATCTTTCGATAAAGGATATTCCGGAAGTATAGAGCGGGATGTCAATTTGAGCCAAGTGCTGGATATGTTGAGCTATGTCAGTCATTTGGACTTTGATATCGACGGAAAGAAACTAACCATTATTAACAAACAACAAAACAAAAAGCTTATGTAGCAGCAATACAACTACGATGAAAAAAGAACAGGAATGTTGCAGCATCCCTGTTCATAGACAATTAGGAACTGAAATTTAATTGCACAAAATCAATTAACCCAATTACTCAAATGTATGAATAACTTCTTATTTCGCAAAGGCCTCGCTGATGATGAGCGAAAGGCTAATTTGCGCCAATTATTTCTAACCATGAAAATTACGGTTTTCCTATCCTTGGTTTTTATCACTTGTGTGCATGCAGAAGGGGTAGCTCAGCGTGTTTCGTTATCACTCAATAAGGCCAAGCTGGTAGATGTTTTCTCGTCAATATCTAAACAGACCAAGCACCGCTTTCTATACGAAGACAATGTCATTAAAGATGCGGATTTAGTTAGCGTGAGCATTAAAAATGCCTCACTAAATGAAGCCCTTTCTGAAATTCTGGATAAAAATGAGTACGCTTATAAAATTATTGCGGGGACTATTTCGATAAGTAAAGTCTCGCGCACAGCAATTGCCAAACCTCTTGAACTTCAGAGATCTGTCACAGGTACGGTGAAGGATGCCAATGGACGAGGTCTTGCTGGGGCGACTGTCTCTGTAAAAGGTAGTGCCGTCTCAACGTCGACCAACGATCAGGGACAGTTTACGATTAATGCGGCAGCTAATTCAACATTGCTCATTCGATTTGTTGGTTTTGCGACCAAAGAGATTCAGTTAGGTAACCAAACCAATGTTAGTATATTATTGGAGTCAACGGCAAGAGAGTTAGATGCTGTTGAAGTGGTTTCTACTGGTTATCAAAATCTTAATCCTAAGTTATTTACAGGGTCGGCTGTTTCTTTGAAGGGTAAAGATGTTATTCAGGAGGGGGTAACCGATTTGAGTAGAGCTTTGGAGGGGAGAGTTGCTGGGCTCTCCATACAAAACGTCTCCGGGACGTTTGGAGCGGCACCCAAAGTTCGCATCCGTGGAGCATCTTCATTGACAGGTGACAACAAACCATTGTGGGTTATAGATGGTGTTATTCTGGAAGATGTTGTTAATATTTCGAATGATCAGTTGACTTCCGGGGATGCTTCTACATTAGTTGGATCATCAGTAGCTGGTCTGAATATGGATGATATAGAAGACATTAATATTTTGAAAGATGCAGCGGCAACGGCACAATACGGTGCCCGGGCGATGAACGGGGTCGTGGTCATCCGTACAAAAAAAGGACGGGTTGGAAAAGTTCAGGTTAGCTATACCGGGAACTTTTCTTTGAATTCAAAACCCAACTATAAATCATATAATCTGATGAATTCTGTCGATCAGATGTCTGTAAATGCGCAGTTGTATGATTATGGGTGGTATAATCATTCTACGGCTTCTCGCGCTGAAAACGGAGGGGTTTTTAGAAAGATGTATGATAAGATTTATGAGTATAATGCCAGCTCAGGCCAATTTGGATTGGAGAATACACCAGAAGCTCGAGAGGCATTTTTAAAAAGATACGCCTTAGCAAATACAGACTGGTTTGACATCTTGTTTAACAATTCTTTTCAACAAGAGCACTCGTTAAACTTTAATGGTGGATCTGAAACGGCTCAAACATATTTCTCTACGAGTTATTTGAAAGATAATGGTTGGGCTAAGGGTAATAATGTAGAGCGCTGGACCGCAAATCTTAATAATACATTTAAGTTATCGGATAGATTATCTGTAAATTTCATTACAACGGGAGCAATACGTAATCAGCTAGCGCCTGGAGCGGTAACTCGTACCAGTAATCCTGTAGAGGGAAAATATTCTCGTGATTTTGATATAAATCCATTTTCCTACGCGTTGAATACAAGCCGTACCATGACAGCCTATGATGAAAATGGTGACTTAGAATTTTTTACTAGGAATTTTGCGCCCTTCAATGTATTGCATGAATTGGAAAATAATAAGATGCGTTTGAACATGCTAGATCTTAAGTTACAAGGAGGTTTAACATTCAAGATTATTGACGGTTTAGATTTTAATACTTTAGGATCTATGCGCTATGCCAAAACAGGACAGGAGCATATGGTTACTGGAGAATCTAATATGGCGCAGGCTTATAGAGCTGGTTTAGGAGATTCGGATATTAGGTCTAGAAATAGATTTTTGTATAGAGATCCTGCTAATCCAGCTGCGGAGCCAGTTTCGGTACTGCCATACGGAGGTTTTTATAACACGGTTGATGATTTTATGAAAGCTTATACCTTCCGTAATTCGTTAGACTACAATTTTAAAATAGGTGAAGATCATGAATTTAATGCTTTCTTGGCCCAAGAGATTCGAATCAATCGAAGACAGAATAAAACAAATATAGGATATGGCTACCAATACGACAAGGGAGGAGTTCCGTTTATTGATCCATTAGCGATCGAGATGTCGGTAGCGAATAATATACCATATTATTCAATGCGAAATTTGCATGATAGAGCTTCAAATTTTCTAACGCGTTTCGCTTATGCATATCAAGATCGTTATTCTGTGAACGGTACGTTGAGATATGACGGTTCTAATCAACTTGGCAAGACCGCAACTGCACGCTGGCTACCTACGTGGAATCTATCAGGAGCTTGGCGCTTGAGTAATGAACGGTTTTATAAAGAGTCCAACCTATCGGATATCATAAATAAGCTTTCTATTCGAGGAACGTATGGACTGGTTGCTAACATCAATGCTGCGACCAGTGCCGGATTAGTCCTTAAAAGTGGATCCTCCTATAGGCCATATAAAAATGAAAATGAAACATTGATGCGAATCATTCATTTAGCAAATGACGATTTGACCTGGGAAAAATCTTATGAGGCCAATATTGGACTGGATTTAGGATTTTGGCAAGACCGATTTGCAATAGCTTTAGATTTATATAATCGGAACAGCTTTGATTTGATTTACGAAATGCGAACACCAGCTATAGGTGGGGAATACCGTAAAATGGTAAATTATGCTGATATGAACAATAAAGGGATTGAGTTGAGCCTATCTTACAACGGCAATGTTGGAAACGTTAAATGGAATAGCAATTTTAATTTTGGTTATAGTAAGAACCGTGTTACCAAGCTGAATGCAAATCCTAATATTTTCGAATTGGTTGGTACCAATGGAGGTCCTACCTTAGATAGAGCCTACAGAGGTTTATATTCTATTCAGTTCGCAAAGTTGGACAATGAAAAAGGCTATCCATTGTTTATTGGAGAAAATGGAGAAACCAACTTTGTGGATCCTCAAGGATATAATGCTAGTATATTAAAGTATGAAGGCCCTACAGAGCCTCTTTTAGCAGGAGGATTTAGTAATACACTGACCTATAAGAATTTTTCAGTTTTTGCCTTGTTTACGTTTGCGACGGGGAATAAAATAAGATTAAATCCATACTTCAACACGTCTTATGCGGATACGGATGCGCTTCCACAAGAATTTAAGCTAAGATGGGTGTTGGAAGGAGACAATCAGGTTCCGGCACTTGCAGACAAGTATACCATCTTGGATTGGTCAGGCAAATATCCGTATAATACCTACAATTATTCTACCGAACGGGTAGCCAAAGGGGATTTATTGAAATTGAAAACAGTGCGGGTATCTTACAGTATCCCTGATGCATGGCTCAGTAAATACAAAATCAGGAATTCATCTTTGAGTTTGGTTGCCAATAATTTTTGGTTGATCTATGCAGATAAAAAATTGAACGGGCAAGATCCTGAGTTTTTCAACTCTGGCGGAGTAGCCCTTCCTGTTAACCGAATGTATACTCTGTCATTCAAATTTGGATTTTAATTGAAAGAAACATGAAAAAGATAATAGCTATAATAATGGGCGCTGTTGTTTTATCAGGGTGTGATAAGTTTTTGGATCACCAACCAGATGATAGGACAGATTTAGATAATCCCGTTAAAATAAAAGAACTGGTGGCTTCCGCCTACCCACAGGTGTTTTATGCTGCCTTTGCTGAGTCAATGTCAGACAATGCAGGAGATAAAGGAACCGCGGAAAGAGTAGATGAGAATTTTTTTCCTTGGAAGTTTGAAGATCAAGTGAAAACAGAGTACGATATGCCTAATACTTATTGGCAGGCTTGTTATAAAGCTATTGCTTCGGCAAACCATGCTTTGGCAGCAATTGAAGAACTTGGAAATACGGAAAGTACACGTGCGTCAAAAGGTGAAGCGTTAGTTGCACGTGCATATGCTCACTTTATGCTGGTCAATTTCTTTTCGAAGCCTTACAACGCAAACACCGCTAGTACAGACTTAGGGATACCTTACGAAACAAAGCCTGAAAAGATTGCCGTGGGAGAATACAAGAGAGGGACGGTACAAGATGTGTATAATCAGATTGAAAAGGACTTGACAGAAGGAGTCGCCTTATTGGATAATAGTAGTTATGCTGTTCCTTCTTATCATTTCACAAGAAATGCAGCTTATGCGTTTGCTACCCGTTTTTATTTGTTTAAAAAGAATTACGAGAAAGTAATTGAATATGCTGATTTGGTGGCCAAAACGGCCGCAATAGCTAGTACATTACGCCCGTGGAATACCGAATATGTCAATTTTAGTTATTATGTTCTTCAAAATGCATATGGGAATGCGGCGACGCCTGCAAATTTATTACTCGTAGAAGCAAACTCGAAGTATGGACAGAGTTATGCAGGTTACAATTATGGATTAAATTCATCATTGTTGGCTGAAGTATATGGCGCCGGATCGAACCCATTAAACCTCCAGTTATCTTTTAGAAGCAAGGTTTTTGGAGGGACAGAGGTCGTTTATAATATTCCGAAATTTAAAACCACCGATATAAAAGAGTCTATTTCTGATAATTTTGGAGAACCATATGTGGTATATAGACTTTTTGCGATGGAAGAAGTCTTGTTTAACCGTGCAGAAGCATATGCAAATCTAGGTAGAGACGACGAAGCGATCACTGAGATTAACACTTACTTATCCAAAAGAATTACCGGATATAACCCCAATAATGCTGCACATAAATTGACATCAGCAAAAATTACAAGTTTCTATCCCGCTATTCCTTTAAAAGAATCTATAGTGGAAACTATCCTGAATTTTAAGAGACAAGAGTTTCTGTTTGAAGGAATGAGATGGTTGGATATCATTCGTTTAGGGAAGACAGTGACGCATCGGTCGGTAGCTGGATCGAAAGATAATATCAACATTACATTGGGACCTGAGGACCCGAGACGGGTATTGCAACTCCCTGTAGAAGCACTCCAATTTGGATTAGAAGCTAATCCTAGATAAAAATAAGTATTGTTATGAAAAAACTATTTAAAAATATAAGCTTTTTGATGCTAACAATAGTTATGTTATCATCATGCAGTAAAGAAGAGACGTTAGATGCTTCATCTTTACGTTTAGGCGGAGATAAATGGGAAAAAACTGAGGTCGATAATTGGATATTTACTAATCTGACCAAACCCTATAATATCGAAGTAAAATACAAGTGGGACCGAACTGAGTTAAATATGATAAAAACTCTGGTTCCCCCAAGAGAGGAGTTAGTCGTTCCTGTAATGGATGCAATGAAGCAAGTTTGGATTGAGCCTTATGAATTTATTAAAGGAGAAAACTTTATTAAAGAGATGGGGCAAAAGCAATTTGTACTTGTAGGTAGTGTTGAGTATAATTCTAATGGAACGATAGTATTGGGTCAAGCTGAGGGCGGGAGAAAAATTACCTTGTTTGAGATCAATAACTTTGATTTGAAAAATAAGGCATTGATTAGACGTATGCTAAAAACAATGCACCATGAGTTTGCCCATATCCTCCATCAAAAGAAAATGTTTACACCTTTGTACGGACAGATTACGCCTGGTGGATACGATGCTACTTGGTTTAATTATACTGACGAAGAAGCTTGGGAGTTGGGATTTATTTCAGCGTATGCGAGAAATACTATTGAGGATGATTTCGTAGAGATGGTCGCAATAATGCTTATAGAAGGTAAGGAAGGCTTTGCGGAAATAATCAACAATGCTGGAGAAGGAAAAGCAGCATTGCAGCAAAAAGAACTCTATGTGAGACAATATATGCTTGAAACATGGGGTATCAATATGGATGTTTTGCAACAGAAAACCCAAGAAGCTATTAATGCACTTTAATACTGTCAAAGATGAAAAAATTTAAATATATATTGCTTACAATATGCTTGTATCCACTACTACATGCGTGTAATAAATTTGAGGATATGCCAGAGACCTCCGTTAACGAGCGTATAAATGAGAGAATGGACGAATATCAACGGTATTTGAGTTCTTCAGAACATGGTTGGAAAGCATATCTACTCACCAAAAGTGGCCTCCAGAAGAATTTTACTTTTAAGTTTGATGACAAAAATAGAGTCTGGACTACATTAGAAGATGATGTGACTGATACAGAACAAAGTTCTTATAGGCTGAAGTATCTACAGCGGCCCTCACTTCTATTTGATACCTATTCATTGCTTCATAAATTGGCTGATCCCAATCCTGAGGTTTATAATGGCGAGTGGGCAGAAGGAATGAAATCAGATTTTGAGTTTGCTTTTATGAATGCTACTGCAGATCGCATAGAGCTTAAGGGGCTCTATAATGAAAGCAAATTGATACTTATCAAGGCCAAATCATCGCAAGACTTACAAAATACGTTTCTTGATAATGATGCTTTGATTGGTGAGATAATGAAGTTGAGGACCTATTTTAAAAGAACAATTATTGATGATAAGGAATATGAGGTTGATCTCAACGGTGGAGTTAGAAGGTTTGCACTTATCGAATATATAGATGGCTTTGCTAAGCGAACTGAAAGTAGTTTCTACATCGTTGGGGATGAAGTCCACTTCTATACCCCACTCGTTTTAGGAAAAGACTCCATAAAGACGCTCAATGATGTGAAGTTTGATGCCGCAGCTGGTTATGTAACGGCAACTATGGGAAGTGCACAACTAAAGATATCTGAAGCAATTGAACCCTTATATTATGATAAAACTGCTGTAAACAGATTCTGGGCATCCGGAAGACAGCTGTCGTATACACCTTGGGTAGCGGACGGTGTTCAGGATTATCTAAATGATGCAAGTATTACGGCCGGTACTGGGTTGAACCAAAGAGTGGGTATATTGGGATATAATCCAGCTTATGATCTAATCGGATATGCTGCGGATTATTCGCTGTACTTTGGAACTGCCATTGCTAAAACTATAGACCCCAATTCTGGTCTGATAAAGTACACTTTTTTAGGAAGTTTAGGAACCATTCCAGCTGCTTATCGTAATATCATTCTTCAGACAGCCTTGAATTTTGCTGATCCAAAAGGTTTGTATGTCATTGAAAAAGGAGCAAGTAATTATGATTTGGTTACGGCAACCGATGCACGTAAATGGATTAGTTTTGGTCCGTTGTAAGATTTTTGAAAATTAAAATAACAGCTGTTACTCTCACGGAACAGCTGTTATTTAACCATTATGAGCCCGTTAAATAATTCATAATTGTAAATGAACTTACCAGTTTGGATCTGATAGAAAACCAGTTGCCGTGACCTATAATAATATTCGTGTCGTTTGAAAAGAAATATATAGTAATTGGCCTATGAACTGTGGCTACTATTGGGAAGCTGTTACTCTTGAAGTTGTATTAGTAGTTATATTTTACAACTCCAAGAGTTCTGAATATTAAACAGCCTTAAAGTTCCTAAGTATTATATGCCCTCTTTCAATCACGGGTTAAAATGAGATTTTTTCAATAATAAGTTCTTGTATTTATTGTCTACATCAATCAAAGCCATGGCAAATATCCTGTCATGGCCCATTCTAAGGGAATTGTAGTATATCCTTTCAAATGCAATCTAAGAAAAATGCTAAGGTAAGGTACACCATGGCTAGGTATAATGCTATTCTGAATTGTGTGATAGAGATTATTAGCATGGATGAAATTGTAATATTTATTAAGTGATGTTTGATATGACAATCCTCCTACCGGAACACTTCTAATTACATACAAGGCGGGTTGGAAAATATCTTCAAATGCTGCTATCTGACCGGTGGCTGTGGTATAATCCGTAACGCCGGTCATTGCTAGTAATCTTTCAAAATTAATTTCCTCTTCCAAAGGTGGACCTACGGGAGTTGTTAGGGTTTGTGAGTAAGAATTTTTGAAACAAACAAAAGTGCTCACGATTATTAAAAATAAAATGCGCTTTTTCATAATTAATTGTTTAATTGATTTGTGAATATTTAAATGTAAGATTATTAAATTTATTAGTATGAATATTATCACAATTATATCTCTATGATCTGTCTTTTTTCTGATTAACAAATCTATGTTGTTTCGAGTATTTTAATTATATGGTTTTTTAATTGAATGTGACGTGTACTTGAAGTCTTTAGTGAATTAGGGTTTAAAGTGGTATGCGTTAACGATCTATACCAATAATATGGGGTGTGTCAGGTTGCATTTAATAAGCTTTTAGTTTTTAGATCACTCTGTTTTAAAAAATTATCTTTATATTTTTTTAATGTCCTTATATCGAATATCTGTGTTTTATTATTGTTAAATAGTATAATTTTATTTTCTTTATATGTTAAAATGTTTATATATTAGTGGTGTTGCTAACCTGTTCTGATTTTAATTCAGAAAATACCTTTAGATATGACATGCTTTAAGATGTTCAAGTGAAAAGAAGGTTTTCTTGTGTGTAGTTATGTGATGTAATTAAGCTAGGAAGGGATATTGCATTCAAGGAGCCAAAAAGAGAAACTTTAAAAGGTCCTGAGATTATTCCTTATAAGGGCTAAAATCTATTTACGTTTTATGGTTGATCTACATGAACAAAAAGACAGGAGTATTTAAATTCATAAGCCGGATTATAAATACAATTGGAGAGAAAGATCAGAGTTTACAGCGGTACAATTGGACTTTACTATCAATAGTATAAAAATGTTGTTTGGTGGAAACGGTTGATATGACCCTATAATTTGAGAGGAAATACTATTAAAACGTTAACAAACATTGAAAATTGCGAGAGTTTGAAAAACGAGCATGACATTAAAAAATTGTTAATCGACCTCCTCTATATAATATATCCTACTGTCTTAAATCAAAGAATATGGAGTATCAGGAAAAGGGGGCAAATCCATTCTATTGCTTAGCTGGAGTATAGGATATTAATGATGATATTCGAATCGTGACAGTTATCTACTTTATATAGTTTATTTTTTGTTTTTAACAACCAATTTATAGCTCTTTATGTTAAAAAATATAACATTATTTCTAATACTGACATTCTGCGATCTGTATTGTATGGCACAGCTTTCATCAGGGCCCACTGCTAATATCAACCCTCGGATACAGGTGCCGGAATCGGCGTCAATTGGAATATTTACCAAAATTCCAGTCAGCTTACATACTGGAGTCCCCGATATAGAGGTTCCTCTTTACGATCTTGCCTATAAAGAGCTTCGGATTCCAATTTCTGTGAACTACCATAATGCAATTGGCAATAGAGTCGATGTGTTCCCCGGAGAGGTAGGACTTGGTTGGCAGCTGACTGCTGGAGGCAGCATAACATTATTGGAGAGATCATTGGAGTATGAGGAATTTACCACTGGTATAGGTGGTCAACTGCGAGCGATTGATGAAGATTTGATCCGTTCTGAAAATTGGCATACACAAGAGAAACTTGATAGTCTTCTCAAGTATAATCTCCAGCTCTATCCAGAAAACAATAAGCCATATTATTATAATTACAATTTTTTGGGTCATCATGGTTATATAATGATGGATCACAAAGGGATACCGCGAATCATCAGTGCTGATGGTGATTACTTTAAAGTAGAAATTGAGAAGACTGTTCAGCATTCATTTGATCTTCCTTTACCCGCGCAGATTGGCTGGAGTGGAACTGTAAAAAATATACTTTTTTCAAACACAGCCTATCGGTTTACCTTGACAGATAAAAGTGGGATTAAATACGTTTTCGGGGGTAGAGATGAAGCGGTTGGCCTAAGACGTACAGGAATTGAATGGGCAGGAGGTGACCCTTATGGGAGAGATAATGAAGGAGTAGTTCCATTTAAATGGGAGCTCACTTCGATAGAAAGTCCCAATGGCTACAAGATTGGTTTAAATTATTCCAGAGGAGATTTCTATTTAGAGTATAGCGAGTCTCAGGAATTTAAGATCGCCTATACTCCCGGTAGTTCCAGTACCCATCAAAGTACGCATAATAGATTGCCAAAAACGTATGCAAGTAGAATAACGGCCACATTAATAAATCCTGTATACCTATCGTCCATTGTGTCCCCGATAGATAGTTTGGATTTTTCCACCAGTATAGCAAACGATCAGCTGAAACCGCATAACGAATCAAACCTATTTCATTATCAGAATAGTCATCAGACCCATTTTCATCTTTTTTCCGATATTTTAAGTGCGTCGCTTGATAATAAGTGGCCTCTGAAGTATAATAGGATCAGGATTTTTACACGGAAAAGCTCAAAACCACGTTCTAGCGTCTCATTTCGGTATACAACCAGTTCGAACGAAAGGATGAAGTTAAAAGAGATTTATCTTAAGGGAAGTGAAACTAATGCATCCACCCAGATTTATAAATTTGATTATGATCCGAATAAACTACCTCCTTATTTGTCCGGAAGGACGGATCATATGGGCTTTTACAATGGTAGGGTTGATGTTGATAGTAATGCTACTCCCTTGATTAGGATTACAAACAATATTGGCAACAACAAGTATAGTTTGACAAGAGAACCAAACGCTGCTTTGACGAAGAATGAAATTCTTACCAAAATTACATATCCTACAGGTGGCTCGTGCATATTTGACTTTGAACAGCACGATTATTCAAAGATCGCAAAAAAATGGCCTTTTAACGTTGAAGAGCAGGCCGCCACAAAAATTACATGTGGTCTAAGAATCAGGCGAATTAATTATTACACAAAAACTAATGAACTTTCACATTTTAAAGAATATAGTTATGTGACTACCTCTGGAAAGTCTTCAGGTGTTCTGTCATATACGCCTTACTATTTTGAAGAGGTGGAAGGAACCATAACAAAACCTACAAGTCTCTTTGGCGTCGATCCATCAAAAATAGGTAAAAGTACCAAATTATGGCGATTCAATACAAATGGTCTAAATCCATTGACTGGTTTCGACGGTAGTCATATCACCTATTCACGTGTTGTCGAACGAGAAGGTACAAACGGTTCGAATATTTATGTATACAGTAATTACGATAACGGTTATCATGATTTGCCGGCGTTGAATTACGTTTCTGATCATAGTGGAATTAAGAAATTTATAAACGACTTTCCAGGTATCTCACGTAAAATTGAAAGAGGGTTAGCCCTCGAGCATATCGTGTTGAATGAACAGAAGGACACTTTGAAATTTGTAAAAAATGATTATTACAAGTATGACGACTATCTCAAATACCAACTGGCAAATCAGACTAATGAAGATAAATTTATTCGTTTAGTTAAAAAAGCCGCAAATAGTATTTATCACGAGTTTGGGATAATTTCCTATACTGCAGCGTCGTACAAGCTACTCTGCTATTATCCGTATCAGAAGAAATCAATATTTAAAAACTACCTTGAAGGTGGTGTAGCAAATGAGTCCAAAGAATATCTATATGATAATTTTAACAACCTTGTAAGCACCAAAACGTATAACAGTAGGTCTAAAAATGTCTTGGACACTCTCTCCTACCCCTATAATTATACTGGTATAGCCAGTTATGCTGCACTCGTCGCGAGGCATCAGATCGCTGACGCTGTTGGAGCAAAATATTTTGTCGATAATATCTTACGTATGGAGAAGAGTAATGAATATTCTCTAACGTCTGGTATACCACGATTAAATATCACAAAAGAGCGATCTTCTTTAGGATCTACCTTTAGAGAGAACGTTAAGATCAACCATTATGATTCATTCGGTAATCCTGTAGAAATAGAGCAAGCAGACGGTTCTAAAACCTGTTACTTATGGGGGTATCAAGGCCAGTATCCGGTGGTTGTAATTAAAAATACAGACTATAATACGATCAAAGATCAAATATCATACGAAGGTTTGCAAGATCTCGCACTAAGTAAATCTAAATTAGAATTGTTGCTTTTCTCAATAGAAGCGTTTCATCCGCACCTGCATTATCAATACTACACTTACATTCCATCTGTAGGAATATCTACATCTACTGACGAGCGGGGTAGGAGTACGTTCTATGTATATGACAATTCCAATCGGTTAACAGCTGTCAAAGATCATGATGGCAATATCCTTAAGACCTATTGTTACAATTATGCAGGTCAGCTTATTGACTGTTTTAGTGAGATTCCATTGGATCTAAAAGTATTTACGACGTGGTATGGTGGAAAGACCCGCTCCGAAGCATTAAGCAACCCAGTCAATCCTGGCCCGTTTGATCCGCAGATGAGCACCCAGGAAGTCTACTGTAATTCAGGTTCCTTCGCGTCCAGTTTGTTTAGCCCCCCCAATACAGGGTTTTACGCAGATGTCTACGGAAAGGCATTCATTCCTGATGGATTTTACACCACAAAAGCAAAAGTAAATGCAACGACATACCTATGGGTGCAGATAAAGGACGGTCAGATCATTTGGTCTAATGGTATGATTTTAAATTAATAAAGCTAAAGATTATGAGAATCTTACTTATCATGTTTTTTATAAAGCTTTCCTTAACATCTGTTGCTCAAGTCCCGAGTGGGGCCCAGAATTTTGTTATGGAAGTCACTGTTCGCGATAGTGGAGTGCGGACTATGTCCCAACTCGCTGTGCTCCCAGTTCAATCTGCCAATAGGACTATCCAATATTTTGATGGGTTGGGGCGTGCTCTTCAATCGGTAGACTGGCAAGGCAGTCCTTTGAAAAAAGATATTGTGCAGCATATTGCGTACGATGCATATGGTAGGGAGGGTAATAAATATCTACCCTATACACATGCTGAGGCTACGGGTGCCTATAAGACTGGAGGGAGTGGGAGTGTTGTCACTTTTTACAACAAATCAACTGGATCAGACATTTCTGGTATTGCTCGCACCCCCAATCCATATGCAGTGACGGTTTTCGAGAGCAGCCCACTAAATAGGGTGAAGGAGCAAGGCGCGCCCGGTGCTGCATGGCAACCTTTGGCCAGCCCTGGCGCAGGACACACTGTGAAGACCGCTTATGGTACCAACACGAACAACGGAGCCGATACGGTCACGCAATGGGAAATAACACCCACAGGCGCTGAATATACTAAGGTATACGCAGCTGGTAAATTATATCGTACTACAGTCCGGGATGAGAATAGTGTTAGTACTACCGGACGGGCAGGTTCTGTAGATGAGTATAAGGACTTCGAAGGTCGTGTCATTCTCAAGCGTATATGGAATATCGATCCGCAGACCCAGCAGGAATATCCACTCAATACCCAGTATGTATATGATGACTTTGGCAATTTGCGCTACGTTATTCCTCCAGGTTACAGGCTCAAGACCAAAGTAATACTTGATGAAGCAGATTTCAACGAATTCATTTACGCTTACAAGTACGATGACATGCACCGTGCTACCCACAAGAAGATACCCGGAAGGGGCTGGGATTACATAGTCTATGATCGTTTCGATAGACCGATCATGACTCAGGATGCTGTCCAGCGCAGTAAGACGATCAAGGAGTGGAGCTACATCAAATATGACGGCTGGGGTCGTGTGATACAGAGCGGTATCATGACAGCAACATATGTAGATCAGGCAGCCGCGCAGGTAGCCGCTAATACGCATGCAAATAGTACTAAGAAGTATTTCGAGACCCGTACTGTGGTTGTGGCCACGGTAGGTGCACAGCAGTACACGGGCTATACAAATTTGTCCTTTCCAATATCAGGTCTACAACCCAGACTTTTCAACTATTATGATGACTATCTCTTCGAAGACTTTAATACCGCGGGACTAGTAGCAAACGGGGTAACTACGTCCGGTAAGACAAAGACCTTGCTCACGGCGAGCAAAGTCTATAAAGTAGATGGCGCACTACCCCTACTGACGATCAATTATTATGACAGTAAGGCCCGGTTGATTCAGACGGCTTCGCAAAATCATCTCAATGGCAAGGATTATGTTACCAATAGCTATAGTTTTTCGGGGGAACTGTTGACCAGTACCCGGGTGCATACCCCCAAGACTGGTGCGGCTACCACCATTGTTACGACCAATCAATATGACCATGTTGGACGTCTGATCGCTGCTAAGGAAAAGATTGGTGCACAGGCTGAAGTGATACTGGCGACTAACAGCTACAATGAGATCGGTCAACTGAAGGCACGGTATATGGGCAGAGCAGGGACAGAGATAACCTATGTAGACTCGACTACCTACAGCTACAATGAGCGAGGCTGGACCAAGCGAATAGCGTCTACTAACTTTACCCAATCATTGATGTATGAAGATGGAGGTCTGGTGCGTCAGTGGAATGGTAACATCGCTCAGCAATCATGGCGGTTCGGTGTATACCCGTCAGTGACCAGTACATTCGAATATAGCTATGATAAGCTTAATAGGTTGCTCAGCGGGACAAGCACCCCAGCAGGAGTATCTAGTATGGCAGAGACAATAACCTATGATGACATGGGTAATATCAAGACCTTTAAAAGGGATGCGGGGGCTGTGACTACCTATGCCTATACCGGAAATAGGCTCACTAGACTCACAGGGGGCATTAGCGGTACATACATCTATGATGATAATGGAAATACCAAGATAGATCGTGAAGGGATGGCCTTTACCTACAACTATCTCAATCTACCACAGACCGCTATCAAAGTAGGGACTAATGTGTCTTATCTTTATGATGCTTTGGGTAAGAAGCTCCGCAAGACGACCAAGATTGGAACCAATACTGTAGTGACTACTACCAGGGACTACGTCGATGGTATCGAGTACAATGGCGCTAATATCGAGATTATTCACAATGGGGTAGGCTATGCGCTCAAGAACGGAGCAAATTATGTTTACCACTACAATCTGACAGACCATCTGGGCAATGTCAGGGCCACGCTCAAGCGTGGGGGGACTGCCACAACGGTAGACGTGGTACAGCGAGATAATTATTATCCATACGGTATGCGCAAAGTTGTGGCAGGCGGTAATAATAAGTATCTTTATAATGGCAAGGAGATCCAAGGCGAGCTTGGAGATCAGTATGATTACGGGGCTAGGTTCTACGATCCGATAATAGGCAGATGGAACGTTGTGGATCCGCTGGCTTTTAAATATTTTTCCTTTTCGCCATACAACTACGCCGCGAATAATCCGATCAGATTCATTGACCCGGACGGACGTGATATTATCGGAGTCACAAAAGATGATGCAAAAAAAGCATTGGAAGATATTCGAAGTATGTTCAAGGATGATAAGTTTTCCGGTTTTAGAGATTTGCTTTCTTTGGATAAGAAAGGAAAGACTTTTAACAAAATAGGAGCTGAAGCCTTATCCGTATCATTTGATGGGGTTGAATTGTCTGTAGATGAACAAGCGTTGGTAGACATTGTATCTAACACTATCAATTCCGATAGCAAGCATTTTATAGAATATGTTAGCAATGGAGACAATTTGTCGTCGTTTGGTTCTAAAGCGATAAATGAAAGTGTTGGAGGTACGTTCGCAAAAATAATAGAAACAAATGGAGGTTTGCCTTCATCCATTGTTGCTGCTTTAGGTGGTGCTGGTGTAACTACGCCGATTAAAGCTGGCACTTACTCACTGCTAATCGAAGGAGCGAGCAGTTCGGCATCAGGAAATGATTACTTAAATACTGCAACGGGGCAATATGGGGGGAATCCTGTTGGAAGGCCAGCAACTGTTGGGCATGAATTGTTTGGTCATGGCAGGAGTTTGTCATTAGGAAGGTCGACAACTCAGCATATTGACGCTATACGTACAGAAAATTTAATTTTAAGGATGATGGGCAAAGGGGGATTTCAACGAGATGGAACAAATCACGCGCAGGGTACAAAAATATCATTGCCAAGTTCGTTACCTGACTTTAGATAACAAATTAAATTAACATAATGAAACAGTTAGGGATTTCAATACTTTTTTTGCTTCACTTCATCTTAGCAACAAATGCTCAGGATATAGACAAAATCAAAATTAATAAAGCTGAAGCTGTGGAAAGTAAATACCTTTCCTGCATCCAAGGACAAAGCTATCTTCTATATAATATTGATGAGTATTATTTGATATTTGTGAGGGAGGGAGGTAAGTTCAAGCAATATTTCATTAACGAAACACATGGGAAAATTGACAGTAATTTAATCACCAAAAATGGGCTGTTGAACGAAGTGTTCAAGAGGGAACTTTCCCCCTGCAATTTTATTTACTCAATTGCGGATTCAATACACAGATTTGGAAACTTTACTGACATTCCTAAATACAGCTATTTTGTATTGAAAAATAATGGCGTTAAGTTCATTGAATTCAATTTACCTGTGTTGTTTCTTCCTCACAATAAGAACATTGATATTTATCCGATTAGTAGCAGGTTACGTTCCTATTTACTTGAAAAAATGTATGCTTTAACTGAAGGAGGTATCAAATAAGATTTTAAACCAATACGATTACGGAGCAAGATTTTACGATCCGGTAATTGGCAGGTGGAATGTGGTGGATCCGCTGGCGGAAATGATGAGAAAGAATTCGCATATAGTTACGCTTTTAACAATCCACTTCGATTTATTGGTCCTGATGGGAGGTGTTTTAAAGAGTACGATGACGAAGATGGCTATTATGCTGAAAACCGTAATGGTAAGTTGGATGGAAGCGATGGACATTGGCTTAAATCAAGAAAGGACTTCAGTCTGGGGTAAAGCTAACTAAGTTAATCTACAAATGGAAGATGGTTATAGTGAGTATTCTTTAATTAGTCAATGCAGAGATTTCTATGGTTGGTTTGCAGATAAAATTGATGCAAAAGGGTTTGGTAATAATTGACCCGGGGCAGCTAATATTGTGGCTGGTCAGATGTCCACTATGGGTAATCCAATAATTGCTTGGTGGGCTGGTGATGATATTGTGAGCATTTGCAAATGCAGGTAATCCATCTTCAATGATGTCTTTGATAATCTTAGAAATCTATATAGTGGCCCTGTGATGAAAGGTGCTGCAGCTGAAGCTTGGGATGCCGCTACTTTAAGAAACGAGTAGTTTACTGTCGTTCAGCCTCTTTATGAACAACAGTCTGTATCAACGATAGGTGTTCTTAGTAAGATGGCCAAAGGTCAATCAATTTATGGTCCTGGTATTACAAGTGCACTACGCTTTGAGGGTAATTTATTGAAGGCGTAAGATCGATATAAACATGGGGCAGGAAAGGTGGCAAATTCTTTTGATAATTTAGTTCCTCTAATACAACCCGAGCAACATCAACCATTTACTAATTGGTGGAGAAATTTTGAAAAATAGATATAATGAAACAATATATAAATTACATCAAAGAAATAATTGGGACAGATTTAAAAGGGACTATCGTGACTTTTGAAGATTTAGTTTCTTTTTTCATCATGAATAGCGAAGCTTCAGATGATGAAATAGAGGAATCTAATATGTATTTTGATAGAAGATTGCCTAACGAGTATAAGTTTTTTCTAAATCACTATAATGGAGGAACTTTATTCAAAATAGAAGATTTTGCTGGTTTTAAATTTCTAGGTACCAATGAGCTGACTAGACATAATGAGTTTCAAAGAGAAAATTTTGGTGGAGATTGGGACGATAGAATTATACTATTTTGCGAATGTATAGGGAATGCAGAATATTTAGGGTTCAAGTTAGAAGAGATTGGGAGTTTTCAAATAGTTTATTGCGTACTTGATGTGCTCCCTGAAGAATGGACGATAGTCGAAAGTTCTTTTGAAATATTCATGAATAAATTGATCGAGGGTAAAGGGAGAGAATATTGGTTGGACTAGTGAAGGTTGGAGTAAGGAGATGGTGCATATTGAGAGTTAGGTGCTTGTCACTCCGGATATGGTCCGAAGTCTGTATGTTCAAGGCGCAGACTTTAATTTCGCTGTTGACGGATACTGTCCTGTAACTGACTTGCTTACGCCGTATCAAGCAAGAAGTCGTATGATAATATCCATTTAAATATTACAGGTTTCGGAATATATTTGTTTTCAAAATTTAACCCTTCGTCCCCATTATCCTATAAAAATTATACAAACTGGGAGATGCACACAATTTTCAAGCATCCCGAATTACTAAAAAAGACAACCTTTTATAGAAACCTAGGAAATGGATGTGAAGTGGTGCCAAATTACTCACCTTTTAAACAAATATTATCAACATGCTTTATAATTCGCATAGAAAATTTAAAATTTGGGCTTACACTGTTAGTCATAGTTCTTTGTTAATAAGAAGTGTGATGAAGTTCATTGATGAAGACGGGTTTTCAGAAGACACTTCTTTCAATATTGATGTGGAATTTTGGACGGTTACCTTTGTCAATATCCCTAGCGTTTTGTCAAGTCTAAAAATTATTGAAATTTTAGGAGATGAGTTGCCAGAAGATATAAGTAGACAATTTTGTAATTATAATCAAAAGATATTCGAACTTCAGGATAAGAATGGAAAGTATTATATCATTGCAGCTGGGGTACTGATTGGAGTTAATCGGTGGGAGAATGAAGATAGGATATTTAATTACAATTTGAATTTGGAACATGATGAAATAGTAGCGAAATCATAGAGAATCGTTAGATGTGCTTATGAAATCACGGATGGTCTGCACATGGCAGACCTTTTTCTCTTAATAGGCTAAGGTCATATTTGATGCATTGTAATAGAAGGGGCGTCGTGCCGAATCTCTGGAGCCCTTGGCGCTACTCAGGCGTTGACTCCATTTGATTGGTCATGACGATACTGTCTGAAATTATTGAGGATGTTATTCCAATAATCGGGACAAAGTTCAGTGTCCCTGCTATGGCAAACAAAGGGCTAAATATCTAGTAGCCAATCGACATAGACTTCTGTATCAAGTTTCAGCATTTCTCCCAAATAGCCCCTTTTCAGGGGTGAAATAGCGCTTCTGTGTCCGAAAAGCAATATTTTTGATAAAATAAAGCCTTTTGCCTTGCTGGCGCAGATCTTCCAACCACTGCCTCAATAGCCAATCGAGCCTGCAATGACTATGGGACGAGGCTAGCCCGACACAGGGATGAGCCTAGCTCGAGCCTACGATGACTATAGGATGAGCCTAGCCCGAGCCAACAATGACTATAGGGTGAGCCTGTCTATAGCCTGCCTATGCACTGGTTTGAGCCAGACGTCACACTCCGATGGCTATACGGAGAGCCTAGTGATAGTTCACCAATGGTGCACGAAGAGTGTACCGTTAGTTCACAGGAAAGGTACTACAAAGGTGCTAACGAGCTACCAAAGAGGTGCTGAGTGTCTATAGGCCGTTAGTAAGTGGCTAGTAGGAAAGGTGTGGTTCTTTGATAGGTCTCGATTCTCTTCCCTTGCAGATGATATCACCGGAAGTGCCCATCTTCATGTCTAGATCGCCTTCAGAGAGCTTCTTTTCTTTCTCAATGTTTTCACTCTTCGTCTAACAGTCATGTCCATCCCCTTATAAACCCAACCCTTTGCTCCATTCAGTATTCGAGGGGAATATTCTTGTTGAAGAAACCGGTAAACATGAACCTGTTTTGCTTTATTTCGAGAAGCTATCAAGAATACCCATCTAATATCTCGTCGCTTGAATCAAAATGAGTATTGATTCTGGAGCTCTTAGTCTGTACACGCAACATATCCTCCGCCATCATCACATGATGTGGTATTTGCGCGGTTTTGCAACAATTCCTATAGTTGCTTTTTTGTGTAATTTATGTAACTTAAGGTTACTGTTTGTTTAAAAATAACTTTAAGTTGTTTTTATGTTAACTGCGAGTTTTTGTTTGTGGCAAGATGTTTGTTTGTGGTAAGTTGAAAGAAATGTAATCGCTTTTATCTCGTTGTGAGTTTGATCGGGAAAATAAAGCAATTTGATCGATTCTGCTTGTATTGGGTTGGTGTATAGGTGTATACGCATTTATGCGATAGCTTGTGTAGAGTCTTAATGACTTTCTAAAATAGACTTAGGTTTGATATTCTATTTGTTTGTGAATTTTGACGATATAAAGCAGCTTTTAAGTTAAGATTTGGGGTGTTGTTGAACCTATTCCGGGTTTGATATGACAAGAACTCTTTCTGTGAATGATGGTCCGTTTATAGGGATAATGCAGAAAACAATTACAAATCGTTAATAAATAAGTGTTACTGAATAAAGCTTAAATAGATTCTCGATGAAGAAAAACATTATCTATATCTCCATTTTAATTATCGTCATTGGCTGCGTTTCATTAATGCCAATCATTAAAATTCCCATCTCGACTTCAGCTCGAGGAATTGTCCGCCCCGCAACAGAAAATACAAAAATCATGTCCGTCGTGAGTGGACGAGTAATTAAGTCAAATTTAAAGATTAATAACCAACAGGTGGCGGCTGGGGATACTCTATTGGTCATCACCTCCGAACATTTGGGATCAAAAATGAAGTTACACGATGGTCTAAACAGCGATTACAGTGCGCAGTTGTCCGATTTATCCAAGTTGGTGAAAGGCAATTTTACAAATCTTTCCACTGGACAGTATCAGAAGGAGGTCGTGACATTAAAGGAAAGGGTAGCGGAGTTAAATTCACAACTGGAATTGGCTCGTAAGGATCTCTCTCGATCAAAAGTTTTATTTGATCAAGGGGTAATCCCTCAAGCAGAGTATGATAAAACATATTTCACTTTTAAAAATCTAAAAAGCAAGGTCAATGCCGTTGAAGCACAGCAGATGGCACAGTGGCAAGCACAAAGAAGGGAAGTCCAGCGTCAGTTGACCACCGTGACCAATGATATTTCTCAAACGGAGATTGAGGGTGAAAACTATATTATTCGGTCTCCAATAGCAGGGCGACTGGTCAACCTTTCGGGTATTCGTGAAGGCAATTTTTTAATCCAGGGGCAAAGTGTGGTGGAAGTTTCTGCTGATGGTAATCTAATCGCGGAATGCTCTGTGTCTCCTAATGATATTGGATTAATAAAAAAGGGACAAAAAGTGAGATTTCAAATCGATACATATAACTATAATCAGTGGGGGATGGCTGAAGGAAGGGTGGAGGACATCGATCAGAATATCGTTGCAACCGAAGACGGGCAGAGCTTCTTTAAGGTAAGGTGTTCGATGCAACAGAGTTATCTCCAACTCAAGAATGGGTACAAAGGTGAAATTCAAAAGGGAAATACTTATACAGCAAGATTCTACCTACTAGATAGGACACTTTGGCAATTGTTATTTGATAGGGTTGACGATTGGTTTAATCCAAATCTGATTTGAGAAGATTATGAAAAAAGGAACTTTAGTAAAACAACATGATATCAAAGACTGTGGAGCCGCATGCTTATCTTCAGTAGCGGCTCATTATGGACTTAATCTCCCCATAGCCAAGATTAGGCAGATCTGCCATACAGACACCCGCGGGACTAACATATTGGGGATGACCCAGGGACTGAACGAGATGGGATTCAACGCAAAAGGGGTAAAGGGTGGGATGGATGCGCTTGGGCAGGTTCCCTTACCGGCTATCGCGCACGTCATAGTGATGCAGCAACTGCACCATTTTGTCGTGATATATAAAGTTGATAAAGCCTATATACATGTGATGGATCCAGCATATGGAAAGATGGAAAAGTATAGCCTGGAGGATTTTCAAAAGATCTGGACGGGTGTATTGATCATTCTAGAACCGAATGAGTACTTCGAGCAGCGTAATGAAAAGGTTGGAGTCTATGGACGATTTTGGAATTTAGTTAAACCCCATAAGTCTGTTGTCGTCCAAGCCCTGATAGGAGCTGTTGTCTACACGATTCTAGGACTTTCCGCATCATTATATATTGAAAAGATTACGGACTATGTACTTATAGATGGTAATCTTAGATTGCTAAATCTCCTGTCCATCGCCATGATTTTTATATTGCTATTCCAAATTTTTATTGGAGCAATGAAAAGTGTTCTTGTTCTACAAACGGGACAACGGATCGATAAATATTTAATTCTGGGATATTACAAGCATATTTTGACGTTGCCTCAGCGCTTTTTTGATACCATGAAGGTTGGAGAAATTATTTCTAGAGTTAATGATGCAGTCAAAATTAGGGCCTTTATCAACGATGTCTCTATACAGATCATTGTAAACATATTTATCGTAGTCTTTTCATTTGCACTGATGTTCAGCTACTATTGGAAATTGGCCTTAGTGCTCGCTCTCGTGATTCCGTTTTATTTTGCAGTTTATTGGATTACAAATAGGTTTAATAAAAAAGTGGAAAGAAAGCTGATGGAAGATGGAGCGGATTTGGAGGCACATTTGGTCGAATCTCTGAATTCAGTGAAAACCATTAAACAATTTGGGGTCGAAACCTTTGCAAATGACAAGACCGATGGACGGTTCAGTACTCTATTAAAGACAGTTTACAAGTCTGTTATGAACAGTTTGTTTTCAAGTAATGCTGCCGAATTTCTCTCTCGAATATTTACAATCATTTTACTATGGGTTGGGGCCAGATATGTCGTTGAAAGAATAATTACGCCAGGAGAGCTACTTTCCTTTTATGCATTAGTTGGTTATTTTACTGGACCGGTCACCCAGCTGATTGGCATGAACAAGACTGTCCAAAATGCTATGATTGCCTCTGATCGTTTGTTTGAGATCATGGATCTCGAACGGGAAGAGTCTACGAATAAATTGGATCTTACTCCTGCCAATGTAGGCGACATTTCATTTGTAAATATTTCTTTTAGCTACGGCTCTAGAGTTGATGTCTTTAAAGAATTCAGCTGCGTGTTCAAAAAAGGGGAGACAACAGCCATTGTGGGTGAGAGCGGTTCGGGGAAGACAACTATTGCGTCATTAATGCAACATTTGTATCCACTCAAAAAAGGAAAAATCATGATCGGTCAGTATGACCTTAGTTATATTTCTAATCATTCATTGAGGCGGATTGTTTCGGTAGTCCCTCAGCAGATAGACTTATTCTCAGGAAATGTAATCGATAATATAGCCTTAGGAGAAGATTTTCCAGATGTTCAGAGAATACTGGATGTGTCCGGAAGTCTAGGTATTATGTCTTTTATTGAAAAGTTACCAAGTGGATTTCAAACTTATCTTGGAGAGAATGGGGCTATGCTGTCCGGCGGGCAAAAGCAACGAATCGCGATTGCACGGGCGTTATACAAAGACCCCGAAATACTAATATTGGACGAAGCCACTTCATCACTAGACACAGAATCTGAACAAATCATACAGAAAACCCTTAGAGAGTTTAAAGCTGCTGGAAAAACCATGATCGTGATTGCACATCGCTTGAGCACCGTTGCACATGCTGATAATATCATGGTTCTGAAGGAGGGGCAAGTTGTTGAAGAAGGGACACATACCGAGTTGTTGGCACGGGATTCTTTTTATAAAAGCATGTGGGAGAAGCAAACATTAACATTGGAGGTATAGGATGGCGAGAATAGTTTCTTTTTTTCTTTTTGTATTCTCGCAGTCTATTAGTGTCGAAGTATGTGCGCAAGAAAGGTGGACGTTGGCTAAGTGTATCCAGTTTGCTCAAGAGAACAACCTGGAAATTGTAAACAGTAAAATTAACAACGGTGTCAAACTGATCGACCTTAGAATAGCGAAGAATGAAAAGCTACCCGAAGTTAGAGGGTTTTCAAATTTGCTTTCCAAATTTGGACAGGGCCAAGACGTGTTCGGCAATACACGAAGAAATGATAATCTGAATGGAGATATAGGAATTGATGCTAATATTACAATTTACAATCATGGTAAATTGAATAATGAGATCAAGCGGTCACGCCTACTCCTGAGTGTCAGTGAGGAAGAAATTGCAGTATTTAGAAGGAATATTGCAATCAAGGTGATCGAATATTATTTAGCAATACAGCTTAACAAGGAAATAGCAAGAGCTGTGGACAGTGCTGTTTATTATGCGGATATGCAATATGACAAAGCGATCAAAACGACCCAAGCTGGTACCACTGCATTGACAGTGCAGTATGAGGCCAAGGCCAATTTAGCTAGAGAAAAGCAAAAAATGAAAAAAGCCCAGCAGGATGTAGAGCGCGCCAAGTTGAACATGGTACAGCTCATTCAGTTAGCGGACTATTCAGATTTTGATATAGCGGCAGACCAAGAAAAGTACGAACCATCTTCCCAATTGCTGTACTCGTTGGAGGAAGCGATAAGTCGATCTACTTCCAATCATCCGGAACTTAAGAGGCTTGATATGTTGCGGCAGGCGACAGAAATGGAAAGCAAAATAGTCAAGGCGGATTTGTATCCCGTCATAAAAGGAAGTGCTTTGGTCGGGAGCTTATATTTCAATAGCCTAGTGTCTGGAGCCGACAAGCGTTTTTTTGTGCAGATGAAGGATAATTTTGCCCAACAGATCGCATTGAGCCTGTCAGTACCCATTTTTAGCAAAGGTCGTGTGAAAAACACTATTTCCAAAAATAGGCTGTACATACAACAAAATGACATTGAGACGAAACAAAAGTACATCTCTATCAAACAGAGCATAGAGAAGCTTTACTTTGACTATTGGGCCTATCTAGATCAGTATGAAGCTGCTCAAGAGATGTTCGAAAGTGCCAAAATGGCGCTAAGTTTTACTGGTAAAAGCTATGATGCCGGTAAAAGTTCCATTTATGATTTAAACAGCTCGCGAGGTAATAGCCTGAATGCTGAAAGTGAAATGTTACAAGCTAAGTATAATTGTCTTTTCGTTTCAAAGATGATTAAATTCTATGTTGAAGAAACTTTATAAATTAAGCGCTATGCAACTATTTAAACAAATAGAACGACTGAATTTACTTGATAAGTTGATTTCTCAAAAGAGAACAGGTAAACCCGAAAGTCTGGCTAGAAGATTAGATCTCTCTGTTTCCAGATTAGCTAGGATAATTGAATACTTGAGAGATGCTGGGGCCCCAATTCAGTATGATCGAGCTTTACAAACATATTTTTATGAATTTGAATACCAGATTTTTATTCAAGTGAATATGAAGCCCCTTACGGACGGCGATGCTCGATTGTATGAAGCCGGGAGCTTTGTTACTCAAGGAGGACTACCTACTTACAGCTTCAAGGAAATGATCCATAATCTTATTTATAGCCGATTTTAAAAAAAATAAAAAAAGTTTTCGAATGCTTTTTTTGTGCATTGTGTCAAAGGATATTTGATATAGAAAGTCAGAACAAATAATTGAAGCTATGGAAAATTTAGAGATTAAAAATTTGGAAGCCCTAAATCCACATGAGTACATTCAAATTGAGGGAGGGGTAAAGGGTCCTGACGGATGCATTATTGATCCCTTTAAGGATCTTTTGGATTCTTTGGGAAAGAGAAGTACTGTTGAAATGATCAATATATAAAAAGGCTATGAGAGAATTGACAGAAATGGAACTGCTTGAGATCCAGGGCGGCGGGTTCATCGGGGATGTAGTTAAAGCTGTTGCAAATGCAGTGGTGAATATGGCAGGTGAAGCTATTGATAGATTGAGAGGGCCTAATGCAGCGTAATAAGCGTGAACCTTCAATTTATTAAGCGGACTATATAATAAAAAGCGGAAACCGAAAAGCTTGAAAAGAGTAGGTAACAATTATAAATTACTGTAAAATGGAAGCATTGAAATTAGAAGAATTTGGAGTTCAAGAATTGGATTCTAGAGAAATTGTTGAAGTAGAAGGTGGTGTTGCACCTTTATTAATTGTTGCTGGAATTTACGTTGGCGCAGCAGTATCAGGCGCAGCAGCAGGGTATGGTCTGTACAAATTGGTGGACTGGGTAGCTAATTAACACTATCAATAAAACAGCGGAAACCGAAAAGCTGAAAAAGAGTAGGTATCAATCCTAATATATTTAAAAGATGGAAACGATTGAAATGAACGGTGTGGCAGAATTGAACACACAAGAAGTAAACGAAATTAATGGAGGATTTATTCCTTTGGTAATATTTGGAGTAGCTTTTTCAGCTAAAGCGGTAGCTGGAGGCGCAGGGGCTGTATTTTTAGCAGGTATGGGAATTGGTGCTGCAGCGGCAGCGGCAGATTAATAAAAATTACTAACTTTATAAATAGATACTAAGATGAAAGATTTAAAATTCTTATCAGATTTGAGCGACGAGCAAGCGAGAGAAATTGAAGGTGGATTTATTCCTTTGGTAATTTTGGGAGTTGCATTTACAGCAGGAGAAGTAGCGGCAGGAGCAGGAGCAGTATTTTTAGCCGGTATGGGTATCGGTGCTGCAGTAGCCGCACAGTAAAGTGTATTATATCTTAATATTTGAAATATGAAAAAGGAAATTAATAGGAAAGTGGTGATCATACGTGCTTTCTTTATTTTTGTGGTATTTATGTTGATAGGCGGGTATCTGGCATATGTTGGTGTATAAATCCGACCTAGTCATATTTTTGAATGAAATAACTTATAAAGGGGACTTTAATTTGTTGATCAAGTTAGAGTCCCCTTTATAGCTGTATATCAGATACAGCTCCATGAGCATAAAGATAATTTTATCCAAGATGTTCAACCCCTTACTCCGTATTAAGTCCGGGTTCCCTCCCGGTACGGTCGGAAGTAGTAAATGAATATTTGGCTTTTCTCAGTGTTATACTGCGGCTTATCGACGATACGATCTCTGGTGATGTCGATGCAATTAACAGCCCCTATCATCTACCTATTCCTTCTCGTCCCCCTTTAATTTATGCGTTTCCTCGTCATATTTACCTTTCTTTGAGGTCATCGATAATTGTTCCCTTCCACAGTGGCGTATGGGTGATGTAGGCTGCCCGTCCGATCATATGTGCCGCAATAGGGGCAGTCAACAGTAGGAAGAAGATAATGGCGATAGCCTTAGTCGTGACCGACACATCAGGGAAAATGATCGCTGCACAGAGCAGGAGGAGACCAACTCCTAATGTAGCCGCTTTGACGGTTACGGATAACCGTAGATAAAAGTCAGGCATTCGCAGGATACCTATAGCTGCAAATAAGATAGCCAGAGCACCTACAGTGCTGAAAATAGCCAATAAAATATCAGTCATAATGATCTTTTTTTTCAATATAATAAGCAAATGCGACGGTACCCAAGAATGCAATCAATGCCAAAATAATCGCCACGTCCAATAATACTTGTTGCCCCGTACGGATGCTATACACCGTAATGATGCCGATACCGATCGTAATAATCAAATCCAATGCGATCACGCGGTCCACGATACCCGGACCCTTGAAGAGCCTGATAAAAGTCAGGATTACTGACAGTGTTAATATCGGAAGTACAACGTAATCAAAATAAGTAGCTAGTGTCATCGTATAATCTCTAATAATCTCCTTTCAAAACCATTCTTAATCTGCTCGATAAACCGGTCTTTATCCTTCAGATACATCACATGGATATAGAGCGATTTCTTGTCTTCACTTACATCCATGATTAATGTCCCGGGAGTCAAGGAGATCACCATCGAGAGGAGATTGATCTCGAAATCCGTCTTTGCATTCAGCGGGTACCGAACAATGCCCGGTTTAAAAAAGTATTTCGGTGTAATCACGTCATATGCAACCTGTATATTCGCTACAATCATCTCATACAGAAAGTAGAAGATAAAGCCTAATGTCTTGGGTACCCGATAGAAATACCGATGATCGGTCTCATTGATATTCATGATCCATAGGATAAAGAATCCCAGTAAAAAACCAAAGAGAAAGTTGCTATAATACATCGAACCCGTCAGCGCGACCCAAATGAAGGAAAGTAACAGGTTCATTAAAAAATGTTTGATCATATCTTCTTTATTTATTTGCCCAATACCGCTCGGATATATGGACGGGTATCCAACATCTCTGTCGCAATCTTATCGGATACCCGCACAATTGCTTCAGCATTTAAACCAATATAGAGTGTCGTGGCAGCCAGCAAGACAATGGGGCTGACCAACAGTATCTTCTTGTATAAAGGGAGCGGCAGAAATTTGTCCTCTAGATCACTGCTTTCCTGCTGTTTTTTCCAGAATACCTCCGACCACATTTTGGCAATCACATACAAGGTGACGAAGCTCCCTATAATGACGGCGCCTATAAAGGCGTATTGATGGAGGGAAAAAGCATCTTGAATCAAAAATATTTTTGGCCAGAATCCAGAGAGTGGCGGTATCCCTACTAGAGAGAACAGTACGAGGCCAATCAAAAGCGAGATCTTCGGATAGTCTTTATATAGACCGCCGATCTTAATCATGTCCATCGATCCTCGGAGCTGCCGGATAAGTCCTGCTATCAGAAAAAGATTAGTCTTGACAATAATATCATGAATCAGGTAAAATACTGCGCCCATAAGAGCAACCTTACTGAACATGGCGAGCCCGCCCACCATAAAACCGATATGGCACACAATGAGGTATGAAAATAGTCTCCTAATATTAGTCTTGGTAATAGCTCCGAAAGCGCCCGTCAGAATGGTGAGTATAGCCAAGGTCATCAATAATGTCTTAGCAAAAGGACTTGGAATGAAGATGAGGCTAAACACCCTGAACATCGCGTATATTCCCACTTTCGTAAGCAAGCCTCCAAATGTAGCCGCAACTGCTGATGGGGGTGTGTGGTATGAGGAAGGAAGCCAGAAGTACAACGGAAATACCGCAGATTTGATTCCAAACCCAATGATAAAAAACGATGAGGTGATGCCCACAAGCGTCTGATCCTTGACATTCGGAATCTTCAGCGCCAGATCAGCCATATTGAGAGATCCCGTGATACCATACAGGATACCAATACCCGTAAGGAAAAAAGTGGAGGCCAATATATTCATCGCCATATACTTCACTGCGCCCTCTAATTGCGCCTTTCGACCTCCGAGAGTCATCAATACAAAGGAAGAAATAATAATAACCTCAAAGTAGACATACAGATTGAAAATATCCCCTGTGAGGAAAGCGCCATGAAGACCCAATATTAAAAAGTGAAAGATGGGAAAATAACCATACCGCAACCGTTGTCTACTGATGCCAGTGGCTGAAAAGATGGAGACCGCTAGGCAGGCAATTGAAGTCAGTAGCACTAATGTTGTGCTCAACATGTCCGCAACAAATACAATCCCAAAAGGAGCATCCCAATTTCCGGCATTCATCGTGAGGATCGGACCATCGTATACTTTTGCAAATAATTTAATGGCGGCTGATAGCCCCATGAAACTTCCCAGAACACTAATCACCCGCTGGGTCGTGGTACGTCGCCAAAAGATCAATTGAATGATGGCTGTGAATAAATGTATAAATATTGGGGTCAGTATATAATTATCAATCATAAATCTTCTTCTTCAGGAGTGTTCAAATCATCTAAATCATCGGTATTGATCAATGCATATACCCTTTTAAGTAGCACGATGGCAAATGCGGTCAAGCCGAAACTGATCACAATAGCTGTCAGAATAAGAGCCTGCGGGATAGGATCGGCATAAATATCCTTGAAAACACTGAAGTCTTCGTCAATGACAGGAGGTTTACCTTTTGTAATATTACCTAATAAAAAGATTAGAATGTTGGTCCCATTGCCTAGCAACATAATACCGAGTAAGAGCTTGACCATACTGCGGCGAAGGATCATATAAATCCCCGCAGCGTATAATAGCCCGATTACTACAACTAGAATCAATTCCATATCAATCCGTATTTAGCGCTATTGTAAACAAAATAGTCAATACCACCCCGATCACCACCAGGTATACGCCAATATCAAAAAATAAAGCGGAGCCAATCATACCAATTACCGGGATTTTCTGTTCCAACCACAGTCCTGTCATCGGTGGCTTGCCAAATGCCAGTGGAGCAGTCATACTGAGAAAGCAAAGACCAAGACCTATCGGAATCAATGAAAGCGGCTTATACCGTAAAACTTTCATGGTCTGCTCTGTGCCGTATGCAAAGCTGTGGAGTACAAAGGCAATAGAGGCAATCAGACCTCCGACAAATCCACCTCCGGGGTAATAGTGTCCCCTCAAAAGGAGAAACACGGAAAAGAGGAGAAGAATCGGAAGCAGATATCGGGCTGCGGTCTGTAAAATGGTACTTTTCATTGAAATAAAATATTTTTTGATGATAATGAACCTGATTCGATTAGTCAAATTTGGTTCTCCTGTTTCTCTATCTATTGCGCTACATGTCTGATAAATAGATTTATGTACGCTGTGTTTTACTTATTCTTTTTCTGAAGATTTCAGTCTCAATTTCAATAGACTGTATACACCTAATGCTGCTATAGCCAGTACGACAGTCTCGAACATAGTATCCATTCCCCTATAATCGACAAGAATAATATTGACCACATTCTTTCCCTTGGCCAGTAAATAAGCATTCGCTCCATAGAAATCACTCACCACAGTATCGACTGGCTCATGTAGCACTCTTAAGGCGATCAATGACAATAGACAACCAAAACTTAATGCGACAATAGCATCCCTGATAAATATTTTGGGACTGACATAGTTTAAGAATGGAGGAAGTTTGTATAACACCAGGACAAATAATACCGTAGACAGGGTGTCGATTGTAAACTGCGTCATTGCTAAGTCCGGAGCGCTATAAAAGACAAACATTAGACAGATGGAATATCCGACAACACTGGTCGAGACCACAGCAGTAAGCCTGGAAGATGTCGTGACGATTAGATAGAGGGCACCCACGAGGATCAGTACGATCCCTACCTCATATATACTTATCGGAGATAATTTGCTGTAATCAATGTATATCGGCCCACTTAGGAACAGCTTGTAGGCTAAAAGCGCTTCCGCAAATAGGATGATTTTCAGGTGGTAAGATCGAAGGTACCCGTTGTGCATCGTCTGTGTGTACCGTGTTGAAAAGGACAGGAATAGATCGGCCGCCGATTGGAATATCCGCTCGGGAGCTATCGAATTCAGTCGCTCTAGAGCTTGAAGCTTTTTAAGGTTAGGTTTGTTGATCCAAAATAAAAGAGTGCCCAGTACTAGCGTGACCATACTGAGTAGCAGCACCGTATTGAATCCATGCCACAATTTGAGTTCAACAGCTATCTTAGACCCTAGTATACCGGTAGCTGTCGCCTGAGCCAGATTGGCGCCTATCCATTGCGGATAGATACCAAATATAAGCCCGAGCAGGGCCAAGATAAGTGGCGGAATCCACATGGCCTTGTCGGGAAGATGTATTTTTTCAAATTGGGACGGTAGCCCACCTGCAAATGGCCTAATACCGGCCATGAAACCAGCGGCAACAAGCCCTATATTTGTGATGATGGCCGCAAGTGTCAAGAACAATGCAAGATTTTCCTTGAAATGAAGTGTCGCTTCGTAGATGAGGTCTTTTCCTATGAAACCAAGCGTAAGCGGGAGCCCGGCACTAGAGAGAGAAGCCAATAGACCCGCAATCGCTACAGGAAGGAGCACCTTGCGTAGGCCACGAAGAATGCCAATATCCCGTGTGCCGGTTTCGTGGTCGATGATGCCTGTGATTAGAAATAAGCTCGCTTTATACAATGCATGTACAAGCAGGAAGACCGTAGCCGCTATAATGGATTCTTTGGTTCCTAACCCGATGAGGAATGTTAGGATGCCGAGGGCCGAAATGGTGGAATAAGCCAATATGCCCTTCATATCCATGCGGAATAGCGCATGAATGGATCCATAGAGCATCGTGATGCCACCAATAATTATCAGCGGATACGTCCATAGGTCGGTACCTCCGAGAATCGGGAAGAAACGTGCCAATAGGTAGATCCCGGCCTTGACCATGGTTGCAGAATGTAGATAAGCCGATACAGGAGTCGGTGCTTTCATAGCCCCAGGCAGCCAAAAATGAAAGGGAAACTGTGCTGATTTGGTCAGTGCACCAATGAAAACCAACCCCAATATCAATGGGTACAATCGATGACTGATTAGTGTGTCATGTTGATTGACGAGCTCCGAGATGCTGTACGTCCCTGCTATATTTCCGATTAATACCAAGCCTGCCAATAAAAAGAACCCCCCGAGTCCAGTAATGCTCAAGGCCGTCAATGCACTTTTGCGGGAATCTTTATTCTCATTATTAAACCCGATCAAAAAGAAAGAGCTAATACTGGTAAGCTCCCAAAAGATAAACAATAAGAAAATATTATCAGAAAGGACGAGACCCAACATTGCAGCCATAAACAGGCATAGAAAGCCAAAGAACCGATCCATATTGGCGTAGTCCTTCATATAAGATCGGGCGTATACGAAGATCGCAGTCCCTATTCCTGTAATCAGGAAGGCGAAAAGCAGTGATAGTCCGTCAAGTCTGAATTCAAAGTCAATCCCAATGGAGGGTACCCATGGAATATGCTGATAGATCGTACTCCCCGTATTAATTTCAGGGGTGTACTGTAGGAAATAAAGAAATAATAGAAAGGGCAAAAATGCGAGAATAAAACCCCATTTGGTCTTTAATAATCTGCCAAATGGAACAATAAGGCTCGATGTTATAAGTCCTGATAAAACGGCAAATAGCATTTAGTCTTTGTTTAAAAGTTTTGAGTCAAACAAAATACTAAAAAAATACCAAAAAAACAGAATTTTATTGGGTTTTGTCTTCTAGATAGACTAACTCTATAGTAACAGCTCGTCCCGCCCGTCATCCTGAATTTGCTTCGCAGCTACTACGTGGTTGGTTCAGGATCTCTAGGTTTGCTGCATACGACTGCGTTTTCTGCTACTGTCATACAGATGCCGAACCGAGCCTGCGAGCTCACCGAAGGTAATCAAGGTCGGCATGATGTGGTTATAGGATTAAGAACTAGAGATACTGTGTCGAGCACGGTATGACGTGGTGGTCAGAAGAAGTCTAAGGTAGACGTAAGACAGCCTTTAATAAAAAGACGCCATGCCGGATTTAACCGAGCAAGGCGTCTTACTACAACTGATACTGTCTATAGTTTTTTATTTTTTTAATTGTCTAGCACCTTCGACAATTGTATCCACGATCGTTGGATCTTGAAGGGTAGAAGTATCTCCAAGATTGGATTCCTCTCCTTCGGCTATCTTGCGTAGAATACGACGCATGATCTTCCCAGATCTTGTTTTGGGCAGCTCCGGTACAAACTGTATAATATCCGGTTTCGCAATTGCACCGATAAGGCGGGTGATCGTTTGCAGGATATCCTTGCGTGTACTATCTTCATCGATATGGTGATTCGCAATGACATATGCATATATTCCTTGCCCTTTGACAGCATGAGGATAGCCTACGATTGCAGATTCCACTACATCTGAATGCATGTTGATCGCATTTTCGACTTCAGCAGTACCTATACGGTGACCGGATACATTTAATACATCATCTACGCGACCTGTAATTTTGTAATAACCTTCTGGGCTTCGGTAGCAGCCATCACCTGTGAAGTACATATTTTCGTAGGTGGCAAAATAGGTTTGTCTACATCTTTCGTGATCTCCCCATGTGGTGCGCAGCATTCCAGGCCAAGGAAATTTAATACATAGATTTCCTGAAACGTCGTTCCCTAGGATTTCTTCTCCATTTTCGTCCATTAACGTCGGTTGTACCCCTGGGAGCGGAAGCATAGCATATCCCGGTACTGTTGGCGTAATTCCAGCAATTGGTGTAATCAGGTGTCCTCCATTTTCGGTCTGCCACCAAGTGTCGACAATTGGTGCATGTCCCTTTCCGATTTTCTCGTCAAACCAGTGCCAAGCTTCTTCATTGATCGGCTCACCTACGGATCCTAGTTTTTTAATAGAAGATAGGTCTTTGCCTTCCAAGAATTGATCTCCAAAAGCCATTAGTGAGCGCAATGCAGTAGGGGCTGTGTAGAGCGTATTGACATTAAATTTGTCCACAATATCCCATAGTCTGCCAGCATCCGGGAATGTAGGTGTACCTTCAAACATGAGTGAGGTCGCACCTTGCGATAATGGGCCGTACACAATATAGGTATGCCCCGTGATCCATCCGATATCCGCAGTACAGAAAAATACTTCTCCCGGTTGATACTGGAATGTGTTGGAGAAGGTATAGCCAGCATAGACCATATACCCTCCAGTGGTATGTACCACACCCTTTGGTTTGCCGGTAGACCCAGAGGTGTATAAAATGAACAGTGTGTCCTCAGCGTCCATCTCTTCTGCAGGACATGCTGGGTTGCCTTGAGTCTCTACCTTTTTGATCTCATCTTCCCACCACACGTCTCTTCCTTTGATCATCGATACAGGTGTGCGTGTTCTGGTCAATACGATTACTTTCTCTATAGATTTGCATTGCATTAATGCGTCATCAACAATGCTCTTCAGTTCAATAGTCTTGTTACCGCGGAAGCTACCATCTGAAGTCACGACGAGTTTGCACTCTGCGTCATTGATGCGATCTGCGATAGACTGTGCCGAAAACCCACCAAAGACGACCGAATGGATCGCTCCAATGCGCGCACATGCCAATACAGCGATGACCAATTCCGGTACCATAGGTAGATAGATACATACGCGATCCCCTTTTCGTACATTGTTGTTTTTCAGAACATTGGCAAATTGCTCAACCTTCCCAAGTAATTGTTTGTAAGACAATATACGATGCGCTTCGTTCGGGTCATTTGGCTCCCAGATGATAGCAGGTTTGTCTCCAAGGTTATAGATATGACGGTCTAAACAATTTTCAGTAATATTAAGTTTACCCCCTTCAAACCATTTGATTTTCGGCTCTTTAAAATTCCAATCCAGGACATTCGTCCATTTCCGTTTCCAAAAAAAATTCTCGGCAACCCCAGCCCAAAACTCTTCAGGACTTTCTACACTTTTTTTGTAGGCATCTTGATATTCTTCAAATGATTTAATCTGTAGACTCATTTTTATATTGGTTTATACTTAACTATTTGCATATTTATCTGAATCAGACAAATATTTATTCATATTGTCCATTTTGGATAAATGAAGCACTAATTTACTTTTTTCGCTACTAAATATCAATTTTTAAATACCTAATCACGAAATTTATGATTTACATAACACAATTGTTATTTTGTAATTACAATTGAAATCTAGTCCACATGCGATTCATCAAACAGTTGTTTTACATATCGATATACACCAATCTACTAATTGCATGTGCGGCCATGGCGCAGTGTGCCATGACCTATTATATATTTGGACAGCCGATCAATTATGCTATTGTACTGATTGAGGGTGCAGCGACATTACTGCTCTATAATTTTAGCTTGCTGTGGTCCAGACCCGAAAAACCACAGGAATCTCCCTATGCGAGGACCAGGTGGATATTTGCTCATGAATGGTTGCTCTGGTTTAACTCAATAGTGGCTGCAGTCCTACTACTAGGATGCTTATTCTATATTCAGTTGTGGTCAATTGCTTTTCTCGGAGGCATTGGGTTGATCAGTCTACTTTACGGTCTCCCATTATTCAGGTATGAAGATCGTAGAGTAGGACTACGGCAGCTGCCGGGAGCTAAGATTTTTCATATTGCGCTGATATGGGTCTGTAGCAGTGTGGTACTGCCCTATGTAGAGTTGTCCGCAGTAGGTACCTATATAGATGTGAAGCTAGTGAGCGTCTTGTCAGTCCTCAAATTTTTGTTTTTAATTATATGCACCCTGCCTTTTGATATTCGGGATATTGCGCAGGACTCTTATTATCATTTAAAGACATTGCCGAATATGCTTGGCGAAAAGAATGCAAAACGATTATGTTACCTATTGCTACTGCTCCACTCGGGATTGATATTCGCGACTGATAGTAGTCTAGATATTAAAATGTCTTTGTTACTTACGGATCTGATTATTGGAGTATTTCTTCGCTTCTTGGTCTTTAAAAAGCAAGGACACTATCACTACACCTATCTCCTTGACATCAGTCTTATTCTCCAATTTGTGCTGGTATGGGGAAGCATTGCGTTATTTTAGATGGGCAATGATTTTGTCAGCTACTACATCCGATAGTTTCATATAACTTTCAAACGTCCATCCTGCAACATGCGGACTCAACAATACATTATCTCTACTGACCAAATCATGATACCAGCTTTGTTCACCAAGTAAAGGAAATCTTTCTATTGGTAATACGTCAAATGCAGCCCCGATGATTTTGCCCGAGTCTAATCCTTTCAATACAGAGGGAACGTGTACAATTCCTCCACGGGCACCCATCAAAAAGAAGATCGGCTTTCGAAAATGAAACAAGTATTCATCATCGATCAGACCTTTGGTTTCTCTCGTCAGCGGGATGTGAAAAGAGAGGACATCTGCCTGCTTGACGACCTCTTCCATGGCAGCCTCACGCGCATACTGATCGGAGAATCCTGTTCGATATTTGTCATAGGCCAGTACATTGACATCAAATCCCGACAACTTTCGAGCCATGGCCTGTCCATTGTTACCGTATCCAATTAGGGCCACAGTCCGTCCTTTAAGTTCATACCCTCTATTATCTTCTCTCAACCATTGCCCCTGTTGTATCTGGAGATGACCTCTATTGAGATTGTTCATCAGACTCAGTAGCATACCGATCATATGTTCTCCCACGGCATCACGATTGCCTTCAGGCGCGTTGATAAGGGAGATATTGCGTTGAGCAGCATAGGTGTCATCTATGTTGTCCATGCCAGCGCCTGCCCGGGCAATGAACCGGAGCCGGGAAGCCAGTTGCATAAAAACATCATCCACCTGAAATTTGGAGCGGATGACAAGACCACTATATTGGTCGATTATTTTTTCAGCCTCAGCTCTATCGATGTCCGGGCGATAGTCAAATTGGATATCCGCTTGTGACAGTTTCTCTAACAGGATGTCGTGTACATCGTCAACAATTAATATTTTACTTAATATCATCTCTTATTGTTTATATCCATGAAATCAACGTTCAATAGCTTATTCAGCTTACGCTGTTGGAGATTGTTCGGTAGATTTTTCATGAGCACGTTACGCACTTTCACCAGTATGGGGTTTTCCCATTGTGCTACCTTACCGATGTTCCAAGATGTTTCGGTAATGTATCGTGTTCTCGTTAGTCTACGTTTTTCAAAATTATGAAAAGCAATGCGGGTGTTTTTTTCATTTTTCAGTTCATCAATTAATACTGCTGCATCTTCCAGTGCCTGACAGGCTCCCTGGCCCATATTGGGTGTCGTAGCGTGCGCCGCATCTCCGATGAGTAGGATCGAGTCAAAGGCGAATCTTGATAATGGTTTGATATCGATAATATCATTCCAGATCAGGTGCTCGGGCTTGGTCTCTTGGATAATCCGCGCAATGGGAGCATGATAGTCTGCGAAATGGAGCTGTAGGTCGGCCGTGGTCCAATTTTTATAAACAGCATCATTGGCCTTGGCATTGATGCAAGCGTACCAGTATATACAATTATTGACTAAGGGGGTCATGCCGAAGCGGCCTCTTGCGCCCCAGGTCTCCGTTCCTTTCTTTAGTTGAATATACGTATTATCTAAAGTACCTCTCCAGCAGGTATATCCCGAATAGCGAGGTTTAGCGTCTGGATTAAGCAATTGTCTTAAGGGAGATTTTACACCGTCAGCGACAATTAGGTAGTCTATCTCTATAGTATTCCCATCCTCAAATGTGACCGTGTTGATTTCTTCATTTTGAGTCAAACCTATAGCCCGTTTACCTAAATGCAACCGGTCATTATCAATTTTTGATAAAAGAAATTGATGTAGATCTGCTCGATGTATGGCAAAGTTGCTCTGGCTGTATCGTTCGCTCAAGCGTGCCGTGTCCGGAGAAACTAATACACCTCCCCATTGGTCCAATATATTGTAGTCAGGCAGTAAGTGCCCCAATTGCAGGACCTCCTCCTGCAGTCCAAAATGTGACAGTGCTTGCATGGCGTTTGCTGCTAGGCCAAACCCCGCACCGATACCCTTGAGCACAACTGCGGATTCGTAGATGTCCGCTTCAATTCCAATCTGGCTCAGACCGATTGCAGTTGTCAATCCAGCTATTCCTCCTCCTATAATTGCGAAGCGTGGCATAGGCGATAAGACGTTAGTAAGTGGAGGATATTTCGTTTGTCAGCGTGACAAAATCGGCTACAGAAAGACGTTCTGCACGTAATTCGTATAGCGGATTGTCTGACATGTTTTCCTTTGTGACAACACCAGAAAGTGAATTTCGTAATGTTTTGCGTCTTTGATTAAAACCAGCTTTGACAACTCTCCAAAATAATTTCTCGTCACAATCCAACTTCTCCCGTTTGTTTCGGACCATGTTGATCACCCCTGACAATACTTTAGGTGGTGGATTAAATGCGCCCGCTTTGACGGTAAATAGATATTTGACATCGTAGTAAGCCTGTAAGAATACACTCAATATACCGTACTCTTTACTGCCAGGTTTGGCGGTGCATCGCTCCGCAACCTCCTTTTGGAACATACCCGTCATTTGTACAACACGATCCCTTTCATCCAGAATTTTGAATAAAATTTGAGACGAGATATTGTACGGGAAGTTGCCGATAACAGCAACTTTTGAAGGAAAGTGAGCTGCAAAATCCAGGGCTAAAAAGTCCCCGTGGATAAGTCTATCCTCCAGTTGTGGGTATTTGTCCGCCAAAAATTCAATCGACTCGTCGTCTACATCTATGAGATAGGTTTGATAGTCTGTATGCTGTAGTAAGAAGTCCGATAGTACACCCATCCCCGGACCTACTTCTAGGACTCTATCAAATCCCAGTTGCGGGTCTAACGCCTCCACAATCTTTTGTGCGGCATTTTTGTCGTTTAAAAAGTGTTGTCCCAAATGTTTCTTTGCTCTTACCGTACTCATAGTGATCTCTTTGGGGACAAAGATAACGATATTCAAGCTCAAGCTGTCCCAGCTTAAGTTTTTTTCCACAAAAAAGTCTCCAATACACGTGGTTTTGTGATAGGTGAAATCAAGCAATACTCCAGCTGTCGATGGACTTCTGCATTAAGATGTACAATGAAAATACTGTCGCCCCGAAAATAAATAGATATGGAAATATTTGAAAAGAAAAAAGCAAAAACCGTATAGATTTTTGCTTTTGTGGAGATTACCGGATTCGAACCGGTCACCTCTTGCCTGCCAGGCAAGCGCTCTAGCCAAATGAGCTAAACCCCCAATTCAGAGCGTGAAGATTGCTAATTTTTGTGGATTATCAAAATTTATTTTCAACAAATTCTAAAGTGTCTAGTAGCCAGTTCATTTTAAAATCAATGCGATTACAACGTTTGGATAATTTATCGATAAAGATCCAAAAATAAATGGATGAATTAACGTCAAAAAGAATCATAATAAGTCAATGTAGAGCACTTGCGAACTTTTATATAATATGGAGTTTGTTTAGAATTCATAACATAAATTTGAACAGGCTCCTAAACTTTCGCTAAGTTTACTATTATTTTTCGCTATTTTTGAAAGGTTAAAGTTACTATATATGCGTGAAAAACTAAAAATCGGTATTTCTATAGGTGATGTGAATGGAATAGGGCTGGAAGTGATTATTAAATCATTAATGGATAGTCGTATTCTAGAGTTTTTTACACCTATTGTTTACGGTAATACCAAAGTTGCCTCCTTTCACAGGAAAGCAATAGGTATTAATGATTTCAGTTTTAACGTTGTCAACGAGCCTGATCAAGCCAATCCTAAACGAGCCAATATGATCAATTGCTGGCAGGAAGATGTAAAGATCACTTTAGGTGAGGAGAATGAAATAGGAGGTAAATATGCCTTTCTTTCTTTAGAAAAAGCAGTTGATGATTTGAACGCAGGTAAAATAGATGCCCTTGTAACGGCGCCCATTAATAAGCATAATATCCAACAGGAAGGATTTCACTTTCCAGGACATACCGAATACTTGCAGGCCAAATGTGGTGCAGAAGATGTCCTGATGTTTATGATCAGTGAAGAGTTGCGCATAGGGGTGGTGACTGGACATATTCCTGTCAATGAGATCGCCTCGAAAATATCGGTAGACGGTATTCTTCAAAAATTGAGAATGATGAATAAAAGTCTGAAAACTGACTTTTGGATTCAGAAGCCAAAAATTGCAGTTCTTGGACTTAATCCCCATGCTGGAGACAACGGGTTGATCGGTACTGAAGATCGGGATATTATACGCCCGGCTGTTGAAAAGGCTAATGAAGAGGGAATTTTCTGCTTCGGTCCTTATCCAGCAGATGGCTTCTTTGCTGGAGATACGTATACCCAATTTGATGCGGTATTGGCGATGTATCACGATCAGGGATTAATACCCTTTAAGCATATAGCCTCTCGTACCGGAGTCAATTTTACTGCCGGCTTACCAATCGTCAGGACTTCGCCTGATCATGGGACGGGATACGACATTGCAGGTAAAAATATCGCTTCGCATGACTCTTTTTTAGAAGCTATTTTTTCAGCTTGTCATATTGTACGCAGACGCCGGGAACAGGCAGAGTTGACGGCTAATCCTTTAGCTTTCCGTAAGTTAAGCAAGGATCGCGATTAAGATCTCGACAGTATATTGCACGGTCTAGTGATGATCTGGTATACTTGTCCATCAATCGCGTTGATTTATAATAAATTTCCTTACTTTTGCAGACTGATTGGTTTTTTGAAAACCGTGGCAAGCTATGAGTGACAATTTACAACACCCGATTTTTTCCCATATCAAAGATTTAGCAGCACAAACAAATACCGAATGTTATGTCATTGGTGGCTATGTGCGTGACCATATTATGGGGAGACCTTTTAAAAACGACGTCGATGTGGTAGTTGTAGGCAGTGGAATTGATTTTGCCAATAAACTGGGCGAGAAGCTCCATACTAAAGTCGCGGTCTATAAAAGTTTTGGTACAGCCATGCTGGTACATGATGGGTTAAATGTAGAATTCGTTGGCGCAAGGAAGGAATCATACCGCTCGGACTCCCGAAAACCAATCGTGGAGAATGGTACGCTTGAAGATGATCAAAATCGACGTGACTTCACCATCAATGCAATGGCTTATTCACTGAATAGTGCTGACTATGGCCAGCTTTTGGATCCATTTGATGGGGTTTCGGATATCGAACAAAAGGTAGTCAAGACTCCCTTAGAGCCCGAGGTGACTTTTTCTGACGACCCGTTGAGAATGATGCGTGCAATCCGATTTGCTACACAATTGGGCTTTAAGATTGATGTCGCCACTATCACCGCTATTGCCACTGCCAAACATCGGATTACGATCATATCTAAGGAGCGCATTACAGATGAGCTTAATAAAATCATAATGGCAGCCAAGCCTTCCATTGGATTTAAGTACCTTTTTGATACCGGATTGCTGGCGCTCATTTTTCCCGCTATGCAGCAGTTGTATGGCGTGGACATTGTAGATGGTAAGGGGCACAAAGATAATTTTTACCATACGCTTGAAGTATTAGACAATGTCGCCACTTATAGCGATGATCTGTGGCTTAGGTGGGCCGCTATTATGCATGATATTGCGAAACCAGCGACAAAGCGATTCGACAAAAAATTAGGATGGACCTTTCATGGTCACGAAGATAAGGGTGCACGCATGGTCCCTAAGCTCTTTGCCGAACTTAAGCTGCCATTACATGAGAAGATGAAGTTCGTACAAAAACTCGTTCTTCTACATTTGCGACCCATCGTATTGGCAAAAGATATCGTGACTGATTCGGCGGTAAGACGGCTACTTTTTGAAGCAGGCGACGATATTGACGCCCTGATGATGCTTTGCCATGCCGATGTAACCACTAAAAACGAATTTAAAAAGAAAAAGTACAGAGAAAATTTTGAACTTGTCAAACAAAAGCTCAAGGATGTAGAAGAGCGGGATCAGATTCGAAATTGGCAACCCCCCGTTACTGGCGAAGATATTATGAAAGTATTCAATCTAGGGCCTGGTAGAGAGGTGGGTAAAATTAAGAATGCGATCCGAGAGGCAATCTTGGAAGGCGAGATCGCCAACTCCAGAGATCAGGCTTTTCATTTTATGATTGACTTGGGGACTAAAATGGGATTGAAAGCGACAGACAAACTTAATATCCAATAAATTGTTTCAATAACGGTGTAAATACCGAGATCCTTGGTGTGATACGATGACATATATACAGACGACAGGTATACATGCGCACGGATGACGTGAATTCAAAGCTACAGACGGTCTTTTGATTTTTAATAAAGAAATAAAATCGTATTTTTAGACCGCTTTTGCATAAAAACTATACTATAGATTTCAACATATAAGACAATGGCCATTTACAGATTTAGAGTTACTTTCGAAGACTACGAAGATGTTTACCGTGAAATTGACATGCTGTCTAAGCAAACATTTTTGGATCTTCACCAGGCAATACACAAAACGACCGGTTACGAGACAGAGGTGTCATCTTCCTTTTATGTAAGCAATGACCAGTGGAAAAAAGGTACTGAAATCGCCTTGTTCCCAACAGAACGTAAAATTGAAACGGATGTGCTCCTCATGGAAGGAATTCGTTTGAGTAAATTCATTGATGATCCACATCAGAAGTTCTATTACGTATACAATTTTGATCGTCCATATGATTTTCATGTTGAATTGATCAAAATTTTAAAAGAAGAAGATGGAAAAGAGTATCCAACTGTCTTCAAAACGATCGGTGTCGCTCCTAAATCATTAGGTGGTGCACCCGTACCGGCTGTGCCTGTAGAGGAAGATGATGCCGAGTATGAAGAAGAGGAAACACAGTATGGTGTCGATGAAGAGGATGATTTCGATATGTTTGACGATGAGCAGGGCGAAGAAGGTGGTGAAGAAAGCGGTCGTCAGTCGGGTGTAGAGGACGAATATTAATATAAGTTTTTGACTTGAAACAAAAAACGCTAGTAGCCATAGTAGGACCTACCGCAATCGGGAAGACTGCTATGGCCATTCAGGTAGCCAGTCATTTTAAAACGGAAGTTATTTCTGCTGATTCACGGCAGTTTTATCGAGAGATGACGATAGGCACTGCCAAGCCCTCTTCAGAGGAACTTGCAGCAGTACCCCATCATTTCATCAATTCACATTCCATTGCTCAAGAGTATTCGGCAGGCGATTTTGAGCGTGATGTCCTTAACTTATTAGCGCAGCTTTTCAAAGTACATGATGTCGTAGTCCTGGTTGGGGGATCCGGGTTGTTTGTAAAAGCAGTCTGTGAAGGGTTGGACAATCTTCCCAAGCCGCTTCCAGGAATCCGCGAAAGGTTGAATGCACGACTGGCCACAGAAGGGCTTGAAGTATTGCAAGCTTATCTTAAAGAAGTAGATCCGCTATATTTTGAGGAAGTAGACCGCGGCAATTCGCAGCGAATTATCCGTGCACTGGAAGTTTATGAGAGTACAGGTAAGCCCTTTTCTTTTTATAGACAGCATACCGCGGCGGAGCGGGCCTTTAATATCCTGACTCTCGCACTTAATACCGATAGGGCACAGCTCTACGCTCGTATTAATCAACGAGTAGAGAGTATGATCGCCTCGGGATTGATGGAAGAGGTGAAGGGATTGATGGACTACCAGGACAAACCGGCCTTACTGACGGTGGGGTACGCAGAGATTTTTGATTACCTGGCCAGTAGAATAACATTAGATGAAGCCATTGATCGTATTAAGCAGAATTCAAGAAGATATGCAAAGCGGCAGATTACTTGGTTTAAAAAAGACAAAGACACCGTCTGGTTTGAACCAGAGGATATCGAGGACGTGATTCGTTTTATCCAGAATAAACTCGGGGTATAGCAATATATAAAGATATAAGAAAGGGGACATGCTAGCGTGTCCCCTTTCTTATATCGTAGATAGCTGTAATTATACAATGTAATTCCACCCAAAAGGATCTGCTATCTTTCCATAGCGAAGATCATTGAGGTAGTTGAGGACCTTGTTGGAAAATTCTCTATTTGCGACCTCTGGCAATTCAAATAGTTCGCCTTTATAGCCAATCGTAGAGATCGGCGTGAGTGTGGCAGCTGTGCCGGCTGCAAAGGCATCAGAGACTATTCCCTCTTTTATACCATTAATCAGTTCTTCTACCGATACATGGCGCTGCTCCGTTTTGTAACCCCAGTGCTGCGCCAATTCGACAATTGTACGACGAGTAACCCCGTGTAAGATCGTGTCGTCATGTGGCGTAATGATCGTGTCACCTATACGGAATACTAAATTGGCGGTACCTGCTTCTTCAATATATTTGTGTTCTTTTGCATCCGTCCAGATCAGTTGATCGAAGCCCTCATCATTTGCTAACCGTGTCGGATATAAAGATAAGGCGTAGTTACCTGCATTTTTTGAAAATCCAACACCTCCTTGTGCCGCTCTCGTATAGTGTGTTTCTACTTTTAGTTTTAATGGCTTATTGTAGTAGGCCCCCACTGGGCTCGTAATGATAATAAACTTATAGGATGCAGAAGGGTGTACACCCAAAGCGGCCTCCGTACCAAACATAAAAGGTCGGATATAGAGCGAAGTGCCCGATACCTGTGGAACCCATCCTTTGTCGATCTCTAAAAGCTTTTTAAGACCGCCCATAAAAATCTCTTCCGGGACTTCAGGCATTTCTAGTCTAGCTGCGGATTTATTAAAGCGTTCCCAATTTCTGTCTGGTCTAAAAATACTGACAGTGCCATCTTCAAATTTATACGCTTTGATACCCTCAAAAATTGCTTGTCCATAGTGTAGGGCTGACATTGATGGGCTAATGCTCAAATTGCCGTAAGGGACGATGCTTACATCTGTCCATTCCCCATTTTCGTATTCAGCCACTAACATGTGGTCTGAAAGGATCTTTCCAAATTTTAGATTATTGAAATCTACCTGCGAGAGTCTCGATTGCTGTGTGGGCTCTACGCGAATGGAATAAGTGTCTGTCGCGCTCATCTTTAAATATTATTTCTAAGGCTAATGTAAGCAAAAGAAACCGAGATGTAAATAATTTTGATACATAGTACAAATATTTTTACTCGAGCTCCCATCAACAAATAACCAGCGGAAACCATCAAGATCTATCTACTTCACCACTTGTTCTGGTTTATTCAGGAGTGAGATGAATAAATCTGATCGCTTCAATACTTAAAAGCAAATCGAGTGTATCGTGTTTAGGATAATTAAATATCGATAAAAAATAGTACGCGAATGTACACGGTTAAAATAGTAGAATTAGGGGTCTCCTCATGTTATGACACATTAGTCTATATGCACATCATGTATAGGACAATCAGATGGTGATAGAGGCAATAATTGACAGATGGAGAAAGAAAAAACGTATTTAACAGTATTGTAGAAGTTATTTATCAATTCTATCAACAAAACTGTCATTTGATTGTTGCTAATCAACTGGGGTATGAGGTTATGCAATGAGCGACTGTATGCTTCGGAGTGACAGATTGGTAAAATGGGAACACGGGTCTAATTTTAGATACATCATCCAGGCGCCTGTGAACCTCAGTTTTTTTACTCTAAATGTTTCAAATATGAAAAGTTATAGGCCAAGTGAAAAGAGTAAACCTTATGGAACGTTAAGGTTCATTCTAGGATTCTTCGTTTATCTTTACAAGACTGCTATCAGACCCTAGCGGCCTGTCGCATTGGTAAATACACCTATTTGCCAATCAATTTAAGGATTGGTTCCAAATATTCTCGGTTGTTAGACAAGCGAGGGACTTTATTTTGACCTCCCAGTTTTCCCCTTGATTTCATCCATCCAAAAAAGGTATTTGAAGGAGCATTGTGAATGACTGGAAATTTCAAAGCCATATTTTTGAAGCGTTTAGCCTCGTAATCGGAGTTGATGGCTTTAAGGGTATCGTCTAGTATTTGGCAAAAATGTTCAAAATTGTCCGGTTGTTGTTCAAATTCAATAATCCATTCATGTGCACCAGCCTCTCCATCTTTGAAATAGACTGGACCAGCAGTATAATCCTTTACGATAGCATGCGTCATATCGCACGCTTTCTTGACGGCCACTTCAGCATTATCGACAATCAATTCTTCTCCGAAAGTGTTGATATATTGTTTGGTGCGTCCCGAGATCTGGATTCGGAAAGGGGACAGGCAAGTAAATTTGACGGTGTCGCCGATCATGTATCGCCAAAGACCTGCGTTTGTGGAGATAATCAGTGCATAGTTTTTTCCAATTTCTACCTGGTCAAGACTCAACGTTTTCGGATGCTCGTCGTGCAGATTTTCAATCGGAAGAAATTCGTAATAAACCCCATAGTCCAACATCAAAAGTAGGTCTTCAGAGTCAGACCGGTCTTGTAAAGCAAAGTATCCTTCCGAAGCATTATAGTTCTCCAGGTAATACATGTTGTCGGATGGGATGAGCTTCTTGAACTGCTCTCTATACGGTTTAAAACTTACGCCACCATGACTATAGAACTCCAGATTAGGCCACACCTCTAATAAATTGTCTTTTCCAGTTATATCAAGAATACGCTTGGCCATTACAATATTCCAGGTCGGGACACCCGCTAGATTCGTGACATTCTCTTTTATAGTAATCTGCGCAATACTTTCAATTTTTTCTTCAAAATTGGGATTTAAGGTAACCTCCAGGTTAGGGGTGCGTTTGAATTCTGCCCAGAAGGGAAGATTTCGGATCAATATAGAAGATAGATCGCCGTAGTACGAATCTGAACTGAAACTATTGATTTGAGAGCTGCCCCCTAATACTACGGACTTACCTGTGAAGACCTTGTTCTCGGGTTTATTATGGCAAAAAATGGAGAGCATATCCTTACCTCCTTGGTAATGACATTCTTCCAGAGCCTCTTCACTGACCGGAATAAACTTACTTTTATCAGATGTTGTACCCGAGGATTTGGCAAACCATTTGATATCCGATGGCCAGAGAATATTCTGTTCACCTTTGATCATTCGATCCACATATCCCTTTATAGAATCATAGTCTTGGATAGGTACTCGCTGTTTGTATTCTTCCGGGGTAAGAATGCTTTTATAATCGTACCGTTTCCCCCATTCGGTTGCTTCGGCAGTAGATATCAAACTCTGAAACCACTCTTCCTGAACTTCGTGGGGATACTTGATAAAGAGATCGATTTGATGCATTCTCTTATTCATGAACCAGGTGAAGAGTGAGTTTAGTATTGCCATATCTTAGATTAAATGCTCGGTCTATAATTTCTTGCGTCTTAGTTCGAAGTGGCGTCCCAGATAAAACTTACGAGCCAATTCATTGCTTGCAATTTCTTCAGGAGTTCCTGTCAGCATGATTTTACCCTCTGTCAGTAGGTATGCCCTATCTGTAATGGAAAGCGTCTCCTGTACGTTGTGATCGGTAATTAGAATACCAATATTTCTCGTTTTCAATTTTGAAACGATCGTTTGAATCTCTTCTACAGCTATGGGGTCTACTCCGGCAAAAGGCTCATCTAATAAGATAAAAGAGGGATTGGCAGCCAATGCCCGCGCTATTTCAGTCCGTCTTCGCTCTCCTCCGGAGAGCAGATCTCCTCGATTTTTGCGTACTCGGTGCAGGCTAAATTCTGTCAAGAGTTCTTCCAGCTTTTCTTTACGCTCTTCCCGACTAGGATGGTGTACTTCCAATACTGCCATGATATTGTCTTCCACAGATAGCTTTCTAAATACAGATGCTTCTTGCGCCAGGTAGCCAATTCCCTTCTGAGCACGTTGGTACATGGCATCACTGGTGATCTCTTGGTCATCCAGGTAGACATGTCCTTCATTTGGTTTGATCAGCCCTACGATCATATAGAAAGATGTCGTTTTGCCAGCCCCATTGGGCCCCAAGAGACCTACAATCTCACCTTGCTCTACATGGAAAGATACATCATTCACAACAACACGTTGCTTGTATTTTTTTATGAGGTGTTCTGCTTTTAAGATCATTGTGTATTCGTTTCAAGCTGCTGTTTACCCTAAGGCGCTAGTTTACAAACTTAAATAAACTTTTGTGGATATGGAAGTGTACAGGGGCTGGTCTTTATTATTCCTTTTTGAATGTTAATATCGGATTGATTTAATGTTCAACTGTAGGTTTTTCTTTCCTCTCCAGTTGTTTTCCTCAATCGCATAGCAGATGTCAAAAGGCTTACCACTATTAATATATTGGATATGTTCTGCTAATCCGAATCCTATACAATCAAATGAAGGCGAATCCTCCTGTCTTACCGTCATTTTAATATGATTAGTCCCTACGATATAAGCACTGCCTACAATCATGACTTTCTTCGTTAGGAAGATAGGTGCCTCATTCTGTGGCCCAAGAGGTTCGAATTGTTTTAGTATTTTAAATAAACGGGCGGTGATGTCCACCAATTGGATAGTGATCTCGATGATCACTTCCTGTTGCAGCATCTCCGGTTTGATTCTTGCAGTCACCACATCTTCGAACTTCTCCTGAAAGGAACTTACATTTTCTAATTTCATGGTCAGTCCCGCGGCGTATTTGTGTCCGCCGAATTGATCCAATAAATGGCTGCACTCGCTCAGCGCTTCATAGAGATCGAATCCGATGACCGATCTAGCGGAGCCTGCTACATGTCCATTGGTCTGTGTCAAGATAATCGTTGGTCGATAATATTTTTCAGTCAATCTAGAAGCAACGATACCGATTACACCTTTGTGCCAGTCTGATTTGAACAGTACGGTTGATTTGCGAGCTTGTAATTTTTCGCTCTCATCAATTAACGCTAAAGCCTCTTCTGTGATCTTCAGGTCGAAATCCTTCCTGACATTGTTTTGATCGTCTATACTCGCCGAAAAATCTTTAGCTTCGGGAAGCGATTTGGATATCAATAGTTTGACAGCATCTTTGGCATGGTCTATGCGCCCTGCCGCATTGATACGTGGCCCTATTTGGAAGACAATATCATTAACGGTAAATGTGCCCGTCTTATTAGATGATAAGTTGATCAATGCCTGCAGCCCACAGCAGGGGTTTGTATTTAACTTCTGAAGTCCAAAATGGGTCAATATTCTATTCTCTCCCGTAATTGGGACGATATCCGAAGCAATGCTCACCGCTACTAGATCCAAAAATTGATAGCAAAGCTGAATATCCATTTCATTTTTCTGGATAAAAGCTTGGATCAGCTTAAAGCCAATGCCACAGCCGGATAGCTCTTTATAGGGGTATATGCAGTCCGCTCGCTTCGGGTCCAGTACGGCGACAGCCTGCGGAAGTTCGTCTCCTGGAAGGTGATGGTCGCCAATAATAAAATCAATGTGCTTGGAAGAGGCGTACTCAATTTTATCATTTGCTTTGATACCACAGTCTAATGCAATAATAAGCGTAAACCCGTTGGCAGCAGCATAGTCAATACCCTCGGTAGAGATGCCGTATCCTTCGGCATAGCGATCCGGGATGTAAAATTCAATTCGCGTATGGAACTCTCTGAAAAAATTATAAACAACAGCTACTGCTGTTGTACCATCTACGTCATAGTCTCCGTAAATCAGAATTTTTTCATTATTACCTATAGCCTTTTCAATCCGAGAGACAGCAATGTCCATGTCTTTCATTAAAAAAGGGTCGTGTAGATGGGAGAGGGAGGGCCTGAAAAATTCTTTTGCTTGCTCGAAAGTTTCAATCTCTCGGTTGATCAGCAATTCGCCGAGTACTGGACTGATACCTAACTCATCACTTAATTTTATGACTTTGCTATGTTCAGATTTAGACTTTAGTACCCACCTTTTTTGCATATCTTTGCATTGATTTAAACGTGTAAATATACGTTTTGAAAAGCTACTTACCTAATCTTTGGTCGGTAACAAAAAATGTTGAAATCATAACTTCCATATTTCCAAGCATATAAATATGATACAAGCACATTCGCTTTTTGAAGGCTCCTTTTCCGTCGATTCCTCGAAAAAATTTGTACCTTTTGATAAAGATAAAGACGACCCCAAAGACCGTCCAGGATCCCTTTTTGTACATGTACATCCCTTTCTAATTGAGTCTGCTGAAGGTTTGATATTGTGTGATGCAGGACTAGGACTCACGGATGATCAAGGTAACCTTACTATTCACAATAATATTCGAAAATTAGGCTTCGAACCTGCAGATGTAAAGTATGTGTTGATGTCACATCTGCATAAGGATCACACCGGTGGCATGGTGGAATTTAAAGATGGTGTAGGGAGAATCGCTTTTCCTGAAGCAGAGTATATTGTCCAACGAGGGGAATGGGAAGATGCATTCAGTGGCCAATCATCGTCTTACAAAACCGATATCTTTGATGTAATTCAAAGGAGTGGCAACTTGGTATTGGTAGAAGGTGAGGGAATGGTCAATCATGAAATTGGCTTTGAAAGGAATGGGGGGCATACTCCGCACCATCAAGTATTTCATATTGAAACAGGTGGCGAACATTATTTCTTCGGTGGTGATGTACTTCCCGAGCCAGAAGAGATTTTTCACAATTACATAGCCAAGTATGATTTTGATGGTAGACGATCAAAAGAATTGAGACAAGAGTATTGGGAGCAAGGTGCGCCAAATGATTGGATCTACTTATTCTATCACTCTAAAAGTATTGCGATTGGTAGACCTGAACAACGTGAGGATGGTACCTACAAGCTTGTACATGCTAAATAGTCACTTTGCATAACTATTTGTAGCAGACTGTTTACAATGAAGCTGGGGCTCATGCCAGACCACAGCTTCCATATCAAAAAAAGTTTAACTAAGTTTGTGACATTCGGCACAATTAGAACGCCGTTTCGCATTTTTTAAATCACTAATCATTTACATTATGTCAGTTGTAAGAGAGTCGGATCTTATTGGTATAGGTAAGAAGTATCAAATAGATACGGATGCTGGGGATAACATGGTTGTCGTTATTCATGACGATGGAAGAAGAGAATTGTATCGTTACGATACCGAAGAAAATGAGTCTAGATGTGTCATGACCCTGTCTGATGAAGAGTCTAGACAAGTTGCCGGTATCATTGGAGGACTGTCTTACAAGCCCAAGGCTTTGGAGACCATCGAAGTCGCGCTTGATGACTTGATCATCGAATGGTATAAAGTCGGAGGTGGGGATGTCAGTTGTAATAAGACAATCGGGGAGCTTGGAGTCCGTAAGAATACTGGAGCAAGTATCATAGCCGGGATCCGTGATGAGGATACTGTTATCAACCCGGGACCAGATTACGAAATCAGTCCAGGTACTACACTTGTCGTTGCTGGTAAAAGAGGCAACATCAAAGCGCTAAAAGAATTACTTCATTAACTGATTAACATTATACTATGCTATCTACTACCCTTATCTTAGAAATAGGTGTTGCTGTTGGACTTGTGGCGATTGTTGGTTTTATCGCAAATAAGTTGAAATTCTCAGTAATCCCATTTTTTATATTGATAGGGATGGTACTCGGGCAGCACGCGCCCCAATTTGGATTGATCGATCTTTCCTTTACAGAGAGCAAGCCTTTTATCGACTTCATGGGGCGATTGGGGGTCTTATTCCTACTGTTCTACTTAGGATTGGAATTTTCGGTAGGTAGGCTGATAAAGTCCGGAAAGTCTATTGTGACCGGAGGAAGCGTGTATGTGGCACTCAACTTTGTCTCAGGACTGTTCATCGGTTGGCTGATGGATATGCCTTTCAAAGAGACGATGGTGCTATGTGGTATCATGACTAGCTCTTCCACTGCCATTGTTGCCAAGGTGCTTACCGACTTGAAGCGAACAGCCAATCCAGAGACGGAGGTCATCATGGGCATGATCATGTTTGATGATCTTTTCATTGCGATGCATATCTCCTTCCTGTCAGGGTTGATTTTGACAGGTAGCAGTTCCTTTTGGACCGTTGCCGGCACCTCCCTACTCGCATTGGGATTCATTTTGGTGTTTTTGATTTTAGGACGGAAGCTCGTTCCCGCTATTGACAAGCTATTGCAGGTGAAGTCCTCAGAGTTGTTTATCCTCTTGATCTTTGCTTTATTATTTTTAGTAGCGGGTTTTTCGGAAACGATCCACGTAGCAGAGGCTATCGGAGCATTGATGGCTGGCTTGGTCTTGGCAGATTCGCAATATATTAAGAAGATTGAGGCAATGGTATTGCCTTATAAGGATTTTTTTGGAGCCATGTTCTTCTTCAGTTTTGGGCTCTCTATTGATATGATGTCCTTAGGAGGAGCCGTGATGTGGGCAGCTATTGCCGCCGTGATCACTATCGCCGGAAATTTGGTTTCGGGTTATTTTGCATCTAAATTTTCGGGAATGAAGCCCCGTGTCTCTTTTGATATCGGGTTTACCTTATCCGCTCGAGGAGAATTTTCCATTATCATGGCCAACATAGGCAAAGCAGGTGGCCTGTTGCCCGTGTTGCAGTCCTTCGTTGTTGTATACGTATTGATCCTGTCGATCGTGTCACCTCTTCTGACCAAAGAGTCTCGAAATATTTGGAATAGACTCTTTGGGAAAGATCAGGTACCTGTGAAGCCTGTTAAGAAATTGAGCGATCTAGAGGGTAAATAGGCGACCAAAAAACGTTTTATAAGAATCCCAATTCCAACTTCGCCTCTTCTGTCATCATATCTTTGGTCCATGGTGGGTCAAAGGTCAGTTCCACGATAGCCTCTTTAACTCCTGTTATAGCAGCTACCTTACGCTGCACCTCGTCCATGATCTCTCCTGCAACTGGACAACCTGGCGCTGTAAGGGTCATCACAATCTTTGCCGTACCGTTCTCTTTTGTAATAACCTCGTATATCAAACCTAGATCTACGATGTTTGCAGGCTTAAGTTCTGGATCATAGATACTCTCTAATACTTGCTGAATTTCAGCGCCTAAGTTTAACTTATCTAAAAAAATGATGCTCATTGTACAAAGTTAAGACTTATCTTTTATAAGCATTTCATATTCTGTAGATAGTTTTCTAACCACAATGTCACGAGTATAAAATTGCTGATATAATACGAGGGCTTTCTGGGTGACCTCTGTATACTCGACAGTAGACATGTCGCTGACTCTTCCGATCGCATTTACAATCGAGAGGGCATTGTTAGGGTTAAATAGAAAACCCGTCTTTCCCTCTTTTACAACATCAGGGATTGCTCCAATGTCGCTGGCCACCACAGGTGTACACGTACCAAATGCTTCAATAATGGTCAAGGGAACGCCTCCCTCGTAACAGACGGAAGGTACGATCAATCCTTTGGAAGATGACAGTTCGGTCATGATCTGTGACTTGTCCATCATTCCCAGATATTCCAGATTCCGATTTTTAGCAACCATTTTCCTTACCTCATCTAATTGTGGCCCCGTACCAGCTATTTTTAGCGATATATCCGTACCAGCCAATGCTTTTAATAAGTTTATGATGCCTTTTTCAGAGGAGAGCCTCCCCACATATAGAAAATGGTTACCCCTTTTCCTTTCTTGAAACGCTGGCCCTAGTTCCACAAAATTCGGCTTGACGACAAATTTGTCTGAATCTACCGGAAGACTGCTGCTTATGAAAAGCTGTTTTGAAAATTCCGCTAGGACGAAGTAACGGTCGACAAGGTTCCATGTCCCGATGCGGCGGTGTAGCCAATAGCTTGCGGCCGTCCAGAATGTTTTGAGCAAAGAGTTGTCCAAGACCCTCTTTTCGATAGCCCTCCATGGGAAATTTCGATGTATACTATCGGTGAACAGTCCATTTTTATAGAACAGGGTGGCAGAAGGGCACAATAGCCTGAAGTTATGCAACGACATCACGACGGTTTTGTGCTGTCGCTTTGCGTATCGAATCGCCAACGGGCCACATGCGTACTGTGTGTTGTGAAAATGGACGATATCTGGACTTACCTCCCTTATCTTTTTTTTGACTTGATGAGCCGCAAATATATTCCAGGGACTGAGCAGGAATTGAAAGAGTCCCTTTACGCCCTTTAGATTTTTAAACGCAAGTGTGAATACCTGATGATCCTTTTGTAATGCCGCCGTTTCCTGTTGAAAAACAACATCTTCACCTCCTAGGTCTTGATAATAATTATGGATAATAAGTATTCGCAAAATAATGATTTAAGGTTTAAAATTAGAAATTTAAAACCGTATTCGCCACTTTGACACTATAATAATATTTATCTTGGATTTATGACCAAGGAGCGATGGGATATCGTGCTTCTGCGTCAATACTCGCCAGTAATTGTTATCTTCGCAGAGATAAGAAAAGATATGATTACAAGCACTACCCTTTCTCAGCGTGTTCAAGATGCGTTAGCCTCAGCAATCTTTCCCGAAAATCCTGCAAATATGTATGATCCGATACGCTATATCTTGACACTAAAAGGTAAGCAGATAAGGCCTGTATTGGTGTTGATGGGCGCAGAACTATTTGGAATTCAGAATATAGAGCATGCTATTCCCGCATCTTTAGCCATCGAATATTTTCATAATTTTTCATTGATCCATGATGATATTATGGACAAAGCACCATTGAGAAGAGGACGCCAGACTGTTCATGAAAAATGGAATGATAATGTAGCTATTCTGTCTGGTGATGGTCTCCTGGTAAAGGCCTATGAGCAGCTCGCAAGATGTCCGAAAGCCCATCTTTCTGAGTTGTTGACTACCTTTAACAAGGTGGCGACAGAGGTATGCGAGGGACAGCAGTTAGATATGGACTTTGAGTCTCTGGCCTCCGTGACTGATGAGCAATATATCCACATGATTACACTGAAGACCTCGGTCTTGCTTGGAGGTGCTTTAAAATTGGGTGCGATCATTGCTGATGCCCCTGTAGCGCAGCAACAGCTGATCTATGATTTTGGCGTTTATGTCGGTGTCGCATTTCAGCTCCAAGATGATATCTTGGATGTCTATGGCGACCCCGAGACTTTTGGCAAGCAAGTTGGAGGAGATATCATGTCCAATAAGAAGACATTCTTACTCATTAAATTATTGGAAAATGCAAATGATGAGGATGTTCGTAGTATTCAGCACCTTATCGCTTCGGATATGCAACAAGTGCCCAACAAAGTGCAATTAATGAAAGATTTGTACGCTAAATACAATATTAAAGCGTTAGCTAATGAAAAGAAAGCACAGTTTACATCTTTGGCTTTCGACACACTAGCAAAGATCGATGTGAGTGAAGATAGAAAACAACAACTCTATCATCTCGCAGGAGAGTTACTAAATAGAATACGGTAGTATTTTATTAATTAGAATTATGATAAATCATGATTTTTTATCATATTGTCATAATATTAATTTAATTGTTAAGAACAGTTATTCGAATTCATGGAGACCATCAAAATTACCACTTTTCAAGCCTACTTGTTCTGGGAGAATATCGAGAAAAACTTGAGCAATATTACATTACGCTTATCTTCTCTTCGGGAAAAAACAGACTTGATACTTTTACCGGAGATGTTTAACACAGGATTCACGATGAATGTGGAGAAGTGTGCTGAGACTATGGATGGTCCCACCATGCACTGGATGTATGATATGTCTCAAAAGTTTGATTGTGTCATTGCAGGATCACTGATCATCGTAGAAGACGGAAAATATTTCAACCGCTTTGTGTGGATGTCACCAGATGGTAGTTTTGTCAAATATGACAAACGTCATTTGTTTACGATGGCAGGAGAAGATCAGTACTTTGAACCCGGAAATCAGCGTGTCATTTTACAATTAAAAGGCTGGAAAATTTGTCCCATGGTCTGTTATGACCTTCGTTTCCCAGTGTGGTCGCGTAATCAGCATGGAGCATATGATTTATTGGTATATATAGCAAGTTGGCCGGACAAGCGCTCTTCGCATTGGCGGAGCTTAATTCCTGCTAGAGCTATTGAAAACCAAGCTTTTGTAATCGGAGTGAACAGAGTAGGACATGATGGTAATGAAATCTATTACTCTGGAGGATCAATGTGTATATCCCCAATGGGAGATGTTATCTACTACAAACCCGAAGATGAGGATTTATATACATTTACGTTAAACCCCAAAGATTTGATAACAGCTAGAGCGGATTTCCCATTTCTAGGAGATGCAGACGACTTTAGCCTACTATAAGTACTTTCTAATACTTATAAGGTCTCTCCAATATCGCTTGTTGTATAATTGCTCGACGTAGATCAAAGTTCACTTCCTCTCCGTTTTCCAACGCTACTGGTTCTAGTTTCAGTCGTTTTACACGTTCTCTTTCATTTCTTACACGCGTCACTTCGGCAGGCATCTCGTCAGACAGCTTTGTATCTGTCTGTATTCTCTTCTGGACGAGGTGCTGTTCCGGTTGTTTGAAAACAGGTGGCGGAGGGGGGGTATAAGATTTCGCTTTTTGCACAGGTGGGGGAGCGGCCTGCTGCATCTGTGCTGGACGTTTCAGATTACGCTTACGGTCTTCCTCTTTTTGCTTATTAAAATTTTCATAGATTTTATAGGCAAAAATGGCCAAACCAATTAACAAAGGGAATATCTGCTCCATATTAGGTTAAAGATAAGCATATTGAATGAGATAAACTTAGACAAAATGCTTTGTACGGATTTATATCCTTCAAAATACACTACTATATAAACGTATCTGCCTTCTATAATGAACCCATTTTAGAAGTTCCTACATGTACAGATATAGGATTTCAACGTGCTCTTCCCGTTAGCCGACAGAGTTTCCATTACCCTAACAGATTATGATAGAAAGGAAAAGTAATAATTTTGTTGCGAATATTAACTTGTTTTGTTTTATTTGCATAAACAACTTAACCCAAACCCATAACATGATTACCAATGAAACCATTTACACGGAAGATTTTTTTAATTTTCTGACCGGTAAAGCGACTACCGCTTTAACGAGGAGACTCCAGCAAAACCTCAAAGAATCTGGAGTGACCATTACTGCTGAGCAGTGGAGTATCCTTTATAATTTATGGCAAGAAGAAGGATTGACACAGCAGGAATTAGCAAATCGCACATTTCGAGACAAGCCTAGTGTGACCAGATTGATTAACAATTTGGAAAAGCAGAATCTGGTAATACGAGTCAACGATAAGGGAGACCGCCGGTCCAATTTAATTTACCTTACCAAAGCTGGGAGGCAGATTAAAAGTAAAGGACTCGAACAAGCTTCAAAGACCATCTCGGAAGCATTGACCGGTGTATCTGCTGAAGCGATCTATAGTGCGCATGAGACGCTCTCTAAAGTATATACGAATCTTAAATAGTATCCACGAAGTGTCTTTATACGCAATAGCTGTATAGTATATGGTTATTCAAGACCCCAAAAGTTGCCGATTTAAAAAAAGTCTAAACGCCGATAGATCCTGAACCAGATGCAGGGTCTATCGGCGTTTAGACTTTTTTTGCTTGTTCTTTTCTGAAGCTAGTTGAATACCTTAGGAGCAAAGTCTGTATGACTATTGATCAATTTTCCTTCCGAACCGAAGTAAATCTCTTCAAAGCTCATCGTTGTCCTGTTGTCTACTTTTCGGAAGAATTTATCTGCAGAGACATCATTCAATGTTCTAAAGCCACAAGCTTCCATTATCTCGACCGTAGCACGTAGGGTATTACGGTGGAATTGAGCCACACGCACATATTTGTTTTCCACGTCTAGTCCTTTATAGAGGTTTGGTTTCTGTGTTGCTACCCCTACAGGACAGATATCCTCGTTACATTTCAAGGCTTGGATACATCCTAGCGCAAACATCATACCTCGTGCACTATAACATGCATCAGCGCCTAATGCGATTGCTTTCAATAAGTCAAACCCCGTGACAATACGACTGGAGACGAGTATCTTAATGTGTTTTTTCAGCCCAAAGGAGATAAGCGTCTTTGTTACAAAAGTCAGTGCATCATAGAGCGGCATACCTAGGTTGTCTGTAAATTCAAGTGGAGCCGCACCAGTACCACCTTCGGATCCATCTATTGAGATGAAGTCTGGTACAATCTGAGTCGTTTGCATAGCATGGCAGATATCGATAAACTCCTGTTTATCTCCAATACATATTTTGAAACCTATAGGCTTACCATTTGAGAGTTCACGCATGTGCTGTATAAAGAGCATCATCTCCTCTGGAGTGCCAAAAGCACTATGTGCCGGAGGTGACATGACGTCCGTTCCCGGAATGACGTGGCGTATTGCCGCAATCTCAGGTGTGTTTTTCGCAGCAGGTAATATCCCCCCATGTCCAGGTTTAGCACCCTGAGATAATTTTAGCTCCACCATTTTCACATACGGACGATTAGATTTCTCTTGAAAGAGCTTTTCATCGAATTTGCCTTCCTCATTTCGACATCCAAAGTAGCCCGTTCCTACCTGCCAGATAAGATCGCCGCCACTGATATGGTATTCACTGATACCCCCTTCACCTGTATTGTGTGCAAAATTCTGAAGAGCTGCTCCTTTGTTTAAAGCCGTTATAGCGGTTTTACTCAACGCCCCATAGCTCATCGCAGAGATGTTGAAGACACTTAGGCTGTACGGTTGTTTACATTGTGAGTTTCCGACCATAGTCCGAAGGTTATGATCTTGGATATGGCAGGGGAATACGGAGTGTGCTACCCACTCATTGCCGATTGCATTGGGGTCACTCTGCATTCCGAAGGCTACAGTCTCCCGTTCATTCTTCGCACGTTGGTAGACGATAGAGCGTTGACGTCGGCTAAATGGTCTTCCATCCGTGTCAGATTCCCAAAAGTACTGACGCATTTCTGGACGGATGGATTCAAAGAAAAAGCGAAAATATCCGACTAAAGGATAATTTCTTAAAATTGCATGCTTGGTCTGCACAGTATGGTATATCGCTATCAGCAACATCGGAAGTGGAATAATCAGCAACCAAAACCAGTTTGTAGCAAATATCAACCCGAATGAGATGATAATGAAATTGACTAACGCGATGCTTCCGATGATTAGATTTCTAACAGGCATAATCGTATGGTATTATAGTGTTTGAATTTTGTACAGCAAATAAGGTGCTAAGATTTAGGTCAGCATCTGGAGTATACTTTTCAATCCTGAAAACAGGAGCATAAATCTTGTATATTGAAGCCATATTTTCTGACTTATAATCGATGAAATGATTATGTTATAAAGTGACAAAATTAGAAAGTATACTGGTCAAAAGGAAATATTTAAGCCTTCCTTTAGCGATTTGTTGTTTTTGTAATGAAAGGTTTAGATACCTCTTCTTTTAGCAATTTCTAATGTCAATTGTTGATAGATTTCTTTCCAAGCTGGAATCTCTGTAAGAAAGTTCAAATGCTTATTTATCGTATTATTGTCATTTCGTATAGCTGGGCCAGTTTGTAACCGTATGGGAGCACCATTTTTTACTTTTTTGGCCGTTTCCTGAATAATCGGTAGTAGAAGTTCGAAAGGTAGATCGTGTACCTCCAATATTTCGTAAGCAATTTGATAGAGGATATTGCTGAAATTATTCGCGAAGACGGCGGCCACATGAAAGGCTAGTCGTTGCTGACTATCACACCTAAAAGCTTGGGAAGACATGGCTTGTGCAATCTCCCAAAGAATGCCATCCGTTTCCTGTGAATCAGCTTCCACTCCTAAAGGAATATGCTGCATCTCAATCATCTGCTGCTTCGACAGGCTCTGCAGTGGGTACAGTACACCATAATGTTGGAATTTTTGAAGTGTATCTATGTTTGTGGCACCCGACGTGTGGACGACTACTCCTTTTAGCAAGGATGATAGCTGTTCCACTGCGATTGGTAGAGCGTCGTCAGTGACAGCTAGTAGATAGAGATCGGCATCTGTGTCTAGTTGTTTCAGATCAGTTACAGGATTCGATTCTACGCGCAAAGCCAATGCGCTAGCATTGGCTTTAGTACGGCTATATATCTGTGTAATATGATGCCCTAGTTGATGTAAGCGAGTGGCAAAGTGAGTAGCCACATTTCCGCTTCCTAGGATGACGATTTTCATGCTTTTACAGGTTGAGTTTTTATTTTCTGATCCTTGATCCGGCGATATATCGACATGATGAATCCGATCGTCATGACGATCGTTCCGCACCAGAAAAAATTGATATAAGGAAATTTAATGGCTTTGAATACAATCCATTTTTTCTCCGGTAATGGTTTTTGATAGACCATTACTTCCAACTTGTCCTGTTTTGGAAGGATGTTTGTAAATCGAAAACGTAAGCCCTCAGCCTCTACATCCTTATTGAAATCAAAAGTATTTCCACCTTTTATTAAGAAAAGTGGTTCAACTTGATGCTCTTTCTTGTCCTTGGTGACGACTTTTATCTTCAACCCCACTAGCACGTCTTCGGGTGCTTTCGGTATTTTATTGATTGTCGCATCTTTATTAACACCTTCGATGACAAAGAATCCGTTACGATATCTCAACGTATCTCCTACATTTACTTGGTAGGTTGCAGGTTCTTCATATTCATCAAGGCTTGATTTCTCTTCTTCGGATTTATTACCTGCCTGAGACTGCGTGTCTGCCTGAGCAGCGGTGATCAGGGTATAGATATCATGGGTAATATAGTGCTTGGTTGATGGTGTGCCAATAAGACCCCCCATTTGCGGGTTGTTCTGCGCGAATGGCATCAATAAGAATTCTTCTTTGATCTTTCCGGATTCCTCATCCAATTTTTCAAACTTAACTTTGTAATATACATTAGGAGGCGCAATGCTATCTCCTACGTATGTTAGCCTGTATTGTCCCATATCCACCGGTTCGCCTTCTGTCAAAAAGAGATTTTCGCCAGGCTTCTCGACCTTGTCAAACCCTGCAACAGCGATATATCCGCTATTGTTGATAGAGATGACTTCATTAGTAGCAGCAGCTACTACGGCACCGATAACCAACAATCCAAACCCAATATGCGCCACAGCAGATCCTGCCAATCTCCATTTGCCTTTGAAAGCTTCACTTAGGATCCGGATATTCGCCAGAATACTGTAGGTACTTGCGAATGCAATCAGGATATACATGAAATTGGTGTAGATCTTCGTGATGTATACGATGGCTGCCGTGATGACCAATGCAATCACTAAGGAAGCGATAGTCGAGGCGAAGAATTTTTTAGAATCTGTACGCTTATATTTTAAGAATTGTGTAAAGGCCGTCAATATCAAGACCACTACCGCAAAAGCACCTTGCCATTTGTTGTAATGTGGGATTGGGTCGATTGGAGGTGCGACATCCGTATTGAAGATTGCATTATACACTGGGATCGATGTTGTCGAAATAATCTGTACACAGGCGACTACCAGTACTAATGCTCCAATAAAAAGCCAAAATTCACGTGAATAGATATCCTCTTCTTTTTGCGATGTAGGCATGTCTTTCTTGCGAATCACGAGTAAAAAAATCATGATGGCCAAAAAGACAACATTAAAGATGATCAATTGTCCCGACATTCCCAAGCTGGTAAAGGAGTGTACTGACGTCTCTCCAAGGATACCGCTACGGGTTAGATAGGAAGCATATATTACGAGTACAAAACTGATAAGTGCTAGGAATGTGGCGGTAAAATAGGAATGGCCTGAATTTTTGTATGCAACCATGACGTGTACTGCCGCAATCAAGGTAAACCAAGGAATGATCGAAGCATTCTCTACCGGATCCCAAGCCCAGAAGCCACCAAAGTTCAGCGCCTCATATGCCCAGAAAGAACCCATGATGATACCCACCCCCAAGATCATGACGGCAAACATTCCCCATGGCAATCCCGGATTGATCCACTCCTTATAACGTTTGGTCCAAAGACCTGCAGCAGCATAAGCAAATGGAACAATCATAGATGCAAATCCCAAAAATAAGGTCGGTGGATGGATGACCATCCAATAGTTTTGGAGCAATGCATTGAGCCCTCGGCCATCCTGTATCATCGAAAGATAGTTGGGATCACTTAAGATCGGCCAATCCATGGCATCCCTTAGCAGGATGAAAGGAGAGCTCCCTATCCGGCTTCCAAACAATTCTATTCCCAATAACATGGAGGAGAGAAATACCTGGCAGAGCATAACAAAAGTCATGACCGGACTTTCCCAAGATTTGGCCTTGAACAGCAAAATGATAGACAGTACCATCTGCCAGAAGCTCCATAACCAGAAGCTGCCTTCTTGTCCTTCCCAAAAACTCGATATAATGTAATGTGTAGGTAATGCTTTTGACGAGTGTGCAAATGCGTAATGATACTCAAAAAGATGGTTGTAGATGATGTAAAATAACATCGAGCCAATGGCGACTACTGAAATGGCATTGATCCAAGTCCCGACTCGAGCAATAGTTTTCCAAGACTTGTCTGCTGGATTTCTAGTCGAAAAAAAGTAACTGACAAAAGCTAAAAGGGCTGATCCAAAAGCTAAAATGACAAAGAATTGTCCAATTTTGCCTGGAATGAGGTGTTCTCCAACGTAATTTACGTCCATTATTGAAAATAAGTGATACTGCTGATTATTGAATAGATGCTGTTTTGGGAGCCGCCGATGATTCGGTTACCTCCATTTGGTTCTGATTGTACTTAGATGGACATTTCATCAAGATTTTACTCGCATGGAATACATTACCTTCCATCTTACCTGTCAGGACGATCTGTTCCGAACGCTCGATATCCATTGGCTTTGCCCCATTGAATACCACTTGACATTCCGTACTGTCATTGTCATACATATAGAATGAAAAGTGATTCGCATTTTTTGTCGGCTCGTATACCAATTCCTTGTCCTTATTCAATACACCTACCACATACATTTCTGTGTTCTTCTCTTTCGCTTGTGTAAAATTTGAATACGTACTGGAATCTGTGTAAATCACTAAAATCATGGCAATTGCCACTGCGATAATCACTATTAATACAATCGAACTCTTTTTCATCTGTACAAATTTATTTTCAATGCTGAGCAAGCTATTCTAATGAAGGAGCTGCTTGACGGTTGAAGCCTGCAGATCAACATTTTTATATACTTAATCAAATGCAAAATTACGAAATACCAATGGAAGTAAGCAAAAAACCAAATGCAGGACCTTATTTGGAATCGATTTAAATAAAACTGTCATAATCTGGTTTCTACTTGTTTGAAGCCAATATAATTTGCGAAATAATATTTATATTGTCCCTGGTATGTACCTATATCCGAAATTTTACAATGTGTTTAAGACGTGATCCTGTTTTTTTAAAAATATTTCTGCTGATTACGATTTGTTCTTCAATGATATCCACGTCATTTTCACAACAGACAAATGCCCATTTTATATCTCTGCAAAGCGACAACGACGTATATCTAATGACGGGGCAGGATCGGTACTATACAAATGGATTGATCTTTACATTTGCGACCCCACTTTTTCATTCCCCTACTCGGACCGATCTTTTGACATTACAACTGGGGCATCAATTGTATAATGGTGTCGAAGTGTATGCTGGAGATAATATCTATTGGGATAGACCTTCTACCGCCTATCTCTTTTTGAATGGTCGTTTTCAACGTGTATTCTCAGATGAATGGGTGTGGAGTGCGGCGGCAGAGATAGGTGTTGTCGGCAAAGCTGCAAAAGGTAAGGAAGTACAAGATTATGTACATCGGTTGCTCGGTATGTATAAAGTCCAAAGTTGGGAATCCGATCTGAATACCTCTATAGGGGCTGACTTGGAAACCAGTCTCACAAAGCGAATCTGGCGATCTCCTTCCCGTAGGTTTGAGCTGGCAGGAGGAGCGTCATTAAGAGGTGGAATGATTTTTTCAAATGCCGCTGCACAGCTTTCTTTGCGGGTGGGTAAGTTGATGGACTATCATGTATCCCATTTCGTGGGAAATGGTGGATTCTTTAACACAGACACAGAGTACTATTTCTTCTACAAACCCAGTTATTCCTCTCAATTCTACAATGCAACAATACAGGGAGGTCCTTTCGCAAAGAAAAAAGAAAATCGCTATGAAATCACCTCCAATATCTGGCGCCATCATCTAGGAGTCGCCTATTCAAATTCTCGAATATCACTAGAAGCAGGCGTATTGTTTAATACAAAGGAAGGGAGGAAAATGTATCAGAATCATCAATATGGACAGCTAAAATTAGGACTTAGATTCTAGTCATGATCAATTCTTCAGAGCATGCGAACTAGCTTTGAACTTTCGTGTCCATGTTTGTGAATTTCTCCCCCGAAAATCGTGTGACCAACATAGCCGCCACTGTATCTCCGGTAGCATTCAAGACTGTCGCCAATGGGTCTACTAGTGTGCCGATAATCATGACTGCAGGGATCGCTTCCGTTGGTAAGCCATAGACTGATATCATCAACATCTCACCGATATAGCCGCCATTAGGTATGCCCCCAGCAACGATACTGACCAATACTGTGATAGCAACAGCTATCACCATAGTTGTAGGTTCGAAAAAATCCCATCCGATCAATACAAATGCAACATATATTTTCAATATCGAGGAGAGGGATGAACCGTGCTTGTGAAGGGTCGTTCCAAGTGGAATGACGACATTCGCGACAGCGCTGGGGATGCCCATCTTTGGGGCCGCATTCAGATTGACGGGCATGGTAGCTAGGCTGCTACAGGTCGATATTGCCGTGAAAGACGGTAATATATTGTTCCGCCAATAGGATTTTATTCCTTTTCGTCCATTTGCTACAAAGGCATATATCGTGAAAAATAAGAAAAAATATACAATCCCATATCCATAATAGATCGCCATGGGTTTGGCATAGATGTCGAAGAGCTTAGGTCCCAAATCGTATACTTGATATGAAAAATATGCTCCCAAACCTATAGGCGCTATTTTCATGATCATAATCAATAGGTTTTTCATCACCTCATTGCCTCCATTGAGGAAGGTAATGAAAGGCCTCGCCTGCTCGCCCGTTTTCCGGGCAGCAATTCCGACTAAGAAGGAGAAAATGACAAAAGCGAGCATACTCTGCCTAGATAGCAAGTCTGCAAATTCCTGCACGGTGAGAAACCGGACAATTCGATCTCCCCAGGTTTCATCGGCTGCGAGGATGGTCGCGTCTGTCTGTTTGACATCGCTGATCACTTGGTCAATAGGAAATATACGAAGGACGACAATCATACTGAGCGCCGCAATCACAATCGTCGTCAAAAACACCAATGCCATGATGGACATGATCTTCCCTAGCCGGTTGTTGCCTTCGATGTTGGCCACTGAGGACGCAATAGCGAAAAAGATAAGTGGAATAATGGAGACGAAAAGTAGATTGAGGAAGATATCTCCCAGCGGTTTGATATACGGTACGATCTCCTTGGCAAAGATTCCAATCAGACACCCGACTGCTATCCCTAGCAATAATAGGAGTATACCTCCATAATTTTCTAAAAACTTTTTGCCAGTATTTTCCATTTTTCGCTGTTATAAACTTAGAAAAAATGCGCTGCATTAACGAATAGTATGCGTAAAAAAAGACATTCAGCTTTATAGTAATATTTGCTAGGTATTTTTTCTAAGTTTGCTAAAATTAATAAATGCCAATGGAATTTGTAACAACTGCTGATGGATCGAAGACCTTATACAATGCCGAGATAGGGGAATGCTATCATTCGAAGCATGGTGCAGTGCAGGAGAGTATGCATGTATTCGTGAATATGGGGCTCGATTATTTTCTGTCCCATTCCGGTAAAAAAGAGGCTTCAATTTTAGAAATAGGATTTGGGACAGGTCTAAATTTTATACAGACTTCCTCTTACCTCTCTTCGACCGATGTTGACGTTCGCTATGTCGGTATTGAGGGGTTTCCGTTGAGCATTGATGTCGTGCGGGAGATGGGATATGGTGACTATGTGCCCGCGGATATCTGGCAGCCATTTTTAGATAAATATATCGAATCCTTTACCGGATCCACTGAGGTCACAGAACGGATCAATCTCCATCTGGCACATACCCTGTTGTTGAATTTTCAAACAGACCGACAGTTTGATGTCGTGTATTTCGATGCATTTGCAGCTGTGCACCAGCCCGAAATGTGGTCAGATGAATCCTTGGCCCATATCGCACAATTTATTAAACCAGGTGGCGTATTTGTCACATATGCGATTACCGGTAATCTCAAGAGAAGTATGAAAGCATTGGGGTTTGCTATAGAGAAGGCTCCCGGAGCCCCTGGAAAAAGAGAGATGCTTAGAGCAATAAAGCTGTAAAATACAAAAGCCCCAGATATTTGGGGCTTTTGTATTTTGGAATAACTACAGCTTAGTGACTGTGTGTACCATCAGGTCCATGTGAATGACCGTGTGACAATTCCTCTTCAGTCGCTGGGCGTACTGAAAGGATTTCAATCTCGAAGTGTAGGTTTTTTCCAGCCATTGGGTGGTTCAAATCTGCTACGACAGCTTCAGGAGTAACTTCTACGACTACTGCGCGAAACTGATTGCCTTCATTGTCCTGAAGAGGGAGTACTTCTCCTACTGGAGGTAGACCTGTTTCATTGAACATATCAGCTGGTAACTGAGCGATTGCGCGTTCATCTTTTTCTCCATATGCGTCAACAGCAGCTAATTCGAAATCAATTTTATCGCCAACATTCAGACCTGCAATATTTTCTTCAAATTTTGGAAGCATCATGCCTACGCCATATAAGAAGTCCAAAGGATTTTCATTATTGGTTTGCTCTACGAAAGTTTTTTCACCGTTTTCAACTGTGTGAAGTGTGTAAGTCAACGTTACTACGTTGTTTGGTGCTATTGCCATTAGAATTAAATTATGGGAGATCCATCTCTCCCGTTATCATTTATTAAATTCAGTATTGAAGCAATCGAATCCTGTGGAAGACTGCATGTTTTATTTTTGCAAAGGTATGCTTTTGATTCAATACCTTGTCTATTTAATAACAATGGAAGACTACTTTTTGTTCCTCCCAATGTGATTTTGTTTGGAATGTAGTGCTTGTCTAACAGCATTCTCCAGGACTGTGCGGCTGTACCTGTCAATGCTACTTCATTCTTGCCGTAGACTTCCTCTAATAATAATATGGCCCAATTGGAATAGGCTGATCCATAAGATTTGATCTGTGGAAATACATTGGCAAGAAGCTGGTCTGCAATAGCTGTATAGCTTGGATTGTCAAATAATAAGCCTAAATTCTTAAGTTGCCGAGCTATAGTCGAGTTGGAAGAGGGAATGACATTATCCATGATATCACCTTTTCTAGCAATCAGAGCCTCGGCCTGATTGGCGGTGTAGAAGAAGACCTTTTGGTCCAAGTCATAGAATAATTCGATCGCTTTATCCAACATAATGCGCGCGCTGTCCAACCATTGCTCTTCAAAGGTGGCTTCATATAGCGCAACGAATGCTTCAATGGTGAATGCATAGTCATCTAAGAAACCCGTGATTTCCCGGTTATGGTCCTTGGGTTGGTGTAGGACTGTGCCATCCGTAAGAAGCAGTTCATTGATGATAAATGTACCATTACGGCGTGCCAGCACTAGATATTTTTCATTTTCAAATACACGATATGCATCTACAAGACCTTTCAATGTCAGTGCATTCCAAGTCGTGAGTTGTTTATAGTCTAGTCCAGGTCGTACCCTGTTCTCCCGATAAGTATATAATTTTTTCTTGATAGTGGTTAAGTAGATAGCCCACTCTTCATCAGAATAGCCAGCACTCCGCGCCATTTGATCCGCATCCAAGTCGATAAAAGGAATATTCGTCGATTCCTCAGCCCAATTGCCCCCTGTTGTGATGTGGAAGTAAGAGATAAAGAGTTCGGCATCAGCCCCTAAGACCTGTTCGATTTCTTCTTTGGAAAAAGAATAATACTTGCCTTCTACACCTTCACTATCGGCATCTAGCGCACAGTAGAAGCCTCCATTGTCGGCCATCATTTCTCGTTCCGCCCATTCAATAGTCTCCTGCACAATACGTTTGTAGAAAGGGAGTGGCCGCTGTTGGTAAGCCTCTGCATATAGCGATAGCAGCTGCCCATTGTCATACATCATCTTTTCAAAGTGGGGGATATGCCAATAGGAATCTACTGAATATCTGGAAAACCCACCTCCGATCTGGTCATAGATCCCGCCAGAGGCCATCTTTTGCAATGTAAAATGCACATGATCGACAATTTGCTGATCTCCCGACAGCACACCATATCTCAGTAAGAATACCCAATTATTTGGAAGTAGAAATTTGGGGGATCTATTGTATCCACCGTCCTTTTTGTCAAATAAATGCGTCCACGGGTTGACGATTTCCAGAAGGTCATCTTTTGTATATTGCTCAGGGATAGCATGTATAGGGAGGCGTTCACTTTGTTTTATACCGTTGGTTAGTTTACTTGCATATTCGATAGCCACTTGAGGCTGCTCTTCCCACATTTGCGCTATCTGCAACAAGATATTTTGCCAATCGTGAGGCTTGAAATACGTCCCGCCATAGATCGGGCGACCATCAGGAAGACAGATACAATTCAGGGGCCAACCGCCAGCATTTGTCATAAGTTGTACCGCAATCATATAGATCTGGTCTATATCCGGTCGTTCCTCCCGGTCGATCTTGATCGGGACATAGAATTTATTCATCGTTTTGGCTATAGCTTCATTCTCAAAGCTCTCTCGTTCCATGACATGGCACCAATGACATGCGGAGTAACCGATACTGATGATGATCAGTTTATTTTCATTTTTTGCCTTTGCCAATGCTGCTTCACCCCATGGCATCCAATGTACTGGATTATGGGCGTGTTGCTTGAGATAGGGAGAGTTTTCGAACTGGAGTTGATTTGCCATAAGACATTAAAGATACAAAACCCCTGTCTTTATACAAAACGTTACCAGTGAGACAACAAGTAGGGCAATCGTAGGTATTAAATACGAACCCTTTGCGGCTTGAGGGACACAAAGATGTTGCTGTTAGTTCTTAAAGAAATTTCCTCAGCGCTTCGCTGCACAACAAGAGGCATACCGTATAAAATGACAGGATATCATTCTATCACTTTAATAAGATCAGAGCTATTTGCGCTTAAGTGCGCAAAATCAAAGTTGGCAGGTAGTTCAATGACGGCAACATTGGAAGTTTTGAGCTCCACAGAACGATCTGTCAAGTAGTACACCAGGTCGGATAGGCCGGGGTTGTGTCCAAATAGTAGGACTGTTTCGATATGCGTAGGGATTGCATTGATTACACGAAGAATATCGTGAGGATGCGCTTCATATATATCGCTTTCCAATTGTATGCTTTTATGCGCATAGCCCAGTGCATCAGCAAAAATGTAAGCCGTCTGCACTGCACGGTTGGCTGTTGAAGATATGAACAGGGTCTGCTCGTCTATTCGTAGCTTTCCAGCAAGTTCTAGCGCGACACGCTGGGCTCTTTCTTTTCCTTTGGTAATCAGATTACGGGTAAAGTCCTTCTTTGCAAAGGAAGGTTCCTCGGCCTTGGCGTGTCGGATGATATAAAGTGTTCTAGTGGGCATAGTTGCTAGTTCTTATTAAGTGTACAAATTACAGTTTTTTTGAAATATAACCTAGAGTTGTAGGAAATGTAAATTAAGCGAAGGAAATTTGCTTTCGTAAAAAAACGATTAGATATGGATATTTTATCAAAGAGTTAATTCGAGTTGATAAAAATATTAATAACCAATTGTTATTGTGAAATTTTATTACACTTCATGTTTAATTATGAAAAAACAAACAAAAGTGGCCTATATTATATTGGCCTTAGCTACACTGATCGGCAGCTGTAAGAAAAATGAAAAGTTGCTGCCAGATTCTGATGCAACACTAAAAATTAATAATGCTATAGCTTCCGGTGGTGATGGAAAATGGGATCTACTAGGTTACGGTTTGGATGCTACTGGTGACATGCTTAATTCCAGCAGTATATCTGATGTATCAGTTTTTGATATGGCTCGGTTTGAAAATGACTTTAGAAATAAGATTGATGTAAATACGACGACCGAAGGGACAGAGCAATACTATGGTGGGGCGTCAGCGCTCGATTACTTAAAGGATGTCACTGCAAAAAAATCATTTGATGCTAGTGGCAATGTCACAGTGAAAAAAATTGGGGTTGATTTTTTAAATTTCAGCGGTAGCATCAATAAAAATAGCTCAGATCAGAGCATAACGGCCTACTCGAGCAGATATTCCTATGCAACGTATGAGGTTTCACAAAGGATAAAAAGGTTGAGATTTACAGAAGATGCCAATACACAATTATTGATGCAATATTTAACTCCGGAATTTTTAAATAATGTGGCTACCCAAAGTGCTGATTATTTAGTAAACAGATATGGTACCCATGTCATGTTGGATATCAGTATTGGAGGACGTTTAAGATTTAATTATAGCGGCGCGATATCGAATGAAAGCGATTATGAAAAAAATACAAAAGCGGTAAAAGTTGGACTAGGCTTTAGTTTACTAAAAGTAATTGGTGTAAACATCTCTTCAGATAAAACTACAGAAGAGATAACAAAAATTGTTAGAGAAACTCGTAATAAAGAATACATTGGCAAATTTTATGGGGGGACAAATTCTGGAAGGAGTATTGCAATTGATAAAGACGGAAATACAAGTGAAACGATAAATATTGCTAGTTGGCAGCAGAGTATTAGTGATAGAAATGCTGCATTGATTGGCGTTGGACGAACGGTGTTTCTTTATGAATTAATTGCTGATCCCGTGAAAAAAGCATTGGTTAAGACTGCCGTTGAAAAGCATATTAAAGATAATCAATTACTCCTTGCCCCCACTGAGGTTTATGAATTTTATAGTTCTTTTATAGATAGACATGCGTATGCCTTAGATCCGAATATGCATGATAGATATCCTGGATGGGATCCAAATGATCAATCATTTAAAGCATACCCATACGCATATAACAATGCGGTACCAGTTTATCAATTCATTAGTGCAACGTATGATGACAGAATCTTAACCACTAATCTGAACTTTAATCTTTCAGGTTACCGATATGATGGTATCACGTTTTATGGATATACCTCTCAGAAACCTGGTACTGTACCTATCTACCAATTTTCTTTAACAAAAAACGGTCCTGATCATTTTTATAATCCAAATCCTAATGCAGCAGTTCCATTTCCGGGATGGAAGAAAGACGGTGTAGCATTCTGGGCTTTTCCAAATTGAGTTTCTTTCTTTGCGTAATAATCCAATAAAACACAGAAAGAAAAACAAATTTTTTACTTAGAGAACCAAAGGGTAGGGGGAATTTTCCTACCCTTTTAGATTTTTTCAAATATCCTAAATGCAAAAACTATCAAGTAATTATGTGAGTTAGATTGAATCTTTACTCTTTTATATGGCTTGAAAATTTTTTGAATTGTGATCAAGTTTTAGAAAAGATCTCTTTTTTAGCGTATGCTGTTCGTGAGATGCTGGTGGCAGAATAAGGTCTGCATATTACTTGTTTATTTGAGTCCTGATCTTCTTTTTGATGATCTGTTTTATGATTTTCTTTATGCCAAGAAGTCTTGTAAATTGATTGATGATATCATATAGCTTGGCAAGGTTTTTATTTTTCCGAATTTTTTTTTCTTGGATATTGTCCCATACCTCAAATGTGGCATAGTGATAACCCATGTCTCGCAGTATATTGAGATCCATTTGCCTGGGTAATGAGCCGAATAGCTGGCTGCCAAATCTTGTCGACAGAATATGTGTTGTATTCTTTTGCTCTCTAAACTGTATACATTCCTCATTTTGGGATAGCATATAATTACCGTATGTTTCATACTCCGAGAAGCCTGATAAAGCGAGATCTTCTACAGCAACAGCTTCTAGAATAGTGTAGACCCAGTGATTGTCTACTGATTTTTGAGCGATAAGATGAATTAATCTTTCTACATGGTCTTTAGATATCATAAGATGTTCGCTAATAAAAGAGTGGTCCGCCTGTTTAGGAATCTGAAGTAATCTTGCCAGCGTATTAAAATAAGGAATATGGTGTTCTTTACCGGGCTGGGCTAATACTATGGAATCCGTGAGGAAAAAATGTATAGGAGCAAGCGGAATGCTATCAGCATCCCATACGAGATAATAAGGTGTCTTTACTAACTTGTATGCTGCTAATTTTAAGAATTGTTGAAAGTACCACCCCGCTCTACTATCATCACCTAAACGTCGATTTAGGTGTAAACTTATACTCGCTTTAGATACTTGTTTGATGATCATATCTTCGTCATACAGATCGAGAGTAGGATATTCTGCTCTGATTGCATGATAGTGATCACTGTTGTTTAATGCAGTAATGATAACTACCCTAACTGGATTTAAGTATTTAAATATATGATCAATTGTGATCAGCGATATCTGAAGGTGCTGTTTACCTACACATAATACGATCTCATATGGGTTTTTATTCATAATACTTAGAAAGTCACAAAATGGGGGAGTATGAGTCCACTGGTATCAAGCTTGGGGTCATTGACCCAACGCTTGGGGCTGACGACTATTTGGGAAGGATTTTGATTGAGCCACGCTGCCCACCAGCTAAAGCTGCTATTGGCAATGATTTGGTGGTCGCAAAGGCTCATCATCTGCATGTCCCTAAAGCTGTTTTTTCCCGTATTCCAGTCCACAAAAATTGCATTTAAGTCCTTAAACTCTTTTCTGCACCAAGCCATATCATTTGAGAAAATAACAAATAAAGGAGACTCGAATTGGTCCTTCATAAACTGAATACTGGTTTTGTAATATTCTTCAGTACATATACCACCCAATAAGGGGACTTGTAAATAATCCCCACGTCGAACATGTACTGAAATAGCAGGGGGGGATAGCTGTATTTTCTTCAATAAATCGAGGTTGTTCTGATCAGAAATTTCGGGAAAAATGAGTTGTTCACGAACCTCTTTCTCCACTGGATTTATATAGGAAATATGTTGCCAATAGCCCCAATAGTATCGCCCTCTTTTATCATGGAAGACATTCTCATGATATGCAAACTGAGGACTCTCTTCCCAGTATACATTCTTGCTTCCGTTCAATCTGCGTAATTTTCTCCAGATCCACTCTCGGTTATTATTTGTATATAAATTTAGATCAGTTCGAGATGTTTTTTTTAATGCTATACTCGGGAATACATCCTCTAACTCAAAACCATTATGTAAACCATAATCTGCAAAATCAGAAATGTCAACCTTTACTCGTCCAGCTACTTGTTTCATACGGAGATAAAATGCATATTGAAACATTTGATTGCCTAGCCCCCCCAAAAATCGTATTATTCTCATTGTTTTTGCTTTATGTACAATCTTTGATTGCCTTAGTTTTTTGAAACTTATGTTTTATTCGGTAATTTATCTTTTAGAATAAATGCCGGAGGGTAGATTTGGATCTTCCACAAAGGATTTAATTTTTTCTAAAATGGGATTCTTTTGAAAAAACGAAGGATACAACAAGTAAAAAATTGTTTTGTGTTTTTTCTTTTTAAATGCTGCCTTGGCAAATAGATATCGTATGGGGGTAATTATCCGGAGCCTAATTCTATTAAAAAAATTGGCGCCTAATGTACCATAGATTTTTGTTGAGAAATTATAATACTCTATTGTCGGAGACGCTAAATGTATTCTTTCGTTTAGTTTTTTATTATAAGCTTCTGTAAGTCTTTCATCGGGGACAAAGTGCCTTATAGCAAGCTTATCATCAAAGTATAAGTTAAATCCTCTTAGTACTAATCTGACACAATATTCTGTATCTTCTGCGATAAAATGACCAGTATTCTCATCCGCTAAAAAAATAGAGGGATGAGCATCATAAATTTGTTTGTAAATATTTGTCTTGGAGGCCATTCCTGCTCCCCACAACTGCTTTCTTTGTGTTATGTCACCAGATGTCTTGCCTTGAGCCCCCAGTGCGTACCGGTCAAAATCTCTTGTAATCCAAACAGGAACTACTTGGTCTTCTTTCTCAAAGACTGGAATTGAGATACCTCCACATGCACCGATGTTACTGTCACTTGAGAGGATATTATAGACTGTTTCAACATAGTTTGAAGCCAGCCAGTTATCATCGTCACAAATAATGAAATATTCAAAATTGGCATGTTGAACTCCCGAAAATAGGGCAAAGTATTTTCCTGCTCTTTCTTCGCGTAATATATGGAGGGGCACAGTTGGGTTTATCTCTTGATTCCAAGTTGATTTTACAATATCTATCGAATTATCACTTGAAGCATTGTCGACATAAATAATTTCCCAAGCGATATTGTTTTGTACTTTTTGATACATAAGGTGCTTGATAGTCTCTGCCAGCTTTTTAGCTCCATTGTGACTGCAGATTATTACTGAAACGCCACTTGCAAGTTCTGTATTTTGAATCTTCATATTATAATTCATATTTCAATCGTCGACTTATCCGTTTGGAATCTGTTAAGTATATTCTATGATTTGGTGTATATTTTTCTTAAACATCTATCCATACTCATCTGAAAAATTTATACTAGCTTACAGCTATTTCATTAAATCAGTAGTCTACGTTTTATTAACGTATTTGAGGTCACATTTGTGTACAGTAGAACGTGAATTTATTCAAGTTTTGGGAATTGGCCTACTATTCCTTAATTACATGTAGGGATAGAATGCGAATCATTAATAGATATTGAAAAATGTTTGACTTTATAATGGATTTACGATCCCATTCGTGGCCCAAGTTGTCTTCTCTTGGATAGATTGTTCTAGAATTTTCTCGTTCTGGGGGAGATTTGCCTTGCTGTTTTCCTTGTGAAAAATGTGATAAGCAATACCACCGAATTTTAGAAATCTCTTTTTTATACCCTTATTCATTAATCTAATTGCTAACTCCGCATCCTCACTTCCCCAACCTTGGATGGATTCGTTATATCCATTTATTTCAATAAGGTCTTGCTTCCAAAAGGACATGTTACAGCCCCTTAGAGCTTTAGGACTATTCCTTTTATATCGATCTGCCATTATTTTCGTAAGAAGGGGTATCCTCAAGCTGTTGAGCACGGAGCCTAGCGGAAATTTTAGCTTATTAGGTATTATTGTTTTGACTTGATGTAGCAACTCAGTACTAAGCTTTTTTGATAAAATTACACGACTTCCACATAAAAATGCTCCACTTTGAGATAGTCGTAAATGATCGGCAATAAACCGTGAGTCCATGATAATATCACCATCAATCTGTATGATATATTCAAATTTGGCTATAGCTATAGCTTTGTTTCGAATTGCGCTTAAACGGAAACCTTCATCTGTATGCCAGACATGTATTATGGGAATTGAAGACGTTACTTTTAATCTATCAATGAGTTGGTGGGTTGATATTCCTGAGCCATCATCAGCAATGATAATTTCGTTTGGAAGAACACTTTGTTGAAATACACTTTGTATACTTTTTTCTAAAGCTTTAGGCCAGTTATAGGTTGATATAATCAAACTGACTCTAGGAAATTGATTATTGATCATCCTCACCTCCCCAATACTTATCCAATCCTGAAGTCGTCCATATTTTTTTCTGTTGTAGTGTTGTTTGCAGTATCATCTGGTTTTTGTCCTCCAATTCTTTATTCTTTTTTTCAGGATGGTATATGTGATAGACAACAGCTGCAAATTTAATAATATATTTCTTTACTCCATTGTTCATGAGGCGTAAAGTGAGATCACTGTCTTCATGTCCCCAACCTTCAAATGCTTCATCGTATCCATTAATCTTTAGCAGATCTTCTCTCCAAAATGACATGTTAGCGCCACGAGCGTAATACAGAGGGAACCGGTTTCTGTATTTATTAAGGAGATATCTAGAAAGAAAGGGAATTCGGAGACCATTTTCTCTACGCTTTATATCTGGATGAAAAATATTGATATCAATGGATTTATGAAGGAGTAATGAACTTGAATAACTCTGGCCAAGTAATGTTCTCGATCCTTGTAAAAGATGTCCTTTACGAGCAAGAGAAAGGTGATCTTCTATAAAATTACGATGGAGTATAACATCACCATCAATCTGGATAATATATTCGAAGTTGGCCTTGGCTATGCCTTTATTTCGAATTGCTGCCAATCTGAAACCTAGGTCTTCATGCCAAATGTGAATTATAGGGACTGTAATTAAAGTGCGGAAGGACTCGATTAGTTCATTCGTGGGGTGGAGGGAACCATCATCCGTGATGATAATTTCTGATGGTAACATCGTTTGATCCCGAATGCTCAATAATGTTAATCTTAAGGCATCTGGCCAATTGTAGGTGGATATAATAAGTGAGCATTCTTTTAGCATTGTAGCGTTTTGTTGATTTTTGTCGTGTTATGTTATATTAAATATGTGTAAAGAGAATGATGTAAAAATACAGAATAGTAACTACATTTGAAATTGAATGAAGAATTGTATCCTTGTAATTTCTACGTATAATTGGCCTGAGGCATTAAATCTATGTTTAAAAAGTGTGATGATGCAAACGGTCTTACCTTCACAAATTATTATTGCTGACGATGGTTCAGATGACCGGACAAAAAAAATAATCGACAATTTTACTGAAAGAGCAATTTTGAACATAAAACATGTTTGGCATGAAGACTTGGGGTTTAGAAAGACTGTCATTATGAATAAGGCGTTGAAGTATGCTAATCATGATTATGTTGTTCAAATTGATGGTGACATTATTTTAGATAAAAATTTTATAAAAGATCACCTAGAACAAGCTGAAAAGGGCTTTTTTGTCAGAGGAACTCGATCGCATATTTCGGAATCATTTGTTAGCCAAATGATAGATCAACAGAAGGTGGATTTTAAGTTCTGGTCCAAAGGAGTAAAGAATAGATTTAATGCGATACGCATTCCATCTCTCACGTGGTTGATGACCAAGAGGGAAAAATCGGGACGGAACGTAAGAGGGTGTAATATGGCTTTTTGGAAATCGGATTTTATTAAGGTGAATGGTTATGACAATGACCTGTGCGGTTGGGGACATGAAGATGAAGAATTAGCAACCAGATTCGTCAATAACGGAATAATGAAAAAATCGGTGAAGCTAGCTTGTGTTCAATATCATATTTTTCACAAACTAGCCTCTAGGGCGAGAGAAGATATGCACGATAGTCAATTGATGAAGGTTCGAGATGAAAAAATATTGATAGCCGAAAATGGATATAATGAGTTATAGAGTTTCTTTAAAATTTGATAAATGAAGGGCTATGAGTAAGGTTGATCATTCAAAAAAAATACTATACTTTTTTCCTCTGAATCCATTGAGCTGTAGCTCAGGAAGTGTTACCAGAGCTCTGAGTATATTAAGCTATTTTAAAAGTAGGGGGGACACGGTTGATTTTGTTAATAGTAATGATGAGTGGGGGGAAGAAATCTCTCCAGAAGATCGAGTTAGGATGACTTCACTAGGCTTAGTTAGATCTTCATACGGTTTATCTAGAAACCCTCCAATAACCGCTATTTTTGGATATCTTCGATATGCTCTGAAGACCATTATTTTACGAAAGTTACTAAAATTGGGCACAGATACTTTGATAGATTATAATAATTTCTATCGGAGACAGCAGTTCAATACTATTCTGAAGAAAGCCCAATATGATTATATCATTATCAGTTATGCATACTGGGCGAACCTGATTCGTGATAATAATGTGGCCCGGCGCTCAAAATTGATTATAGATACTCACGATTGGCTGACTGCACAGGATCAAAATCGGAAGAGATTTAAAATTGGAAAAGGATTTGAAGATGAGATTAGTAGATTAAATAATTTTGACGAAATCTGGACTATTTCTTCTGATGAACAATATGTTTTTGAACAATTTTGCAAGAAACCTGTTCGACTTGTTCCAATCGGGTTTGAATCAAAAGTAAGAGAGATTAAGAAAGAAAATCGAAACGATCTACATTTCGACATCATCTATATTGCGGGTGATAATATGCATAACATACAAGCATGTAAATGGTTTTTCGAAAATGTTTACGAATTGCTGCCAAAGGAATATGCTATCTGTGTTATAGGAAAGGTGAACAAAATGGTGCCTCATCTGGCTAATGTTACCAAGATCCCTTTTGCAGCTGAGTTGGACGAATATTATTTAAGATCAAAAATTGCAATATGCCCCATGATCTCAGGAACGGGTGTTAAAATCAAAGTCGTCGAAGCTCTTTCCTATGGTCTTCCTGTGGTTTGTAACCGGAGAGGGGTGGATGGTCTTGTAAATAAAACCCAGAATGGATGTATTATTGCGGATACGTCTGATAAATTTGCTTCTGCTATATCTCGTTTAGTGAAAGAAAAGGATTTCTATGAAAAAATAGCTAATGAAGGAAAGTTATATTTTAATGAACATCACAACATTCATACTATTTATAACGGCTTGGACAGTATACTTCATTAATCTTATTGATAACCATCTCTTCGGTGACCAGGTCGATTGCTTCTATACCATCACAGATGCAGGGCTTATTTCCATAGACTGAACTCGGTCGATTGGGATGTTCCACCTGGATGCAATCGGATAGCTGTTGGCCATAGCCTAGAAACCCAGCATACGGATGAGTAGCTCCCCATATGGATAAACATCTTACACCCATTAAAGAAGCCATATGCATGCCAGATGAGTCCATGCTGATGAAGATATCCAAGTTCGAGATGATGGCCAATTCTTCCTGCAATGTAAACTTGCCGATCATATTGTGTACATGAGCGTGTCGTATTTCCCATTTTTGAGCAATATCCTTCTCCTCATTGCCTCCGCCAAAGAGGTAGATCTCATATCCATTTGAAGACAAATAGTCTACTACCTTCTCCATTTTGGCTATCGGAAAGACCTTATAGGGGTGTTGAGCGAAAGGAGATATCCCAATTTTTTTTGTTTCTTGATCCGCAAACATTGCCAAAGCCATCTGCGGTAGGGGTAGATTCACCTTAGCCAACTTGCCGGATAATGTCAACGATATCCCAAGTTTTCTGAACACATCCGCATACCGTTCAGGAGTCGATTTAAGCGGTCTCCATATTTTACTTCGAGTTCTTGTCAATGCTTTCTTCTCTCTTCGTCCCTTGTCCAGTTGTCGGACCCTCACGCCCGAAATGCGAAACAGCAGATCTAATATGCGGGAGCGCAGATTGAAGTGCAGATCAGCAACAGCATCTGGGTGGTAGTGATCAAGCTCAGTCTTTAATTTGCGAAGACCTACTATTCCCTTATGCTTACCCTTAGGATCAAAAGGATGGAAGGTGACACCTTCGATATCTTCAAAAAATGCTCGAAATAAAGATCTGCTGACTACGATGATCCGCAGTTTAGGGTGTTGCTTGGTAAGTTCCCTTAGGACAGAAGCGACCATCGCCACATCGCCCATTGCTGAAAACCGCGTGACGACTAAATTCGCAGGTATAGACATGTTGATTACTTTCCAGCAGCGTATAAAACGGGATTGAGGTTGGGGTCGTTATACATTTTCATCTGTTTGTAGACTTTCATGAATTTTTTACCCGCGCCAATATCTTTTAGTAGTGCATCGATACTCGTCGATAGATCCTTCCGTTGCTCCAGTAGGATATCCAGCTTACCTTGGCAGGTAGAGATATGTACCTCGTCTACGTCTGTACGCAAGGTCTCTTGAAGCATGTGATATATTTTTAGGGCCAAGATGGAGAGACGATCTATCGCCCAAGCCGGACTTTCCGTATTGATTGTCGCATCTTCTAACGGTTTGATATCCGCAAATTGCTGTAGATAGTAACTGTCGATGTATTCGACAGTATCCGTACGATATTGATTGGACTCATCGATACGGCGTTTCCAATAGAGGGCCTCTTTAGGATCAATCTCCGGATTACGTACTACATCTTCCATGTGCCACTGCGCCGTGTCAATCCAACATTTTAGGTACAGCAGGTGCTCCAATGAAGATTTATCATAGGGATTTTCAATAGGATGATCGATATTGTCATGCACGTGATATTCTTCGATTGCACGTTGAAAAATGGAATTTGCTGTAGCGCTTATCATCTTACAAACTTAGATAAATAGTTTCTGATATGCAATTTAAAGAAGCAGCTCCCCGAGGTACGTTATCGCGTATTCAGTGCCCAAATACTTCTTTTGCCCGATCCAATGCCGAAAATTAGCTAATCAAGTATTTTGGTGAAATGATCGATCAACCAACCGGGGAAGATGCCCAGTATAAATACTGATACAGTACAAAGTAGAGCAATAACAAATAAGGGCGTCCACTTTAAATCGGGGGTATCTACCAGACTGTCTGATTTTCTTAAAAAAGCCTGCAACGGAATCCTGAAGTAAAAGAATAGCGAAATGACGGCCGTCAGGGCACCTACAATCAGCAGTATCAGTAATCCTGCATAATTATCCTCCTGGTACACATCCAGCACACTGGAGAAGATCAATAATTTACCTACAAATCCAGCAGTGGGAGGTAAGCCAATCAACGAGATCAATATAAATGTAAAGGCTACAAATACTACAGGATATCTTTTGCCGAGTCCCGCGTACGATGCTACACTTGTCTGCTTCGTCTGCTGTTCCAATTGTCCAATAAAGATAAATGAAGCGAGATTCATCAATACATAGCTGTAAAGATAGTATAGCAATACCTGGGGCTCATTGGCCGTGTATACTAATATCATCATCAGTAAGATACCTGTATGTCCAATAGAGGAGTAGGCCATCATCCTCTTCACATCCTGTTGTTGCAGTGCGGCGAGATTCCCGAGCAGCATCGTAAGTACAGAGGCTGCCATTAGTATATAGTAAATTAGATCCGAGAAGTAAAATGGAGTATCCGACCATGCGGTATACAACCGTACCAAAAATACGATGATTGCTACTTTGGGCAATGTCGATAAAAATGCAGTGATTGGAGTAGGGGCACCTTGATAGACGTCAGGTGTCCAAATATGGAACGGTACGAATCCCATTTTGAATCCAATACCCGTGAGGATAAAGAGGGTAGTGATGGTGACGACCAATTCTGGCGCATCGATCAGTCCCTTAATATGATCCACGCTATTAAAAGTAAGGTTGCCAGAGAAGCCGTACAATAGTGAAATGCCATATAGCATGACCGCTGCACACACCGATCCAAATAGCACATATTTCATTGCAGCCTCTGATTCTTTTTTATCCTGTGATAGGAAGCCGACCAGCACGTATGAGGCAATAGAGATCATTTCTATTCCAATAAAGGCCAACAACCAGTTATTGGTCATGGTCAGGATATTCATACCGATTAGGGAAGCCAGTACAATCGGGTAGATGTCATTAGACCTTTTCCGAAAGTGATTGAAAGCGAAATATTGATCAATAAACAATACGATAACAAGACCTGCTCCAGCGATCAAGAGGCGCGAGTATATCGAAAAACGATCAATCGTAATCATGTCAAAGAATACCGTAGGAGATTGTGAGGATAGTTGGGTACCAAGCATATACATCGAGCAGGCTATACCGATGAGACTGATCAACAATGTACTGTTCTTCCATATCCGATCTACAAACAGCGAAGAGCAGATACTACATACAAAAGTCAAGATCAAGATCAATTCAGGCCCCAGAAAGGGTACGCTGCCGATAAGGTGGTCGAGAATAGATGTTAGGTGGCTATGCTCCATATTATCCGATATAGTGTTGAATGATGGTCGCAAAATTAAGAATTGTAGCATTCATCTTCTCGAATACCAAAAATGGGAAAATACCCAGGACAAGTGCAAGTGCTACCGTCGGAAATAGAATAAGTTTCTCCCGCAGGTCGAGATCGATAAGCTTGGAAGCCCACTCGTCACCGCCCTTAAGTCTAGTCTGCCCAAAAAACATGCGTTGTAGGGTCCATAAAAAGTATACAGCGCTCAGTAATATACCTACAGAGCCAGCAATCGCCATCCACCTTGGCAAGGCCGATCCGATGCTTTCCGCGTTGAATGCACCAATAATGACAAAAGCCTCGCCTATAAAGGCCGAGAATCCTGGTAGCCCCAGTGACGCAAAGAATACAATAGCAACGAAGCCGGTATACTGAGGCATGATCGTCGCAAGACCTCTAAAATGATAGATGTATCGATCATGTACCCGATCATAGAGTACGCCTACCAAGAAAAATAGTGCTGCGGATAGAAACCCGTGGCTGATCATCTGAAACATAGCTCCCGAAATACCTTCTGCAGTCAAAGACGCAATACCCAAGAGTACAAATCCCATATGGGATACGGAGGAGTAGGCGATCATACGCTTCAGATCCTTTTGGGCTAGAGCATTCAACGCCCCATAAATAATAGAAATAACACCTATCAACCCGATCCACCAATTGGTTTGGGCAGCCACATCCGGGAAGATCCCATAACAAATCCGAATAATACCATATCCACCGATCTTAAGAAGGATACCCGCCAATATAATAGAAATAGGGGTTGGTGCCTCCACGTGGGCATCTGGCAACCAGGTATGTAACGGCACGATCGGTACCTTAATTGCGAAAGCAAAAAACAAGACAATGAAACCAACGATCCGGGTTGACAATCCAAAGATTGTGGACAAGCTATCCGGAGAGAAAAATGCCCCTTCAATATAGTGATCCGGATTCATCATTGTCAACATGTTGAATGTATAGGCTCCAGAAGTAGGATTGACGACCGAAAAGTATAAACCGACAATGATCAGTAACATGAATACCGAACCGAATAACGTGTAGATGAAAAATTTAATAGCCGCATACTCTCTTCTTGCTCCCCCCCATATTCCTATCAGAAAATAGAGCGGTAGAAGCATGATTTCGTAGAAAACATAAAACAGGAAGAAATCTAAGGCCGAAAAGATACCCATCACAGCCATATTCAGTACCATGAGCAGAGCGAAATATCCTTTAGGACTTTTGCTTACATTCCAGGAGGCGCCGACAGCCATCAACATGACAAAGGTGCTGAGTACAATTAGGGGGAGTGAGATCCCATCCAACCCGAGGAAGTAGTCGATCTCTAAATTCCCGATATTCCCCAAACTTAGTCGAATCCATGGGAGCTGCTCGACAAACTGATATCCTCCAACAGCATCGATCCCCGACTTGGCGGCCTCAAACTGCTGATAGAGATAGCCCGAAATCAACAGTTGAACTGTGGTGAAGGACAGCGAAATATATTTGTATACCGTACTCCATTTGGTAGGCAGTGCCAGTATCAGCGCTGCTGCTACAATCGGGAGAAAGATGATGAGCGAAAGTAATCCCATTTTATTTAATAAAGCAATAAACTAATCCAACTAAAACAATCAAAAAGACCGAAAACAGGTAGTATTGTAGTCGACCGTTCTGAAAATGTCGAAATACATTTCCTAGCCAATAGGCCACCCCAGCAAGCCCATTTACCAATCCATCGACTAAGACACGATCGATCCAGGTAATCAGGCTCGAGATACGCAAGACTATCCAAGAGGCGCCATGTACTACGCCATCTACTACGTATCGATCCAACAGGTAAGCCAACCGGGCAATGTATTCTGTCGTGTTCACAAAAAGAATCTGATACAGTTCATTCAGATATCCTTGATGTAAGGATAATCTGATCAATAGATGGTCCGGGTTGAGCGGGTATTGACCTTTCACATACCAGCGATACCCGATCCACCAGCTACAGAGAGCACCAGCCACCAAGATCATAGGGATAATGATATGGGCAAGATGATCCACTGAATATGGATACTCCTCCATGAGGCCATCCATGATCCATGCATGATGGTAAGAAATGGGCTGAAGAGAAAATAGCGGGAAGAGGCACCATAGTCCCAAAAAGAACATAGGAATGAGCATCAATCGAGGTGCTTCGCGCAGGCTTATCTTTTCTCCGATAATCGCTTTGATGCGTAGTTCACCAAAAAAGGCTTTAAAGATCAACCGTCCTATGTAAAAGGCCGTTAGTATACTGACTACAATCAATAGGATAGGTATAAGGAGATAGGCTGTACCTTTGGTGGCTCCCCATTCAAATGCCGATAGGATGATGCTATCTTTGGATAGGTATCCGGAGGTGAGTGGAAAACCTGCTAATGCCAGTGAAGCCAAGGCCATCAGACCAAACGTTGAAGGCATATATTTTCGTAATCCCCCCATATTACGAAGATCTTGTGGATCAAAGTCCTGTTGATTATGCGATTTAAGGTGTGCCATTTCATGAATAATCGCACCAGCACACAAAAATAGCAGACACTTGAAAAAAGCATGAGTAGCTAAATGAAAAATCGCCGCATCCCAGGCACCGATACCTATCCCTACCATCATGTATCCCAATTGGGAGACGGTTGAAAAGGCCAATATCCGTTTGATATCATATTGAGCTAAGGCAAAGAAGGCGGCACAAGATGCAGTGATCGTCCCAATGATGGCTATGAATAAAAGTACAGTATCATTGAATATCGGAAATATAGTCGCCACTAAGAACACACCCGCCGCAACCATTGTCGCAGCATGGATAAGTGACGATACAGAGGTAGGTCCCTCCATGGCATCCGGCAACCATACATGTAATGGAAATTGTGCAGATTTGGCCATGGCCCCGAGAAAGAATGCTAATCCGGCTACCGTCAACCAGTAGCTATCCATCGTTTGGATAGGAGATATCCACTGGTCATGGACGATCATACTTTGGAAGACTAGGCCCTCCTTGCCGAAAAGCTCAGCAAGATTCAGGGTGCCAAACTGGCTGAAGATAATAGCGATACCAATGAGAAAACCCAAGTCCCCGATTCGATTGATAATAAAAGCTTTTTTATTGGCCTGTACAGCCGATTCTTTTGTATACCAAAATCCGATAAGGAGGTACGATGTAAATCCAACCAGCTCCCAAAAGATATACATGAGCAAGAGGTTGTTCATCATCACCAGACCTAGCATTGCAAAGCAGAATAGACTTAGGTACATCCAATAGCGATGTATACCCTCATCTCCTTGCATGTACGCTTTAGAGTATAGGTGAACAGGCAGTGCAATTGTAGGTACGATAAACAGCATTAACGTACTGAGATTGTTTAAAAGGATCCCCGCCGTAAAGGTGCTCTCTCCTATGGTAAACCATTCAAATTCCAACATTATTGGCGTATTGTTCCATATCTCAGCAAATGTCAGCATACCGCAGCAAGCACTTAAGCCCATGGCTATGGAAGGGACTATTCCTGATTTTGCGCGTTTACCCATTACTGCTTGGTATAGGAAAGCAGTCAACGGAAAAATCAACGTCAGGAATGCCGTAGTAAGGGGTGATATGTCTAATAGATAATCCAATACTAGTCTTTTAATTCTTGAATATGATCAGGGTTAATACTTTTGTAATGTCTGTACACATTGAGGATAAGTGCAAGTCCCACTGCGACTGCTGCTGCAGCAAGGACAATTGCAAAGAGTGCGAAGATCTGTCCCCCATAGTTAATTTTATCGTACCTTCCGAATGCCACGAAATTAAGGATTGCTGCATTGATCATCAGCTCTATTCCTACCAAAATCATAATGGCGTTCTTCTTCGAAAGCACCGCGTACAGCCCAATGCAGAATATGCAGGCACTGACGGCTAAAAAGTGGGTTAATGTAATCATGGTTGACCGTCCTTTCTAGAAAGATGAGCTGCCCCTATTAATGTCATCATCAAAAAAATGCCAATGATTTCAAAGGGAAGAACATACTGTGTCATAAACTTAAAGCCTAATTGTTTAATGTTATTGTCCGTTGCTTTAATAAAAGTGCCTTGGGCTTTAGCTTGTTCAACCCAAATAGGCGCTTCGGTTTGCCACTCCACAAAAGCTGTAATCATAATAATCAGAAAGGCAAGCGCCAAAAGCATCGATTGCCAATTGGGCAATGACAAAAATTCGCCAGATGTCTGTTGCAAATCTTGGAGTAATGCTTTATTGGAGAGCATAAAGGCAAATATCATCAAGATCAATACGCCGCCCACATATACCATGATCTGCGTAATCGCCACAAAGTCAGCTAATGCAAATAAATACAAGCCAGCCATGGCAAATAGCACAATGAAAAATAAGAAGAGCGCACGAGCCGTGTTTTTTAAACTGACGACCAATAAAGCAGAGACAATTGCCAATACAGAGAAGGCATAGAATAGGATTTCTTCTAAGGTCATGACTGTTTTTTTGCAGCCTCCTTGTCCGCTTGGAATTTGCTCCATTCTGCTTTTCGAGTCATAATCTCTTCATCAGACATCTCTCCAAATCCATATATTAAGTCTGTTAGCGTAGTCGTGCTTCTGTCATATTGATCTGTCATCGTGATACATTCAGTAGGGCATACGACTGTGCATAAGCCACAGTACATACACTTGGCCATATCAATATCAAATTTTTCGGCATATAGACGCTTGACGCTCCCATCCGATGTCTTGCCAATTGCTTCTGGTGATTTAATAGACGTGATATCGATGCAATCAACTGGACATGCTTTTGCACAGAGGTCGCACACGATACAATCGTCGATATCTACTTGGAGCTGATATCTGGCCACTTCAGGGATGGGCATTTTTTGCGTCGGGAACTGTACGGTAGCCACTCCTTCTTGTTGGTCAAAATAATGATCCTTGGTAATATCCGTTTCTCGACGGCTTTTTCGAGCACCAAAGAGGTGTCTGACCGTCAGAGATAGTCCTTTGACAGCCGTAGATAACGCATTTATGGTTGTTTTGATCAGTAACATATTAGTTCATCATGACAAGTCTCCACACTCCTGATATAGCCATACAGACAAAAGCTGTCGGTATCAGCACTTTCCAGCAGAGAGACATGAGTTGATCCGCCCTTAGACGTGGGAGTGTCCATCTTATCCACATCTGTATACCCACGATTAATAGTGATTTTGATAAAGTCCAGAAGATTCCCCATACCAGTCCGGTAGTCCAGGTCGCTAGTTTTAAGCTCCCAATATTTGGAAGTGGTGTATTCCACCCGCCCCAGAATATAACAACCCCCAGCATAGCGACCAGAAACATCATGGCATATTCAGCAAGAAATATAAAAGCAAATTTGATACCTCCATATTCTGTGTGAAAACCACCGATCAATTCCGATTCAGCTTCTGGTATATCAAAAGGAGCCCGATTACATTCTGCCAGTGACGCAAGAAAAAAAACGATGTATACTACTAGCAGATGCGGAGCCTGAAAGATATTCCACGATAGGAATCCGCCTACGTTGGTGACCTCCCATATACCGAGAAATTTGACAGTTTCTGTGGTCAGGATGCCCTGATTTATAGCAATTTCATTCAAATTCAGTGTCTGCGTGATCATCACAGCCGCTATAAGGGACAGTCCGACAGGGATCTCATACGACACCATCTGTGCGATTGCTCTGATCGAACCCAGCAGTGAATATTTGTTGTTGGAGCCCCAGCCAGCCATCAAGATACCGATTGCATCTACGGATACAATCGCCATAATGAAGAAAAGGCCAGTATGTGTGTTGGCAGGAATAAAGTCAGGTGCCCACGGCATGACGCTAAACCCAATAAAAACAGCAACAAAGATGACAACCGGAGCTGAGATGAATAAAATACGATCTGCAGAAGAAGGCGTGATAAACTCTTTTTGAAGAAGCTTGAGAATGTCAGCGATCGTCTGTAGACTTCCGTATCGTCCGGTCTCCATCGGACCTAAGCGATCCTGGACAAAACCAGCGATTTTGCGTTCTGCATATACGGCAAATAGCGTGAATACTGCAATAAAACTAAAGATTGCAACAGGAACTAATATATCGATCAACAGGCTACTCAAGGTATTTTAGAATAATTCTTAATTAGAGTGCAAACATAAGCAAAACTGGGCATTTCTAAAACATAGAACTGCTAAGTTATACTAATTTAGTAGATTTTTTTTATAAAACTTTCATGATCCGCCAGCTGGCGGATCATGAAAGTTCTTGATGGCCCTTAAGGATAGACGCTTTCAGAAAAAAAAAGGCGCTCATTTTTCGAGCGCCCTTTTCAAGAATATGTGAAAAGACTTATTTACGGTCTTTGATGTCTGTATAGTCTCTTTTTGTAGCTCCTGTATAGACCTGTCTTGGACGGCCGATAGGTTCTTTATTTTCACGCATCTCTTTCCATTGTGCAATCCATCCAGGTAGACGGCCCAATGCAAATAGTACGGTGAACATTTCTGAATCAAATCCAAGTGCACGGTAGATGATCCCCGAATAAAAGTCAACATTCGGATATAGTTTGCGATCAATGAAGTATTGATCATTTAGCGCTGCTTGTTCTAATTTTTTAGCGATATCAAGGACAGGATCATTGATACCTAATTTTTCTAGAATTTCATCACAAGCTACTTTGATGATCTTGGCGCGCGGGTCAAAATTCTTATACACGCGGTGACCGAATCCCATTAAGCGGAATGGATCATTTTTATCTTTGGCTTTAGCAAGGTACTTCTCTGCATCTCCACCATCGTTTTTGATGGCTTCTAACATTTCGATCACCGCTTGGTTGGCACCGCCATGCAACGGACCCCACAAGGCAGAGATACCAGCAGATACGGAAGCATATAGATTTGCATTTGATGAGCCTACCATGCGCACCGTAGAAGTCGAGCAGTTTTGCTCATGATCAGCGTGAAGGATCAATAGCTTGTGCATTGCATTGATGACCACAGGATCTATTACCACATCTTCCGTTAATTGACCAAATGTCATACTCAAGAAGTTGTGCACATAGTTCAGGTCATTTTTGGGATACATTACTGGATGCCCCAATGATTTTTTATGAATCCAAGATACGATTGTCGGCATTTTTGCCAACATCTTAATGATCGTTAAATTTTCTTCCTCTTCAGTAGCATTTGGATTTAAAGACTCTGGATAGAAGGCCGATAATGCGCCCACCAGACAAGATAATTGACCCATTGGATGGGACTTAGAAGGAAATCCGTCAAAGAAATTCTTCATATCCTCATGGATCAAGGTGTGCTTACTGATGTCATGTCTAAATTTCTTCAACGTTTCTTCAGACGGTAATTCACCATATATCAATAAATAAGCAACCTCTAAAAAGGTGGACTTTTCTGCCAATTGTTCAATAGGATATCCCCTATAGTGTAGAATCCCTTTTTCGCCATCTAAAAAAGTAACCGCACTTTTAGTTGCACCCGTATTTTTAAATCCAGGGTCTAAAGTGATATATTCAGTTTGATCTCTAAGTTTGGAGATGTCAATAGCTTTTTCATTTTCAGTTCCTGTGATGACAGGAAGCTCATATGATGAATCGTTTAAAGTAAGTTTAACTGTTTCAGACATAATTTGAATATGTTGTATTATGCAAATGTAAATAAATTGAAATGTAAATCAATGTGCCGAAATGAATTAATATGCCATATTTAAGTCAAATCCGGCCAAATTTATAAAGACTTAAAATAAAATTAGTGATATATTAACAGCGAATTCTAAAATATTCAAAAATATCGGATAATCAAACAACTGACTGAAACTTTTATTTACGATCATGATGGGATTACATAACAAAGATACCTGCTCATACCAGCGGGTATCTTTGTTAAATCCGTTAAATGCTGAAGTTTAATCTACGTCAAAACCATATTTTTTGTAGATATTTTTGGCCTCGTTCGATTGTAAGTAGAACATGAAATGGGTAGCAGCTTCTTTGTTTTTCGATGCCTTCAATTTGCCGGCCATGTACTTAGCTGTGATATTATGTTCCACGGGGATCTCGATTCCCTCTACAGGATGATTGATCATCTTTTGAAAAACAACCTCTGAATACCATACAGGTGCTACATCCGCAAGTCCATTTAATATCCTCAATGGGCTCTCTCGATGATGTATTTTAGTAAGGTATGTACTGTTGTCCGCAGTCTTGGTCTCCATTACAGCATCCATCAATTGCTCCCCTCCAGCTTTCTTATAAGCTGTCTTGATCTGCTCGCCCACACCTTCCCATGCTGGATTAGGCATTGCGATACGGACATCAGGACGTTGAAGATCATTTAGGGATTTAATGTGTTTGGGATTCCCCTTCGGCACCATTAGGATCAGTCTGTTTTTTGCATATTCGATTGTCTGATCAAAATAGTCATGCATCTCCGTAATCCGCCGTTGACCAGCAGTGTAGACATCGGGGGTGTGCGTGATTTTTAGATTCCCAATAGTCAAGGATCCTCCTTGGATTTGTTTGGCTAAAATACCAGGAGGTAAAGTCTCTACAAAAATGCGTTCGTATTCCGGGTGCTGTTTCTTGAATCCCTTGATCAGGTCATCTACCACCATGAATTGATTGCCCGCAAAAAAGATCACCAATTGCGGATTTTCAATCTCCCCGTATAGATCCGGAATATTGTCTATACCGGGAATTGTAAAGTTTACTGCCGCTTCTGGCGGTGTATTCCATGGTGGGTCAAAGCGATGGTCCTGCGCATTTGCGACTGATCCAATCATACAACATATCGAGAGGTAAGAAATGATTCTGTTCATTAATTGTAAATTATGGTTTAATAATAGTCCATCCTTGTAATGATCGGATGATTAGCTCGCCATTTCCACTGGGGACGTAGGCTACGAAATCAAAGAGCTGTTCCTTTGTTAGATTTCGCTCTTTTAGCGAATTGAGACATTGGGCTACTGTGACACCTCTTTGGATTAATTTTTTAAGAGGCTCTTCAAACTTTGAACCTTTGAGATATGTCTCCGTACCCCCCGAGAAGGTGATAAGTTCGATCTCCAATTTGTCCTTAAGTCTAGGATCATCCAATGCATTGTTAATATTGCGGATTGCCTTCTCTATGATCTTGGGATCGTTGGTGTCCAGTTGATATATAGCCTTGTAGCTCGGAAGCTCCGCCGTAGCTCCTCCAAAAGCTTTGTTCTTTTCGATAGCAGTGTCTTTTGTTTGCGCTTGTACAATCCCTACACCATAGATGGCAAGGATCAGGATTAGGATTTTTTTATTCATGTTTCTAAAAATTATAAGGTCCATATTTGTGTTGTAATTGACTTATTTCATCATTAAATGGAGGATAAGGAGTATCCTTTGGTTTTTTAGCTAAATTGGGATAGTCCAGCTCTTTATCTGCTTTAGCTGGACGGGGGAATGAATTGATATAAGCTGCTACGTCGTAAGCTTCTTCATCACTCAGGATAGGTGCGTCATGTGTAGCTCCAAGGGGCATATTTCCCTTGATAAATTTCGCTGCAGTCAAGAGCCGAGACATTCCGGCCCCATCATTATACGAATCTGTTCCCCAGAGTGGTGGGTACTGATATCCTTTGCTATTGGCGAGTCTGATACCTTGTCCTTCTGTGCCATGGCAACTTTGACATTGTTGCTTGAACACGAGGGATCCAGCTTGAGGGGCTGCAGCACGCAAGGGTATCTCCATCTTGACAAATCCTTGTCCAGGTGTCCGTTTGCCGACCGGTGTCTGTCCACTGATGTGTTTAATATAGGTGATAATTGCACGCATTTCTGGACTATTGATCGCTATGGACTCACCATTCATACTTCGCTCGAAACAGCCATTAATACGCTCTTCTAGGGATTCAATTTTATCTTCCCGTCCTATATAAATAGGAAATACTCCCGTCAGCCCTATGTAGGGAGCTGCAAATGACTTTGTCCCCCCATTTAGATGGCAGTTGGTACAAGCAAGATGATTGCCGATTTTCTCACCATCTTTATAGAAATAATTATACGTTTCCTTAATCAGCTTTTCACCATATGACGCGAGTTTCCCCTCCTGGCTATTGGCAAAAGCAATAGGCATATATTGATCGATATGCTTTAAGATACTATCTGATCCTGTCTTTTCAGCTTGCATACGGACAGGAGGATTGAGTGTTAGATAAGTCGTTAGTAGTATAAAACATACTAAGATGATGCTTAGTATGATGATGGTATTTGTGATCTTGCGATAGCCCTTTAGTTCTTCTTCCATAATCGTTGTGGTTTGGAACAAATCTAATAGAACTTGGCATGCCCTTATAATGTCCAATTATTATAGGGTATAAGGAAAAGTTATGCGTATATATTGTTTTTGTGTTGTTGGACAAATTTGAAAAACTTTTGAGGCAGCCCCGTCAATCCGCCGTACATATGTGTGATATAGAAGTAGCGTTCGATATTCAGATCTGAGATCTCAATTATTTTCAATTCATTATTGTTTATTTCTTCATTAACCGCATGTATGGATACAAAGGCAGCAGCATTGCTGAATTTCAAATAACGCTTGATACTCTCTGTTGACGATAGTGTGATCTCAATCTTTAGATGATGCATGGTTATCCCATTTTGCTTCAATCGCTCCTCGATGATATCACGTGTGCCGGATCCAGCCTCGCGAATGACGAGCGGGATTTGGGGCAGATCAGATAAGGTGCAACTGTCCTTTGGGAACCTCGGATTTTTGGCGTTGGTGACCAGTACAATCTCGTCTTTCAGAAATGGGGTGAATTTAAGTGACCGATTATCCGTCAAACCCTCCGTAATACCCAAGTGAATCTCTTGACGGATAAGGAGCTCCTCTACTCTCTTCGAGTTGTACTGATAAATTTTAATTTCATTCTCAGGGTAGGCAGCTACAAATTGAGCAAGTATCTTAGGAATGACATATTGAGAAATGGTTGTGCTGATGCCGATAAATAGACTTCCATTCTCTTTACCGATCACCTGGTTGATTTCATAGGTTGCCAGATTATACTGTTCGAAGATAAGTTGGGTGTGGTGATAAAGTACCGAACCAGCTTTAGTAAGCGCCAATCGATTGCCGAGACGTTCAAATAGCGGCGTACCTACCGTATGCTCGATCTCCTGTATATTCTTACTAACAGCAGGCTGGGAGATAAACAGTTCAGATGCTGCTTTTGTGAAATTAAGTGTCTTCGCAGCGATATAAAATACCTTTAGTCTATAATCAATTTCCATATGTAAGGAGCATGGCATGACCCCGTGATGGAGGTGGACCGGTCTTATAATATTGGTAAATCTATAAAAAAACAAAGAGTTCTCCCTTAGTACAACAGCATTGTCACAAAATAGACGTATTCTATTAGGCTATATCAGCACGTTGCTATGGTGTAACATATATGATTATTAGTTTTTTGTGAAAAAAATGTTAAATATATTTTCATATCTACGATTTTTTCGTAAACTTGTGTAATGTTCATCATATAGGTGTTAAATTATGGAAAAATTAACGATACAGGAAGAAGAGGCAATGTTGTCCATCTGGCAATTGGATGGAGGATTTATAAAAGAGATATTGGATAATATCAAAGGAAGTACTGTGCCTTATACAACTTTGGCTTCTACTGTCAAGAATCTGGAGCGAAAGGCATATGTCAGGGCCGTGAAGTATGCCAATGCCAAACGATACGAGCCGCTGATCAGTGAACAGGAATATAAAGCCAAATTTATGAATGGCTTTGTAGGGGATTATTTTAAAAATTCCTATAAAGAAATGGTTAGCTTCTTTGTGAAAGAGGAGAAATTGTCAGCCTCTGAACTTGAAGAAATCATGGATATGATCAAAAATAATAAAAGCTAATGTAAGCGTCATGGAAAACCTCCTAAATTATGCTATTCAAGTAAACCTCTTATTGTCCATTGTCTATCTTGGATACAGGGTTTGGTTAAAGGGATTGACATTCTATGCGTTGAATAGAATGTATTTCCTGACGGGGATTTTATTTTCTTTTGCTTACCCCTTTATGGATGTAAGTGCATGGTTGACCAAGCCTATCCCGATGATCGGAGATTACATTACTTATATCCCTAACGCAGTAAGTGCAGTGGATCAGGGAATAGATCTATTGACGATCCTAGTAGGTATATTGGCTATAGGTGCTGTCGTATTGGGAATGAAATTTTTGCTCCAGCTTGGAAGTCTGGTGCGTATACACTTCTATTCCAGACCTGCACGGTGGCGAGACTATCTATTTCGCAACGTTTGGATTCCGATTGTTCCATTTTCCTTTATGAATAGAATATATGTCAATATGAATCTGCACAGAGAAATCGAGCTATTGGATATCTTTCATCATGAGGAGATCCATGTAAAAGGTAAGCATACCTTGGATATTCTGATCGGTGAGGCAGCATTGATACTGTGCTGGTACAATCCCTTTGTCTGGATAATGCGTAAGTCAATCCGTCAAAACCTTGAGTTTTTGACCGACCAGCAAGTCCTTCGTCAGGGAGTAGATAAGCAAACCTATCAATATAGCCTATTGCATGTCACCAAGCAGGGAACTGCGATAGGGCTTGGGAATCAATTTAATTTCAAAACACTAAAACTTAGGATTATGATGATGAATAAACGACGCTCTTCCAATTTACAATTGAGTAAATATGCTTTTATGCTACCGGTACTGATATTTACGGCAGGAGCATTGACAGTTAATAAGGCTGAGGCCAAGATTGAAAACATGGTGAGTATTGCTAGAGAGACTGTGCTAGATGTAAATAGACCGGTCATACAGCAGGATACGGTCAAGAATGTAAAAGTACAGTTTACGGATAGGAAAATAGAGGCGGTGAATCTGGAAAAGGAAGGGGGGAGAGGAGAAAAACAAAAAGTTAACCTGTCTGAGTTGCCTAGCGATAAACAACCGCTCTACTTCCTGGACGGCAAACCAATTGATGTCCATGTACTGAATGCGATACAACCCGATCGAATAGCAGAAATTGGAGTTTTGAAGGACAAAGCTGCTATGGATGCCTATGGCCCCGCCGCTGTGAATGGTGTGATATTGGTGACGTTAAAAGAATCCGCTAGCTCAACGATCACATCGGTTGCAGTAGATTCATTGTCGAACACACAGCCAGCTGGAGGAATAACCGGCGTGCGGATCAGAACGAAAACAGATACTACGAAGAGCGCTTCTCTATTCCATGTAAACGAAGACGCTGGGCGGCCCCCGTTGTATGTAATCGATGGCGTGGTGAAGAAGTATATAGACCATATAGATCCGAATAGTATTGAATCGGTCTCCGTACTTAAGAACGGTGCAGCAACTTCAATATATGGTGAAAAGGGCAGAAACGGAGTTATTATCATCACAACCAAGTCAGGAGGAAAGGCAAAAACTGTAGAAGCGGTTGAATCTGAATCCACCTCCGTTACACAGGAGAACAAATTGCAGACGGTTACGGTTACTGGGTACAGAAAAACGGAAGGCGAATCGAGCAATACGATTAGGATTAAAGAGTAGTAAGGTTACAAAAATTATTTTTATTGAGCCGGGCAGCAATGTCCGGCTTTTTCTTTTCTTGGTGATTACCCTTCTTTCGGGAATACTGCTCAATTGAATCTAGTCAGCCCTATGAATACGACAAGATTGACACAGGGTTAATAGTGGGTTGATAGGGGGTTGACAGAGGGTTGATAGAGGTACTACCTCTATCAACCCTCTGTCAACTCTTTGATAAAGCACCCTTAAAGCTGCCTTAAGATATCAGTATGATCGAGTATGGGACGACTCAGAATGGAACTAGCGCCGCTAGCTCCAGTAGTTTTTAGGCTAGGGGAGTGAGATCTGTTTGGGATGAAGACCAGGTTATTTATTCATATTGGTCATCGTGAGCTCGATGCCAATATTGATGAAGCTATTGATCATCTGCACCGATCTTTCAATGAGTGCAGGCAGTTCGGGTTGTTCGTCCTTGTCAAATGGAGCGAGTACATATTCAGCTTGACGGCCTTTTGGGAAATTGTCACTTATACCAAACCTTAGACGAGGGTATACTTGTCCTCCACATAGAGCCTCAATGGATTTGAGTCCATTGTGTCCAGCGCTGCTGCCTTTGGGTTTGATTCGGATGGTGCCTAGCGGTAGAGCAAGATCGTCTACAAGTACCAATACATTGCTGATGGGGACTTTTAGCTGGTGCATCCAATAGTTGACCGCCTTCCCGCTCAAATTCATATAGGTTGTGGGTTTGATGACATGTATTTGATGTCCCCGTTGCTTATACTCAGAGAAAAAGGCATATTTTAATGTTGAAAATGAACCTCCAGCTTGCTTTACCAATTCATCGGCAATCATAAAGCCGATATTGTGACGTGTATCCTCATACTCCCGTCCGATGTTGCCTAAGCCTACTATAAGATAATTCATGTCGTATCTGTTGATCTAAGTCTGCAAAAATAGAGAATAGATGTGAGATGTGAGATATGAGATCGGAGATATTAGATGTTAGATGGGGCGATAGCTGCTTTTCGCTGTTCGTGATAAGGAGTCAAAGTAGGGTATACTGGCCGTGAGGTTTAAAAAAAAGGGACATCGTATAGATGCCCCTTTCTTATGAGGTTATAATCGTTGAAGATTATTTCTTTTTACCTAAAGCTGCTTTAGCTGCTTCTTGTTCTGCTTGACGAAGTGCACGAGACATGATTACAGATACGATTGTATCGTCAGCATTGTTCAACACTTTGCCATTCTCAAGTTTTACCTGACCTACGCGGAATGATTTACCTACTTCCAAAGACTCCATAGGTACTTCAATTTCTTGAGGCAAGTTGTTAGGCGTAGCTTTTACACGTAGTGTACGCAATTTTTGAACTAATTTACCACCTAATTTAACACCAGGAGAAGTACCTGTTAATTTTACAGGGATATTTACGGACACAGCTTTCTCATCATTCAACTCTAAAAAGTCAACGTGGATAACAACGTCAGTTAATGGGTGGAATTGAGCGTCTTGAACAATTGCTTTTGTTTTCTTTCCGTCAAGGTCGAATTCTACGAATACAACTTCTGGAGTGTAAAGCACTTGTTTCAAATCAGCTGCGGATACAGATAGGTGAGTTTGAGTACCACTACCATAAAGAACTGCAGGTACATTACCTTCGTAACGCAATTCTTTTGCATCTCTTTTCCCTACGTTCTGTCTAACAGAACCGCTAATAGCAATTGATTTCATCGTTTTAATTTATTAAAATTTGAGGTGCAAATATAGGAATTAAAATATTAAAATTCAAAATCTTAAGGGTGTATTGTTGGAAGTAATCTGATTAGGAATAAAGACTGTTAGGCATTTTAATGGTTTTGGCAGTATAGTGCAACTGCCAAAACAAATTATTATGAGGCAGCATTCCACTAAAAAAATAGAGGAGACTGTTTCGGTCTCCTCTATCGGTTTTTATTTTTACCTTTTCGGTCTTCTACTTACGTATTAATCCACTTGGAATAAGTCCGAGATAGAGCTGTGTTCGTTTACATTTTTAATGGCATTTGCAAATAGATCTGCTGTCGATAGCACTCTGATTTTGCTGCATGACTTCATTTTCTCTTCATTGAGTTGAATCGTATCCGTTACGATCATTTCTGCCAATACCGAGTTTTCAATGGTTTCATATGCCTTACCCGATAGTACAGCATGAGTACACACTGCACGGACAGATTTTGCTCCGTTTTCCATGATCAACGCAGCTGCTTTTGACAAAGTACCAGCTGTATCACAGATATCGTCTATAAGGACTACATCCTGTCCAGTGACATCTCCAATAATAGACATAGACTCGATTTCGTTCGCACGCTTACGTCTTTTGTCACAGATGATAACCTCTGCATTGAAGAATTTTGCAAATGTACGTGCGCGGTATGAACCGCCCATGTCTGGAGACGCAATCGTTAGGTTGGGTAAATTTAATGACTTGATATAAGGCACAAATATAACCGAGCCATCCAAATGGTCAACAGGGATGTCAAAAAATCCTTGAATCTGAGCTGCATGCAGGTCCATTGTCATGATGCGATGTGCACCGGATGCAGTGATTAGATTTGCAATCATTTTTGCTCCAATTGCTACTCTTGGTTTGTCTTTGCGATCCTGACGAGCAAATCCAAAATAAGGAACTACAGCGGTAATGTAGTGCGCTGATGCTCTTTTTGCAGCGTCAATCATCAATAGGAGTTCTAAAAGATTATCCGTAGGCTGATTGGTGGACTGGATCAAAAAGACATCACTTCCACGTACAGATTCGTTGTAGAAGGGTTGGATTTCTCCGTCACTGAATTTTGATAGGGTCTTGTCTCCAAGTGGTTTTCCGTAAGATTTTGCGATTTTTTCTGACAATTCCTGTGTGCCGGAACCAGCAAATAATTTTACGGTGTTAAATTGCAAAGGCATGGTGAGTGTTTTTGAATAAGGATTAGAATAGAATTTACTTCGATAAATTTCTTTTTAATTACTTAAAGTTGTCCCACCTGGATTCGAACCAAGACAAACAGTACCAAAAACTGTCGTACTACCCTTATACTATAGGACAATCATGGCAAAAGCTATTGCTAATGTTGGGGCAAACTTAGATAAAATTGCTTTTATATGCAAGTTTATAATAAACAGCATGTAAAACAATTGTGGTTGCTAATCATCTCTCATAGTAAATGATTGATCAAGCTCGTTAACATGCTGTTGTATTAAATCGGGGAGCGGTGTTCCTGCGCGGGAGAATGGATAGTAAACAAAAAAAGAGAACTGCTGATGCAATCCTCTTTTTTTGTTGTCCCACCTGGATTCGAACCAAGACAAACAGTACCAAAAACTGTCGTACTACCATTATACTATGGGACAATCTTAGCAACCGAGATTGCTAATGTTGTGCAAAGATATGTAAATGTTTTAAATAAACAAAACTGTTTTTGAGGATGAAAAAAGTTGTAAACAAAAAAAAGAGAACTGCTGATGCAATCCTCTTTTTTTGTTGTCCCACCTGGATTCGAACCAAGACAAACAGTACCAAAAACTGTCGTACTACCCTTATACTATAGGACAATCACGTCTTGAAACGTGTGTTTCATTTTGACGATGCAAATATAAGGGGCTTTTTGTTTTCTCCAAAACTTTTTCGCTTAATTTCTTTATCCTTGCTGATTTTCAGCTCAATAATTTATCATGGATTTTCTTGCAATGAGCCTTAGGGCTTTGCTATGTCCATATTTTCGAGATGGAGACCGAAAGATTGTGTTAAAAATCAACAATATTATTCCGAAGTCCGTTTGTAATCCTTATTTTCGAGGCGTATTATCAAAATACTATCATAATTTATGAACTATACTAAAATTAACAACTTATTAGGTTGGGTCTGTGCTGTTGTCGCTACAGTAGTGTATGTGATGACTGTCGAAAGAACGGTGAGCTGGTGGGATTGTGGAGAGTTTATTGCCTCAGCATATAAACTTCAGATCGTTCACCAACCAGGGGCTCCTTTATTTTTAATGCTGCAGAATCTGTTTTCCAACCTAGCGATGGGCGATACGATGCGTATTGCATTTTGGATGAATATTGGCTCAGCTGTGTCTAGCGGACTTACCATATTGTTTCTGTTCTGGACGGTTACGGCATTAGCCAAAAAGGTATTGGTGAAAAGTGGAGAGGAAGTGTCGCAGACGAATCTAATCCAGATCATGGGGGCAGGTGCCGTTGGCGCTCTAGCTTACGCTTTTACAGATACATTTTGGTTCTCGGCTGTAGAGTCTGAAGTATATGCGATGTCTTCGTTGTGTACAGCGGTAGTATTTTGGGCTATTTTGAAATGGGAACAGCACGCCGATGAAGCTGGTGGTGACAGATGGTTGATATTGATTGCTTACGTGATGGGGCTGTCTATTGGTGTGCATTTGCTCAACCTGTTAGCGATTCCGGCAATAGCATTGGTTGTTTATTTCCGCAGAACATCCAAGGCTACCTCTAAGGGGGCATTGACAGCTTTGCTGCTTGGCGTCGTTGTGTTGGCTTTAATCCTGTGGGGAATTATACAGTTCTCCGTTAAGTTTGCGGCATATTTTGACTTATTCTTTGTTAATACACTTGGCTTTGGTTTTGGTTCGGGGGTTACATTCTTCCTGGTACTGTTGATCGGAGGACTGATATTTGGTATCTGGTATTCTATTAAGAAAGTTAAACCGTTGCTGAATATTGCTTTGTTGTGTACTGCTTTCGTGCTTTTTGGATATAGCTCGTTTACCATGATCATGGTACGTGCAAAAGCTAATCCCACACTCAATAACAGTGATCCAGAGAACGCATTTACTTTTTTGAGTTACCTCAACCGGGAACAATATGGTGACGAACCGTTGATGAAAGGGAAGTTCTTTGATGCACAGCCGATATCTTCTAAAGAGACAGGTAATGTCTACCGCAAAGACGGGGACAAATATGTGGTGGCAAAGAAAAAAGTGGGCTACGAGTATGACCGAGAGACGTTGTTTCCTCGTATATATAGTGGAGACAGGGCTGGTCATGTACAGTATTATCGCGACTACCTTAATCTTGGGGAGAATGAACAACCTACTTTTGGCGATAATATCAAATTTTTCTTCGGCTATCAGATCGGCCACATGTACGGTCGTTACTTCTTGTGGAATTTTGCAGGACGGCAGAATGATCAACAGGGAAATGGTACATTTACGGAAGGCAATTGGATCTCCGGTATCAAACAACCCGTGGATCAGATACATGTTGGGGGACAAAAAGCATTACCTACATCTGTCATTACTGACCCGTCTTACAATAAGTTATTCTTCCTACCATTGATCATCGGTTTGATCGGGGCATTTTGGCATTTTGGTAAGAGACAGCGTGATGCCGGGATTGTAGGACTCTTGTTTTTCTTTACTGGATTAGCGATTGTACTGTACCTGAATCAGACACCATTACAACCCCGTGAACGGGATTATGCCTATGCTGGTTCATTTTATGCATTTAGTATTTGGATAGGTTTAGGGGTGGTGGCTATCGCTGACTTTTTAAGAAAGAAGCTCGATCCAAAGATGGCGGGTTATATCGCGACTGCAGTGTGTGTACTGGGGGGACCCGTGATTTTGATCGCACAGAATTGGGATGACCACGATCGTTCTGAAAAGTACTTAGCAAGGGATATGGCTCGTAATTATCTCGAATCTTGTGCTCCTAATGCTATTCTCTTCACCTATGGTGACAACGATACTTATCCGCTGTGGTATGTGCAGGAAGTCGAAGGATTCCGTACGGATGTTCGCGTTGTCAACCTAAGCTTATTGAGCTCGGATTGGTATATGAAGCAGATGATGCAGAAAGTAAATAATGCAGATGCACTTCCTTTGAACATCGATCCAGACAAAATCAAGGATGGTGTACGTGATGTGATTTATTATCAAGATGCAGGTATCCCCGGGTATGTCAATGTGAAGGATTTATTAACGATCATGTTGTCGGATGATCCTCAATACAAAGCGCAACTACAGAATGGTGAGATGGTCAATTATTTACCAACCAAAAAGATGTTACTACCTGTAGATAAGCAAGCGGTATTGGCTAATAAGGTAGTTCCTAAAGAATGGAATGATGCTATTGCAGATACATTGACCTGGAGTTATAATAAGAATATTGTTTCTAGAGCTGAATTATCCATGTTGGCAGTACTCGCTAATAATAACTGGAAAAGACCTGTTTACTTCACGGTGACGGTGCCTGACGATAACTTTATGGGCCTTGATCGATATTTGGTTTCAGAAGGCTTTGCTCTTCGCTTGATGCCGGTAGAGATGGGCGTGAAAGAAGGCGAAGGTAGAGGTTTGGTGGATCCTGATGCAATCTATAATAATATCATGACCAAGTTTAAATGGGGTAATATTGCCAACGCTTCTTATATTGATCCAGATTCATATCGGTACATATCCCTTTATGTAGGTAGTATATATGGAGATGCGATATCAAGACTACAGGCGCAGGGAAGAATGGACGAAGTGAAAAAATTAGCAGTAGATGCTTATACCAATATGCCTAAGCGCGTGTACGGGATGCCAGAGACATTGAGTTACTGGACTGTGATTGATGCGCTTTACAAGACTGGGGAGAAGCAAAAAGCTGATGAGATCGTGAGTCGTAATCTGAAGTATATCAAAGAAAATGTCGCGTATTATCAGGCGATAGCAGAAACTAAGCCGGATCTGGAAACGCGTAATGTGCAATATGCATTCTATGCGTTATCCCGCTATAAAGATATCATGACTAAAGAGACCAACAATCCATTGACTAAACAGGTAGATGAATTGATGAATCAAATGAGTCAGCAGTACCATATACAACAGTAACAGACTGTTGCGAACATAAAAAGAGGAGTGGCTTTTGGAAAGTCACTCCTCTTTTTATGTGATAAAAAATGATAATTACTTGTGGAATATGTGTAAGTTTATTGCCATAAACCTAAAATATGACACGTCAACTTAAGTTGTGGGATGCGATCATGATTGTCATGGGCTCCATGATCGGGAGTGGTATCTTCATTGTATCTGCCGATATCATGAGACAGCTGGGCTCCGGCTGGTGGATGATCGTGGTCTGGATAATCACCGGTATGATGACCGTCGCGGCGGCAATTTGTTATGGGGAGCTGTCTTCGATGTATCCCAGAGCAGGTGGGCAGTATACCTACCTTACCGAGATCTTTGGAAAAATGACTGGGTTCCTGTATGGATGGAGCTTATTCACGGTTATCCAAACGGGGACCATTGCTGCAGTGGCAGTCGCATTTGGTAAGTTTACAGCTTACCTTCTGCCGGAGTTGAATAATGCCGCGCCGATCTTTCAACAGGGTGACTTCAAGATTACCTGGATTCAGATATTAGCGATCCTGGTCATCCTGCTGCTGACATTTATTAATACCCGAGGCGTGGAAAGTGGTAAGCTGGTCCAATCTGTTTTTACCTCATCCAAGATTTTGGCACTCCTGGTCTTAATTATAGGAGGGGCTATAATGGTGAAACATAATTTTTTTACGGACAATCTGAGCTTCGGATTTCAAGCCTCTCAAAATCTTAAAGGAGTGGGATGGACAGAGATATCAGGAGGCGTAATGATGGGAGGTGTCGCTGCGGCAATGGTTGGATCAGTGTTTAGCAGTGTGGCCTGGGAAAATGTAACCTTCGTTGCTGGTGAAATTGAGAATCCGAAGCGAGACGTCGTACGTGCCATGGTGTGGGGGACAACTTTGGTGATGCTGCTGTACCTATTTTGTAATTTTATCTACTTAATGGCTCTAGGGCGTGACGAAATAGCTTTTGCTCAGAATGATCGTGTAGCTGTTGCGGCCGCAGAAAAGATTCTTGGACATACGGGGACGGTCATCATGGCGGTATTGGTCATGATATCGACTTTCGGTTGTGTCAATGGACTGGTCCTTTCTGGGGCGCGGGTATTTCAAAAAATGGCTGTAGATGGATTGTTTTTAAAACAGATTATTCCAAATAATAAATTTAATGTACCTAGTCGTTCGCTATGGGTGCAGGGAGCCTGGGCATCTTTGCTTTGCATTAGCGGACAGTATGGCGATCTGTTGGACATGATTTCTTTTGTGATCGTGCTGTTCTATATGCTTACAGTTGCAGGGGTAATGTGGATGCGATGGAAACAGCCAGGTGTCGAACGACCATACCGAACATTTTTATATCCGCTAACTCCCCTTTTGTACCTTGCTATAGGTGGACTCTTCTGTGTACTGCTTATTCTGTACAAACCTCAGTACACCTGGCCGGGCTTAATTCTGATTTTGATCGGATTACCGGTTTATTATCTGGTGAGTAAAAAACCTAAATCCGGTGACTAGTTCTCTGTGGGGGTGGTCTGATGACTTCGTTTAGAAAGTTCTGTTACCTTTCATTGTTACAATTGTTATCTGTTTTTTGTACAGGTAAAATATCCTCTTTTCTGTAGTGTTGAAGCTGTATCTTTCATGATGCTGCAATTTCGGGTTAATATAGTTTATGTTTGGGTTTGAAAAGTTTTATTCATGTTTTAGAATGCAAGTATTTACTTATTTTGTGTCTTTAGATTTATTTTAATAATTCAAATTTTTTTTCATATTCTTTAAGGTAAATGTATATTCGATTGAAACCTTGACTCTCCGTCCGGGATATGTAGTAATCATTTATAAGTATATTATGGGATTTGAAATCGAGACCAATGGAGCATGGATCAATGCAACACTTGAAGGACACTGCTTCGACTACAGCCTAGCCAATGGCCTGTCCGAATTATTAACAAGTAGAAATGTAAGGCGAATCGTGGATTTGGGATGTGGTCCCGGGTGGTACGTCAAAATATTAAAGGACAGTCACTTTTATGTAGAGGGCTATGACGGTAATCCCTATACTCCAGCCATTTCTGAAATAGTCCTGGATGACGGTACCTGCTGTGAGCAGCTGGATCTCACAATACCGATTATATTCGGCGAACCATTTGAATGTGTCTTAAGCCTCGAAGTAGGAGAGCATATTCCCGCAGAATATGAACATCTATTTCTAGATAATATTACCAACAATTCTTCTCGGTATATTATCCTTAGCTGGGCTGTGGAGGGACAGGGCGGGAGTGGTCATGTCAATTGCAGAAATAATGATTATGTAATCCAAAAGATGCTTGATCGGGGTTTTGTAGAGGAGGTCGATGCTAAGGAGGCCCTGAGATCCGTCGCTCATCTGGATTGGTTTAAAAATACAATAATGGTGTTCAGAAGAATGGATTGAACGTGGGTATAGGATACATTGCTTAGATGCAGACTCAAAAGGAATATGCTTATAAAAAAGAGGCCCGGGCAGATTGCAAGCAGACCCGGGCACAAAGAAGGTGCTCCGTTAAAAACCCCTCCAATCGATGTCCCGGAGTGAGCGGGCATCATAAACTTAAAATGTAAAAATATGAAAAAGATTAGCTTAAAATCAATTAAAAAAGAAGAACTTCTTTCTAGAAGGAAATGCGAGTAGATCATAAGAGATGAAGCCGGCAGTGCCCAGCGTGCAAATGTGATCTGAAGATAAGTCGAATGCGCCAGCTGTCGTGATGACATTAGAGGAGCTAGAGCATACTTTTGTAGAGCTTGAGTTTGATGAGCGAAGGAGGCTACTCTTTTACATCTTAATTGTCTATAAAAATCAACAATTTCAAAAAAAAATAGTAGGTTTGCCTAAATATTCCTCGAATGAAACAGTCGATTTTATTAGACGGTCCCAAATTTCAAATCACAATCAAGCGACTTTGCCAACAATTGATTGAAAATCATGGTGATTTTTCGAATGCAGCTCTAGTGGGTATCCAACCTAGGGGTACATACTTAGCCAAGAGATTGGCGAAGGAGCTGGAGCAGATGCTTGGACATTCCGTTCCTACAGGTATTCTAGACATTACCTTTTTTCGCGATGATTTTAGAAGGGAGGGATCTAACCCACTATTAGCAAACAGTACCGAGATTGATTTTATCGTCGAAGGTAAGAATGTAATTTTTGTAGACGATGTACTTTGGACTGGACGTACAATCCGTTCGGCAATGGATGCTATCCAGGCCTTTGGTAGAGCCCGCCGCATTGAATTGTTGGTGTTAGTCGACCGTAGATTTTCCCGTCAAATTCCTATTGAACCTGATTATATCGGAATCCAGGTGGATTCCATTGACTCTCAAAAAGTCATTGTGAACTGGGAAGAGGTGGATGGACACGACAGTATTATCCTATTGAACGAAAAAAAATAAATATTAAACGCTAATAATCTGATATACATGTCATCTTCAGCAGAACAACTAAGTACACGACATCTCTTAGGCATAAAAGATCTGAATGAAAAAGATATAAATTTAATTCTCGACACTGCAGCGAATTTTAAAGACATCTTAAATAGGCCGATTAAAAAAGTTCCTTCCCTGCGAGATATTACTATTGCTAACGTATTTTTTGAAAATTCGACCCGCACTCGGTTGTCTTTTGAATTGGCAGAAAAGAGACTCTCCGCAGATACTATTAATTTTGCAGCCTCGTCATCCTCGGTGAGCAAAGGAGAAACCCTAATTGATACTGTCAATAATATACTGGCGATGAAGGTGGATATGATCGTCATGCGTCATCCTTACGCAGGTGCTGGAGTCTTCTTAAGCAGGCATGTAGATGCACAGATCGTGAATGCTGGTGATGGCGCTCACGAACATCCGACGCAGGCACTGCTGGACTCTTTTTCCATCCGTGAGCGGTACGGTGACGTGGCTGGTCATAAAGTGGCCATTATAGGCGATGTGCTGCATTCCCGTGTAGCCCTGTCCAATATTCTTTGCTTACAAAAGCAGGGGGCTGAGGTGATGGTATGTGGGCCCACGACCTTGATACCCAAATATATTCAATCATTGGGAGTGAAAGTCGAACATGACCTTCGAAAGGCACTCAACTGGTGTGATGTTGCGAATATGTTGCGAATTCAATTAGAACGTCAAGATATTGCGTATTTTCCATCACTGCGCGAGTATTCTATGCTGTATGGTCTAAATAAAGAAATTCTTGATTCGTTGGATAAAGAAATTACAATCATGCATCCGGGACCGATCAATAGAGGGGTCGAAATCACTTCTGATGTCGCTGATAGTAAGCATTCAATTATCCTCGATCAGGTCGAAAATGGAGTGGCCGTAAGGATGGCTGTACTCTATTTATTGGCAGGCAAAAGGGGATAAGATAGTTCTCTATTATCGTTATTAAAATATGCCCGATTTTTTTAATCGGGCATATTTTTTTTTCGAATTCCTCGTTATACTATCAGTTCTTAACAGGTGTTAATAACTTTTGAGGAAAACGTGCGTTAGATATTCTAATTTAGTACTTTAAAATACGTGTGTCTACTGGATATAAAGCGCTATGGAGGTGTCTGAAGATCTCAGCATGCTGGCATGTTGAAGATCGAATAGGAAAGCAGGGTCCCGTTATTCCGAAATATCCATGGGCAGTGACCATACAAGCCCCATAAGCATGTCTGGATATTCCGTACGGCAGATAAAGTTCAAATTACATACAGATGTACCCTACTTTATTAAATTATAATTATTAAGCGCGTAAGGGCATAATAATGTTAATAATCAAAGGCTCCATCTGACAATTGAGAAATAAAAAATAGACAGATGAACCCGACATTTTTAAAATAATTATTAAGCGCATCAGCAATAATTATTTTAAATAATCAAAGGCTCCATCTGACAATTGAGAAATAAAAAATAGACAGATGAATAAAAATATTTACAAGGTAGGTATTGCGCTGAGTTTAATGACTACGCCAGTTTTTGCTCAACAGACTGCTTGGCAGGATCTCAATAAGGCTTTTAAATCTGGGATGGAACTGTTTGAAAGGGGTAAGTTCAGTTCTGCAGCCAAACAGTTTGATAAAGTGGAAGAAATGCGCACGAAATCTACTTTGCAATTGGATGAGAATGAAGAATTGAGTCTGATAAAAGAGAATGTCCGCTACTATCAGGCGATATGTGCTTTGGAACTTGGGGATTCAGATGCTGAAGGTCGATTTTTGAAATATATTAGAGATTATCCATCTAGTCCAAACTCCAAAGCAGCCTATTTCCAAATTGGACGCTCCTATTATGCAAAGAAAGATTATACAAAAGCTATTGAATGGTTTACGAAGATAGAAAGTAAAAATCTTGCTGGAGCAGAGAATACCGAATATAGATTTAAACTGGCTTATTCACAGTTTATGACGGAGGATTATAAATCAGCTAAGCCTGTTTTCGAATCCTTAAAAGACCAAAGAGGTCAATATCAAGAAGCATCTATCTATTACTACGCCTACCTCTGCTATCTGGATGCAGAATATAAGACTGCATTAAATGAATTTGAACGCCTACAAGGCTCCAAGGCATACGAGAGCAGTTACCCTTATTATATTACCGCATTGTACTACTTGGATAAACGCTATGATGATGTGCTGAGCTACGCGCTACCTATCCTACAGACGACCAAACAGGATAATGAAACGGATATGTTTCGGGTCATCGCTGCTACATATTTTATAAAAGGGGATCTTAAAAAATCAAAAGAATACTACGACAAGTTCCAGGCTCAAGATCAGGGTAAGACACAGAACAATCAGGATAGTTACCAAATTGGATATATTAACTATAAACTGGGCGAGTATGATAAGGCTATCACGGAATTGGAAAAAATGACTGAGCCGGATGCTTACTATCAAAGTGCAATGATCACCTTAGGGGATGCTTTCTTGAAGAAAGGAAATAAGCAAAGCGCCCGTAATGCATTCTTTAGAGGTTCAAAACTTGACTTTGATCCACAATTGCAAGAGGAAGGACTTTTCAATTATGCGAAACTGTCCTATGAGTTGGAATTTCACCAAGTAGCATTGGATGCTATTCAGGAATATATCAAGACCTATCCTAAAAACGTACGCAACGAAGAGGCACAGACACTGTATGCTGAAATCCTCTTGAGTACCAAAAACTACAGAGCGGCGGTAGATGTACTGGAGTCGATGAAAAATAGAGGTAAGGAAGCGAATGCTGCTTATCAAAAAGTGACTTACTACCGTGGATTGGAATACTATAATGAGCGTGCATTTGAGAATGGGATCTCCATGTTCATGCGCTCTGAAGCTAATCGCTATGACGAGGAAATCTACGCATTGGCAATCTACTGGAAATCCGAGGCTATGTATGAAGTCCGTAAATATAAAGAGGCAACAGCTAGTTTTAATAAATTCTTAAGTCTACCTGCGGCGCGTAATACTGACGTTTATAACTATGCTAACTATGCTTTGGCATATGCTGCATTTAGAAATGAAAATTACAATACCTCTGCTAATTACTTTGAAAGATTTTTGTCCATGGGCGGAAAAGAAGGGATTGAGCTTAATACACGTAATGACGCTATTGCAAGATTGGCGGATTCGTATTTTTCATTGAAAAACTACGGCCGTGCGATGACCGAATATGACAAGTTGATTAATTCAAAGGCACAAAGTCAAGATTATGCGTTGTTCCAGAGGGGAATTATTCAGGGATTGCAGGGCAATAGCAGTGGTAAGGTCGCAACGCTCCAGTCTGTCGTGCAGAAATACCCCAAATCAAACTATGCGGATGATGTTGCTTTTGAGATCCCATACACGTACTTCACGCTGGGACAGTATGATCAAGCAATTTCTGGATTGCAGTCTATGGTTGACAAATACCCTAGAAGCAGCTATGTACCGCGTGCATTAGTGACCATCGGATTGGTGCAGTACAATCAAGACAATAATGAAGCTGCATTGAAAACATTCCAACGTGTAGTCGATCAGTATTCCACTACCGACGAGGCCAAGCAGGCAATGCGATCTATCGAAAATATCTATTTAGATAAAGGTGATGCAACAGGATATATCCGCTATGCAACAGGAACTAATATCGGAGACCTTTCTACATCAGAGCAGGATTCCCGTACGTTCTCTACAGCGACTACATTGTTCTCTAGAGGTAATTACCAAGGAGCAGTAGAGGCCGTAAATGCATATTTCGATAAATTCCCAAAACCTATTCAAGAGAAGTATGCCCGGTTTGTCCGTGCAGAAAGTAATGCGGCACTCGGGAAGACAGATGAGGCTTTGCACGATTACAATATCATTCTGAACGACTGGACAAGTGCTTATACTGAGCGCGCATTGGTCAGTGTATCGAACTTGTATCTTAAGCAGAAGAAATATAACGAAGCTGTACAGCAGCTTAAGAAATTGGAGTTGACCTCTGAGTACAAATCCAACTATGCATATGCAATCAATAATTTATTGACGAGCTACTTTACCATCGGTGATTATAAAGAGACCTTGAACTATGCAACGCTGGTGAAGAATTATGAGAAGTCTTCTGAAGAGGAGATTGCTACAGCTCACCTGTATGCTGCCAAAGCTTACTTAGCCACAAATAAATCGGGAGACGCAACAAAAGAACTAAATTTAGCTGCGCTGAAAAGTAAAACGGCTACCGGAGCTGAATCCAGGTATTTAGTCGCTGAACAGCAGTTGAAAGCTAAGGAATATGATAAGGCGATTAAGTCCGCATTTGATATTTCAGATTCGTTCTCTTCATACGATTATTGGGTAGCTAGAGGATTTATCATCATGGCGGATGCGTATGCTGGAAAAGGGGATAACTTCCAGGCAAAGTCGACTTTGGAGAGTATCATCGATAATTACGAAAACAAAGAGGATGATATCCTGAAGACTGCTAAGGAAAAATTACAGAAATTAAATACTACAAAGAAATAGGAAATAATGATGAAGTTGCAAAATACTGTGTTTAAGAAGTGTGCCTTTGTAACCTTGTTACTCGGTACAGGTTTTAATGGATTTGCTCAACAAGAGCCTACAGACAAGAAACCAGTAACGATTGATTCGTTTGATGTAGTGCGGGATTATAAGCCTATTCTTGCGGACGCGGTCAAGATCCGTCGTAGTCCGGATATGACCAATAAAAGAGGTTACATGCCCAAACTCAACTATGGCAATGTGGTGGATAAAAAATTGGATATCAATACCGGACTTTATAAATTGGATATTAAAGAAACGCCATTTTCTCAAATGTCCGACAATACGAGTAATTATGTAAAGTTGGGCGTTGGGAATTTCAACACGATCCTTGGAGAAGGTTATTTCTCGTATGACCAATACGAAAATGTCCGGGTTGGTGGATTTGTGAAACACCTAAGTCAAAAGGGCGATATTGAAAATCAACGCTTTTCCAAACAAGAGGTGGGTATATTTGGTAGACGGGTTTATGACGCATTTACAGTGGATGGATTGATCGGGTACAATCGTTATGCAACACGGTTTTATGGCAATCCTTTAGATGTAAATGGTGTTTCGCTCAACCCGAATCCTGAAAAACAGGCTTTCAATGATATCTATTTCAGTGGAGAGCTGACGAGTAACTATGATCCTAATAATGAAGACGCATTTAGCTATTCGGCTAAAGCGGATGCATATACCTATAAAGATAAGTTTGAAGCAAAGGAAAACTCAATTGCATTATCCGGGTATCTGAATAAACGCATGCGTGCCTTTAACATCGGTGCAAATCTAAGTGTAGATGTGAATAGTATCGATGGGACTGCAAATGTAGACAAAGCTGGTAAGACTAAAAATTCAATCGCAAATATCAATCCTTATATCAGTTTTAAGGGCGATAATTATGTGGTGACATTAGGTGCTAACCTCGTGTCTGAGTTTGGAGACTCTTCCCGTTTCAATGTATTTCCTTCGGCAGAGGTAGACTTCTCCCTTGTGCCTGAATATATTCACTTATTTGGAGGGGTAAATGGAAATGTAAAGAAAGCATCATTACGTTCCTTTACAACCGAAAACCCTTACTTAAGTCCAGGATTGAGCATGATCAATACGATTGAACGCTTGAACTTCTTTGGAGGTATTAAAGGTAATGCAGGGGCAACATTCGGTTATAAAGTACAGGTGATGTACAAAAAATTAGAAGGCCTTCCATTATTTGTCAACAATGTCAATAATCCCTTCCAATTCGATGTAGTGTATGACGGTTTGGGGGAAGATGCTTCAAAATATTTCGGTTTGCAAGGGGAGATCAATGTGCGTCTTTCAGAAGTTGTGAATCTAGGTGGACGTTTGAACATCGATCAGTATACTATGCAGCAGGAGGAAGAGGCTTGGCATTTGCCAAAATTAAAACTTGCGGCTAATGCACGATTTAATATCTCGGACAAATTGTTTATCGATGCTGAAGCCCTATTCCAAGGAGATCGATATGCAAGAGAATATAGCTATACCAATAATGGTGGAACGGTCGACATTTCTCAAGGATATAAAAAGGTGACACTTCCTTCTTTCTTTGACTTGAGCGCTGGTGCGGAATATCGCGCAATGAAGCAACTGGGCATCTTTGTGAAAGCAAATAATATGTTCAATAAGGAATACGAAAACTATCTGTACTATCCTCGTTTTGGATTTAATATACTTGGTGGTCTTAATTATTCGTTTTAATATAAAATAGTAACTTTGCGTCCCAACGACATTGATTGATAAGGATGAATTTAGGCAAAAGCATTAACAACGTACTCAAGAGACACGCCGAGGTAAAGGTGGATGGGATTGGTGTCTTTAAGCGAAAACATAACCCAGCGACTTTTGACCAAAGTCGCAATGCCTTTTTGCCACCCATCAATTATTTGGAATTGGATACGCAAGGAACGACTGGCTATGATTTTGTAACCTATGTGCAGCGTCAACTACAAGTAGATCGTCAGCAGGCTGTAGCTATTGTAGCAAAGGAGATCGATAAAGTGAAAGAAGAGCTCCTTCAATCCGGTCAAGCCAAATTGGATGATCTGGGATATCTGGTCAACTATGGGAACACGTTTGTATTCAAGCCATTGGATCTTACTGGATTCAATTTCGAACCCATACGGGACATAGAAGAGAAGATGCGATCCTTTGTGCAGGCCAATGAGGTAGATGCGACTATTGAATCTAGTGAGATGCTGAAGTCCGATAAAGACGACGTTATACCTGCTAGTGTGCCTCCAATCGAGCCAGAGGAACCTCTTGTACCCGCCATACCTCCAGTGGTAAAGCCAGAGAATAACGTAGAGGAAGTCTGGGTGCCGGAACGTAATAACTCCAACGGGACCATATGGTATGTCGTGGCTGCACTGGTGTCTTTGGGGATTATAGGCGGACTGTATTATTACTGGAATACGCAAAAAACGAAGCCTGTTCCAGTGGTGGCGACCACACCTGCTTCGGATACTTCGACGCGTGTACAGCATCTTCCTGAACCGGATACGATACCGACTGTCCTTCCGATAGATAGCGCGAAGGTGGATTCGATCAAGCGGGATAGCGTAGTAAGGAAGACTGAACTTCAGCCGGCGAGTCATGAATGGATGATTATTGTCGGATCGCATGCGCACTGGCAGCAAGCGGAGCAGCAAGTGGAAGATATGCGTGCTAAAGGCTATAAACAGGTGTATATATACGAAAGTAAGAAGTCTAAGAAGTGGAAAAAAGTAGTGTGGAAGTCTTATAAAACGAAAGAAGAATCTGATGTCGAACTGAGGCGGGTACGGGAAACCATAGAACCGAATGCCTTTAGTGAACGAATAAACAAATAGGAAGAAGGATTCGCTTTTCACCGCTGAAAAATACGATTCAGTATTATCGGCTCAAAAGAGGATCGATATATCAAGATACTAATTAATATAACAATAAATACTTAATAGCATTATGTCATTAATTCAAGACACAGCGTTAGCATTGGACACATTAGGTCAGGCGGTACAACAGCCTATACAGATGGCTACTCAAGAAGAAACAAATCTGATACAGCTCTTAATGAAAGGGGGATGGATCATGTGGCCTATTGCCTTTCTATTCTTTCTCGGATTGGTGATTTTTATAGAACGCTATATCACCATTAGAAAGGCTTCCAGATTTGATAACGGTCTCATGTCACAGATCAAAAGTAATGTCATGTCAGGTAAACTGGATGCAGCAGTGGCGGTATGCCGTTCCAGCCACACACCATTGTCTAGAATGTTGCAAAAAGGTCTCTTACGAGTAGGCAGACCGATTAAAGATATCGAAGGCGCTATCGAGAACGTAGGAAAGATAGAAGTCTCTAAGTTGGAGAAGAATATTAACATTTTGGGAATCATTGCCGGTATCGCGCCAATGATGGGATTTGTCGGTACAATCTTTGGGGTAATTCAGATCTTTAGAGATGTCGAAGCAGTAGGCGGTATTGATATTGGATCGGTATCAGGAGGTCTATATGTCAAGATGATTTCTTCGGCCTCTGGATTGACAGTTGGTATCTTAGCGTACATTGGTTATCATATATTGAATATGATGGTCGAGCGCTTAATCTTGCGTATGGAGACAGATGCAGTAGAGTTTATTGATTTGTTGGATGAACCTGGAGCTTAAGCTACCACTAAGAAAGGAATTGAACTATGAACATTCGTAATAGAAGGGCAAGGCCATCCGCTGAGGTACATACAGCTGCATTGAACGATATCATGTTTTTCTTGATGTTGTTCTTCCTATTGGCATCAGCCGTCTCCAATCCTCAAGTTGTCAAATTGTTGCTTCCAAGATCAAGTGCGGGTGAACAGTCCGTGGCAAAGAAGACGATGACGGTATCTATCACCAGTGACTTGCAGTATCATATTGATAAACAAGTGGTGCCCTATGAGAGTCTGGAATCATTGATCCAGTCTAAAATGGCCTCGGGAGAGGAATTGACAATCATGTTGTACGCTGATAATAGTGTACCTATTCAGAATGTAATCTCGGTAATGGATGTTGCTAATAGGTTGAAAATAAAACTGGTACTGGCAACTGAACCCAAGAAGGATAAATAGATTTGAGATATTAGTATGGAGATTTAGGATCAAACAATAAAGATTAAATAAGGTCTTTATTGTTTGTTCTTCTGTCAAAAAAAGTTAGTTTTATAATATGCATTATCATCTTCAAGAAGAGAATAACTTACCAAAAGCGCTTGGTATCTCTGCCATAATCATGGGAGCACTGGTAGCGATTGGTTTTTTTATCGTATTTAACAAGGAATTACCGAAGTACGGCACAGGGGGAATCATTGTCAATTATGGTACAAGTGATGAAGGGATGGGTGATGATTACATGAGTGTAGAGGAGCCTTCGATGGATCCTAATGCCAATAATGTAAAACCGGATAAGATCGAACCCACAGAAACACCAACGCCTACCCCGTCTCAGCAAGTTGCTGATAAAGTAGTGGCAAGCCAAGATATGGACGATGCTCCTGCGGTAGCAAAAGCGGAGAAACCCGTTAAAGTGAAGGCTGCAGAGACAACCACAAAAAAGGAGAATAGTACGCCTGCAGTTAATCCCAATGCACTATATAAGGGTAAAAAGAACAATGCGACAGGTACTGGTGACGGTACAGGTGGAGCTGCAGGTAATCAAGGAAGTAAATTGGGAGATGCGTTGGCCTCTAACTATGGTGAAGGTGGATCTGGGGATGGAAACATGATGCTGTCGATAGCCAATAGACGCTTTGTCGTACGTCCTAATATTGATGATAAGGGACAGCAGTCTGGAAAAGTCGCGGTCGAAATCCGTGTGGCACCAAATGGAACGATCACCTATGCGCGTGCAGGAGTGAAAGGGACAACACTTCCGGACCGATCTCTCTGGGAGAAATGCGAGCGGGCAGTGCGTGGAGCTCGTCTCAACGAATTGGAAAAAGCCCCAGACTCCCAGACTGGTGTGATTGTATTCAACTTTAGAGTTAGATAAATTCATTTTACATGAATGCTACATATAACGAGGTAATCGAGTATCTATATGCTCGATTACCTATGTTTACCCGTGTCGGGGTATCCGCCTATAAAAAAGATTTAGATAACACATTGGCCCTCTGCCAAGCGCTGGATAATCCTCAACATAAATTCAAATCTGTACATATTGCTGGTACAAATGGGAAGGGATCTTCCTCTCATATGTTGGCTTCAGTATTGGCTGAAGCGGGCTATAAGACGGGATTATATACTTCGCCACATCTCGTCGACTTCCGCGAGCGTATCCGGATCAATGGAATGATTATTCCTGAGCAACAAGTGATTGACTTTGTGGAGCGGCAGAAGGTGCTAATAGAACGTATACAACCCTCTTTTTTTGAAGTCACGGTAGCGATGGCTTTTGATTATTTTGCGCAAGAGGAGGTCGACGTGGCCGTCATTGAGGTCGGACTTGGAGGACGTCTAGACAGTACCAATATTATATGTCCTGAACTTTGTCTGATCACGAACATTGGAATGGATCATATGAATCTTTTGGGTGATACTTTACCCGAGATTGCCGGCGAGAAGGCTGGCATTATTAAACGCGGTATCCCTGTAGTCATTTCTGAAAGGGATAGCCGTACAGCATCTGTGTTTGAAGAAAAGGCTTCGCAGGAAGAGGCACCTATCTACTTCGCATCGGACTTGCTACAGGCGACATTGATATCACAGACGGATCTACAATTAGAGGTAGCGGTAACGGGTACATTACAGGAGATGAATGCTCGATTCCAATTGGATTTAAAGGGTTCGTACCAACTTAAGAATCTACTTGGGGTACTCGTAAGTATCGATCGTCTTCGTGTAGTTGGTTACCAGGTTTCGGATGCCGATATACATAAAGGGTTACAAGCTGTTCAACAAAATACAGGATTGCAAGGACGCTGGCAAACGCTATCAACTAATCCTTTTATCATCTGCGATACAGGACACAATGAGGATGGAATAAAGGAAGTGCTGAAGAACCTGGCACTGACAGCTTATCAACGCTTACATATCGTCATCGGCGCGATGAAGGACAAAGATCTGGATCATATGCTTCCACTCCTGCCTATAGATGCTACCTACTATTTTGCTAGCCCGCAAATGCCTAGGGCAATGGAGGCGTCTGAGCTGGCTCAGGTTGCTGCCAGATATCTCCTACATGGAAATGCTTACACAAGTGTAATGGGTGCGTTGGATGGCGCTAAGCAAGCGTACAAAGAGGGTGATCTGATCTTTGTGGGTGGAAGTAACTTTGTGGTGGCCGAAGTATTGACACATTTTGCAGACTAATCATGACAGTTGTAGCAATTTTCGTACCTACCACCATCAATCGTTGACTGTCAGTTCACCCCGAATATCTCTTTCGATCCAATAGGCAACATCCTGTTGACTCGCTAATTCGCCCTGTAGATACATGAGTTTGGTGACTGCAGCTTCAAAAGTCATATCGTATCCATTCAACACACCAATTGCTTTTAGGCCCTGACTGGTTTCATAACGACCCAATTCGACTGATCCGACTTGACACTGGGATATATTGAGGATGTTTTTTCCGGAATCAATAGCTTCTTTTAACAGGTCTAGAAACCATTGATCAGTCGTGGTATTCCCCGATCCAAAGGTCTCCATGACGATGGAACGGACATTTGAATGTAGGATGGTCTTAATGGTAGCGGCACTCATTCCTGGAAATAATTTAAGGACGGCGACGCTGTCATCTAACTTGGTGTGAAGTATAAAGTCTTTTGTACTGTTGTCTAGGAGTGCTTCCATATTGTATTTTAAATGGATGCCAGCTTCGACCAGTACGGGATAATTGGGTGAACGGAATGCCTCAAACTTGGCGGAGTTGTACTTGAAAGAGCGATTGCCTCTAAATAGCTTGTTGTCAAAAAGGATACAAACTTCTTGAATGAGGGATTTGCCATCTACTTGAGCTGATGCAATCTCTAAAGCCGTCATTAGATTTTCTCGGGCATCTGTGCGGATCTCACCGATAGGAAGCTGAGAACCGGAAAGGATCACCGGTTTTTGTAGGCCCTCGAGCATAAAGCTGAGTACGGAAGCCGAAAATGCCATCGTATCGGAGCCGTGTAGGATGACAAAGCCATCGTAATGGTCATAGTTTTGCTGGACGATATTGGCCATTTCAATCCACACGGTGGGATTCATATTGGATGAATCGATGATGGGGGTAAAGGAATGTACCGTCAGTTTGTAATTTAGCCTGCTGAGATCGGGTAAGTTGCGTGCGATAAGCTCAAAATCAAAAGGAACAAATGAACCTGTCTCCTCGTCTTTGACCATTCCGATGGTCCCGCCTGTATAAATAATAAATATATTGTGCATTAGATTCCGAATATTCGTTTTGAATTTGCTGTAGTGATGTGGGCTACTGTTTCAATGCTAGTCTGATGGAGATCTGCTACTTTCTCCGCTATGTGATACAAATAGCTGCTTTCATTTGGTTTGCCCCGAAAAGGAACGGGAGCGAGATAGGGTGCATCTGTCTCCAGTACAATATGCTGTAAATCTATTTCTCGGACGGTCATATCGAGTCCCGCCTTTTTGTAAGTGACTACACCACCTATACCAAGGGCAAAACCCAAGGAAATGGCCCGATTTGCCTGATCAAGGGTGCCCGTAAAGCAGTGTAGGATACCGAATAGTTTGTCATCCTTCAATTCTTCTAGCAATTCAAACAGCTCATCAAACGCTTCTCGACAATGTATGTCTATGGGCAAGCCAAGTGCTTTAGCCCATCCGACCTGGATGCGAAAGGCATCCTGTTGTATTGCAAGTGTGGTCTTATCCCAATAGAGATCCAATCCAATCTCGCCTATTGCACAAATTTTGTGCTGGTCGATAGCTTTTTCGATGTTTGAGAGTTCTTCTTTATAGTTATCCTTTACATCGCAGGGATGTAAGCCTAACATGGGAAAGCAGTTGTTTGGGTAGGTTTCTACCGTCTTGAATACCTTTTCAATAGAAGCGGTATTGACATTTGGTAGGAAGAGTCTATGAATGTCTTTTTCAAAACATCTTTGCAGCTGTTCATCCAAAGAGGCGGTATCGACATGGTAATAGATGTGGGTATGTGTATCTGTTAATATATAGGGGCTAGGCATAGTAGGAATTCCTTAAATCGCCCTAAAATTAACATTTTGTAAACAGATAGCCTAATTATAAACGAAAAAACACGATTCAGCCAACTGAATCGTGTTTTTATTGATATTTTTATAAATTACTTTACGTTTGGAGCTGCACCTTGTGGAGCTATATTGCCTAGTGCTCCAAGTGGATTAGCCGCTGGAGCAGGCTCAGTCTTAGGCCCAGGGATCACATCTACCAGTTCAACTTCAAATACAAGTGGTGCATATGGAGGAATCGGACCACCTTGGTAACGCTCACCATAACCCAATTGTGAAGGAACGATGAATGTTGCTTTGCCACCTTTATTTAGTAGTTGCATACCTTCTGTCCATCCTTGGATCACAGGGTCATGTCCAACGCGGAAACGGATAGGCTCATATTGACGCATTGCATTGTGCATTTTTTCTTTCTTCGCTACTTCTGCGTTGTTGGTGTCGAAAACTTTTCCTGAAGTCAATGTTCCAGTATAATTCACAACTACAGTATCACCGACCGCAACTTTAGCTCCTTTTCCTTGATCTTTGATCACATACTGAAGACCTGAAGCTGTTTTCTTAGGCTCTAATTTGTTTGATTTGATGTAACCCGCAATTTTACCTTCTTCAGCTTTCTTCAAACCTTCCAATTGACCTTCCATATATTTGTTGATATCAGCATAAAGTGCCGAATCTGTCAATGTTCCTTTCTTGAAATGCTTTCTTACTTTGATCGTAAAAGTGACAAATTTGTCTGCAAATTCTACTTTAGGTTGACTCATTTTTGCAGCCATTGTATCAACGTTCAGGCGGAAGACAGCACTATCACCTTCTCCTAAAAATTTAAACATGGAGTTGTAATCGCCTTTGTATAGACCTGGAATGCTGTCTGGAGCGATGTTCACAATCTGAGGCAGGCCAATGTCGTAGGTACTGTTTAATACAGAGTCTCTATCTGATTTGATAATCATATCCACAGATAGCAAATCTCCAGCTTTCGCTTTATCGCCACCATTATCGTTTACTATTTTGTATTCAAGACCGCCATCTCCCTTTTTGAAATTTTGGCAAGCAGTTGATAGTAATGCAACTGCTGATAATAATAGAATTGATTTCTTCATTTCCGTTTATTCACTATAGTTATTTTGTTAATATTTCAGTATATTCAGGTAACATCATCTTAAATCGGTCTACTACGGCATGTAGATCTCCTTCTGAACTGCCTCCGGCAGCATTGAAGTGTCCTCCTCCGTTGAAATGTTTACGTGCAATTTCATTGCAGGGTACATCTCCAATAGAACGCAAAGATAACTTTATTAATTCGGTTCTGTCTATAATCAAAGCTGCCAATCGTATACCTTTTATGGAAAGGGCATAGTTGACAAGTCCTTCGGTGTCACCAGTGGTGACTTGAAATTGTTCTAAATCTTGCTTCGCTACAGCAAATAGGGCTGTATTGTATTCGGGTATGACCTGCAATCTATTCAATAGACAATGTCCCAGGAATTTAAGCCTGTTTTCTGTTGAACTGTTGTAGATCGATTCGTGTATTTCCCAATTGCGGGCTCCTGATCGAATTAGCTTGGAAATAATCTGATGGACCTCTTCTGTGGTAGATCTAAATCGGAATGATCCGGTATCAGTCATAATACCCGCATAAAGACAAGTTGCTATTGCAGGCGTGATCTCGCTGACTTGATCTACGCATCCTTCGATGAAATTGTAAATTAATTGCGCTGTGGCCGCGGCAGAAGGATCCCATAGCCGGTAGTCATCAAAGCCTTCAGGATCCAAATGGTGGTCAATCATGTACTTTTTACCAGGTGCATCGCGTAAAATCTGCTCCATTACATTGGTGCGAGAAAAAGCATTGTAATCTAGACAAAAAATGAGGGATGCTCCTTGTACAAGTTGTGTACACAAATCGGGCTGTTCAGGATAAATGAGTACCTCATCACGGCCTGGAAGCCAATCTAAGAAAGTAGGAAAATCAGAAGACACTATTACACTGACACTATGGCCTTGATCCCTTAGCCAATGGTATAAACCTAATGAAGAACCCAAGGCGTCGCCATCTGGTTTATGATGGGTGGTAATAATTATTTTATCTGATTTGGATAGTATTTCCTTGTTCTGTTGTCGTGTCAGCATAGCTAATTTAAGAATGCAAACCTAATATAAATTATTAGTATTTGGAACTATTTTTTGTACGATTTTAGTGATTTTAACCTTTTTTAATACATTAATTTAAATTTTTGGAAATCAAATTATTAAAATGGAAATGCATATAACTTATGGTCTCGTTTAGTACATAATAGATAGTTGCCACCAGCATAATTAATTTTTCCAAAATAGAAATTCGGAAGTGCTTCCAAAGGGAAGCCCTCTAGCATATGGCCATTCTCGTTGAATAGACCAATTAAGTAATTGCTCCGAGAGGCTATACCTACTGTATACGTGTTTTTCTCGTGCACAAAGAACTGTGGTCTATCATCAATGTCTTTGGTGAAAGTGTATTGAAAATAAAGGGTACTATCTGCTGTACTGTGTACCATGAGTTTATTCTTATCGACAACAATAAGGTCTAATTTGTCGTCACCAGTGATATTTCGGAAATCTGAGTAAGCACTCGAAGACCAATGACCGATAGCTAATTTTTTGACTCCTCCTGAAAGATCTGTTATGATCAAATTACCTGTGGCGTCAGCGGCAAGGGTTTGTAAATGCTGTCCATCTGGAGAAGGACGTAAGGACACTGGGTTTTTGAGATTGGATATGGACGCAGGTTGGACTTTTTCCAGGATTGTACCGGAACGATCTAAATAATAAAAACTACCTGCTTGCGTGGCAGCAATGACATAATCCCTGTCTTTGAATTTGATGGTCTTCACATCAAAAAGAATATCGCTATCCAATTCGGGGACCTTCCACTGTTCAAGTTTCTGACCATCGATGTCATAGGCTAATATCTTATTACCTACTGGAATCAATAGCATATGATCGTCAAAGTTTGCCAGTGTGGGATGATAGTTCGCCTGCTGAGGAAGTCCGAGCGAAAAATTCTTAAATACTTTTCCAGATGTATCGAAACGATATAGCCTCCTGTTGTCAGTGACTAATACGATACTGCGGTCGGCAAGTTGGAACGGAGTGCCAACAATACGCCCAGAAAATACTGCTGACCATAATTTCGATCCATTGGGATGTATGGCATGTACGGTATGGTTCTGCTCTTGAGCTAGTATCATCTTACTGGTATCCGAATGCTCAAATACCCATGGACTACCAATAAGCTTGCCTTCAAATGGATATGTCCAGCTGGGTGTCCCTCCAAGTGCAGACTTGCTTTTGTATATGCCATATATACTGGATAGGAAATTCCCATTGTTCCCGGCTAACTGTACAGACCATGAATAGAAGTCCTGAAAGCCAAAATTTTCTTTGTCCCGGTACCTTTTTAGGTAGGCGGATGTCAGGGAATTGGAAATTATGCTATTGGCATTTTTAGCGTGCACGAAAAACGTCACGTTTGCCTTATTGCCTTGCAGCTTCTCGAAATTCTTGAATCCCAAAGTTCCAGTCAATAGATTTTGCATTTTCCAATCTTTAAGATAGTCCAATAGGTTGGCCTGGGAGTTTGCAAAGACGACGGTCTGGTCGTTTAGTATATAAAAATAGGGGCGTTGAAAAGACTGAAATGCCCGTCCATACGCAAAATAAAGGGTATTCGAATAATCTAACTGATAGATCGAATCCTTTATCTCTCTACTGATCTTGCGGATGTGTGTCTTAAATGTTTCTAAATCGCCGACTTTTGTAAAACCTAGAAGGTCTCCGTTGGTAAGCTCTACCGTCGCAAAATTATCGCCCCAGATCTTTCTTCTATTTTTCTCATATGCTATTTTTGTGTTACTTTCTACATTTTGAATATGATTCAAATATCTTTTATGGTCGTCGTTTTTATCAAAAAAACTGGATAACCTGTTGTTGAAGGAACTGGTGTCACTAATGGAATATTCTAGGTAGGTGGCTGTATTGGAGGGAAAGAAAGTATATAGATTTTGATCTGTCTTATTTTGGTCTGAAAAGATGGCTAGGTAGCTGGAGTCGTTTGCGACCTCGCTTTCTCCGACCAACATTAAGGCATCGTTTTTATAATTGATGTTCCAAGCAGACTGGCCTCTCAAATCTGCAAATAAACCAATATGCTGTCCAGGCTTTCGGTTGGTAAGCTCTTTGGTGATATTTGCAATCTGCTTGTGATCGAAATAAATACTTAGCGGCGAATTTTTGGAATTGTGTTTAATGTAATAATCGATTTGATCTTTGGACAATTTTAGATTATTATCATTCAGTACTTTGGTGAGTAGTGCTTTGGAATAGCTACTGAATATCATTTGATGGGAGAATGCAGCGTAGAGTAGGGTGTCCTTTTTTCCTTCGTCCAGAATATATAGGGTATTTCCTAATGTGTCTTTTTGGCTGACTTTATAACGGTTGCTTAGTCCGTTGATGAGCAATGAAAGTTCTTTTTTGTCAATGTCCTGAGTAAAAGGAATCGTGAATAGCGGTCTTATCTCTTTATCTTCTGGATGAAAGGAGATGTAGATTTCTTGATTGAGCGTATAAGGCTGTAAGGCCGAACTCCTCAATAATGAGTTTTTTAAGGTTGTCAGTTCGTCTACTTCCTTACTCCCCAGTATGGCATTAAAGATGTCAAAATCCTTAAATATATTGTCGGTGGTCTCGTCGTTTTTGAAAGTGGCAATCAGGTAGGTGTCATGAGGTAGAAACTTTAGTGGTTTTACAGCTTCTTTATGGTCTTTATCTAAGTCAGAAAAGTAGTATATAGAAGCTGCTATAATGGCGATAAAAAGTAGTACGGTAACTATAATGATATTTCTCATGATCAAACAAACCTACTAAAAAAACTACAAATCTGAACTTTGATACCTTTCCAGACTTGTTTCCTCAAATTTCGATAAAAAAACTAGCTTATTGCCGTATATTTTATACTTTTATAGGCATTATACCGGAGAAAAAAAATATTGACTTAACTCATGAATAAACAAATCATTCTCACAGCATCTTTTTTGGGGCTAATTGCTGTAATATTGGGGGCATTTGGTGCGCATGGATTGGAAGGGAAGATTAGCGATTATCATATCGGGACATGGAAAACGGCAAATCAATATCATTTCTATCACACTTTCGCATTACTATTTCTCTCTACATTCTCTAGAGCAAAAAATACATCTATCAGAGTCTCGTTTTTTGCTTTCGTGATCGGTATTCTATTGTTTTCAGGCTCCTTGTATATACTGAGTGTGCGAGAGATTACGGGATTTGGAAATCCATCTATTTTGGGCCCGATCACTCCCTTGGGCGGTGTCTGCTTTATAATCGGTTGGGTCGGATTATTTATTGCAGCCCTCAAAAACAGATCCTGATATCTTTAAATACTATCTGTTTTTGACAACTACTCTGAGAACGGGTGGTAATTTACGGTCATAGCTCGATGTAGCCTCCGTGTAAGCATATCTATTGCAGTGACCAGGCCATTTGGTCTTTTCTTATTATAATACGAACCACATTTAATAATCCTGATGGGATGCTTTGTTGCATATCGCTTCAAGTTTATCTAAGTTTGTAATATGTCGATGGATTCTTCTTTATTTTCAGCTGGACGAAAGACCTGTTTCGTAGATGTTATCTTACCATTATCAATTTCTAAGACCTATACGTACCGTATTCCTTCGGAGTGGAGTGATAAAATAGCTATAGGAATGCGAGTGATCGTTCAATTTGGTCGAAATAAGATCTATTCAGCCATTGTAAAGGATGTCACTGATCAAGCTCCTGATAGATATGAGGCGAAGTATGTACTGGATATCTTGGATGAAAGTCCTATAGTAGATCAAGCGCAATTGAAACTGTGGGAGTGGATGTCCGAATACTACATGTGTACGCTAGGGGAAGTGATGCAGGCGGCATTACCCGCAGCATTAAAATTGGCTAGTGAGACAAAAATCGTCGCAGCGAATCCTGGAGAGGTTGATAAAAGTGAACTCTCGGATAAAGAATATATGATCATCGAAGCGCTTGAAATCGCGGGGGAGCTGAATGTGAATGATATTGTAAAGCTATTGGGGCAGAAATCTGTTTTTCCGATACTTAAGCAGTTATTTGATAAGGGTTTTTTATTGATATCTGAAGAAATTTCAGAAAGGTACAAGCCCAAAAAGAAGAATTTTCTAATCTTGAATGCAGAGTATGGCGATGAAAACGGCAAACGCGAACTGCTCGATTCGCTAAACCGGGCCCCAAAACAACAAGATGCTGTCTTGGCTTATCTACAATTGTCTAAGACAACAACCGAAGTGACGCGTCAAGCGATCATGGAAGCTGTCGGATGCGGTGCTGGTAGCATTACTTCACTGATTGATAAAGGGGTGTTTTTAGTAAAGGAAAAGGTTGTGAGCCGCTTTGAGGGAGAGGATATAGAACTGACTGCTGCATTTAGCTTTAATACAGATCAACAAGAAGCTTTTGACCGGATAAATGAATTATTCTGTAAGAAAGATGTCGTACTGCTGCATGGTGTGACGGCATCGGGCAAAACACAGCTCTACATCCGAATGATCGAACAGGCCATGGCGGAGGGCAAAGGGGCTCTTTATCTCCTGCCAGAAATTGCGCTGACAACCCAAATAACAGAACGGTTAAAACTATATTTTGGGGATCAACTGGGTGTCTACCACTCCAAGTTCAATGATAATGAACGGGCGGAGGTATGGCATAAGGTATTGAAGAACGAATATAAAGTCGTGATCGGTGCACGCTCTTCGCTCTTTTTGCCCTTCCATGAGCTTGGAATTGTGATCGTGGATGAAGAGCATGAGAGCTCTTATAAACAATACGATCCTGCTCCACGCTACCACGCCCGTGATACAGCCATCTATCTGGGTCATCTCCATCAGGCAAAAGTATTGTTGGGGTCGGCCACACCATCTATCGAAAGCTATTATAATGCGAAGGCGGAGAAATATGGACTCGTACAATTATTAAAAAGATACGGAACAGCACAGCTCCCAGAAATAGAGGTGATTAATATATCGGAAGAGAAAAGAAAGGGTAATATGCATACCTATTTCAGTACGGTATTATTAAAAGAGATCCAATCGGCAATAGATCGTAAAGAACAGGTGATCTTATTTCAAAATAGGAGAGGACATACGCCCATCATCCAATGTAATACATGCGGCTATGTGAGCAAGTGTGTAAATTGTGATGTGAGTCTGACGTATCATAAATCTACAAACAGAATGCACTGTCATTATTGTGGTCACCATGAGGGGCCTACACAGGTATGTCCAGCATGTGGTACCACGCATATGGAAAGCCGGGGATTTGGGACGGAGCGTATTGAAGAGGAGCTTGAACTTTTGATGCCGGATGCAAGGATAGGACGTCTAGACCTGGACTCCACTAAAGGAAAGCATGGTTTCGAAAAGATAATAACAGCTTTTGACGAGCATGAATATGATGTGTTGATCGGGACACAGATGATTGCCAAAGGATTGGACTTTGGTAAGGTGAGTCTGATTGGTATAATAAATGCAGATACGATTATTAATTTTCCTGACTTTAGAGCCTTTGAACGTGCTTTTTCGTTATTTTCGCAAGTCGCGGGCCGGGCAGGAAGAAGGGATGTCGTGGGTAAGGTGATCATCCAGACCTACACACCTAAACATAGAGTTATAGAACAAGTGGTCGCACACGACTATGCTGAAATGTTTATACAGGAGGCTACAGAACGTAAAAATTATCAATATCCTCCATTTTATCGGTTGATCAAAATCGATATCAAGCATCCTGATATTCAGAAATGCTTCGATTCGGCAAGGGATCTGGCCTCCGGTCTGCGGGTGTCTTTGGGAACTCGAGTGTTGGGGCCGGAACCTCCGCTAGTCAGTCGTGTGCGAACCTATTTTATTCAAACGATTACCTTGAAAATAGAGCGGAATAGCGTGAGTATCGGCAAAGTGAAGGAGTTGATTAATCAATCAATTTTGATGTTTGAGCTTGATAAATCCCATGCTGGTGTACGAATACAGATTGATGTTGATCCCTATTGATCTGGATATCCCTTTGACAGCAAACAATTTGCATTTTAATCCTTCAGATGTGCGTTTTTAACGGTAATTTTGGATGATAATGGCATATAAGTTTGTAGATAATTATAGAGAAAAGGGGGCAAGAAAGCAGCTTGTCAAGCATCTGGAAAAACGTGGAATTGAGGATAAGCATGTGTTGAAGGCAATAGGGAAAGTTCCGCGACATTTTTTCTTTGATGAAACTTTTTGGAACCAGGCATATCGAGATATAGCTTTTCCAATAGGGGATGGGCAGACGATTTCACAACCTTATACTGTCGCATATCAATCCGAATTGCTCCACGTGAAAAAAGGGGATAAGGTGCTTGAGATCGGTACCGGTTCAGGATATCAGACCTGTATTCTGATGGAACTAGGGGCAGATGTATTTACGATCGAACGACAAGAGGCTTTATACAATCGGACCATACAGGTATTGCCATATATGGGCTATAAGCCTAATTTTTTTTTAGGAGATGGTTCAAAAGGGATAACAGAATATGCTCCATATGATAAGATCATTGTCACTGCCGGTGCGCCCTTCGTTCCGGAGATTATGTTGAAGCAACTGAAGATCGGAGGGGTATTTGTCATCCCCGTGGGTGATGAAAAGGCCCAAAAAATGGTGACTATCCTGCGTGTAGGCGAAAACGACTTTGAACGCATAGAGTTAGATACTTTTAGATTTGTACCTCTAGTAGGAGATCAAGCTTGGTAAGTACCAAGCTTTTTTTATAACTTGACCCCCATATGAATACATCAATTTTTTCAATATATGAAAAAGCTATCGAGCAAACTCAAATTGAAATAGAAGCACTCAATAAGAGGATTAATAAAAATAGTTTAGCTAGACTTGCCTTGATCGTGGGGGGCGGAGGTTTGTTATTCTGGAGCTTTCAGCAGAAGCAAGTCTGGATTGTTTTTGTGTTGTTCATGACCATCATCCTCCTATTTGCCTATTTGATACGGAGGCAAAGTCGATTGGAGAGTGAGCGAGACGATCTTACGGCCTTCCTACGGGTTAATGAAAATGAAATACAGCTTCGTGATCAACGAAAAACCTGCTATACTGAAGGTGAAAATTTTGAAGATAATCGCCATCCCTATCTTTCGGATCTGGATATATTTGGTCGATTCTCTTTGTTTACACTGGTCAATCGGGCTGCGACCAAAGAAGGAATAAAGACATTAGCAAACTGGTTGCTGTCTGCCGCTAGAAAGGAAGCGATACTGAGTCGGCAGTCAGCTGTAAAAGAACTGGAACCGAAATTAGACTGGAGCCAGCAACTGCAGAGTAGACTTTTATTCAACCTGGATCAAAAAATTGAAGTAAAACCTTTTCTAACAAAATATTTCCAAGGAGGTGATCTGTCTTTCGGAAGTACCTTCATGCGTATATACACGCAGATTGTCCCTTTTGCTCTTCTGGTTGGAGTTGGGCTCTCTTTTTTTGGTATCAAGAGCTTGGGATATGTAGCAGTGTTGGCGTTGATTAATGTGTTATGGACTTTTGCGATGGCAGGGCGGGTATCTGTTTTTTCGAGTAAAATAGATAAAGTTGGAGGTATCTTGAATGCTTATGCCGGAGGTATTCATCTGATTGAAACTGAGCAATGGGAATCTACATTGAACCGCAATTTGCAAGCACGTCTAAAGGTAGACAACCAGAAGGGAAAACTATCGGACGCTTTTAAGGAATTGGGCGAGCTGATTAATAAACTGGATGCCCGTAATAATGTCATTGTGGGATTAGTGCTCAATATGTTATTACTATGGGACTTCAGGCAGGTAATGGCTATCGTCAAATGGAAATCTAATTACGAAGAGAATATTTTGGAGGCTTTTGATGTAGTGGCCGAAATGGAGGCTCTTGTCAGCTTGGCAACATTAAAACGTAATCACCCGACTTGGGTATTCCCAGTATTAATGGATCGTCCGGATCAAGACAAAATCAAAGCTGTGGGAATCAATCACCCGTTGATTCCGAAAGGATTGGCTGTGGAGAATGACTACAATGCGAACGATCACCGTATCGCCCTAGTGACAGGATCTAATATGGCTGGCAAAAGTACATTTTTGAGAACAATAGGGATTAATGCCGTACTGGCCTATGCAGGTGCTCCAGTATGTGCCTCCATGTTTGAGATTCCGATTTATAAGCTAATTACTTATATGCGAATCAAAGATAATCTGAATGAAAGCACATCTACTTTTAAAGCAGAGCTGGATCGGATGAAATACATCTTAGAGACTGTTGATCGGGATAAGGACAGTTTTTTCTTGATTGATGAAATGCTGAGAGGTACAAATTCGGTGGATAAATATTTGGGATCTCGCGCAATTATCAAAAAGCTCATCGCGATGGATGGAATGGGAATGGTAGCTACCCATGACCTGCAACTGTCTACATTGGAGGGAGAGTATCCGGGGGTGGTCAGGAACTATCACTTCGATATCCAGGTGCGTGACGGCGAAATGTTATTTGATTATAAATTGAAGGATGGAGAGTGTAAGGTATTCAACGCCTCGATGTTGCTTAAAGGCATAGGTGTGGATATTGAAAAGAATGAAGGGTAATAGAGAGGCTCCAATCTCAATATATTAAGTACTAATATCTCAATACTCAAAATATGACTTTAGAAGAAAGAATTAATATGGCGGAAACACGTGTATGCACGACAGTGTTTCCATTCTTAACGAATCACCATGATACGTTATTTGGAGGTAAGGCTATGGCTATCATGGATGAAGTCTCGTTTATGGCAGCGACGAGATTTTGTCACAAAAGGCTGGTGACGGTCTCTACAGATCGAATTGATTTTGCGAAAGCAATACCTTCGGGGAGTATCATAGAGGCTATTGCGCGGGTCGATAGTATAGGAAGGACAAGCTTGAAAGTTAAAGTGGAAATTTATCTCGAGCATATGTATGAAGAGGGACGGGAACTTGCAATAAACGGACTATTTACTTTCGTAGCACTAGACGAAAATAAAAATCCAATACCCGTACTGGAGGGACTCCAGCTGGAAGAAGTGTAATGCCTGCGAAACTATGCTGGGCTATCAGTGAGCTCGTAGAATGGGAGATAGATCCTCGAGTTCACTTTCCGTAAAAAGTCTATAATGTACTTTAAAGGTTTTGCCTAGAGGAGTTTCTAAAGAAAATCCTCCAGGTCCAAATCCTTCTAATACATCTAAGGTGAAATGTGCATACTGCCAATACTCGAATAAATCTCGATCTACCCAAAATTGGTGACCCTCTACCAGACCAATCATAGCATCATTCATCCTGGGGAAAAAACCTCCCTTTTCGAAACATTGTGGCTGCGTGCCTTCACAACAACCACCTGCTTGGTAGAACATTAGATCTCCATGTTTCTGATGGAGCTGTTGGATCAATCTTTTAGCTTTTTCTGTGGCGTCGATTCTCGTTGTCATGATTGGAATGGATTATATATAGGATAGTGGAGTACACATATATGCTCCACTATCTTCCTGATACCGTGAGTTAAAAAAATCCGAGCTTCTCTTTGCTGTAGGAAATTAACATATTTTTGGTCTGTCTGTAATGACCGAGCATCATTTTGTGATTTTCTCTGCCAATTCCAGATTGCTTATATCCACCAAATGGAGCTCCCGCAGGATAATTGTGGTACTGATTGACCCATACTCTGCCGGCTTGGATCGCTCTTGGAATCTGATAAAGCTGGTGCGCATCTCTGGTCCAAACACCTGCACCAAGACCATACATGGTGTCATTGGCAATGGCAATGGCCTCTGCTTCATCTTTAAAAGTGGTGACTGCTAATACTGGACCGAAAATTTCTTCCTGAAAGATACGCATCTTATTGTGTCCTTTAAATAGGGTTGGCTTAATATAGTATCCGCTTTCTAAATCGCCACCCAAGTTGTTCACATCTCCTCCGGTAAGAACCTCAGCGCCTTCTTCCTTCCCTAATTTTATGTAAGAGATGATTTTGTCTTGTTGAATCTGGGAAGCCTGAGCACCCATCATTACGGTGCTGTCTAGCGGATTGCCAACTTTTATTTTGTTGACCCGGTCGATGATTTTCTCAATGAATCGATCGTAAATATCTTCTTGTATGAGTAAACGAGAGGGGCAGGTACAGATTTCTCCTTGATTGAATGCGAAAAGTACTGCTCCTTCAATTGCTTTATCTAAAAATGCGTCATCCTCATCCATCACAGAATTAAAGAAAATGTTTGGCGACTTGCCCCCCAACTCTAATGTGACAGGAATAATGTTTTCAGTAGCATACTGCATGACGAGACGTCCTGTCGCGGTAGAGCCCGTGAATGCAGCTTTTGATACTTTGGGATTGGTGACCAAGGCTCGTCCGAGTTCTGACCCGAATCCGTTGACAATATTAACAACGCCGGCTGGAAGTAGATCTCCGATTAATTCCATTAGTACAAGAATAGAGATAGGTGTGCTTTCAGCGGGCTTTAAAACGACACAATTACCGGCAGCCAATGCCGGAGCAAGCTTCCAGACAGCCATTAAGATAGGGAAGTTCCATGGTATAATCTGGGCGACTACACCAATGGGTTCGTGGACAATTAGGGATACAGTATTACTGTCTAATTCTGTCAGGGAGCCTTCTTCAGCACGAATGACACTGGCAAAGTACCTGAAGTGATCGATGGCCAATGGAATATCAGCATTCAATGTCTCGCGTACGGCTTTACCATTGTCAACGGTTTCGACGGCAGCTATGAGTGCTAAGTTTTGCTCTATGCGGTCTGCAATTTTATTCAAGATAATACTCCGTTCGGTAGCAGAGGTCTTACCCCATGTATGGAAGGCGTCTGCTGCTGCATTGACGGCAAGGTCTAAGTCCTCTTTTGTAGAGTGCGCTGCTTGTGTGAATACTTTTCCGTCTATTGGCGAAACAACATCAAAATATTTACCTTGAACTGGAGCTGTAAATGTTCCGTTGATGTAATTGTCATAACGTTCCTTAAACGTCGGCCTATTTAATGTACTCATATGAATATGATTTTAAATGAAATATTATATCTGGTTATCTCAAATGTAAAGCGAATACTCCATGAAAATTAGCACGATCCTATCATAGTATAGCACAATTGTATCATCCCGGTATTGTGCTATGGTCACAGGTAAGATTAAAAATTAATGTAAAGGGATTATCATATTCTAACCGCTAAATCAGAATATTTCATTTTATACGTTTTGATTAGTAAATTGGGAAGAACTAATTATAGATAATTTGTGATGACAAAACACCTTTTAAATCAATTGCCCTATACCAATCCGCAAGCGCTTACTTCTCTTGTGGAACATAGACGAGCATATACGCTTAATGATTTTGAACTCAATGTCTATGAGACGTATAAAGAGAGCAAACTTGTCCCTTTGCAATTCGATGATTTGGTGGTCATTAATATGTTGAAAGGTAAGAAGGTAATGCATTTACGGGATGAACCTCACTTTGACTATCTACCTGGAGAGACTGTCATCGTACCGGCTTCCGTATCTATGAGAATAGATTTTCCGGAGGCTACGGAAGACGATCCTACGCAATGTACGGCGTTGGCAATAAGCCAGCATAAGATCCAAGGGATTATCGGGTACCTCAACGAGTATTTCCCACGTACATTTGAAGAAGGCAGCTGGAAATTTAGAATGGAGCACTATCATTTTTTGAATGATGCGGAACTTGCAAAGTTGACCAATAAGCTTTTTGCAATTTCGATAAGTAATGAAATCCATAAAGATGTACTGGCCGACCTGACACTGAAAGAATTACTGATCCGCATTATGCAAACCCAGAGCCTAGTCAGTATCGATGCTGTAAACGCTAAGTCTAGTTCACGGTTGCATAGCGTCACGGCTTATATTCAAGATCATATAAACGAGCCTATTACGATTGAAACGTTGAGCCAGCGAGCTCATATGAGCAAACCCAGTCTTTTCAGATCGTTTAAAGAAGAATTGGGAATCAGCCCAATGGAGTATGTCATTAGAGCGCGTATTAATAATGCAAAAAAAGTACTTCAATACACAAAAAACATCAAAGAGGCATGCTATTCAAGCGGTTTCAATAACATCAACTATTTCGTTCGGATGTTTCGAAAACAAGAAGGGATGACTCCAGGGGCTTATCTGATGATGTCTTGAAGACCTATTTTTTCATAGCACGATCCAATTCGCGTTTAGAATCCCGCTCTTTGAGAGTTTCGCGTTTGTCAAAATCTTTTTTACCCTGGGCTAACGCAATCTCTACTTTTGCAAATCCTCTTTCACTTATAAATATGCGGAGAGGGACAATGGTAAAACCTTTTTCATCTCCTTTGACTTTGAGCTTTTTTAGCTCTTTATTGGTTAACAACAGTTGACGGTCCCGCTTAGACTCATGATTATAAAATGAACCGTGCGAATACTCCGCTATATGCATATTGCGGATGTACAGGCCTTTATCAAAAAAGGCACAGAAACTATCGTTAATATTGGCCTTACCTTCACGTATAGATTTGATCTCAGTACCTAATAATTGTATTCCTGCTACGTATTTATCTAATAAGTGATATTCAAACGAAGCTCGTTTGTTTTTGATATTTATATTTGCCGCTAATGCCATTTTATTTCGTATATTGCTTTTACAAAGGTAATCAATTATGGCCTAACCGTTTCGAGACCTACATAGATTATTTGTGAATCAGCTGTTAAAATAAAATTAAATTTATGATATTTACATGTCAAAAATTGTGCAGCCAATAAAGGAATGTCGGATTTTGTTTCGTATGTTTGCACGAGTTTTTTAGTTTACAAAGGAAACTTAGTTCTTTTTAATTTACTGATAATGTGTTCGTTGTGTGGTTTAATAGTGTAATTTTAGCTATTGTTTTTGTCCTAGGAACGCATAATTTATTGAACATTTGTCCAAAATAGTAAATAATTAAAGAATGATATTTAGAATTTTATTTATTTTACTAAAATAGAAAAGCCATTTATTCGCATGAGCAAGGGAAAGTTAAGCGAGAGAATTTCGCATTTTAATATTGTCGAGGAGCTGAAGTCGAAGGGTCTGTACGCTTATTTTAGACCAATCCAATCTAAGCAAGATACAGAGGTGTTGATTGATGGCAAAAGGGTGCTAATGTTTGGCTCCAATTCGTATTTGGGGTTAACAGTAGATCCTCGTATTATCGAGGCTGCACAACATGCTCTTTCCAAATATGGTACAGGATGCGCGGGATCTCGTTTCTTAAACGGAACATTGGATATTCACGTTGAGCTAGAACATAAATTGTCCCAGCTCGTGGGTAAAGAGGCGTCTATTTTGTTCAGTACCGGATTTCAATCCAACTTAGGGCCCATTTCATGCTTGACAGGTCGTAATGATTATATCTTATTGGATGAAAGGGATCACGCTTCTATCATTGATGGTAGTAGATTGTCCTTCTCTAAAGTGATCAAATATGCGCATAATGACATGTCTGATTTGAGATCCAAACTGTCACGACTTCCAGAGGACAGCGCCAAAATGATTGTTACCGACGGTATATTTAGCATGGAAGGTGATATCGTGAATTTACCTGAAATGGTGAAGATCGCGGATGAATTTGATGCGGTAGTCATGGTGGATGATGCACATAGTCTAGGTGTGATCGGTGAAAACGGAGCAGGTACGGCCTCTCATTTTGGATTGACTGACAAAGTTGATTTGATTATGGGAACTTTTAGCAAATCGCTTGCTTCACTAGGTGGATTTGTCGCTGGCGATGCTGATGTTATCGATTACTTGAAGCACAATGCTCGTTCAGTGATGTTCAGTGCAAGTATGACTCCTGCATCGGTAGCTTCTACTTTGAAAGCATTGGAAATTATGGTCAGTGAACCTGAGCATATGGAAAATCTTTGGAAGAATACCAACTATGCAAAAAGATTACTTTTGGAAAGCGGATTCGATTTAGGTGAAACAGAAAGCCCAATCCTTCCGATCTTTATCCGCAATAATGAAAAGACATTCTGGGTCACAAAAATGCTCCAAGATGATGGTGTATTCGTAAATCCTGTCGTCTCTCCTGCGGTACCTTCTGAAGAATCGTTGATCAGATTTTCATTAATGGCTTCTCATACGTTTGAACAGATCGATGAAGCTGTAGAAAAAATGGTGAAGGTATTTAAACTTGCTGAAATAGAATCTCTAATCTAATCACCTATGATTCAGATTATACCCGTTGAAACAAAGAAACAAAGACGGATCTTTATAGATTTTCCGCATGATCTGCATGCGGAAGATCCTCATTATGTTCCTGAGCTCTTTTTAGGACAAGCAGATTTACTCACACCGGGTAAACATCCATTTTATAAACATTCTCAAGTTCAGCCATTTCTGGCATATCGTGATGGTAAAGTCGTAGGACGCATCGCTGCGATATGGAATGTTCGTAACAATGAATATAACAAAGTTAATGAAGGTGCCTTTGGTTTTTTTGATTGCATAAACGATCAGGAGATTGCCAATAAACTGTTTGATACCGTTATTGAATGGGTGAAACAAAGGGGTGGAGATCAACTTGTGGGGCCATTGAATCCGTCAACAAATGATGTATGTGGATTGCTTATTGAAGGTTTTGACATGCCTCCTATGGCAATGATGCCTTATAATCCTTCTTATTATATTGACTTAATCGAACAAGCTGGATTGTCCAAAAGGGTGGATCTTCGTGCGTATTATGTCAGTACAGCAGAAGCAGATCAACGGTCTGTGCTTTTGTTGGATAGGTTAGAGGAACGATTGAAACGCTCAGGTATTATTTTACGTCAGATCAATCTTAAGGATTTCAAAAACGAAGCGCATAAAATACGGAAGGTCTATAACAAAGCGTGGGATAAGAACTTAGGCTTTGTCCCGATGACGGATGATGAATTTGACTATGTGGCCAAAGATCTGAAGATGATTGTAGATCCTAGATTTGCACTTGTAGCTGAAAAAGGTGACGAAATTGTTGGTTTTGCAGTTGGTATACCGAATATCAATGAAATACAAATTAAGATTAAAAGAGGGCGATTGTTGCCTACGGGGATCTTTAAGTTGCTTTTTGGTAAGAGCAAATTAAAGACATTGAGAGTGCTCATGCTAGGAGTTGTAGATGATTACCGAAAACTCGGAATTGAAGCCTGCTTGTATGGCCGAATTATTCATAATGCAGGTCCAGCAGGTATTAAAGGTGCCGAGTGCTCGTGGATGCTGGATCATAATTACATGATGAACCATGCCATTGAACAGATTAATGGCAAATTATATAAACGTTATCGTTTTTACGATAAGACGATATGAAAGAGAAAGTCCTAATTACTGGGGCTAGTGGATTTGTAGGGTTTCATCTTGTCGAAACTGCCAAATCTGCTGGTCTTGAAGTCCATGCGGCAGTACGTAGATCCAGTTCGATTGCCCAAATTGAACATGCCGTGGATAAATTCGTTTATCTAGATTATGAAGACGATGAAGGGTTGATTTCTATTCTGGAAGAAAATCAATATCAATATGTCATTCATGCTGCTGCTATGACAAGGGCAAAAGATGAGAAAGACTTGGTTCGTGTCAATAGAGATTATACTTTAAAATTCTTTTCCGCGCTTTTCGCAGCAAATATTCCACTAAAAAGAGTAACATTTGTCAGTAGCTTGGCGGCGGTTGGACCTATTGCAATGCAGGATGGTCTGATTACAGAACGCACAGGTTATAAGCCCGTGACTGCCTATGGGCGTAGCAAGAGAGAAACGGAGTTGGTGTTAAAGGAGAAGTTCGCGGATAAGCCCATCACCATTATTCGACCTACAGCCGTTTACGGACCGCGGGAGAAGGATATATTTGTACTTTTTAAAACTTTAAATAGCGGGGTCGATGCTTATATAGGACGTAAACCTCAACAATTGAGTTTTATTTTCGTAACGGACCTGGCAAACGTAATTTTACAAGCTTGCTTGGTCACGCACTCGCAGTTCAAGATATATAATATCTCCGATGGAAATATCTATGGACGATATGAAATGGCTGATATTTTCAGAAATGTACTCAATAAAAAAACCATTAGAATCCATATTCCATTTTTTGTAATCAAGCAAATTGCACGTTTATTTGAGTGGGCATATAAACGATCGCCGAATATTCCAGTCCTATATCCTGAAAGACTAAATGAATTAACCGCCGCAAATTGGGGATGTGATGTTTCTGCAGCTAGAAGAGAATTGGGGTTTGATCCTCAATATGACTTAAAAAAAGGCTTGACAGAAACGTTGGTGTGGTATAAAGAAAATAAGTGGCTATAAATAAGACATTATGAGTGAATTCAAGATTAATAAGAAGTTATTTCAAGATCGTAAACGGACGAATATATTGAGTGATCCAGAGCAAAAGCTTATTACTTATTTGGTCCCTAAAGTGCCTTCCTGGATATCATCGGATATGTTGACCGGAATTGGCACTTTTGGATCGGCTCTCGTATTAATTGCTTTTATTCTAGCAAGATTTGTAAGTGTTGAGTATCTCCTACTGGGTATACTTGGTTTTCTGATTAACTGGTTTGGTGATTCATTGGACGGTCGATTGGCTTTCTATAGAAATAAATCTAGACGGTGGTATGGATTTTCACTCGATATTATCATGGATTGGATTAGTACCGTGTTGATCGGATTCGGTTATATAATCTATGCTACCGGTCTTTTTGAAGTGATTGGGTATGTATTGGTCGCTTGCTACGGTTGGAGCATGATCATCTCACAGTTACGATATAAGGTGACCGATAAATATACGATTGATGCGGGAGTAGTGGGGCCAACAGAAATACGCGTAATTATTAGTATGGTGCTGGTATTGGAGGTTGTCTTTCCTGGTGTAATTAATTATCTGGTAGCCGCTATCTGCGCTGTTTTATTTTTTATAAACTTTAGAGATACAGGACTTCTCCTGAAAATGGGGGATGAAAGAGATGAGGAAGAGAAGGCTGCTAAGCGAGAGCAAGAATTAAAACGGAAGATTGATTGATATTGTGGATTAAGAATTGATGAAACAAAAAATATTTGCATTTGCAAAAGCGCAAGCCTCCGCCTTTATAGGCGGAGTTTTTGATTATGGGGTAATGGTGTTCTGTAAGGAGGTGGTTGGAATAGATGTCAAGAACGCTATTCGGATATCCGGCGCTTTAGGAGCGGTAGTCAATTTTTCTTTAAATAAGTACTGGGCATTTAAGAAGGCGGATAGTCCCGTTGGGAGCCAGATTTGGAAATTTATATTAGTAGTCTTAGGTAGCATCTTTTTGAAATCTGAAGCTACGCCATTAATCTCACAGGCTCTTGGTATAGATTATAAGGTAGGTCGATTGATAATAGAGCTGATCGTATCTTTAGGGTTTAACTATCCATTACAACGTTTCTGGGTCTTTAGGTAGCGTTGAATTGTATTTTATTTTTCAGTAAACGAGTTAGTTAGGCGCTTTTTTAAAAAAATAGAGTCAAACCGTTTGGAAGTAGTGTATATAAAGTCCTACCTTTGCACCACTCCGCAAGGGAGGAACGGTCTGGGCCTAACGGTTCCGGCACATGAAAA